>Ga0302226_10000617_pt1 | contig 28741 bp, 31 predicted proteins | sample II_Palsa_E3_3_FD_193524 | JGI IMG/M metagenome (GOLD analysis project Ga0302226, IMG submission 193524) | Peat permafrost microbial communities from Stordalen Mire near Abisko, Sweden - II_Palsa_E3_3 | ecosystem: Environmental > Terrestrial > Soil > Palsa > Peat permafrost | place: Sweden...
GCCTGTCCAACCGGGCCATCGCCGGCAAGCTAGCCGTGGGGGACGAGACGGTGAAGAGCCACGTCCGGGCCATCTACCGCAAGCTGAACGTCGGCGACCGCGCCGGCGCCGTCGCCGCGGCGCTGCGGGAAGGGATCTTCCGGTGACGCCGGCCGCCCCGCACGGACTGGGGCTGGCCGACCCGGAACGGGAAAACGCTCTGCTGGTCGGCATCATCGAGGCCATCTCGGCCGGTCCGCAGCTGGGCCCGCTCGCCTCCCGGGTCGCCCAGCTCATCGTGGACGCGACGGCCACCGACGTGTGCTTCGTGTACATGCTGGACGACAGCGGGGGATCACTCACGCTGACCGGCGCCACCCCGCCGTTCGACCGCCAGGTTGGCCGAATCCAGCTGCCGCTGGGGGAGGGGATCACCGGCTGGGTGGCCAGCCACCGCACTCCGGCCGTCACCGAGGATAAGGAGTCCGATCCCCGGTACCGCTATTTTCCCGAGCTGGGCGCGCCCGCCTACAGCTCCATGGTCTCGGTGCCGATGGCCACCCGGCCCGGCGGCCTCGTGGGCGTGCTCAACGTGCACAGCCGCGACCGGCGTGAGTTCAGCGACCGCGACGTGCGCCTGCTGACCTCGATCGGCAGCCTCGTGGCCGGGGCCATGCACCAGGGCCGGATGCACCGTCAGCTGGCCGCGCGGGAACGAGCCGCCGAACGCTTCGCCGAGCAGGTGATCGCCGCCCAGGAAGCTGAGCGGGGCCGGCTGGCCCGCGACATCCACGACGGCATCATGCAGCGGCTGGTCAGCCTGACCTACCACCTCGACGCCGCCACCGACGCGGTGTCCGCAGCGTCGCCGTTCGGCGCGGAACAGCTCGCGATTGCGCGGGGCCTGGCCGACCTGACCCTGGACGAGGGCCGCGCCGCCGTCGCTGACCTGCGGCCCCCGGTCCTGGACGACCTGGGCCTGGCCGACGGGCTGGCCAGCCTGGCCCGTTCCGTGGCCCAGCTCGACGTCCGGGTCGATGTCGCGGACTGTGACCTGTCCGAGCACACCCAGACCGCCCTCTACCGGATCGCCCAGGAATCCCTGCAGAACATCGTCAAGCACGCCAACGCGACCCAGGCGAACATCCGGTTGCGGTGCGACGCCGAGCACGCGGTGCTGTGGGTCACCGACAACGGCCGCGGTTTCGCCCGCGCCGCCGTGGCAGGCCCGGACGGCTCGGGCAGTTCGGCTGGCTCCGGGGGCTCGGCCCTACGGGACCCGGACGGCTCGGGTGCCGCAGGCGGCCCGGACAGCGCGGCTAACGCGGGAGGCGCGGGCGACCGGCCTGGTGAGGAGCCGTCCTACGGGCTGCGCACCATGGCCGAACGTGCCGAGCTGATGGGCGGCCGTCTCGAGGTGACCTCCCGCCCCGGCCTGGGCACCACGGTCACCGCCGTGATCCCCCTCAGCCCCAGGCCTCCCCCCGGCCCGGCCTAACCGGCCCGGCCTAACCGGCCCGGCCTAACCGGCCCGGCCTAACCGGCCCGGCCTAACCGGCCCGGCCTAACCGGCCCGGCCTAACCGGCCCGGGCTGACGAGGACGCTGCCCGCTTACCCGGGCGGCCGGGCACCAGGACCGCGGCGCTGCGTCGGGAGATGCCAGCGCTTTTCCGGCGGTCCCTCCTGCGCCAGCAGGTGTGCGACGAGCACCTCGGTCCCCGCGGTGGCCCGCGGGTTGGTAACCGCGTGCCACGGCCGCCGCATGGGTGTGTGCGGTACCGGGACCTCCACCAGGTCCCCGGCGGCGAGCAGCCCGCGGACCGCGTCCCCCGACACCAGGGTCACGCCCAGTCCGGCCGCCGCGCCGGCCACGACCGCCCCGTTGGAGCCGAGCGTCAAAGTGGGCGGCTCCACGTCGAGAGAGGCCAGCAGCGCCTCGCACGTCTCCCGGGTACCGGAACCGGCCTCGCGCATCAGCCACGTCGTCCGCTCCAGGTCGAAACCGCCCGCCACCCCGGGCGAGCCCACCACGATCAGCGCGTTGCGCCGGACGGCGCGGACGACGGCCCCCAGCGCGGCTGGCGCCCGCCCGGCGATCACCAGGTCGGCCTCGTGCGTGGCCAGCAGCCCCCACACGTGTTCCCGGGTCCCCACCTCCAGGCCCAGTTCGACGCCGGGATGCTCGGCGCGGAACGACGCCAGCACCGTGGGCAGCACGTGCTCGCCCGCGGTTGTGACCGCCGCGAGCCGCACCTGCCCGTGGCTGGAATCGGCCTCCCCTCGCGCGGCCGCGAGCGCCTCGGCGTGCAGGCCCAGGATCGTGTGCGCGTATCCCGCGTAGGTCTGCCCGGAGGCGGTCAGCCGCAGCCCGCGCCCCTGCCGTTCCAGCAGTGGCGTACCGACGTCCCGGGTCAGCGCCGCGACGGCCGCCGAAACCGCGGACTCCGTCACCACCAGGCGCTGCGCCGCGGCCCGGACCGACCCGGTCTCCGCCACCGCCACGAACGCCCGGAGCCGCGCCTCCGTCGTCATCGCCGGACTCCTCGCTTAACTGATTGTTCAGGTATCACCAAGGAGACTTGAACAGACAGTACAAGCCTACTGCTCCATCCCGCGCCGCCCATGATCGGCGCCGGTGGTTCGTCACATCGGTTCAGGCGATGAACCGCGCTATCGCGATGTACTGGCAGGCCGCGGCGGCGCAGACGTACACGTGAAAGACTTCGTGGTAGCCGAACACCGACGGGTACGGGTCGGGCCAGCGACGATGGTAGGAGATCGCTCCGGCTACGTAGAGCAGGCCACCGGCGAGTATCAGTACCGCCGGGGCGACGCCGACGTGGATCCACACCCACGGCAGCGCCAGCCCGGCGGCGCAGCCCAGCCCGACGAATGTCGCGCCGACCAGACGCTCTGGTGCGCTCATCCACGCCAGGTGGATCCCAGCCGCGGTCAGTGTCAGCGTCCACATGACTATGAGGCAGGCCTGCCCGAGGGCACCTGGTGCGGTGAGGAGGAAAATGGGAGTGGCCGTACCGGCGATGAGGAAGAAGATCATCGCGTGGTCCAGGCGCTGCATGCGCTGCCGCCACACCTCCGTCCAGGTACCGCGGTGATACAGCGCGCTGAACCCGAACAGCGCGCTCACGCTTACTGAGTAGACGGCGACGGCCGTGATCTGCGTGGCTCCGTGCGCGCGGGCCAGCAGCAACGGGCCGAGCACCAGCGACGCCGCGAACCAGAGCAGGTGCAAGCAGCCACGCAGGACCGGCTTGGCGTAGTAGACATCGCGCCGGGCGTCGTAAAGCGGACCCGTGGGCGGGGAGCCTATGGCCGTCAGCGTCGGCCTCCATCTCCTGCCGGCTCCGGCCGGCCTCCGGACCGGCCGGGCCGGTTCAGCTCGGCATCTGGATCGAAAACCGGGCAACCGATAGTCGGTCAGGTCTGTGCCGTGAACTCAGGAATGAATTGACAAGCGAGTAGTCGGCCCAGGCGCGACAGGCCGCGCGGTGGGAGAAATCATCTCCCGCGGGCTCTTGCCCTTTTCTGGGCCGTTGCGCTTCCGGTGCCGGCCCGAACGCTAAAAAAACTCCGGATCCTGCCCTGCTCCCGCCGTATTCACGGAGGCAGCTGCCGGGGTCCGGAGCAACATGTTGATACTACGCTTCCTTAGACTCTCGCGCATAGGACACTTCCGTAGGCAGCAGGCCCTTTGAGCTTGAGGTTCATGGTGTCCCAGCGCTGGATGGGGCCAGTGCCGTCCGCGCTGATGTTGCTGGGCAACGTGATGGGACCACCGGGTAGCCGGCGGAGCGCCCCGGGAAGACATCTCACTTAAGCAATTGCTCAGATATCCGCCGTAATACTTGATGGACAGTGCAACCAAAAGCCCGCACTCTGGGTCTTGACGCGGGACCGGCCGCCGCAGCGCGGCGGGACCGGCCCGCCGAAGGCTGGGAGGCAACGTGAGCGACCGCTGGAACGCCGGGGTCATCCCCTACGCGGAGATGGGCTACTGGCAGCCGGACTACGAGCCGAAGGACACCGACGTACTGGCTGCGTTCCGGGTCGTCCCGCAGCCGGGGGTGCCACCGGAGGAAGCGGGCGCGGCGGTGGCCGGTGAGTCCTCCACGGCCACCTGGACGGTGGTGTGGACCGACCGGCTGACCGACTACGAGACCTACCAGGGCAAGTGCTACGCGGTGGAGCCGGTCCCCGGTCAGCCCGATCAGTACATCGCCAAGATCGCCTACGACCTCGATCTGTTCGAGGAAGGCTCCATCGCCAACCTCACCTCGTCGATTATCGGTAACGTCTTCGGCTTCAAGGCGCTCAAATCGCTGCGCCTGGAGGACATGCGGATCCCGACGCACTACGTCAAGACGTTCCAGGGGCCGGCCCACGGCATCGTCATGGAGCGCGAGTACCTGAACAAGTACGGCAGGCCATTGCTCGGGGCCACCACCAAGCCGAAGCTCGGGCTTTCCGCGCGCAACTACGGCCGCGTCGTCTATGAGGCGCTGCGCGGCGGCCTCGACTTCACCAAGGACGACGAGAACATCAACTCCCAGCCGTTCATGCGCTGGCGCGACCGCTTCCTGTTCTCGATGGAGGCGGTCAACAGGGCCCAGGCCGCGACCGGCGAGATCAAGGGCCACTACCTGAACGTCACCGCGGCGACGATGGAGGACATGTACGAGCGCGCCGATTTCGCGAAGGAACTCGGCAGTGTGATCGTCATGATCGATCTGACTGTCGGGTACACCGCGATCCAGTCGATGGCCAACTGGGCCCGGAAGAACGGCGTCATCCTGCACCTGCACCGCGCCGGCCACGGCACGTACACCCGGCAGAAGAACCACGGCGTGAACTTCCGGGTGATCGCCAAATGGATGCGGCTGGCCGGCGTCGACCACATCCACGCCGGCACTGTGGTCGGCAAGCTGGAGGGCGACCCGAACGCGGTGGCCGGCTACTACGACACGCTGCGCCTGAACCACGTGCCGGCCGACCCGGTGAAGGGCCTTTACTTCGATCAGGACTGGGCCTCCATGCCCGGCTGCATGCCGGTAGCCTCTGGCGGCATCCACGCCGCCCAGATGCCCCAGCTGCTGAGCCATCTCGGTGAGGACGTCATCCTCCAGTTCGGCGGCGGCACGATCGGGCACCCGATGGGCATCGCGGCGGGCGCCACCGCGAACCGGGTCGCGCTGGAGGCGATGATCAAGGCGCGGAACGAGGGCCGCGATTTCCTGCACGAGGGTGCGGACATCCTTCAGGCCGCGGCCAAGCAGTGCCGTGAGCTCGATGTGGCCCTGTCCACCTGGGGCGACATCTCGTTCAACTACGAATCCACCGATACCCCGGACGTGCTGGCCACGCCCACGGGCCTGTGAGGGGCACCATGCGCATCACCCAGGGCACCTTTTCCTACCTGCCCGACCTGACCGACGAGGAGATCACGGCCCAGGTGCAGTACGCCCTGGATCAGGGCTGGCCGCTGTCGGTCGAGTACACCGACGACCCGCACCCGCGCAATACCTACTGGGAGATGTGGGCCCTCCCCATGTTCGACGCGCGCGACGCGGCCGGGGTCATGCTGGAGATCTCCGAATGCCGGAAGGCTTACCCAGGCCACTACATCCGCGTCAACGCCTACGACCCGTCCAAGGGCCGGCAGACGACCGCGCTGTCCTTCATCATCAGCCGCCCGGCCGAAGAGCCCGGCTTCCGGCTGGACCGGCAGGAGGTTTCCGACCGCCGTGTCCGCTACACCACGCACGCCTACGCGACCGAGCGGCCGGCCGGGACCCGCTACTCCCCGTCGTGACCACGCCGAACGGCCAGGATCGGAGCACCAGGCCGTCGTTCGGCATGCCGGGCCGCCCCGCAGCCGCCGGTCCGCCCGCGGGGCACGCCGCGCCCGCGGGGCCCGCCGGTCCGCCCGCGGGGCCCGGCGGACCCGCGCCGGTACCGGACGGCGGCCCACTGACCGGCCGGGCACCAGGGATAATGCCATTTAACGGTCCCGCCGAGGAGCTGCCCGAGGGTGGGACGGTCGACCTTCTGGAGGCCCGGGAGCACTCCGGCGTGGACGCCGTCCTGGATGCCCTGGACCGCGAGCTGGTCGGGCTGGCCCCGGTCAAGACCCGGATCCGGGAGATTGCCGCGCTGCTCCTGGTAGACGCGCAGCGGGCCCGGTTCGGCCTCGTGGCGGCGCGGCCGAACCTGCACATGTGCTTCACCGGCGGCCCGGGCACCGGCAAGACCACGGTCGCGCTCCGGATGGCCGAACTGCTTAAGCGGCTCGGTTACTCCCGGCGCGGGCACCTGGTGGCCGTTACCCGCGAGGAGCTGGTCGGCCAGTACGTGGGGCATACCGCGCCGAAGACCCGGGAGGTCCTCAAGCGCGCCATGGGCGGGGTGCTCTTCATCGACGAGGCCTATTACCTGTACCGGGCGGAGAACGAGCGCGACTACGGTCAGGAGGCCATCGAGATCCTGCTCCAGGTCATGGAGAACCAGCGCGAGGACCTGGTCGTCATCCTGGCCGGCTACAAGGACCGGATGGACACGTTCTTCCAGTCCAATCCCGGCATGAGCTCCCGGATCGCGCACCACATCGACTTTCCCGACTACTCCCTGGACGAGCTGGCGTCGATCGGGGCCCTCATGGTGGCCGAGGCGGGTTACCGGCTGTCCCCGGCCGCGGAGGCGACCTTCCGCGAGTACCTCGCCCGGCGCCGGGCCCAGCCCCGGTTCTCGAACGCCCGCAGCGTCCGCAACGCACTGGAGCGGGCCCGGCTGCGGCACGCCGGCCGGGTGCTCTCCGGCGCACCGACCGCCGTGACCCGGGACGACCTCATGCGCCTGGAGCCCGAGGACTTCCTGGCCAGTCGGGTCTTCCAAGCCCCGCCAGCCCCATCGAACCCGCCAGCCCCATCGGGCCCGCAGACCGCATCGGACCAGCCAGCCCCATCGGGCCCGCCGACCGCATCGGACCAGCCAGCCCCATCGGGCCCGTCAGTCGAAGCACGTCCCGCCGCGCCGTGACGAGGCGGCTGGCCGCCGCCTCGCCCTCGCCCCTCGCCCCGGTGCCGGTCTCCGCCACGAAGGCGCGGATGTTAAGCGTCCAGTTCCACCCATACGGCTTTGCCGGTTGCGGTATCGCAGACCCCCCACTTGCTGGCCAGAGCATCCACGAGCACGAGTCCGAACCCTGATTCGTCCAGCTCGGCGGGAGCCCCCGGTCGCGGCCAGCGCGGGTCGCCGTCATGAACCTCGATCCGCAGCGCGGTATTCGTGATCTGCAGTCGCAGAGCCAGCACCGACCCACTGCTCGCGGCGTGCCGTACCGAGTTGGTGACCAATTCGGAGACCAGCAGGACCGCGGTCTCCTCCAGATGAGCCACCCGCCACGAGGCCAGTACCTCACGGGTGGCTTGCCGTGCCTGCCCGGCGGCCGGTCCGGCCGGGTGCAGGGTCAGTTGCCATGCCGAGCGCGAGTCCATCGCCTCGCGGGGATAGTCCGCGTCGCCGGTTGTTCCCGGGCCGCCCGCCATTACCTGATCGCCTCAGTCTCGTTATCCGCCGGCCGTCCCGGCACTTCCACGGCGGAAACAGTTACGGCCTTCTGCCCAGGCGGCGCCGGCCCGTCTCGGATGAGAGGCCCCGGCCAGCCGCCTAATACGCAATTTCCCCGTATTTCCCCGTGCTTACGAGCGCGATTATTGTCCCCGTACCTGGAGGATGCCTCAAGGAAAACTGAGGCCTCGCTGCCAGCTGCCCGGATGCTAGCTGACCATTAGCTGGGTACCTGCGGCGCTAAGCCGTGTCAGCCGCACCGGCGCCGACGGGAACGGGCGCCGGTCCCTCGGCCAGGTGCCGGGCCAGGCGGGTCAGCATGGCCGCGAGCTCGGCGTGCTGCTCCGGGTTCCAGTCCTGAACCAGATCGGACAGCGCGTCGCGCCGCGCGGTCACCAGCCGGGACGCCGCCGCTTCGCCCTCGTCGGTGAGGTTGACGTGGCCGTTCACGCCGATGGCCGGGCCGCCCGGGACCCCGGTGGCATCGGGGACACCGGCCGCCGGCCGGGCCGCACCGTTGGCCGAGGTGATCAGCCCGCGGCTTTCCAGGTTGCCCAGGAGCAGCCGCACCGTGTCCTCGGGCAGGTGCAGTCGCTCGCTTCGCGCCGCGACGTCGTCCTCGGGATGCTCGTGAATCCGGAGCAGCATCCAGCAGCCGGCCGCGTCCAGGGTGACGCCTGCCCGGTCCGCGAGCCGCTCGTAGATGCGATCCCGGTTCTGGCCGCTGGCCAGCACGCTGAGGGCCCGGCCCATCTCGTCCAGCGACGTGCAGGCGGCCGGGGCGGCGGTCGGGGCCAGACTCTGCCCCTGGTTGGTCGCGGTGCTGGTCTTGCGCAGCGGGACCTCCTTGAGCAGCCAGCTCAGGCCGAACGCGACCGCGGAGATGGGCACGGCCACCAGGAACACGGTGTGCAGCGAGGCCGCGAAGGCCTGCTCGTACCCGAGGTGCACCGCCGGGGGCAGCTTGGCCAGCGCGGCCGGGCTGCTGCCCGCCGAGGGGTTGAAGCCGGCCGGGATCGGCTTGCCGGCCAGATAGTGCCTCAGGTTCCCGCCGAGCTGGGCCGAGAAGATGGCCCCGAACACCGCCGTCCCGAACGACCCGCCGATCGAGCGGAAGAACGTGACTCCGGAGGTGGCCGCGCCGAGATCGCCGTAAGGGACGACGTTCTGCACCGCGATCACCAGCACCTGCATCACCAGCCCGATGCCGAACCCGAGTACGAACATGTAGAACGAGCTGGCCAGGGTGCTGGAGGCCACCCCCAGCATGGACAGCAGGTAGATGCCCACCGTCATTATCGCGGTGCCCAGGATGGGGAAGATCTTGTAGCGTCCCCACCGGCTGATCAGCAGGCCCGAGGTGATGGAGGTCAGCAGCAGGCCCGCCATCAGCGGCACCAGCCGGAGCCCGGAGATGGTAGGGCTGACGCCCTTGACGATCTGCATGTACTGCGGCAGGTACGTGATCGCGCCGAACATCGCGAAGCCGACGACAAAGCCAACGGCGCTGCAGACGGAGAACACCCGGTAGCGGAACAGCCGCAGCGGCAGTACCGGCTCGGCCGCCCGGCGCTCGGCGAAGACGAAGGCGATCAGCAGCACCACGCCGGCCACCGCCATGGTGATGGTCGGGGCCGACGCCCAGGGGTAGCTGGTGCCGCCCAGCGTGGTGAACAGGACCAGGCTGGTGGCGCCCGCGGCCAGCAGGGCGGTGCCCAGGTAGTCGATCTTGTGCGGCACCCGGGTGGTGATGGCGGATGGCAGCACGGCCGCGGTCACGACCAGGGCGATTGCTCCGATCGGCAAGTTGATGTAGAAGACCCACCGCCAGGACAGGTTGTCGACGAAGAAGCCGCCGATCAGCGGGCCGATCACGCTGGTGACGCCGAACACCGCGCCGAAGATGCCCTGGTACTTGCCCCGCTCCCGGGGCGAGACCACGTCGCCGATGATCGTCTGGGCGCCGATGATGAGGCCGCCGCCGCCGATGCCCTGCAGCGCCCGGAACGCGATCAACATGATCATCGAGCCGCTCAGCCCGGCCAGTGCGGAGCCGATCAGGAAGATGATGATCGCGGCCTGGAAGAAGATCTTGCGGCCGTACTGGTCGCCGAGCTTGCCCCACAGCGGGGTGGACGCGGTGGAGGCCAGGATGTACGCGGTGACCACCCAGGAGATGTGCGACAGGCCATGCAGGTCGCCGGCGATGGTCGGCAGCGCGGTGGCCACGATGGTCTGGTCCAGCGCGGCCAGCAGCAGGCCCAGCAGCAGCGCCCCGATGATCACCAGCAGCCGGCGCTGACCGATATTGGGGGGGCCGGCCTGAGCCGGGGCGCCGGGCTGAGCCTGGGCAGTCGTCACGGCGGTCCTCGTCACGGGTCTCGCTGATCGGGTATCCCGTCATTCTGACCTGCGGGAGCCCGCCGCGCGAGACGGGCCCGGGGTTAGTGGGCCTAGTAGAGCCCTTCAGGGGACGATCGTGACGGGGCAGGGCCTGCGGCGCAGCAGCCGGTGCCCCAGCGAGCCGAACAGCCGGTGCCGCAGGCCCGCCGATGCCCCGACGATGATCGTGTCGGCACCTGACTCCTCGGCCACCCTCCGCAGCTCGTGCAGCGGGTTGCCGTCCCGCGCGACGATCCGCGCGCCGGTGCCCCAGGCCTTCGCGTCGTCGGCGATCTGCGCCCAGATGTCGTTCTCGGCGTCATGCTGCGCCTGCACCTCGGCCGCGACGATGCCCGCGTCGACCCAGCCGGACAGGGCGACGGGGGTGCGCAGCGGCGACCGGACGTAGACCACGATCAGTTCGGCCCGCTGCCTGCGGGCCAGGCCCGCCGCGTAGGCCAGCGCGCGCATGGACGTCGGCGTGCCGTCGACGCCGACCACGATGGCCCTGGGACCGTCGGTGCCTAGTTCCGCCTCGCCGCCCGGCGTGCGGCGCCGCAGCGGGGCCAGGTCCCGATCGGGCGCTCCGTCAGGCTGACCGCTACCGGTCATCCGGCGCGGATCATCGTCGGGCTGTCGTGGCTGCATGGGGGTCACCACGTCACCGCCTTACTTTGCTGCTCCTGCGCGATGATCCCCCGCAAGGCCGGAAGCGCCGCCACCAGGGCGGCCAGATCCTTGGTGGGCAGCGTTTCGATGTCGGCGAGGAGCGCGCGGGACCGTGCCGCCTCCAATTGGCGGACCACATTCTCGCCCTCTTCGGTCAGGCACACGACGACGCCACGCCGGTCGGTCCGGTGCCCGTCGCGGCGGACCCAGCCGAGCCGTTCCATGCCGATGATCACGGCCGACATCGTCGGCTGCGCGACCAGGGCCGCGTCCGCGAGGCTGGTCACCCGCTGTGGGCCGCTGTCCCGCAGGATCAGCAGCGTCGACGCCTGGGTCAGGCCGATCTGCGGGGGCAGGATGTTCCGGCGCATGAGCGTGTACAGCTGGACCAGGGCCGCGCCCAGTTCGTCGGCCAGGGACGCGTTGTCGACGGGGGCCGTCTTGCCTAGCGGGGCCGGTCCGGTGCCGTCGGCTGGTACGCCGGCCGCCGTTACGCAGTCTGTTGGCACACCGGCCGCTGGCACACCGGCCGTTGTGGTGCCCGGGCTCATGGCCTACTCCGCCCCGTCCCGGATGATGACGAGCGCGCAGGGGGCGTGGTGGGCGAGGTGCTGGGTGACCGAGCCGAGCAGCGCCTCGGTAAGCCCGCTGTGCCCGCGGAAGCCGACCACCAGCAGGCTCGCGTGCTGGGCCTGCTCGAGCAGGGCCTTGGGCGGGGGCGCCTTGACCGCGATCGGGCGAACCGCGACGGCGGCGTAATCCGGATCCGCGCTCCGCGCGGCCGTGATCGCCTTGGCCAGGGTCTCTTCCGTCAGCGCCCGGTAATCGCTACTGTCCGGGGCCGGCACGCCAAAGCTGCTGGGGTAGTGCCAGGCGCATACGGCATCGATCGTGCCGCCGGTCAGGATCGCCTGGCCCAGTGCCCACTCCAGGGCTTTGATGGAGGACGGCGAGCCGTCCACTCCGACCACGATGCGCTGGCTCTGTGGTGCCGACATGGTTTCCTCCTCGAAACCAGATCCGGCAGGCAAGGGGCTGAAACCCGGGCGCGGGCCCGGGGCCCGGCTCCTTTCCGCGATGCCCCTCGACGGGACATCACCGGCTCACACTCCCAATCTATATAGGTCCCCTATGTATGTCAACCACTGGGTTGACTCAAACTTTGCCGGCTCTTGACCCTTGACAGCAACAGGGTGGCCCGTTGGCTCCGCTGTCGGAGCTCGCCCCCGGGATGCCTTTCACCGCCGGCGAAAGCAGCAGCTGCGCACACAGCCGGTTGGCGATCCGGTCTTCGACCTCGCTGCCGAGCACGATGATGCGCTGCTGCAGGAGCCGGGCGGTCAGTTGCTCATCGAGCGGCCCGGCGGCCAGCGCAGGTTCAGCCGCGGCAGTCTGCATGGTGGTCCCTCTGCTCTCATGCGTAGGCTCACGTCCAGGGCGGGGATTCCCGCCCCGGGATCCACCCTGGTTCGCCCCAGGTGACCTGGCCAAGGCAATCTGCTGGCAGCAGAGGCACGGCCGCCCAGACCGAGCGGAGCCGGGCGGCCGGGGGCCGCGGTACCGCGCCGGACGTGGCAAGCTGACATCATGCCCGAGATGCCGCCCAGTGCCAAGGCGACCCTGACCAGCCTGCCCTACCGGCTCATGGCCCGGCGGATCATCCTGCCGTGGATGCTCCAGGGCATCCAGCCCACGGGGGAAGGCCTGGAGATTGGCGCTGGCGTCGGTGCCATGAGCGCACAGCTGCTGACCCTTTACCCCAGGTTCCGGATGGTCGCGACCGACTACGACACCGAGCTGGTCGGCATGGCCGAGCAGGTCCTGGCCGGATTCGGCCGCCGGGCCAGCGCGCAGCGCGCCGACGCGGCACAGCTGCCCTTCCCGGATGGCCGGTTCGACCTGGTGCTGTCCGCTGCCGTGCTGCACCACGTCATCGACTGGGACCAGGCGCTGGCCGAGGCGGTCCGGGTCCTCCGGCCCGGGGGCAAGCTCATCGGCTACGACATGCTCAATACCGCCCCGATCCGCCTCATCCATTTCGCCGAACGGGACACGACCATCCTGCTCCGGGCCAACCAGCTCGAGGCCGGCCTGGCCAAGCTGGAGCTGGTCGGCCTGCAGACCAGGACCGCCCTTGGCGGTACGGTCATGCGCTTCAGCGCCACCAAGGCCGACTGAGCTGCCAGGCCGGCGGAAAGCCGTCAATCCGCGGCGGAACGTGGCAGGCTCGGCCCATGGACCGTCTGACGCTGACCCCTCAGGAGCTTGACTATCTCCGCAGCCAGCGACTCGGCCGCCTCGCCACCGTGGACGGCCGCGGCGCACCCCAGAACAACCCCGTCGGCTTCTTCGTCGACGAAGCCACCGGTCAGGTGCTCATTGGCGGCTTCAACCTGGCCAAGAGCCGCAAGTTCCGCAATCTGGGCGTCAACCCGAACGTGGCGTTCGTCGTCGACGACCTGGTGGCGGTGGACCCCTGGACGCCCCGGGGAGTGGAGATACGCGGCCCGGGTGAGGCTCTCACCGACGCTGATCCGCCGGTACCGGGCTTGAGCCGCGAGCTGATCCGCATCAGCCCGGCCTGGATCGCCAGCTGGGGCCTTGACCCGGGGACGTCGTACCACATGACGATCCGCCGCGCCGGGCAGCCCTGACCGGCGTTCTCGGTGTCGCCTCGTGCGATCCGGCACCGGACGAACCGCAGCTATCCCGCGACGGCGATCCCGTTCCCCAGCAGCGGACATGCCGCGGCCCCCCGGGCGTTCACCCGGGGGGCCGCGGCATGAAGGTGGTCCGCTTACCGAACCTATTACCGAGCGGTCAGCTGCGACCGCATCGCGGGTGGCTCACATTCCGGACGGGTTCATGAGCTGGTGGTGACCACGGCCGATCCGGTGGCGGCCCCCCTGGGTGGCCGGTGCCGTGGCCGCAGCGGCCGGGGTGCTGGGCATCGCGGTGGCGCCCGTGTTGGTGGCCGTCTGCGAGGTGGTGTTGAAGGTGGCCGCGATGGCCGAGCCGGCCCCGTTCAGGGTCACCGTGACGGGGTTCTTCAGGCCGAAGTTCTGGCAGTTCAGGTTGGTGAAGGACATGTTCAGCCGGTTGGCCATGAAGGTGAGCAGGTTGTCGCCGGTGCCGGGCACCGGGGAGGTGTCCGTGGCCAGCACGGCCTGGTTGTTGGACAGGAACGGGGTCTGGACGTTGACCATGTTCTGGCAGAAGTTCGCCGGGCTGTCGGCCTGGTTGTTGGCGTTGTTGACGGCCGACTGACCGACGTTGCTGCGGTAGAGGTTGGTCTTGGTCGCGTTGAAGGCGTTGTTGACCAGGACCATCTCGTCGTTCTCCGGGACCAGGGCGATCGGCGCCGCCTGGTTCTTGGCCGCGGATAGTTCGTCCAGGGCCTGTGAGGTGCCTGGCGCGCCGGTGGTCAGGTCCGGCGCCTCCATCGGCGTGCACCCGAGGGTCGGGTCGACGAAGGCGTCCAGCAGCAGGTTGTCACTGCCGTTGTTGATCGCCTGCGCCCCGGCCAGCGCGGCCTTGTTGGCCGTATTGTCCTGCGCGGTCTGGCCGTTGCCGGTCAGCAGATAGGTGGACGTCACGTTGTCGCTCGGGTCCTGGTCGATGAGCTGGAACGACCGGGTGGACGGGCAGGCGATCCCGTCCTTGGGCGACGTGCCCAGCGCCGGGACCGTCAGCTTCCCCTGGGCTTCGGCCTGGTAGGCGGCCCTGAAGAAGTTGGTGCCGTTGCAGAACGACACCTGGCCGAAGATCGAGCCGGGCAGCCCGTTGACGCAGTCGCCCTGCTGGAGCGCGTTCGGGGTGGCGCCGACCTGGGTCAGGTTCGTGCCGTTGAAGCCGAAGTCGACGGTGACGACGGCGCCCGCTGGCAGCGTCGGCACGACCGGGGCCGCAGCGGGCTGCGTGCCCTGGGTGATGACCAGCGGCTCGTACACCGACAGCGCGCCGGTGGCCGGGTTCAGGATCGTGGCCTGGACGAAGGCGCCCAGGTTGGCGAAGTTGGCCATCGTGCAGCCGGACGCGGCGGGCGTCTGCCCGTTCGGCCCGGTGAGCTGGAACGGAGTCGACAGGCCCTGAGCAGTCAGCGGGTTCGCCGGGACGATGATGTCGCAGCTCACGTTCGCGGCCGCCGCGGCGGGCGCCGTGGCCGTGGCCGTGGGGGCGGCGCTGGCGGCACTGACCGACGGCGACGGGGTCGCGCCCGGCGAAGCGCTCGCGCTCGCGGTCGCTCCCGCTGCCGTCTGGCTGATGGCCGTGCTCGAAGGCCCGCCGGTGAACGCCAGGACTGCTCCCAGCGTCAGGCCCAGGGCCATCGGGATGGCCAGGGGCACCGCGATGCGCGCCGCGCGGCTCTGTGGGCGGCGGCGCCATGCGGGCCTATGCCCGGTGCGCATTCAATCCACCTCCATGAGGGTGTTTGGTTGAGCTCCCGTGCGATCACGCTAGACCTCATCGCGGCGCGAAAAAGCCGAAATCAAAACGGTAATATCTCTGTCCGCTTCGTGCGGTCCCGCAATGGAAATATGGGAGCTCAATTACCGATTCCTAACGTCGCACGTCCGCGTGGTGTCCACGGCGCGCGGGTAAATCTTGCGTGCTTATTACACGGCGTCAGTTCACTTGCGCACGGCGCCTTATCCGGCCCCTAGATCAGGGCGCCTGCGGCTGGTCCGGCCGGCCTGGCTGGCTAGTGCTTCAGCTGCCGGGCGATGGTGAGGGCCTGGTTGATCGGGACGGCATAGCTGGTGACGTTTGCCCCGTGCGCCGAGCCCGCCAGCTCGATGCCCACTACCTGGCCGGACAGGTTGACCAGGGGACCGCCGACGCTCTGGCCGGAGATGAACTGGGCCGAATTCTGCATCAGCCCGGTGAGGGTCTGACCGCCAACGGCAGCGCTGGAACGCATGGTGACCACGTTGCCGATGGAGAGGGTAAAGGCCTTCCCGGTGGAGCTGGTGCTGACCGAGGTGGCCGCCGCACCGGCCGCGAAGTCGCTGGAGTTCCCAATCGCGGCGGGCTTGAACGTTGAGCCACCCTCGAGCTGGACCAGCGCGAGGCCGTGGGCTGCGTCGGAACCGACCACCGTGGCCGGGTACACGTGCCCGGAGGGCAGCATTTTCGCGACGATGGTCCCGTGGCCCGCAGCCACCTGAGCGCTGGTCAGGACCAGCCCGGAGGGCGTGAGCACCACGCCGGTCCCCGACCCCCGGGCCGATGTGATGTGCACCAGCCCGGGCACGGTGGACTGGAGAATGTTTTCCTGGCTGTCCGCGCCGGTCCCATCGTCGTCTTCCACGAACAACTGGTTGGCCGCGGGCGGGGTCGGGATCGCGGCGGCGTCCGCCGTGTCAACGTGATTGCGGATCAGGCTGGCCGCCCCGAACCCGATAGCGGTGAACGCCACCGCGGCGGCGGCCAATCCGCCGATCACGAGCGTCTTGCGCTTGCTCGTATCTGTGGCCCGCGCGCCGGAAGGCATCTCAGCATTGCCGTCCACGTCAGCATTGCCGTCCACGGTGGCTGGCGCGTCATTCCCGCCTGATCCGGGGCTTTCCGGATGCTCATCACCGGTCACGCCGTCCTGCATATCTACCGCCTTTGGCCCGATGCGTAGCGGCCGTGCTGCGGCCCCGCACTGGGCTGATCGAGTTCGTTATGCCTCGCGGCAATATCATCCACAAGTTTGCGGCGGGATGAGGGCCGGTTTTGCTATTTCACATAGCGTGATGCTCTATCACGGAGAGATAACTAGGTTTATTTTGCAGCACGGATTGGCAGGTGCCCCCGGCGCCCACACTGAGAGATACGGCCCGGGTGCCGTTTCGGTTCACCGCCTCCCGCCGCCCAGCACGACGGGCACCACGACGACGTTATGGGCCCACAGTGTCGGGGAGCTTGCCTGTCGCCCCGATGAGTCTCGGGGGCCTGAGGCCGGCCCGGCGGCAACCCCAGCGGCAAGCACCCATTTTACGGACGAAACGGCATGATTTCTTAACGTACCGTATTTAATGGTGACCCCGAGTAGTCATCTAGCTGATGTCGCGTGCATGATGGACTCTGCGGCGTCCTCGTGTTTCGCTGTACCTGCGCGTATCAGCGCCGAGACGCGGCCATCAGCGGATAGTTCGGGAAAGGTGGGAAATATGTCAACCCAAAAGTCGCCCACCGGACGAATCCTGGTGGGCACCGATGGCTCACCGGCTTCGGTCGCCGCCGTGCGCTGGGCAGGCAGAGAAGCTCAGTTGCGGGGGATGCGGGTACACGTGGTCTACGTCCAGGACCGGCGGCATCCGGCGCCTGCCCACTACGCGCCGCGGCCGCGGGCCAGCGAGGGTGCTGCGGCATCAGGCGGCGAATCCACCCTCAAGGCGGTGGTACGCGAGGCGCTCGGCACGCAGCCGGCCGGGGTCCAGATGGAACTGGCCGACGGTGCGCCCGCCCGTGTCCTGCTGGAACGCTCGGTGGGGGCGGAGATGCTCGTTTTGGGCAGCACCCGGCCGGGCAGCGGTCCGGCTACTCCGGCGGCGCCGACCCTGCAGTCCCGGACGCCGCTTGGACCGGTCGCCCGCGACTGCCTGCACGCCGCGCCGTGCCCCGTCGTGGTCGTCCGGTCGAGCGACATACCGGCTTCGGCCGAGTCGGCGCACGCCTAGGCGGAGACCCGCCTAGGCCGCCACCCGCCTAGGCGTGCGCCGACTCATCAGAGCCGGGTGATGGGGAAGCTGGGCTGGGCCAGCTCGGGGAAGTTGGCATCCACCCCCGTGATGCGCATGATCTTGACAATGGCGGGGCGGGGCGCGACGAGACTGAGCCGGCGGCCCGCAGCCCGCGCGTACGCGGCCACGCCGACCAATGTGCGCAGCCCCCGCGCGTCACAGAACGACAACCCGGCCAGATCGATGCGGACCGGCCCGCGGCTCCGGTCGATGACCTGACGCACGTATTCCTGGGCCCGATCGGCCGTGGCGGCGTCCAGCTCACCGCTGATGACGGCGACCGCTTGCCCGTCCGGGTAGATGCGGTGGGTCAGCCCCAGCGAAAGGGCAGGTGCGTAGTCCGAGGCTGCGGTCCGGGCCTCGTTCTTGCCCGCCCCGGTCGGTCCGGCCGCGCGCAACCGGCCAGCCGCTGATGCAGCGGAATCACGCTGGGGCCCGGCCGGCCCCGAATCCGACCCCCGTGCACGATGAGTCATCGTAAATCCCCTCCCATACATGGCGTGGCCGCCAGTAACGGGTCACATCCTGCTGTTCCCCCGAGCGGGGGCGGTGCCTGATCCCCCGGTGCGGCGAGGCGATGGTCCTGATCTACGTGCTGAACCTGAACCAGTACCAATAGTAGAGTCGCCCGAACTTAGGACGAAGTGCCGACTTCCTGAATGATTGATCAAGGACGACGCTCTTGTCCATCCCCTTTTGTCCAACGCGCCGGCGGGCATCTTAGTTGCGGCCCGCACCGGCGTACGGCCGGGCGTGCAGGGCGGCCAGCTGGCGGTCGTACTCCGCACCGTCAATGTCCCCGGCCACGTACTGGCGAGCCAGCACCCGGGCGCGCTCCTCGCTGGTGCCCGAGCGCCCCGAAGGAGAGCTGCGGCGGCGCGGACCACGAGCCCGGCTCACGAGGGCCACGATCGACCAGATGACCAGAACCCAGAAGATGAGGGTGGCCGCGGTGCCGAGCACCCAGCCCCACCAGTGGAGTCCGGTTCCCCAGTCCCACATCGTCATTTCAGCCTCCCAGACCACCGGCTGGCGGCCCGTTGCCGTCTCCTTCGCCAGTCACTATGCCGTCCGGGCCTGAACCCTCGCTGAGCCGAAGCTGCACGCTCACCGCAGGTACCCGCCGGTCTCGCCGCCGGAGCTGTCGGCCACGCCGGTACGTCAGCGGGCCGGAGTCCGGACGGTCAGCGCCCCGGAGCGCACCGTGACGGTCAGCGACCGGCCGGGGGCGATGATCTCCCCGTCGGCCTGGCGGGGCAGTTCCGCGTCGGCGGTGATCTCCACCCGCCGGGCGCGGAAGCGCTCGAGGCAGTAGTCATCGCGCCGGCTGCGGGTCAGCACGCGGTACCCGACCCGGCCCCAGTCCGCCAGCCGCGTCGGCCCCAGGATCCCCACGTCGAGCAGGCCGTCGTCTGGCCGGGCGTCGGGCAGCAGCGGGAAACCGCCGGGCAGCAGCCCGGCGTTGCCGACCACCACCGATCGGGCCGGCCGGTACAGCACCTCCCCGCCGTCGAGGCGGACGGTGAACTGATGGGGGGCGCCGCGCAGGTGCCCGAGGCTGGCCCCGGCGTACGCGAGCCAGCCGAACCTGTGTTTCCGGTGCCGCCGGGTGGCGTCGACCACGGCCGCGTCCAGGCCGAGGCCGGCCATCGCGATGAACTCCATGCCGTCGGCTACGCCCAGATCCAGCCGGGTCTGGTGGCCGCCGAAGCCGACCGCGAGCGCCGCCGCCAGCCGTTGCGGGATACGCAGGGCGTGCGCGGCCAGGTTCGCGGTGCCGCGCGGGATGATCGCGAGCTGGACGCCGGTGCCGGCCAGGGCGCAGGCGCATGCGCGGACCGTACCGTCGCCGCCTACGGCGAAGACCAGCCGGGCCCCGGCCGCGACCGCGTGCCGGGCGAGGCCCGCACCATGATCTTCCCTGGTGGTGGGCAGGAACAGCGGAGCCCAGCCGCGCGCCGACGCCGCCGTCCGGCACGCGTGGTCGAATCGTCCGGGCTCCCGCACCAGCAACCGGTTGATGACGAAGGCCACCGTGGGGGCGGGAGACTCCGGGCCGGGCGGCTCCGGGCCGGACGGCGGCGGTAGCCCTGCGGTGATTCCTGTGATCCCGAAGAGGTCCCGCACCGTCTCGCTACTCCGGCTCCGGCCGGGACCGCGCGGTCAGCAGCGCGCCGATCCCGTCCAGAATGCGGTCCAGCCCGAAGGTGAACTCACGGTCGGGCGGGTCGAATCTCTCGAACACCCCCGCGGCGATGAACCGGGTGATCGCGGGGAACCGCTCCGGGTCGGTCAGCCGGGCCAGCAGGCGGCCGTAGCCGGACATCCACTCGTCCGGCGCCATCCCGGACGCCTGGACCGCGGCGACGATGTCGGCGTTGGTGCTGGCCTCGTTCCGCACGTAGCCGCTGACCAGCAGCACCACCGACGCCTTCTCGTCCTCGGTGAGCCCGGTGCCGTGCAGGCAGGCCAGGGCCTGCTCGAACCAGGCCACCTCGTTGGGGCGGACCGGCAGCCCGCCGATCGGCACCCGCAGGATCCAGGGATGCCGGTACATGGCGGCGCGCATGACCCGGGCCGACTCGGCCAGCCCTTCCCGCCAGCCCTCCTGGGCCGCCCCGGGCGCGAGGAACTGCCCGTACACGGTGTCCACCATCAGCGCGACCAGTTCGTCCTTGGACGCGACGTGCCGGTAGAGCGACATGGGGGCGGCCCCGACCTCGGCGGCCACCCGGCTCATCGACACCGCGGCCAGGCCCTCGGACTCGGCGATCTGCACACCGGCCTCGACGATCCGCGGCAGGCTCAGGCCCGGCTTCGGCCCCCGGTGCGGCCGCTCCCGCAGCCCCCAGGCCGCCTCGACGCCCGGCGGCAGGCTCATCCCGTCCACCGGGCCGGCCGGGCTCACTGGGTCCATCGGCCCTGGTTCCTCCGCTTTTCTGGCACATCCACCTCGCCCGGTCGTTACCCGGTTGACTCCATCCTAGAACTGCGTATAGCTTACGCAATTAAGCGTATGCCGTATGCAGTAACGCGACCAGCCCAGCGTGCGGGCACGCTGACGGGAGGAGCACACCGGAATGCCTAACCAAACTGACTGCCAATGGGCCATCGAGGCCGCTGGCCTGACCAAGACCTACGGCTCGACGAAGGTTCTCGACGGGGCCGCCCTGCGGGTCGCACCGGGCAGCGTCTTCTCGCTGCTCGGCCCGAACGGAGCCGGCAAGACCACGATGGTCCGGATCCTGTCCACCCTGCTGCGGCCCGACGACGGGCGGGCGCGGGTGGCCGGGTTCGACATCATCCGCGACCGGCATCAGGTCCGCCGCAGCATCAGCCTGACCGGTCAGTACGCGGCGCTGGACGGACTGCTGACCGGGGCGGAGAACCTGCGCATGATGGCCCGGCTGTCCGGGCTGCGCGGCGCGGCCGCCGGGCGCCGCGCGGACGAGCTGCTCGCGAGGTTCGGCCTGACCGAGGCCGGCCGCCGCCGGGTGGCGACCTACTCCGGCGGCATGCGCCGCCGGCTCGACCTGGCCGCCAGCCTGGTCGGCCACCCCGCGGTGATCTTCCTCGACGAGCCGACGACCGGCCTGGACCTGCCCAGCCGCCAGGTGATGTGGCAGGTCATCGAGGACCTGGCCGGCTCCGGGGTGACCGTCTTCCTGACCACCCAGTACCTGGAGGAGGCGGACCGGCTGGCCGGGCGGGTCGCGGTCCTGGACGCCGGCCGCATCGTGGCCGAAGGGACCACCGCGGAGCTCAAGGACCGTGCCGCCGGGCAGCGCCTGGACCTGACGCTGGCCGGGCCGGGAGCGTTCGCCGAGGCCGAGCGCCGGCTGGGTGACCGCGCCACCCACCGAGATCCGTCCGCCCTGACCCTCGGCGTGCCCACCGACGGCACGGCTCCGGCCGTCCGCGCCCTGCTGGACGAGATTGATCCGGAACGGGCCCTGGTGGGCGCCTTCGCCGTCCGGGCCACCACCCTCGACGACGTCTTCCTCGCCCTCACCAGCCCGGAAACCCGCCCCGGTACTTGCCCTGGTCCTTCACGGAAGGAGACCCTGCATGCCTGAGATCCACGTCCCGGCCCGGCCCACGGAGCTCGCCGGCTACCTGACCATGGCCGCGCGCAGCGCCCGGCTGACCACCCGGGAGGTCGACGCCCTGGTCACCTCGCTGGTCCTGCCCGTCGTGCTCATGCTGACCTTCGTCTACCTGTTCGGCGGGGCCATCAGCACCGGCACCCGGTACATCACCTACGTCGTGCCCGGCGTCCTGCTGCTGTGCGCGGGCGTCGGCTCCGCGACGACCGCGGTGACCGTCTCCAAGGACATGACCGGCGGCATCATCGACCGCTTCCGCTCGATGGACGTGGGCAGCCTGCCGCTGCTGTCCGGGCACGTGGCCGCCAGTGTGGTGCGCAACGCCGCCTCGACCGTGCTGGTGTTCGCGGTCGCGCTCGGCATCGGCTTCCGGCCGCACGCCAGCCTGGCCGCCTGGGCCGCCGCGGCCGGGGTTCTGCTGCTGTACGTGCTGGCCATCTCCTGGCTGGCCGCGGCCTTCGGGCTGCTGGTCTCCTCACCCGAGGCGGCCAACGCGTTCATGTTCGTGCCGATGATCATGGCCTACGCGAGCAGCGCCTTCGTCCCGGTCCGGACCATGCCGACCTGGCTGCACGGGGTAGCCGGCCATCAGCCGGCTACCCCGGTCATCGAGACCATGCGCGGCCTGCTGCTCGGTACGCACGTCGGCGCGAACGGATGGCAGGCCGTGGCCTGGTGCGGCGGGATCTTCGCGGTGTCGGTCGGGCTCAGCGCGGCCGCCTTCCGCCGCCGGACCCGGTGATTACGCGCTTGATGGAGCCCCCGGCGCACGCGCCGGGGCGGTCATCAAGCGGGGCTCAGGCCGGCAGGGCTTCCTTCTGGAACGTCTCCACCAGCTGACGGCAGAACGCCGGCAGGTCGTCCGGCTTGCGGCTCGATACGAGCACGTTCGGGCCACTGGTGCACACCTGGACCTCGCGGTCGACCCAGGTACCGCCCGCGTTGCGGATATCGGTGTGCAGGCTCGGCCACGAGGTGAGGGTCCGGCCCCGCACCACGTCCGCCTCGACCAGGGTCCATGGCCCGTGGCAGATGACCGCGATCGGCTTCCCGGCCCGGACGAACTCCCGCAGGAAGCTCACCGCGGCCGGCACCGTGCGGAGCTGGTCGGGGTTGGCGACGCCGCCGGGCAGCACCACCGCCTGGTAGTCGCCGGGGCTGACGTCCTCGATGGCGTGCTGCACCGGGAAGGTGTCGCCCTTGTCCAGGTGGTTGAACGCCTGAACCTGCCCCCCGCTGGGCGCCAGCAGCTCGGGAGTGCCCCCCGCGTCCGCGACCGCCTGCCAGGGGGTGGTCAGCTCGACTTGCTCCACACCCTCGTTGGCGGTCATGAAGGCCACGCGAAGGCCGCTCAGTTCGTTGGCCACGATTGTCCTCCTGTCGTTGGATAACGAGAGGACCACTGCCCACGGCCTGGCCCGCAAAACAGCTCGTGCCCCGATACCGGCGGAGCGGGATGAGCTGCCCTAGCGGAGCGGGATCAGCTGGCGGTCCGATTCAGGCCGCGGGCCGAAGATCCGCCGGTCCGCGACCGCGATCGGCGTGTCGTTGATGCTGGCCTCGCGCCGGGCCATCAGCCCGTCGGCGTCGAACTCCCACAGCTCGTTGCCGTAGCTGCGCCACCACTGGCCGCCGGAGTCGTGGCTCTCGTACTGGAAGCGCACCGCGATCCTGTTGCCCTCGAATGCCCACAGCTCCTTGCGCAGCGCGTAGTCGAGTTCCCGCTCCCACTTGACCGTCAGGAACGCCACGAGCTCGGCCCGCCCGGTGATGAACGTATCGCGGTTACGCCAGACCGAGTCTTCGGTGTAGGCGAGCGAGACCCGCTGCGGATCCCGCGTGTTCCACGCGTCCTCGGCGGCCTGGACCTTCTGCCGGGCGGTCTGCTCGGTGAACGGCGGCAGCGGCGGGCGAGGGCTCACGGCGTTACCTTCCGGCGGAGGTGTTCGATGAGGAGGCGGGCCACCAGGCGCCAGCCCAGCAGGAACAGGCCGAGGAAGGCCAGCGCGACCAGGATGAAGGCGAACGCGGTGCCCTGGCCGCCCCACACCCGCAGCAGGTTGCCGAAGGCCACGGTACCGATCCAGGCCCCCAGGCCGGCGGGCACGATGGCCCGCGGCCGGCGCCACGCGCGGGCCGCGAACCAGCCCAGGGCCAGGCCGGCCAGGAACGGCCACGCCGTGCTGGCTATCCCGGCCAGCGTTTCGCCCTTGTCGTGGCTGGCCCGGCCGATCACCACGAACAGCAGCACACAGCCGGCGTCGGCCAGCGCCGCCCACAGGGTGCTCCAACCGGGCGCGGCGGGCCCGGGCGCCTGTACCTCTCCCGGGCCGGGCTCCGTCACCTGCGTCCCGCTCACGCGGGGACCAGGTTCGGCGGCTCGCGGCCGGCCACGTACGCCGCGATCTGCTCCGCGGCCACCTTCCAGGCCCGGGCCTCGAACCCCTCCGTGTCGCCGCCGACGTGCGGTGTGATCAGTACCCCGGGGGCGTCCCACAGCGGATGATCGGGCGGCAGCGGTTCGGGGTCGGTGACGTCGAGGGCCGCACGCAGCCGCCGCCGGTTCAGCTCGGCCAGCAGCGCGACGGTATCGACGATTGGCCCGCGGGCCGCGTTCACCAGCACCGCCCCGTCCGGCATCCGGGCCAGGAACGCGGCGTCGGCCAGGTGCCGGGTCTCGTCGCTGTACGGGGTCATCAGCACCGCGGCATCGTGCGTCTGGAGTAGCTCGGGCAGCTCGGCCAGGCCGTGCGCGCCGTCGTGCGCGGTGCGCGCCACCATGGTCACCGCCGCGCCGAACGGCTCCAGCCGGGCCTGCAGGTTCCGGCCGAGGTCACCCGCGCCGATGATGAGCATCCGCTTGCCGTCCAGCGTCTCGGTGGTCGCCCGGTGCCACTCGTGCGCCGCCTGCGCGGCGGCGAACTGCGGCAGGTCCCGGTAGATGGCCAGCAGCGCGGCGATCGCCCACTCCGCGGTCGCGCCGCCGTGCGCACCCCGGCAGTTGGACAGGCTCACCCCGTCCGGCAGCCGTCCCTGCCACTGGTCGGTGCCGGCGCTGAGCGTCTGCACCAGCCGCAGCTTGGGCATCTCCCGCATGGCGGCCAGCGTGCCCTTGACGTCTCCGTACGAGACGACGAGGACCTCGGCTTCCGCCGCGTCGGCCGGCATCGCCCCGGCGGGGTCGTAGACCACCGGCCTGACGTCGCCGAGGCCGGCGAGCGCCACGCGGCCCTCGTCCTCGGGCACGAGAACCGTTACCGCCATCCGTTCGCCCTCCGGCCGCCGACCATCACCACGTCCTGTCCGGCATCAAGGATGCCAGCCCATCGGGACTGGCCGCGGAGCGGGTCAGCGGCCCAGCTCAGCGGCCCGGCTCGACGATGACCTTCAGCCCGGCCCGGCGGGCCGCCACGCCAAACGCGCCGGCCACGTCGGTCAACGGGAAGTGGTGGGTGACCACCGAGCCGAGGTCGACCTGGCGCCGCGCCGCCATGCTGATCGCGCGGGGGTAGACCTCGTTCATCCGCCGGACCATCGCGATCGTCAGGCCCTTGCGCCGAGCGACCGAGGCGCGGAACGTGGTCAGGTCGTCGTCGGGGATCCCGGCCAGCACCACCCGGCCGCCGGGCCGGGTGGCGTCCATGGCCAGCCGCACGGCGTCGCTCGTCCCGGCGATCTCGAACGCGACGTCCACCCCGTCCCCGGTGAGCTCGCGCACCCCGGGCGGCTCATTGAGGACTCCCGAGCCGGTCCCCGGGCCGTCGTCCCGGCCGGGCCCAGCGAGCTGCCCCGGATCGGCCACCCGGTCCGCGCCGGACTTGGCCGCCGCCTCCCGCCGGTGCGGCAGCGGGTCGGCCGCGACCACGGACTGCGCGCCCGCGGCGCGCAGCAACTGGATGAGCAGCAGGCCGATCGGCCCGCAGCCGATCACCGCGGCCGTGCCGCCCAGCCGCAGGTGCCCGAGGTCATAGGAGTGCAGTGCCACCCCGAGCGGTTCCAGTACCGCGCCGTCCGCGTCGGACAGCTCCTCCGGCAGCGGGTACAGCAGCTCTTCTGGCCAGCTCATGAACTCGCGCATGGCGCCGTCCGTGCCGCCGTGGCCCGCGAACCGGATCCGGGGGCACAGGTTCCGGTAACCGTCCCGGCAAGGGCGGCACACGCCGCAGGGGATGGCCGGGTCTATCGCCACCCGTTCGCCGCGCCGCGGCCCGTCCGCGATGACGCCGGCGCCCTCGTGCCCGAGCACCAGCGGCCGGGCGAGCTGTGCGTCACCGATCCCGCCCTGGTCCCACCAGTGCAGGTCCGACCCGCAGATACCGACGGCCGTGACCCGGACCAGCTCCTCGCCCGGACCAGGCTCCGGGACCGCCTCGTCGCTGAGCCGGATATCACCGACGCCGTGCAACCTCGCGACCTGCATCGTTGTCATGTTCATCAGCGCCTATTTCACCACGGCCTATCACACCATCAGGCCGGCAGCGGCCCGGGTTCCGGCGGCACCGGAGGCAGCGACGGGTCCGGGATCGGGCCGGGCGGCACCGGCGCGGGCCCGGGTCCCGGCGGCACCGGCCCCGGCCCGGGCTGGGGCGGCAGCGGGGACGGCTCGGGCATCGGCCCGGGCCGCGGTGGCAGCGGGGACGGCTCGGGCATTGACCCCATCGTCTGCATCGCGGACCCCTTCCTTCCCAACCTGTCTGTGCGGGCAAAGTACCGTGCCCAACTCTGCCCCAGGAATCCAGCACGTAACAGAGCCCGGGCGGGACGCTCTAGCCAGCAGCGCTGGAGGCGCGGACCACCAGGCGGCACGGCACGGTGCGGACACCCCGGGCCGGCTCGCCGCCGATGGCCGACAGCAGGTCCTCCGCGGCCGCCCGGCCCACGTCCTCCAGGCACATGTCGACGCTGGACAGCGGCGGGTCCGCCCCCAGGGCCATCGGCCCCCAGTTGTCGAAGCCGACGAGCGCGATGTCGTCCGGCACCCGTCGCCCGGCGGCCCGCAGCGCGTCGCCCACCCCGCGCGCGATCTGGTCGCTGCCGCAGAAGATCGCGTCGGTGCCGGGGGAGCGCCGCAGCAGCATCCCCGCCGCCTCGCGTCCCCACCGCTCGCTCCACTCCCCGTACAGCACCTCCCCGGGCGGCAGCACCACCCCGGCCCGGGTCAGTGCGTCACGCAGGCCCTGGGCCCGGAGCCGGGCGGCCAGGAACCGCTCGGGCCCGGTGATGTGGGCGATGTGCCGCCGCCCGGTCTCCAGCAGGTGCGTCCCGGCCGCGGCGCCGCCGCCCACGTCGTCGGGCAGCACGGCCGGCCCGTCCAGCTCACCGCCGTCCGGCTGGGTCATCGCGTACACGACGGGGATACCCAGCCCCGCGTCGACCGCGGGCCGGGGCTCGATCCGCCGGCCGGTCACGATCAGCCCGTCCACCCGCCGGCCGGCCAGCATCTCGAGGTAGCGTCGCTCCCGCGCCGGGTCGTCCCGGGTGTCGCACATGAACACCGAGATCCGGCCGGCGCCCAGCGCGTCCTCCGCGCCCAGCATGACGGGGATGCTGAACCGCCCGAAGCTGTCCGTCGTGATCATCCCGACGGTGTAGGTCCGCCCGGCCAGCAGGGCCTGGGCCAGCGGGTTGGGCGCGAAGCCGAGCCGGCGCGCGGCCTCGGCCACCCGCTCCCGGGTTTCCGGCCGCAGTCGGCCCTGACCGTTCAGGGCCTTGGAGGCCGTGCCGATGGAGACGCCGGCGTCCGCCGCCACGTCCCTGATCGTCGCCCGCCTCATATCGGTTCCCGGTATCCCCCAAAGGGGGCGGGAAAGCCCCCGCCCCCTGCCTGGCGTGGCGTTCAGCGGACGCCGTACAGATGCTCCAGCGCGAGCTGGTCCAGCCGCTCGTACCCCATCCCGCGTCCGGCGAGCGCCGGGATGTCGATCTGCACGTCGCGTACGTCACGCCAGGTCTCGCCGGTGGCCAGGGTCGGCTCCCGGAGCTCCTCGACCCGCGAGGCCGCCAGCGCCTCGATGACCTCAGGGTCGCGGCGGAACTTCCGCACCTTGTCCCGCAGGATCAGGTAGTTCCGCATGCAGGCGGCCGCCGAGACCCAGACGCCCTCGTCGTTCTCGGTCCGCGGCGGCTTGTAGTCGAAATGCACTGGGCCCTCGTAGCCGCCCTGGTCAAGCACGTCCACCACCCAGAACGCCCCGCGCACGTTGCCGGCGCCGAACCGCAGGTCCTGGTCGAAGCGCGGCCCGTGCTGGCCGTTCAGGTCGATGTGGAAGAGCTTGCCGTGCCACAGCGCCTGGCTGATCCCGTGCGCGTAGTTCAGCGAGGCCATCTCCTCGTGGCCGATCTCCGGGTTGATCCCCACCATGTCGGGATAGGCCAGCCCGTTGATGAACGCGAGCGCGTGCCCCGCCGTCGGCAGCAGGATGTCGCCGCGCGGCTCGTTCGGCTTAGGCTCGATCGCGAACCGGATGTCGTAGCCCTGCTCGGTGACGTACTCGCACAGCAGGTTCAGGCCCTCGGCGTACCGGCTCAGCGCGGCCCTGATGTCCTTGGCCGCGCCGGACTCCGCGCCCTCCCGGCCGCCCCAGAAGATGTAGGTCTTCGCGCCCAGCTCGGCGGCCAGGTCGAGGTTGCGTATCACCTTGGCCAGCGCGAACCGGCGGATCTCCCGCTCGTTGGCGGTGAACGCGCCGTCCTTGAAGATCGGGTGGCCGAACAGGTTGGTGGTGGCGGTGGTCACGACCACCCCGGTGTCCTCCAGGGCCTTGCGGAAGGCGGCGATGTCCCCGTCCCGCTCACTGGGCGACGCGTCGAACGGGAACACGTCGTTGTCGTGGAAGTTGACGCCGTACGCCCCCAGCTCTGCGAGCTTGCGGACGGCCCGATCGGCCGGCATTGGCGGCCGGATCGCACCGCCGAAGACGTCCACGCCCTGCCAGCCGACGGTCCAGATACCGAACGAGAACCTGTCTTCCGGGCGCGGGACGTAGGGGTCGTGCCCCTGACTCAATGATGTTCCTTGGCTCACCGATGCCTCAGGACTCACGTCGATTCCTAATGAGTGTTAGCGAGGCTGCTATCCGGCAGACTCGGGGTGTGGTGGCCGCCGGCAGGTGAGCACTTGGTTCTCCCGGGTTTCGAGCCCTGACGAAAGACCGTGCCCCTGCCGGTGACCGGGAGGATTGATCGCTGCTGGGATGTCGTGCCCTCCGGATGGGGTGAGCACAGTTTCATTAGGTCGCTGATAGTTCTCCCGCTGGCTGCCGCCTGTTTTCGACACCTTGGACGGGAGA
>Ga0302226_10000649_pt1 | contig 28020 bp, 28 predicted proteins | sample II_Palsa_E3_3_FD_193524 | JGI IMG/M metagenome (GOLD analysis project Ga0302226, IMG submission 193524) | Peat permafrost microbial communities from Stordalen Mire near Abisko, Sweden - II_Palsa_E3_3 | ecosystem: Environmental > Terrestrial > Soil > Palsa > Peat permafrost | place: Sweden...
ATGTATGCGGATGTCAGGCATGAAGGGCCTCCGCGACAGATGTTCCCCCAGAATGACTGCGCTTCTTTGCGCGGTCACGTGCAAGTAGGAGAGCTTTCTGGACCTGAGCGGTTGCTGTGCCCCCGACTACATCGTGGCAATCGATCGTAGCCTGTAATGAAATTGCATGTTGAAAGTCCAATCCGAAGTCCGGGCTGAATGATTCAAGGTCTTCCTTCGAGAGCGCATCGAGCTCCACACCCTTCTCAAGGGCGAACCGAACAACGTTTCCAATGATTTCATGCGCTTTTCGGAAGGGAACGCCTTTATAGGTGAGATAGGTTGCAGCGGCCATGGCGTTTAGATAGCCAGACGTTGCCGCAAGCTTCATCGTGTCCAGGCGGAACTTCAGTGCTCTTGTGAAGGGTGGCAACACACTCAGTATTCCGGCGATGGTATCTGCTGCGTCAAAGACTGGCTCCTGCCCTTCTTGGAGGTCCTTGTTATAAGCGAGCGGTAACCCTTTCACAATTGTCGTGAGCGTAGTCGCTGCGCCGGCTAGGCGCCCACATTTGCCACGAAGCAGTTCGGTCAGGTCAGGGTTCTTTTTCTGCGGCATGGCGCTTGATCCGGTTGAGAAGCGCTCCGGGAGTTCGATAAAGCCAAATTCTGCAGTGGAGTACAGCGTAATCTCTTCAGCAAAACGCGAAATGTGCAAACCCAAAATGCATAGGCAATGAGTGAACTCTATTGCAAAGTCGCGGTCACTCGTCGCATCCATACTATTGGGAGTGGGTGCGTCGAACTCCAGCGCAGCAGCAGCGATATTGCGGTCGAGAGCGAGCGTAGCGCCAGCCACCGCACCGGAACCGAGAGGGCAAAAGTTAATGCGTTTGCGGGCATCCAACAGGCGGGAAAGATCTCGTTCCGCCATGCTGACATACGCAAGCAGCCAGTGGGCAATGAGTACCGGCTCCGCGCGTTGAAGGTGTGTGTAGCTAGGCATTACAGCTGTGTCTGTCGATTCCGCGAGTGAAATCAGCTCGTCGATCCACTGCTCCAGACCTCGAACCGTTGAATCGATGCTCTCGCGTATGAACAGGCGCATGTCCGTTGCGATTTGTTCGTTACGGCTGCGGCCAGTGTGAAGCTTAAACGCCAACGTTCCAATTTCTTTTGTTAACTCGAGCTCAACGAAATGGTGAATGTCCTCAGCTTGCGGGGCGGAGGCGACGATGGCCGCACCAATTTGCTCGTCGGAGGTTTCGTAATCGATCTGGCCGCTGGTGGCAGAGATGCGGTTGGACCAGTTGATGGCTCGCTCGCCGACGCGGGTTAGACCCACGAGCGTTCTGTCTAATTCGTCGGGCGTGAGGATGCCAGCTGCTGCAATCGTCTGCGCGTGGGCTTTGCTCGCAGCAACTTCCTGCGGAAGGAGGCGCCAGTCGAAAGTGAAGCTGCGCTGCCATTGCTCGAAGGTGCGGTCGAGTGGCTCACGAAAGCGACCCGACCACATCTTGATGGGATCATTGGACATTGTCTGAAGCGTACCTCGCGGGAGCCAAAAAACGTTTGCGGCGGATTGTCCGGGCATCACATTTACCAAGCGCACTATGCATCGCAGCTACTCCTTGTTGCTTCCGCTGCTCAGTTGCGGCATTTCAGACACATTGCTCAGAGTGAGTAGCCCGCTCTTGGCATAGGTCATCAGCTTTGCCCGGGTGTCGGTGATATCAAGGTTGCGCATGGTGAGTTGGCCGATGCGATCGCGAGGACTGAACGCGGAATCGGTTTTCTCCATGCTAAGGCGTTCCGGGGAGAAAGTAAGGTTTGGCGAATCGGTATTGAGAATGGAATAGTCATTGCCGCGCCGCAGCTCGAGAGTGACGGAGCCGGTGATGGGCTTGGCGACCCAACGCTGGGCGGCTTCGCGGAGCATGATCGCCTGTGGGTCAAACCAGCGGCCCTGGTAGAGCAGGCGGCCGAGTTTGCGGCCGCTCTCACGATATTGCTCGATGGTGTCCTCATTATGGATACCGGTGATGAGCCGTTCGTAAGCGATGAAAAGCAGCGCTAGCCCGGGAGACTCATAGATTCCGCGGCTTTTTGCTTCGATGATGCGGTTTTCAATCTGGTCGCTCATGCCAAGTCCGTGGCGACCACCGATGGCGTTGGCTTCGAGCAGCAGCGCAACAGGGTCTGCATAATCGGTCTCGTTGAGTGAGACAGGGAAGCCCTCCTCAAATCGGACGGTGACCTGTTCGCGTTTGATCTCAACGTCGTCTCGCCAGAAAGCCGAACCCATGATGGGTTCGACGATATTCATGCTGGTGGTGAGGTGTTCGAGGTCTTTGGCTTCGTGGGTTGCGCCGAGGATGTTGGAATCAGTTGAGTAGGCTTTCTCGGAGGACATCTTGTAGGAGAAGCCAGACTTCTGCATGAAGGCCGACATCTCGGCGCGGCCTCCGAGCTCCTCGATGAAGACAGCATCCAGCCACGGCTTGTAGACCTTGAGATTCGGATTCACAAGCAGACCGTAACGGTAGAAGCGCTCGATGTCGTTGCCTTTGAAGGTGGATCCATCGCCCCAGATGTTGACGTCGTCTTCCTTCATGGCGGTAACGAGCATGGTGCCGGTGACCGCGCGACCGATGGGAGTGGTATTGAAGTACGTGACTCCGGCGGTGCTGATGTGAAACGCGCCGGACTGGAGAGCGGCTATGCCTTCGCGGACCAACTGCTGCCTGCAGTCGATGAGTCGCGCCTTTTCGGCACCATACTCGAGGGCCTTGCGGGGAATCTCATCGTAGTCGGATTCATCAGGCTGACCGAGGTTGGCTGTATAGGCGAAAGGCACGGCTCCTTTCTGCTTCATCCAGTGAAGTGCGGCGCTGGTGTCCAGGCCGCCAGAGAACGCAATGCCAACCTTTTGGCCGATCGGTAGATTTTCTAGGATTACGGACATAAAGATATTTTCCTGAAGCGCTAACGCTTGGTGCGGGCCTGTAGCCCGGCCCGGTTGCGGTTGCTGGGAATTCGCTTAGCCCCACCAAGCAGCATAAGAGTGATCGCCTTCTGTGCATGCATACGGTTTTCCGCCTGATCGAAGACGACGGACTGAGGTCCGTCGAGCACAGCGTCGGTGACTTCCGCACCGCGGTGAGCCGGTAGACAATGCATGAAGACCGCCGATTCCTGTGCGCGTGACATCATGTCATCATTGACCTGAAAGGGCTTGAAGATCGGCGCTCGGCGCGCTGCTTCATGTTCCTGGCCCATACTTGTGCAGACATCGGTATAGATAGCGTCTGCCTCGATTGCTGCCTTCAACGGGTCATGAGTGAGTGTTAGTGAGCCGCCGGTGTTCTCGGCAATCTCGATCGCCTTATGAACAATCTCGAGTTTAGGTTCGAACCCCTTGGGCGTCGCAACGGTACAGTGCACGCCGAGCAGTGCAGCCGTGAGCATAAGCGAGTGGCACACGTTATTGCCGTCCCCTACATAGGTAAACTTCAGGCCTTCGAGTGAGCCAAATCGCTCTTCCAGAGTCATAAAGTCAGCAATGGCTTGGCACGGATGCTCGAGATCGGAAAGCGCGTTGATGACAGGAACCTTGGCATTTGCTGCCATCTCTGTGATCGTGTCGTGCGCGTAGGTGCGTAGGACAATCACTTGCATCCAGCGCTCGAGGTTACGCGCCACATCAGGAATCGATTCACGCTCGCCCAGTGGAGACTTCGTCTGATCCACAAACAGCGCATTTCCACCGGCAGTGTTCATTGCCGTCTCGAACGTGAGGCGCGTGCGCAACGAGTCCTTCTCGAAAATTAAAACCATCTGCCTCGCGTCGAGGGCATGACGAAAGTCTTCGGGCTGCGCTTTGACGGCATGTGACAATTCCATAATTGCGGCCATCTCCGAGACTGAGAGATCGGCGATAGAACAGAGATCACGGCCAACCAGGCTCTTCGCAGTTTCATTGAAGGCGGTATCGGATTGAATGCCGAGCGTAGTGGCGGGACGGGCGCCCTTGGGGGGATTCATCACGATCGTCTTACTCTCTCTAGTGTCGTTCATACGGTTATCCATTAATCGGTTCTCCTGCTAGTACCCTGTGAGATGGTTGCGCAGGGCAGTGCATCGTAAGCAACGCGTCTAAGGCGCCTATAGCGTGATCAACATGATCACGCGTGATTAGGAACGGTGGTAAAAAGCGCAGAACGGTCTCGTGCGTTCTGTTCAACAAAATGCGTTGATTCATCATGCCTGCGAGTATTGCTTTCGCAAGTATGTCTGAATCCAGTTCAACTCCGATCATCAAGCCGAAGCCGCGCACGTCGACGATGGAGGGATGCCTGGCTTGCAAATCGCGGAGACGGCTGACGAAGTATTGCCCAGTGGATGCATTTCGATCCAGCAGCATCGAGTGTTTGATTTCGTCAATTACGGCGATGGCTACAGCACAAGCTAACGGATTGCCGCCGAAGGTAGTGCCGTGCATGCCGGGCGTGAATGCGCGAGCGGCGCGTTCCGTGCAGATCATCGCTCCAATAGGAATGCCTCCAGCAAGCGGCTTGGCGAGAGTGGTCACATCGGGCTGAATCCCATAGTGCTGATAGGCGCACCATTTACCCGTCCTTCCCATCCCGCTCTGAATTTCGTCCAGGAGCAGCAAGGCGCCAGTCGAGTCGCACAATGCACGGGTGGTTGCAAGGAACTCTTGCGAGACCGGGTTGATGCCTCCTTCGCCTTGGATTGTTTCGATCGCAATGGCACACACGTCGTTTGAAAACGCGGCTTTCAGTGCCGATACGTCGTCGAACGGAACGAACTCAACATCTGGCATGACCGGAGCAAACGGCTCCCGATATTTCAGCTTGTGCGTCGTCGCCACGGATCCCATCGTTCGGCCATGAAAGCTGTGCTCTAGCGCGAGGAACTTCGTTCCGAGATGTTTGCCCTCGGCACGCAAAACGCCTGCATGGGCACGCGCTAGCTTGAGCGCAGCCTCCCAGGCTTCGGTACCGCTGTTGCATAGGAAAACTCGATCCAGACCAGTAATTTCCGTAAGACGCATCGCCAGTTCGGCGGTGCCTTGATGAAAGAACAGATTGGACGTGTGTAGAAGCTTCTGACTTTGCTGGGCAATGGCATCAGTGATGACCGGATGGTTATAACCGAGCGCGCAGACACCGATACCGCTTAGGAGATCGAGGTAGTCGTTGCCATCTTTGTCGCGCAGATATACACCTTCGCCTGAAACAAAAAGCAATGGATTGCGTTCGTAGGTCTGGACAAGCAGCTTGGCTTCTGCAGCTTGAATATCCTTGAGGCTGCTCTCAAGATTCGATTTCATGCGACCATCACCTCCGTACCGTCGTTCACACGTGAGCTAATCAGATCTGGCAGAACCGAAGCAGACTCGGCTGGAAGGATGCGAACACGCTTCACACCGTGGATCAGAGCTTCCTTGCATGCGTTGAGCTTGGGCAGCATCCCGCCCGAGACGACAGCCTGCGCCTCGAGTTCCGGAATCTGCTTGAGCGAAAGCCAGCGCATCACGTTACCATCTGCTCCTTTGACTCCGGGGACGTCGGTAAGAAAGACGAGCGCATCCGCCTTCGTCGCCACTGCGCATGCAGAAGCCATTTCATCCGCATTGATGTTGTAGTATTCGCCGTCGAAACCAAGTGCGATTGAAGAAATCACTGGGATAGCTCCCATGGTCCAGATAGCATCCAGCCACTTGGTGTCCGTCGCCGCAATCTCTCCGACATACCCAAGGTCAGGCGTAGTTTTCTTCTTCCGCGCGCGAAAGACGTGGCCATCGCCTCCGGTCAGACCCATTGCTGCCTGGCCGCACTGATCGAGGGCCGCCACAAGGGACTTGTTCACGCGACCGCCGAGGACCATAAGAGCAGCATCACGTGTTTCGGCGTCCGTGACGCGGAGGCCTGCAACAAACTCGCTCTTCTTGCCCATCTGCGCAAGCACCCGGGTGAGTTGAACTCCGCCACCATGAACCAGGGCAACTTTGTGGCCGTCCTTGGCTAGTTCGGCAATGGCCCGGGCGCAACGGTGCAGCAGTTCTGGGTTTTCCAGTGCCGCCCCGCCGAGCTTTACTACAAACTTCATAGGAGACCCTCCGTCTCATGCCATCCAGCCATAAGATTCATATTCTGCACCGCCTGAGAGGCTGCGCCCTTTAACAGATTGTCAAGACATGAAATCAAGACCAGCCTTTTACCGTCAGAAGCGAGTTGGAAACCAAGATCACAGAAATTCGTTCGCACAACATACTGAATTTGAGGCAGTTGCGGTGAACGTCGCACTCTAACGAGTGGGGCGTCGAAATAGAATTGGTCAAAAACAGATTGGACATCAGCGCGATCACAAGGTTTATTCAGCCGCACATAGATTGTTGACAGAATTCCTCTAGGAATGGGTAGCAGATGCGGTGTGAATTGAAGCTGATCTTCTGCGAGGTTCAGCTGTTCCAGCAATTCGCCGGTATGACGGTGGCCGAACACAGCATATGCAGATAGATTGTCCGCGGCATGCATGAAGAGGTTCGCCGGAACCAATGCTTTACCCGCGCCACTGACCCCGGACTTTGCATCGCAGATAATCCCGTGGTCGAGGTCTATCAGGTTGGCGCGCACCAGCGGGGCCAATGCGAGGATGATCGAAGTCGAATAACAACCCGGATTTGCCACCAGCCGTGCCTGTTTGATCCTTGGTCCGTGAAGCTCGGGAGATCCATACACCGCTTCTGTCTGCAGCTCGGCGGCCAGAGCCGGATCCGCATCCTCAAGCTTGTAGACGGCACGGAGTATGTCCGAGTGAAGTCGCCATGCTCCGCTAAGGTCGATGACCCGCATGCCATGACCGATCGCGTCGGGTACCCAGGTGCGAGATTGTTCGTGAGGTGTCGCAAGAAAAAGGATATCGATCGACTCCCTCTCTAGCTGTTTCCAATCAAATGTCGACACCTGCAACTCGTCCGCGAAGGGAAGACCCGAAAGCTCAGGGTGAAGCTGGGTTAGAGCCGTTGGATGTGCGTCAGGTTCACCCATGCGCCCAAGAAAGACCGGAGGGGTATTTGTCAGCTGAGGATGGCGCAGCAATAAGCGTGCAAGTTCGCCGCCGGCGTACCCACTGACGCCCACCACGGCCGTGCGGACTGAATGGCTCACGGAGTTAGGCAATGTAGGCCTCGATTCGGCTCCTCAGCACCTCTGCTCTACGATTGTCCGGACAGATGATCAATACCGTGTTATCACCGGCAATGGTACCGACAACTTCTTCCCAGTCCTCGGAATCAATGCTTGCGGCCACCGGTTGGGCGCCCCCCATCGTGGTTAGGACGATGAGCAGGTTCTGTGCCTGACGCACCTCGAGCCCGAAGTCTTGAAGCACACCGGCGATCTCTGGAAGGTCGTCCTCTCCGTCCGGAACTACGGGCAGTGCGTAACCCGCCGGGCCCTTCATGAGTTTCAATTCACGAATGTCGCGAGAAAGAGTCGCCTGCGTGACGTGGATTCCGCGGCTGGCTAGTTTGCGACGCAGCTCATCCTGATTGGTGACGGTCGCCTTCACCAGGAGCTCTCGGATCGCACTATGCCGCTGACTTTTCATACAGTCCAATTCACTTGAAGAACTGCGGCCCCATGGATACACCGCGTTCTGGAAGCACGAAAAAACGTGACGCACGGAGCGTCACGCACTTCGCATAAAAATCCATAAATCATGTATAAATATACACACATGTGCTGTCAAGGCGAAAGAGCCATCACTTTGTAGCCACTAAAGTAGTGTACAGGTCGCTGGTAGCCACTCTTGTGTTTGTGTCCTATCTCCATGCAGAAATGGAAGTATATTGAGCTATGGGTGTGTCTGAAGTAGAACGTCGGAAGTGCGAAGACCGCAAGCTAGCGCCGCAGCGCGTGTTGCCGCGGGTTGGGAACTTGCAAATCGAAGCTCCTGCGTCGTTGATTGACCCTCGCTTTGATCACGATTCTTGCGGCGTTGGATTTGTCGCGTCGGCGCTAGGGAAATCAAATCACCAGATTCTTCAACATGCGCTTACCGCACTGTCGCGGCTCGAGCATCGCGGCGCTGTCGCTGCGGACGGAGCAAGCAGCGATGGCATCGGGCTGATGACCGCGGTCCCGCGCCAACTGCTCTTAGCTGAAACTGGTTTGGAATTGGGCGCCGAGGAGAAGCTCGGCGTCGGTATGGCCTTCTGGCCTAATGCTGAGACACGAGCAGAGGGTGTGCTCGATCAGTGCCTCCTCTCGCAACAATTAAGAGTACTCGTCTGGCGTGACGTCCCGACGCGGCCGGAGATTCTTGGAGAAATTGCGCTCAGCACGATGCCGAGCATTCGGCAGGTTCTGATTGCAGATAATGCCCCCGGTGATCCCGACCCTATGGAACGTCGTCTCTATCTCGCGCGCAAGCAGTTCGAGCGCGCGGTCGAATTGGGCGAAGTTACGGGCTACCTCTGCTCACTTTCGAATGCCACTGTGGTGTACAAGGCCATGTGCCTGGGACGTCTGCTCCCCGAGTTTTATCCGGATCTAGCATCTCCTTCCTATACGACGCACTTCGCTGTCTTCCATCAGCGTTACGCGACCAACACGCTGCCAGCCTGGCATCGTGCGCAGCCCGGGCGCAAACTGGGGCACAACGGAGAGATCAATACGGTATGGGGAAACCGTTCGCGCATGGCGGCGAGGGACTCCACGTTGCCCGTCGAATGCAAGCCGGTTCTGACTAAGGACGGCACGGATTCAACCAGCCTCGATGAGACAGTCGAGTTGATTAGCCAGAATGGCCGCACGATATCTGAAGCCGTTCGAATGCTCTTGCCGCCGGCGATGGTTAGTCGTCCGAGCCCTTTTTTGCAGTATCACGCGGGTTGCAGTGAACCGTGGGACGGCCCTGCTGCCATTGCTTACAGCGATGGGGTTGTAGTGGGCGCCGCCTTGGATCGAAATGGCCTGAGGCCCTGTCGCTATGCAATTACCAGTGATGGCCTTGTGGTGGCGGGTAGCGAAGCGGGCCTGGTCGATCTGGATCCGGGGATGGTGATCGAAAGTGGTCGTTTGGGCCCAGGGCAGATGCTGGGCGTCGACACTGAGGAACACAAGATCTACCACAACGAAGAGATGCTGGATGCATTCGACGCGAAGGCTACGTATGCGTCTTTGGTCGAGGAAACGCCTCTCTTACCAATTGCTGAGCCCGACAAGAGCTTCGATCTATCAGCCCAGCAGCGAGGGTTCGGGTATACCAAGGAAGATGTGAAGATGATTCTGCAGCCGATGGCTGCAGGCGGCAAAGACCCTGTTTGGTCGATGGGAGATGACACTCCGTTGGCATTCCTGGCACGGAGTCCGCGTCCGATGTATTCGTTTTTCCGGCAGCGCTTTGCACAGGTTACCAACCCCGCCATCGATCCTCTTCGCGAGGCAATTGTGGTTTCCATGGACACTCGACTGGGCCCATGGGCGCACATTCTGGAGAAGAACGAACCGCTTCCTGGAATCTCACTTCATTCACCCTTTCTTTCCTTAGGGCAGATAGCAGCGCTGCGTGCCGGCTTGTATCCGCATAGTGAGGTGCTTCGGCTCGAGACGCTTTCTTGTTTGTATTCGCCGGAGCGAACGCTGGAACAAGCTATCGATGATCTTTGCAGCCGCGCGGTGGAGATGGTGCGGACCGGAGTTCGGCTTCTGCTGCTTACTGACCGCGACGCGAGCGCGGCGGCAATTCCTATTCCGATGGCGATGGCCACAGGAGACGTGCATCAGGGACTCGTTGCGGCGGGTCTGCGGACGCTGTGTGGAATTGCGGTCGAGGCAGGTGACTGCCGGGACATTCATCACGCTGCGGTATTGATTGGCTATGGTGCGGGTGCTGTATGTCCGTGGTTGGCTCTGGAGACTGCCAGGTCATTGCAAGCAGAGGGCGTCGATGGCGAGATGATGATGCTGAAGGCCCTGGATAGCGGCCTGGCGAAGGTGATGTCGAAGATGGGCATTTCGGTCGTCGACAGCTATCGCGGCGCACATCTCTTCGATCTGCTGGGTCTTCACTCGAGCGTTGTTGACCGATGTTTCCCGAATACTCCAGCTCCGCTTTCAGGCATTGGCTTTGCGGAACTCGATCGTCGCTTGCGTCTAACGTGGCAGCCTGCGACAGAGGGAGCGGCAGATAATGCTGACCTTCCCGACTTTGGTTGGGTCCGATTCCGCAAGTCGGATACAGCCGAGCCACACATGTGGCAACCGCCAACGGTAAAGGCATTGCAAACGGTAGTAGGAAGCGCACGTGGTATCGCTGCAAGCTCTGATCCGGCGGCCGCATTTGCGATCTTCAGTCGCAACATCGATGCGGGCGAAGCCGTGACGTTGCGTGACCTACTGGAGGTGAGGCCCGCGGGACCAGAGTTGGCGTTGGACGACGTCGAACTTGCTGACAGCCTGTGCAAACGTTTTGTATCAAGCGCAATGTCGCTTGGATCGATCAGCCCTGAGGCTCACCAGACGATTACTCAAGCGATGAACTCGCTGGGTGCGCGCTCGAACACGGGCGAAGGCGGTGAGGATCCGGATGTCTATCGTCCGGTACAAGTGCCTCTGCCTGTTGACTCGGGTGATGGAGGGGCGTTCGCGGCTCGGTCGAGCAGTCAGGGAGGTACAGCCGCAGTTGCGGAATTGGTTTCGGCGCCTGCAGTGCATAGCTCATTCAATAACAAGATCAAGCAGATCGCCTCGGGCCGCTTTGGCGTGACCGCGGAATACCTGGCCCACGCGGAAGAGATCGAGATCAAGGTCGCGCAAGGAGCCAAGCCGGGCGAAGGCGGCCAGTTGCCGGGGCATAAAGTCTCTGGGCTGATCGCAAAGCTGCGCCATGCGCAGCCCGGTGTGTCGCTCATATCGCCGCCTCCGCACCATGACATTTATTCCATTGAAGACCTTGCGCAGTTGATCTATGACCTGAAGCGCGTCAATCCTCGCGCTACAGTTGGCGTGAAACTGGTCTCAGGTTGTGGCGTTGGAACGGTTGCCGCTGGCGTCGCGAAGGCCTATGCGGACTTCATCGTGATCGCAGGGAACACTGGTGGAACGGGTGCTGCTGCGCTATCGAGTATCAAATACACCGGCAATCCGTGGGAGTTAGGACTGTCGGAAGCGCAACAGCAGTTGCGCAGCACAGGCATGCGTGAACGCGTTCGACTGAGAACAGACGGTGGAATTGCAACAGCGCGCGATGTGCTCGTCGCAGCCTTGTTGGGTGCGGATGAATACGCGTTCGGCACGTCAGTCTTGGTTGCGTTGGGTTGTGACATGGCGAGGCAGTGTCATCTCAACACCTGTCCCACGGGCATTGCCACCCAGCGGCCTGAACTGCGCGCTAAATTCCGCGGGAAACCTGAACATGTCGTCATGTTCTTCCGCCAATTATCGGCAGATCTTCGTCGGCTACTGGCGAAGTTCGGCTTGCCTAGCCTGGAGGCCGCGATCGGTCGCGTCGACTTGCTGGAGCAAGTGCGCTTCGATGGCAACCTTGATCTCACGCCCATTCTCTCGGACGCAGGCCATGGACCGACGAGATGGATGGGCTCTCGCAATCAACGGCCAGGCGAAGATCATCCTCTGGACGACCCCTGGACGGAGCCCGCGCTCGCTGCGGCCGCCAAGAGCGAGGCGTTCTTCGTTCACAGCAAAATCTGCAATGAACACCGCTCGGTAGGCGCAAGACTCTCTGGCGAATTATCGCTGTTACGCGCCAAAGGACAACTGGACGAAGTGGATGTGACCTACGATCTGGTCGGAACTGCCGGTCAATCCTTTGGGGCGTTTGCAGGCAAGGGAATGAAATTGATTCTCACTGGCCAGGCGAACGACTTTGTCGGCAAAGGATTGTCAGGCGCGGACCTCATTCTGCGCGCCGTTGGCAGTGCTGCTCAGCATAGCGAAGAGCATGTTCTGTTGGGAAACGTAGCGCTCTATGGTGCGATCTCGGGACGGTTATTTGCGGCTGGTCGTGCCGGCGAGCGCTTTGCCGTGCGCAATTCCGGAGTGACCGCGGTGATTGAAGGTGTTGGCGATCATGCGTGTGAGTACATGACTGGTGGACTGGTAACCATTCTCGGGCCTGTTGGTATCAACTTCGGCGCGGGCATGACCGGCGGATTGGCGTGGGTCTACGACGCGAAGCAGACGATGATCTCGGAAGTCCGATATCACAATGACTTCCTCGAAGCTCAAGCTTTCGCTGAGACTACGACCGAGCAACAGGCGGCTCTGCGAGCGCTGGTTGAAGAGCATGTGTGCGTTGCGCACAGTAAGCTGGGCGAACGATTGCTGGCCGATTGGCCGAATGTTTCGGCTAACTTCATCCTGTTTACGCCGAAACCGCAAGCATAGTACCGATCGTCGGGTCGATAGTGGCAGCCGTGTTTCGCGGCTGCCACTTTTCTTTGCAGTTCGTTACCATAGAGTGATGTCTGATACGAAGCAAGGTTTCGCCACTCGCGCCATCCATGATGGTCAGGAAGCTGATCCGCTCACCGGCGCGGTCAATGTGCCAATCTATCTCACCTCCACGTACAAGCAGGAGGCGATTGGGAAGAACAAGGGTCACGAGTACGCGCGACTGACCAATCCGACTCGTGATGCGCTCGAGGAAAACCTCTGCTCGCTCGAAGGCGGGACTTCTGCACACTGCTTTGGGTCGGGAATGGCCGCTATCACGGCGCTTTGCACGATGATGAAGTCGGGCGATCATGTGGTGTGTTCGGACAATGTATATGGCGGAACATCGCGGCTGTTCGACAAGGTGCTTGTCCACTATGGACTCAGCTTTACCTATGTCGATACAACGAATGCCGCTGCGGTTGCGGCCGCGATTCGGCCTGAGACCAAGTTGGTTCACATCGAGACTCCTACGAATCCGATGATGGCAGTGACGGACATTCGCGCGGTGGCCGATGTGTGTCATGCGAAGGGCGTGGAACTGAGCGTCGACAATACATTTCTGTCTCCTTATCTGCAGCGTCCGATTGAGTTGGGCGCGGATATTGTGATGCATTCGACGACCAAGTTCCTGAATGGGCACTCAGATGGTCTCGGCGGAGTGTTGGTGGGAACGAAGCTTGCACATGCTGAGACATTTCGGTTTGTGCAGAAGTGCACTGGCGGAATCCTTTCTCCGTTCGATAGCTATCTGCTGTTGCGGGGTGTCAAAACGCTAGCTGTGCGGATGGAGCAGCATGATGCTAACGGTCGAGTCGTCGCCGAATACTTGGCGCGGAAGCTCGGTACGGGCAAGGTCTTCTATCCAGGCCTTGAGGCGCATCCACAGCACGAGCTGGCGAAGCGGCAGCAGCGCGGATTTGGGTCGATGATCTCCTTTGAGTTGGGCTCGCTGGAGGCTGCAAACCGGTTTGCGACAGCGCTGAAGCTCTGTTATCTGGCGGAATCGTTGGGCGGCGTTGAGACGCTGATCTGTCATCCGGCGACGATGACGCATGCTGCGGTTGGCGCTGAAGGACGCGCGAAGCTTGGGATTACTGACGGATTGATGCGGATTTCGGTTGGAATCGAAGAAGTCGCGGACATTGTCGCCGATCTCGATCAGGCGATGAGCAGTTAGCACTATTCCCGATTTGGAACGGATATCGCACGTTACACAACTAATACCGTTCATCGCACGCTTGAGTGAAACAATCGGAGAATGAGCGAGAACTGCGCGATCATTCAGGGCGGCATGGGTGTTGGTGTATCGGGTTGGAAACTGGCACAGGCTGTGTCAAGGGCTGGGCAACTGGGCGTTGTGTCTGGGACGGCGCTGGACCAGGTGCTGGCTCGGCGACTGCAGGACGGTGATCCGGATGGAGCGATGCGACGAGGTTTGGAGGCGTTTCCGTTCCGGGCGATGGCGGAGCGCGTTCGTGAACGGTACTTCGTTGCTGGCGGCAAGGCTGAGCGGACGCCTTATCGTACGGTGCCTGTGCTGGCGAAGGATATGCCTCGCGAACTGGCTGAGCTGTGTATCGTAAGCAACTTCGTCGAGGTGTTTCTGGCCCGCGAAGGTCATGGGAATCCGGTGGGGATCAACTACCTGGAGAAGATCCAGGCGGCGATTCTGCCGTGTATGTATGGCGCGATGCTCGCGGGAGTGGAATACGTCATCATGGGTGCGGGAATTCCGCTGAAGATGCCTGGCGTGCTGGACCATTTTGCCGAGCATAAGGCTGCGGAATATCCGATGCATGTGACTGGCTCGGTGGAGGGCGACGACACGACCATGCGGTTTGATCCGGCCGAGTTTGTCGAGTGCGCGCTTGGTCCGTTGCATCGGCCGAAGTTTCTGGCGATTGTCTCTTCCAACACGCTGGCATTGACGATGGTGAAGAAAGCCAATGGGCGCGTGGATGGATTGGTGATCGAGACGCGGACAGCGGGCGGGCACAATGCTCCTCCGCGTGGGAAGTTGCAGCTCAGTGAGATCGGCGAGCCGATCTACGGGGACCGCGACGCGATCGATATTCCGAAGCTTTGCGAGTTGGGTATTCCTTTCTGGCTGGCCGGTGGATATGGGCATCCGGATAAGTTGAGGGAGGCTTTGGCTGTCGGTGCTGCGGGCGTGCAGGTTGGGACTGCCTTTGCGTTTACCGATGAGTCAGGGTTGCGGCCGGACTATAAGCAGGAGCTGTTGGAGAAGGTCATTACAGGGACCGCGAGCGTGTTTACCGATCCACTGGCGTCGCCGACCGGATTTCCTTTCAAGGTGGCGCGGCTGGAGGGAACGGTTTCGGAGGACGAGGTGTATGACGATCGGCCGCGCATCTGCAACCTGGGATTTTTGCGGGAGGCTTACCGAACGCCTTCGGGCGAGATCGGGTATCGCTGCGCTTCCGAGCCGCTGACGGTATATGTGTCAAAGGGTGGAAAGCCCGAGGATACGGTTGGGCGGAAGTGCATTTGCAATGGGCTGCTGGCGAACATTGGATTCCCGCAGGTGCTGAATGGGAATCGCGTGGAGCAGGGCATTGTGACAGCGGGCGACGATATCGTCACGGTTGGCCAGTTTCTGGCTCCGGGGCAGACGCATTACTCTGCGCTGGACGTGATTAGGGAGTTGGAGAAGGGGTTGAGGCCAGTGACGGCTGAACGGAATGAGCGGGTCGCGGTTGGTGTGTAAATACCCGGGCGGGGCTACCCCCCCGGCAAGTCATACTTTATCGCTAAAGTAGTCCATTCAGGGCGGTTAGGGCACGAAGTCTGGCAGGGTGGTTGTTGTAAGTGATCCATCCAGAGACTTTACGGGTAAAGTAGTGCAACCGCAGGACTTACCTCGTTTCTGGGCAGAAGTTGCAACTCCTCCTGTCGCAGGAGTGAGGCGGACTGCTTTTGGCGGTTGCTCTAGTTAAAGTGTAGGCCTTTGGCGGGGGTAACTATGCCAAGTGTGTGGGAGAGAAATCGTCAATGGGGGCGCGGGTTTGGTGAGGTTTGGGGGTGGGTGGGGGGTTGACATGCGGATTCTGGGGTGTTTTTGAGGGTGGTTTGGGAGATTTATTTTGGGGCGAAATTGTCTGGATCCTGACTGGCCGAGGGAAGGCGCACCCAGGGGCTAAAGCCCAGTTCTTATGTAGCCGGCGGGAGCCCAAGGCTGAAGCCTTGGGTTACCTAGAGGCCGGGGAAGCAGATTCCCAGGGGAATGACAGAAAGAAAGGCAAGGGCAGAAGCAAAGGCCAATACGGGGGTCTCTCCACTCCGCCGCGCAGAAGCGCGCGGCTCCGGTCGAGAGGACGACTGTCTATGGAGGGCGCAGAAGCAGATTCCCAAGGGGGGATGACGGAAAGGAAGGCAAGGGCCAATACGGGGGGCCTTCGCTGCGCTCAGGATGACGACGAAAAACGATCAACAGCAAAGATAAAAGCAATAGCAGATATAAAAGCGACGGCAGATACAAAAGCAACGGCAAATGCAAAGGCGACGGCTACAAAGGCAGCGTCGGAGCGACTATAACGGCGGAGTTGGCTAGAGGGTGGCGAGGACGTCTTTAGGGTCGGGGCGGACGCGGTGGTCGGCGTGGGCTTCGGCGAAGGTGATCTTGCCGGAGGGGGCGATGGCAAAGGTGGCCGGGATGGGGAGACGCCAGGTGTTGGGGCCTTGATCGCCGTTGATGAAGGGGATGTTGATCATGATGGAGCGGTAGTGCTGCTGCATGGGTTCGGGGACCGTGTAGGCCACACGAAAGGCGTCGGCGAGGACAGCGCCGGCGTCGGTGAGAAGGGGATAGGTGAGGTTGTGATGCTGGGCCGTGAAGTCGTTCTGGCGGGGGAGTTGAGGGGAGATGGCGACCAGCAGTGCGCCCTTTTCGCGGACCTGGGGGAAGGCGGCCTGCCAGGCTTCGAGCTGCGTCATGCAGTAAGGACACCAGCGGCCGCGGAAAAAGACGACGATGAGCGGGCCGATGCCGAGCAGGTCTGTGGAGTGAACCAGGCGCGCATTGGCAGCGGTTGCGTTGGTGAGCGTGGTGGCTGCGGCGTCGGGGAGATCGAAGGTGGGGGCGACGGCGCCGATGGGGAGGATGCGATCTTCGATGCCGGTGAGGAAGAGGGCTTGCACCGCTTCATCCGTGATGGCAAGACGGCTGGGCTGGACCAGGGCGCGGGTCCGGGTGGTGATGTTGTCGAGACTGGTTTGGAGATCGGTGGAATGCGGCATTTGATACTAGTTTAGATGCTGGGATGGAAGAGCGAGGCTAGACTGGATCGATGATCGGACTCGGAATGAACAGGCGGCAATTTGTGGCGGCGGGCGCGGCGGCGGCGCTGGTGGGTCGTGGGCGCAGGCTATTTGGCCAGAGTGCAGCGACGGTGAACGCGGGGTTGATCCAAACGCCGTCGGGAGCTTTGCGGGGCGAGGTTATTGATGGCGTGCGGGTGTTTCGGGGAGTGCCGTTTGCCGAGCCACCGGTGGGCGTCCTGCGGTTCAAGCCGCCAGTGAAGGTGAAGCCCTGGGTCGAGGAACGCGAGGCGAGCCAGTTTTCTGCAGAGGCGATGCAGGACGGCGATGGAGATGTTCCCAAGAGCGAAGACTGTTTGTATCTGAATGTGTGGGCGGTGCCCGGTGCCGAGGCACTGCCGGTGTTTGTCTGGATTCATGGAGGCGGGTTTACGGGGGGAAGTTCGTTTGCACCGGTCTTTGATGGAACGGAGTTTGCCAAGGCCGGTGTGGTGGTGGTGACGGTGGCGTACCGGTTGGGCGTGTTTGGGTTTCTCGACATGGAGCCGCTGCTGGGGGCGGAGTATGCGGGATCGGGAAACAATGCGGTGCGGGATTTAATTTGTGCCCTGGAGTGGGTGCGGGAGAACATTGAGGCGTTTGGGGGAGATCCGAAACGAGTGACGGTGGGGGGCGAGTCTGCGGGGGCGAAGCTTACGGATGTGCTGATGGGCGTGCCAAAGGCGCAGGGATTGTTTGCGCAGATGATCTCGGAGAGCGGCGGGGCGGAGAGAGTGTGGCCGAAGGGAAATGCAGCGGCGGTGGCGCGGGGATTTGGCGAGGCGTGGGGGAAGAGTGCGGAGGCGTTGAAGACTGCGCCACCAGATGCGTTGATCAATGCGCAGGTGCGGTTTGTGGCGAGTTGGCCGCAGCATTTCCCGCTGCGGATGGAGGTAGATGGGAGCTTGATTCCGCGGCTGCCGGTGGAGACGATTGCGAGTGGAGCGATGAGCGGTACGAGGTTGCTGATTGGGACGAATCGCGATGAGAGTGCGTTGTTTGTGGGGCCGCATCCGCAGAAAGTGACGGCGACGGATTTGGGGAATATTCCGCTGGCACGATTCGAGGAGGTGTTCGCGCGGTATCGAGCGGTGTACCCGGGGATGAGTGAGGAGCAACTGCGGATACGGGCGGTGACGGCCGAAGAATATTGGGTGCCGAGCGTACGCGTCGCCGATGCACAGGTGAAGGGGGGCGGGGCGGCGTGGATGTATCGGTTAGACTTTGCGCCTGCTAGTGGGAGATTGAAGGGCGAGGCGTATCACTCGGAAGATATTGGGCTGGTGTGGGACAAGGTCAACGAAGAGATTACGAATGTCGTGGCAGAGAGGGCGCTTGCGAAACAGATGCATGCGGCTTGGCTGGCGTTCGTCAAGGGAGGGACGCCGGGCGCGGAGGGGCTGCCGTTGTGGCCGCAGTATACGAGTGAGACGCGCGAGACCATGGTGTTCGACAAGGTGAGCCGGGTGGAGGAGAGGCCGCAGGAAGCGGAGTTGCGGTTGTGGGATGGTGTGATGTGAGGGATGCTCGCAGATAAATTGCGAGCGGGAGGAAGTGGATTTGCGCAGGGCGGGGTTTGCTGAGATAGGCGCGCCCGGGAGGCGCAGGGTATGCGCAAGATGATCGGTGTTCTTGTGGTGATGATGGCGTTGGCTGCGGGAGGGCGGTTGGCCAGTTCGCAGATGGTGGATCCTTCGACGGGAATGACAGTGGATGCGACGGTGGATCCATTCGATTATTCGATGATCGCGAGTGGGCAGCCGGGGAATCCCTCGCTGGAGTCTGCGCTGGCGGTGGGCGCTGAGGGAGAGGCGGCGGCGGAACAGGCCGCGGAGACCAGCCAGGCGTCGATGGCGTCCTTTATGAGTTCGATGAATTCCAACGACGATACGCCAGTGGCGCCGGTGGTGCCAGCTTTTCCTGCGACGCCGAAGCCGGTGATTACGCCGGGGAGCGGGACGTTCAAGGCGAGCGTGCAGGTGACGATTGCGGATAGTGATGCGGGGGCGGCGGTGTTCTATACGACGAACGGGAAGAAGCCGACGACTTCGTCGCAGCGGTACGCTGGGCCGATTGCGGTGAGCGCTAAGACCAAGGTGCAGGCGCTGGCGTTCGATGTGAGTATGCAGCCGAGTGGTGTGGTGTCGAAGACGTTCAATGTGAAGGCGGCGAAGGGGTCGTCGTTGTCGGCGGGTGCATCTTAGAGAGTGTTGCAACGAACGAGCGCCCGGGAGGCGCTGATTATGCGCACGATGATTGGGACGTTGGCGATTGTTGGGATGCTGGCGCTTGGAGCGGGTCTGGCGCGGGCGCAGGACGCGACGATGATGGCGATGCAGGCTGCGCAGACTGCGAATCAGATGGCGATGCAGGCGGCACAACAGGCGAATCAGAATGCTATGCAGGCGATGATGAACGGCAGTATGTCGGTGGCGGTGGCGCTGCCGGTGACGCCTCGTCCGGTATTTGCTAAGTTGAAGGGTGGGGTTAGCGTTGCTTTGTATGATGCTGATCCTAAGGCGATTTTGTTTTATACGGTTGATGGATCTATGCCGACGCCGCGGTCGTTGCGATATGCGGGGCCGATGGTGGTGAGCGCGAAGGTGAAGGTTCGGGCGATGGCGTTTGATCTGGCGGATATGCCGAGTGGGGTGGTTTCGAAGACGTTTCGCGTGAGATCTTGAGGGATTTTGGTGGGTTTGGTGTCGACTTAGCCCGGTTTCGGGTTACGCGATGACGTTTTAGGTGGGTTTCGGGTGTCGGGCGCTCGCCCTGGCACCTTAATTGTGGGGTGCTATGATACTCGGGCTTTTGGAATGAGCTTGAAGGGTGTCCGAGGAGAGGGCTATGAAGATGACTGGGACGATAAGAACTGGGTGGAGGGTTCTGGCGGTCGGGGTGGTGTGTGGAGCGATGGTTTGCCCGGCGATGTTGGCGGCGAAGACCAAGCTGCCAGTGCCGAGTACGTGGGAGCTGGACCAGCTGCGGTCGGACTTTGGGGGTGGGCCGAAGATGCAGTCGGATGTGTTCACGGTGAATGAGGACAAGCCGGCGATGCTGAGCGTGGACTTCGTGATGGTGGATGATTCCGGGCGGACGGTGAAGAGCTCGTGGAGCGGGCCGCAGAATGGCAAGATGCTGCCGCTGACGGGAAGTTCGGGGATGAGCTTTGGGATAGACAAGGATGGGAACGAGCATTGGGTGTTTGCGGATGGAGCGACGCGGGTGGGGAAGATGTCGTTGGAGAAGGACAAGAGGACAGTGCTGGTGCGGGTGTTGTACACGGGCAAGGATGGGAAGCAGTATAACCAGGTGTTGATGTACAACCGGACGGACCAGTAGGGTCCGGCGCGGACGGCGGGAGTTGGAATCTTGCGCGGTTGGATAACTCAGAATTGTAGACTGCGCTAGGATATTTGGCGGAGGGAAGTATGGCGGATTCCCAGACTATGAAGCCGGCGGGGAAGCTGGCCGCGACAAACACGGCGCATTTTCCTAACGAGAGTACGGCGTATCGGGCGGCGCGCAATGCGCTGCTGGCGGAAGAGATTGAACTGCGACGGCATGTGGAGCGCGTGGCGGCGCGGCGGCGGGAACTGCCGATCGGTGGCGAGGTTCCGCGGGACTTTGAGTTCGTCTCGGAGGCGGGGCGGGCTACGCTTTCGGAATTGTTTGGGGATAAGGACACGCTGCTGGTGTACAGCATGATGTTTGGGCCGCAGCGGAAGGCGGCGTGTCCGTCGTGCACGTCGTTTCTTACGTCGTGGAATGGGACGGCGGTGAATCTGCGGGAGCGGGTGGCGATGGTGGTGACGGCGCGCTCGCCGATGGAACGGCTGATTGAGTACAAGAAGCAGCGCGGGTTGGGAAACCTTCGGTTTGTCTCGGATGCTTCAGGCGAGTACACGCGGACGTATGTGAATGCTGAGGATGCGGATGTGCCGGGGTTCAGCGTGTTCACGCGGCGGGATGGGAAGGTGTTTCACTTCTACAGCGGAGAATTGAGTGGGGCGATGGCGGATCCAGGGCAGGATCCGCGCGGTGCTCCGGACATGGATCCGTTGTGGCTGATGCTGGATATGGTGCCGGAGGGGCGCGGGACGGATTGGTATCCGAAGCTGGAGTACAAGCGCGGTAGCTGAATTGGGTCGTAGGCATCGATTCGTCTTCTCACTAAATTGTTGCGCGTGTCGGAGGGCAGATCGCCGAACGGGCGGAATATGGCTCCTTAAGGGCCACTCTGCGGCGCGGAGCGGAGGGGCGGTGGGTATTTGCGGTGGGTCTGGCAGACAGTTAAAAAAGAATTGGGCGCGCGTAGGTCGATATGCCTCTACAATTCGTACTTGTGTGTAAGCACAAAGACTGAGGGCTCTGAGAATGGCGGAGAAGACAATCATCGAAAAGGCCGCTATGGCCGTTGGCTACGGAATTGCGATGGCAGAAGATGTGGCTGGCGCTGCGAAAACGGCGGTTGGTGCGGCGGTGACGACCGTGACAGAAGTGTTGAAGAAAGCACCTGCCACGAAAGCTCCGGCGAAGTCGGTCGTCAAAAAGGCCCCTGCCAAGAAGGCCACCAAGAAAGCTGTGACCAAGACGGCAGGTACGAAGTCAACTGCGAAGAAGGCTGCAAAAAAGGTTGCAGCCAAGAAGACGCCGGCGAAGAAGGCAGTAAAGAAGACCGTGAAGAAGGCTACGCGACTGCGGAAATAATAACTGTGAGGGAATATGGCGAACGATAAGACAAAGAAGAAGACTGAGAAGAAGGCTGCGAAGAAAGTTGAAAAGGCGGTCAGAAAAGCCGTGAAGAAGGGCTTAACCGCGAATGCGGTCGAGCAGGCGGTCGGACTTGGATTATCTAAAGACACCGGTAAGAAGAAGGCAGTCGGCAAAGCGGCCGTAGCTGAGGATGCGCAGGCTGCAAAAAGAGCCTGACACGTTTAGCTGCGCCTTCATTACAGGTGTGCACTCAAGTAGCTCCTCGCGCAATGCCGGGTTCTTGAGCGTGCGTTTCGGATAGGACCCGGTTTGGATAAGACGTTTGCGATCCGGGAAGTTTCCGAAAATGGAGCATCCGAGCCGAGCGCTAACCGTAGGTTTGGTCTGTGCTCTGTCCGACCTCGATAATATACCCGTCCGGATCGCGGATGTAGCAACGAATCTCGCCGTATTTTGGAATCGGCTCCGTGATGAAGTCGGCGCCTTGACTCTTCCATAGCTCATAGCATGCTTGAATATCCGCAACGCGGAAATTCAAAAAGCTGCTGAGATGATTCGGGTCAGGGACGCTGAGCGATACCGTCGGCTTGTCTGGAGTCGGACCGCCCCCCACGTTCACAATCATCCAGATGTTCGCGAGCTGAAGGTACCCGGGCGCGTTGCCGTCGCCGAGGCTCAAAACGCGAGCGCCGAAGACCTTTTCGTAGTAGCGAGCTGATCGCTCGATGTCCTTCACGGTGAGGAAATGCGCGATGCTGATCCCGTCCCGCGGGGGCATCTCATAGCTCTTCTGTTCGACTTGTACGCTCATGGACGACTCCCATTTCGAAAAAGTGCTCACTCGCTTCTTCCGATTCTTTCGTAGTAGATGTGGCGTTAAGCTAGTGCGAGATTAAGGTTGCTGATGGCTTCGTCAATCTCCTGCGTGTTCTTGAAACCAACTGTCACCGCGTCCACGCCGGCGTTGCGGAAGGCAAAGCGCATGGCCGCCTGACGGTCCTCTCGACGCGTAAAACTTCCTGCTCCTACCAGCTTCATGCTGACTACACCCATGCCCTGGTCGTGCACTTTCCTGACATGATCGACCACCTCGGACACATCGGCTGGGTTGTTGTTGTCTCCGCCGGTGGGCCCATCCATGCGGGTTCCGTTGTGGTTCATGCGGATCATTGCAACTTCGAGCCAGTGGTTGTCCGGCATCTGGCGCAGGGCAGGCAGTCCATGCACTGAGGCTCCGCGGGCGAGGATGATCTTCTTCGACTGGGCATCGAGAATTGCGTCTTGCCAATGCTTCGTATCGCTCACCCAATCCGGCGTGTGCTGCCAATGGAGAAGCATGATGTCGAAGTATTCCGTCTGCGAGGTGTGGCGCATCTGGTCGAAGCGCTTGCGCGGGTCGGCGTCGGGATCGGTGGTGACCTTGGTCATGAGCTGATATGTCTCGCGCGGAAAGGGCTTCAATGCTTCGCCCAGCATGGCGGGCGTGACGTAGGCCTCGGCTGTTTCGAAGAATCGGATGCCGCGGTCGTAGGCGTAGTGAATTAGACGGCTGAACTCCTGCTGGCCGAGGGCGGCTTGGACGTAGCCGTTGTCGGAGCCGGTGCCAAACGCTAGCCGGGTTACTTTCACGCCACACTTGCCCAGGGTCACCGTGTCGGTGGCGGAATGAGGAGCTGCATGCAGGGAGGGCGTGCCGACGCTGGCCACGGTTCCGGCAGCGATTGAAGTTTTCAGAAATTCGCGACGGGTAAACGGGCTCATGGGAGATCTCCGTTTCAGGCAGAAGCGTCTGCCATTTCCAGAATGGTAGCACTCTGCTAGCGCGAGGTTCGCAGCAGGGCAGAGTGTTCTGTGCGGCTCCTGGCGGGTCGGTATCCGAAGTTGGAGTAGCAGCGCGTATCGCTGTTATTTTTGACAGTTCTGCGATGGGTTGCGATCCGGTAGGGTAGCTGGCTCTGAACTTCATGGACGATAACGTTGGCAAGCCGGTGGGGATCAACCGGCATATTGGACGTAGGCCTATCGCCGCGTTTGGTAACTCTGATGGCGACTTACAGATGCTGCAGTGGACGACTGCGGGGAAGAGATCTCGATTTGGATTGTTGGTACATCACACCGACGCGGTCTGCGAATATGCCTATGACGTATCACTCTTCGGCAAGCTGGAGGTGGCGTTGACAGAGGCCGCGGCGAAGGGTTGGACGGTGGTGGACATGAAGAACGACTGGAACCATGTGTTCGCGTTCGAAGCCGTTGGATAGGTAATCAGGCCGCGTACTGAAGAGAAATCAGTGTGGCGGCTCGGCAGGTTGCTCGGAATGAAGATCCGAGGGATGGGGTTTGGGGCGATACGAGGAGACGAGACGCGCAATCACGACGGCGAGATAGAACAGCCCGACGACGTTCTCGAATGCGGCGATGAGTCGAATGTAACTGTTGACGGGGAGGATGCCGCCATAGGCGACGCCACTTAGAGTGATCATGCTGAAGTATAGGAATGTGCTGCTCTGCCCCAGAAAAATGCTTTGATTGAAGGCGTTGGTAACGAAGTGATCGAGGACCCAATAGAGCTGCGAGAACGCGACTGCGATGAGCAGATAACAGATGATTGCTTCTGAAATGATGCTGCTGGTTACTCTTGCGATGGATCTGAAGCGACGGAGCAACCCCCAAAGGATTGCGCAGGAAAGAGCTAATCCGGCGAGGGGCGCGAGGTGGCAATAGCTGTGACGGGGATTACCGAAGGCCTCGAGCAGTCGTGCGAAGAGCCAGACGAGACCAATGGGGAGTACAACCCTGCGGAGAATCTTTCGGTCTGCGAGGTAATAGGCGCCCGCGAGCAACAGTAGAAGTTGCAGTAAGGCGACCGCGCCGCCTATGCGTGGATGGTGGTCAATCAGCGGCGAGGCGAGCATCGCTGCGACTAGGGAAGCCAGCAGCAACTCGGAGCGATATTTTGCAATCGCGACACTTGCGGCCCGGTTCATAGGCATCTTTCAGATTCTCTCATTGCCGGCGGTTGGGCGCTCACGTGGCGTTGCTTGCTGGGCTCTGCTGGACTGCGCCATTATGGGTTGATTCGCTCTGCTCTCCACGGGCATGGCGACCGTGGATGCCGTAGAGGCCGGACATTCGCTGGGGTGTGATTTCGCCGCGGAAGGTGAAGATGTTACACGACGATTTTTCCGAATCTACACTCCTTTCAAGGTGTTCCACAATAGCGAATCCGAATCCGAATCCGAATCTGGAGCAGAGCTTGGGCAAGTGGGATGGTTGGGACGCTGATGGGTTCGTGGCTGGTGGCGTGAAATATGATGGCTTAGCGGAACCCCGCCGAAAGGAAGCGCTCGACCAGGTGACGGCAACTCTCTGCGCGGCAGGCGTCGTGGTGCTTCTGGATGTGTGGGTGGGCGTTCGCTATTGCGTGAAGTTGATCCGCAAGGAGGCGCATCCGCGGATTGCGACGTGGCTGATCTTTGAGCTCGGCGTGGTGATGAGCCTGGTCGCGTACTTCGCGTCGCGCGACCATAGTTTGGTGAAGGCCGCGCTGAATCTGACGGACTTTGTTGTGGTCACGGGTATCATTGCAGCGATATTTTTTGAGCAGCGGGGCGAGAAGATTTCGTTCACGAGGAATGAGCGACTGTGCCTGGTGATTGCGGGCATCACGATGGTTGCGTGGACGATTACGAAGACGGCGTGGATTGGCTTTGTGGGATTCCAGGTGGTGATGACGGTGGCGTATCTGCCGACGATTGAGAGCATGCGGCAATGGAAACCCGGGAGGTCGCCGGAACCGGTGGAGACGTGGGGTATGAATGCTGTGGCTGCGCTGATCGGCGTGGTGTTGGACGCGACGGGCCGCCACGATTATGTGGCGATGCTTTATCCGCTGAGGGCGTTTCTGCTTTGCGTGGTGATTGTGGTGCTGGTGGTGAGGTGGGAGAGGAAGAGCAGGGCGCTCAGGGGGTGACGCCGAAGAGGTTGAGGAGGGTGGCGGTGGCATGGTGGGCGTCGGTGGATTTGAAGTCGGGATAGACGCGGCGGGCGGAGGTTTTGGGGGCGGAGGGGCCGAGGGTTTGGCGGAGGATGTCGTCGGTGATGTGGGGGTTGCTGGGACCGATGAGGAGGTAGTCGGCCGGCTGGGAGTTGAGGAGGGTTTTGGCGTCGCGGAGGGTGGCGATGGAGCGGATGTCGAAACCGTGCTGCGAGAGGATGGTGCGGACGAAGGCGCAGAGGTCCGGTGAGCTGTCGATGAGGAGGATGCTGCGGCCCTGCTGCTGTTGGGGTTTTGTGGGGGTATTGGATTTCTGGAAGGAGCGGAGGGCGTCCGCGTCGGTGGGGTAGGAGCGGAGGACGGTGGTGAGCATGGTGTGCTCGAGTAGGCTGGCGACGAAGGGCGAGGAGGCGGAGAGGCGGAGGTCGCCGTTGCGCTTGCGGAGGGCGGCCATGTGGCGGACGATGAGGCCTAGGCCCATGCTGTCGAGGCGATGGACTTTGGCCAGGTTGAGGATGATCTTCGCCGTTGCGTGAGAGCAGCGCTCTAGCTGGGCTTCGAGGGCGGTGGCTTCGGGGCCGAGGGTGATGGCGCCTTCGCAGTAGAGGATGTAGATGTTGTCGGTGAACTTGGTGGAGAGGTTGAGAGGCATGCGCGCTCGTGGGAGTGGGTTGCCATGAATAATACAGTGGTCCTGCGCGGACGGCGAACGTCGCCCGCGTTCGGGATGCGCCACGGGGGTTAGAGGTGGAAGAGTCTGTCGGCGGTGAAGACCAGGCCGAGGGTTACGAGGGCGATGACGACTTCGCCTATGGCTCCTACGAGGAAGGGGCGGATGCCTTGCTTGCTGAGGTCTCGGAAGTTGGTGCGGAGACCTACTCCGGCGAAGGTTAGGAGGAAAGCCCAGCGGGAGAGGTTGCCGATCGCGAGCAGGCCGGGTTTGGAGAAGAAGCCTACGCTGGCGAGTGCCGAGATGAGAAGGAAGCCGAGGACGAACTTGGGGAACTTGGTCCAGAGGAAGGCTGCCTTGTTCTGGATGCCGGTGGCCTGGCCTTTCGATGCCCAGTAGATGGCGTAGCCGAGGACTACGAAGCCGATCATGGCGTTGCGGCAGGTTTTGACGAGGACGGCGACTTTGCCGGCGGCGTCGGAGTAGAGGGCGCCGGCTGCGGCGGTTTCGGCGGTGTTGTCTACGGCGAGGCCGGTCCAGACGCCGTAGGCGCGGTCGCTGAGGTGGAGCGCGTGGCCGACGAGAGGGAAGACGAAGAGGGAGATGGCGCCGAGGGCGAGGATGGCGGCGATGGCGAAGGAGGAGTCTTCCTCTTCGGCTTCGATGGCGCCTTGTGCGGCGATGATGGCGGAGACACCGCAGATGGAGGAGCCGACGGCGAGGAGAGAGACTAGCTTGGGCTTGAGGTTGAAGGCCTTGCCGAGATAGGTCATGAAGGCTAGGCCGAGGGCGATTTCGACGAAGACGAGGAGGAGGGCGATGCCGCCTAGCTTGGCTATGTCGCCGAGGATGAAGCGGGCGCCGAGGAGGACGATGCCGGTCTTGAGCCAGAACTCGTAGGTGGCGACGCCGCGGCGGAAGAGCTCGGGGACGCCGATGGTGTTGGCGATGAGGAGGCCGATGAGGATGGCCCAGAGGACGTACTCGATGTTGGGGAGGACGTGGTGGTGGGCCTTGCCGTAGCGGGCGATGGACTGCTCGATGAACTTGCCTGCGTAACCGACTATGGCCAGGAGGAGGATTCCGGGGATTAGGCCTAGCGGGTTGGTGGTGGTGGGTTTGGTTGCGGTGGGCCTGGTTGCGGTGGGCCTGGTTGCGGTGGTCGCGGCTTGGTTGATGGCGATGGTGTTGGGCATGGTGGGCTCCGTTACCAGGGGACGACTTTGAGGATGCCGATGCGGACGAGGAGGGCGAGGGTGAGCGAGAGGAGAACGGCCCAGGTGTCGAGGGAGAGGCGGCGCGCGGGTGCGGGCATAAAGCTCCTTTGGGGAGGCGCTCGACGGACGGAGGTTCGTCAGGCTGGCTTATGGGATTGGAAGGAGAAGGGGGCGCGTGAACGGAACGGGCGAATCAGAACGTTCAGCGGCAACAACAGCGCGGACAACATTGGGAGGTGCGTCGCGACTGAGTTTGGTGGGACATGTGTTTTAGATGTATCAGTTGCGGGAAAGTGGTGCAAGTTTTTCGGGTGCGAATTCACGGGGCGTTCATGCGCGGGGGGTGCGGTACCCCCTCCCCACCCCTTGGTCATACCTCTGCTCTAAAGTAGTCTCGATGCTGGGTTTAGGGGTGAAAGTACCCCTCGCTCGGGTGGCGAGGGTGGCGCTAAAGTAGTCTCATCCAACGGGTTATGGGTTGAGTATGACTTTCTAAAGGACTTAGCTGGTTTTGAGGCAGCAGGGGTGGGAATGGTGTTGGTGTTTTGGGGGCTATCTCTATTGTAGTTGGTGGGTGGGGGTAACTATGCCAAGTTTTGGAAATATAAATCGCCAGTGCTTATAGGCGGTTTG
>Ga0302226_10000650_pt1 | contig 27942 bp, 21 predicted proteins | sample II_Palsa_E3_3_FD_193524 | JGI IMG/M metagenome (GOLD analysis project Ga0302226, IMG submission 193524) | Peat permafrost microbial communities from Stordalen Mire near Abisko, Sweden - II_Palsa_E3_3 | ecosystem: Environmental > Terrestrial > Soil > Palsa > Peat permafrost | place: Sweden...
GCCGCGCTGCCGCCGCGCCGCGCTGCCGCCGCGCCGCGCTGCCGTGGCGCCGCGGCAGCGGTCGCGGTCGCCCATCCGCGGGGCCGCGCGCCGGCCAGAGATTGCCGCACCCTAGTGATGGCGCCTTTACACGGGTAAGAGCAGGCGTGACGGCGCCTTTACACCGGTAAGAGCAGTCGTGGAGGCGCCATCACTGGGGATAGAACTGCCCGGCAGAGACGGGAGGTGAAGCGGCGCGAGGCAGCGCAGTGGCTCCCGGGCGCGATTCCACGCGGGGCAGGCCCCTGGCAGCCCGGTTCCTACCTGGGTGATGGCGCCATTACCCCGGCCCGGGCCGGGGTAATGGCGCCATCACTGGCGCTGAGAAATGCGCGGCGCGAGCCGGCCGGGGGCGGGCGGGGAGTTACGGCGCGGCGTGCGTGGTCAGGAAGCGCGGACCGGGAGGTCGTAGACGCGGCGGATGCTGGAGCCAAGCTCGGCCAGGTTGGCCCCGTAGACGTGCAGGGAAACGGCGATACCGGAGCCGCAGTTGCGGACCCGGTGGATGTCACCGGGCGGGGCGAACCCGGCCACGGTACCGGGCGGGTTCTGCCGGCGGATGACCTCGGTGAGGTACTGGCCGCCTGGGCCGGGAGCGAAGATCTCCTCGTATTCGGTGCCCTGCAGGACGCCGGTGACGCACCACGACACGTGGTCGTGAATGGGCGTCACCTGACCCGGCCGCCACACCATGAGCACGATCGAGAACGAGCCGCCCGGTTCCACATGAATGACGTGGGTCTGGTAACCGGCCGGGTCGCCCTGCAACTGCGCCGGGCTCAGCAGGTCCGGCCCGGGCAGATGATGGCTCAGCGTGGCGGCCACCCGGTCAGCGGTCTTCCGGACGTCCCCACCCTGCTCCCCGTCCTGGCCCCCGTCCTGGTCGGCTCTCTGTCCGGCGCCCGCTGTCGGATCGGCGCCCGCTGTCAGACCGGCACCCGCTGTCGGACCGGCCCCCCCTTTCAGACCGGCGCCCTCGCTCTGGCCGACGGCCCGGCGGACGGCGGCCGCGAGCCCGGCCGGGCATGCGGCGTAGGCGGGCGGCACGGCAACGGCCGCTCTGCTGGTCACGGGCATGACCACCTCCCTGCGTCGGAACTGACGACGGCTACCTACCCGGCCTTAACCCATAACAGTGATGCCAGTCCCGCCAACAACTCATAGCTTGAGTCAATGAATTCGCAGTAGGAAGGAAATGCGTAACGTAGCTACGGGCGCGGGGCGCTTCAGCGAAACTCGTCGGCGTGATCCGCGGCCCACTGCGCGAACGTGAGCGCGGGGCGGCCGAGCACGTCCTCGATAACCGTCGAGGTCCTGGCCGGTTCGCCGCGGCCCGCCGCCCAGAGCGTCAGCGTGTTCTGGGCCATGTCCGGCGGCATGATGCGGCTGAGCTCTGCGAGCCCTTCCTCGGTGGAGACCTCCACGAACTGGACCGGGCGGCCGGTCGCGTCGCCGATCTGCTCGACTAGCTGCCGGTTGGTGAGCGACTGCGGCCCATAGAGCGTGTACGCCTTTCCCTCGTGTCCCGGCGTGGTCAGCGCGGCGACGGCGAGTGCGGCGATGTCCTTCTCGTGCACGGGCGCGCTCTGCTCATCCGGGTAGGGCATGCGGACGGTACCCTCCTCGCGGATCGGCCGCGCCCACCACCACAGCGTGTTCGTGGCGAACATGCCCGGGCGGATGAAGGTCCAGGACAGGCCGGAGCCTTCCAGGGCCTGCTCGACCTCGCGGTGGCGGCGGGCGATCTGCCCGGCCCAGCCGTCGCTGCTCCCCATGCTGTCGCGCACGCTGGTCACCGCGGCCGACGACAGCAGCGCCACGCGCCGTACACCGGCCGCCGTGGCCGCGGCGACGAACCCGTCGATACCGCGGGGCTTCGCGTACAGGAAGACCCCGGTGGCCCCCTCCAGCGCGGCGGCCATGCTGCGGGGGTTCTCCAGGTCGGCCGCCGCCACTTTGGTACCGGACGGGAACCCAGCGCTGCCCGGGTCCCGGCTGGTCACCCGGACCTGCTCACCCGCCGCGCGCAGGCCATCGGCGACATTCCGCCCGACGCTACCGCGCGCACCGAAGATGGTCGTAACCATGATGGTCCACCTCCATTACTGTCGGCCCGCATCCGCAGCCGGCTGAAACCAGGCCGCCCCGTGGCCTGGCCGGCCAGCTCCCGGCGCGCCGGTCCCCGGAAAGCCGGTAACCGCCGGGGAAACCGGTAACCGCCGGGGAAACCGGTAACCGCGGTCAGTCCGCGACCGCCGTGTAGGCGATGACGCCGCGCCGCATGCCGTCGACCGCGGCGCGGGCAGTGGCCCGCAGGTCGTTCCCGGCCGCGCCGGGTATGGGGGCGCCCGCGATCTGGCCCAGCAGGTCAATGAGCTGCTTCACCGCGCGGACGAAATCACCCGGGCTCAGGTCGGTTGACTCGAGCACGTCCTCCAGCCGGGCGCCGCCCGCCCATTGAAAGGCCGCCCAGGCGAACCGCAGGTCAGGCTCGCGCAGGAACGAGACCCCACTGTCCTTTTCCAGCTCGTCGAGCTGGGCCCAGGCCCGCACCATCCGGCCAAGCACGTCCCGGACCCTGGCCGACGGCAGCCGGGGCGCGGCCGCGTCATTGGTCTGGCGGGACTCGAACGACAGAGCCGACACGCACGCGGCCAGTTCCTGGGTATCGAGGCCGTTCCAGTACCCCCGGCGCAGGCATTCGGCGGCCAGCAGGTCGAGCTCGGTGTAGAGCCCGCCCAGCAACCGCCCTTCGGCCGTAACGGTATCCCCGCTGAGATAGCCGAGGCTTTCCAGCACGGCGCAGATCCGGTCGAAGGTGCGCGCGATCACGTGCGACCGGCTCGCGACCTTCCGCTCCAGGGCCTCAGTTTCTCGCTTCAGCCGCGCGTAGCGCTGAGCGTACCGCGCGTGCTCCTCGCGGTCGGGGCAGCCGTGGCTGGGATGGCGGCGCAGCCGCCGCCGCAGCGCGGCGATCTCCTGATCCGGTTCGCTGGCCCCGTGGGACCCGGCCGCCCGGGACCGGCGCCCCCCACGGCCGCCGCCGGCTTCGGGTCTGCTGGCTTCCTCGTCAACGGCTCCGTGGTCATCGTCTCGGGGGGCACCATCGTTCCAGTCGGCGACCCGCTGCGGGCCGGCCACCTCGCGCCCGGCCAGCCGGTTGCGGACCGAAGCGGCCAGGTCCCGGCGATGCTGCGGCGAGCGCACGCTGAACGAGGCGGGGATCCGGATCCGGTCCACGGCCTCGACCGGGACCGGGAAATCGGCGAGCGACAGCCGCTTGACCTGGCGGTTGGCGGTGAGCACGAGCGGGCCGTGACCGGTCAGCGCGGCCATCCGGGACGCGTCCGCGCTCCGCCCAGGGCCGTATGGCTCAGCATCCCGCTCGTCGCGCCCGGTGTCGCGCTCGCCGCGCGGTGCGGGACCGCGTCCCCGGTCCGGCCCGCGTCCCCGGTCCGGCCGGCGTCCCCGGTCGGGGCCGCGCCCCCGGTCGGGGCCGCGGCCGCGGTCGCCGTCGCGGTACGGTCCCGGCCCCGGTTCCAGGACCACGGCCATGCCGGCGCGGCGCCCGCCTGGCACCCGGATGATGTCTCCGCGGCGGAGGACCTCCAGCGACCGGGCCGCCTCGGTGCGGCGGGCTACGGCCCGGCGGCGGGAAAGGTCGCCCTCCAGGTCGGAGAGCTCCTGGCGGAGCGCGGCGTAGTCGGTGAAATCTCCCCGGTCGCAGGTCATCTTCTCGGCCAGCTCGGCCATGGTCTCCTTGTTGCGACGTACCTGGCGGGTCAGGTCCAGCACGCCGCGATCCGCCTGGAACTGGGCGAACGACGACTCCAGCAGGGCCGAGGCGCGGGCCCGGCCGACCTGCCCAGTCAGGTTGACCGCCATGTTGTAGGACGGCCGGAAGCTGGAGTTCAGCGGGTAGGTCCGGGTCCCGGCCAGGCCGCCGACCGCTTCGGGGTCGGTGCCGGGCTGCCACAGCACCACGGCGTGCCCCTCAACGTCGATGCCGCGGCGCCCCGCCCGGCCGGTGAGCTGGGTGTACTCCCCCGGGGTCAGCTCCGCGTGCGTCTCGCCGTTCCACTTGTCCAGCTTCTCGATGACCACGGTCCGGGCCGGCATGTTGATCCCCAGGGCCAGTGTCTCGGTCGCGAACACCACCCGGACCAGGCCAGCGGAGAACAGCTCCTCGACGACCTCCTTGAAGGTGGGCAGCATCCCGGCGTGATGGGCGGCGATACCGCGCTGCAGGCCGGTAAGCCATTCCCCGTAGCCGAGCACGGCCAGGTCCTCATCGGGGATGTCGGCTGTCCGCTGCTCGACGAACTCGGTGATCACCGTCACCTCATCTGGCTGGGTGAGGCGCAGCCCGGCGGCCAGGCACTGCTGGACGGCCGCGTCGCAGCCCGCCCGGCTGAAGATGAAGGTGATGGCGGGCAGCAGGCCGGCGGCGTCCAGCCGGGATATGACGTCCGGCCGGTACGGGGGCCGGCCCCGGGGCGATCGCTGGGCGGGCTGGCCGCCCCGGCCGGCCCGGCTGCCCGGATGACCCCGGCGGCCGCCACGGGCGGGGCGGTTCCGGCCGGTCACCGGGACCTGGGCCTGCGCCCACCGGTCCCGCTGTGCCATCCGCATCAGCTCCGGGTTGACGCGGGTCCCGGCCGGGTCGGTGAACAGGTCATACAGCCGGTTCCCGACCATCATGTGCTGCCATAGCGGGATGGGCCGGTGCTCGTCCACGATGACGGTGACGCCGCTGCGCAGGTCGTCCAGCCAGTCACCGAATTCTTCGGCGTTGCTGACCGTGGCCGACAGCGCTACCAGCCGGACCGACTCCGGCAGGTGGATGATGACCTCTTCCCAGACGGCGCCGCGGGACCGGTCGGCCAGGTAGTGCACCTCGTCGAGGACCACATAGCCGAGCCCGCCGAGGGTGGCGGATCCGGCGTAGAGCATGTTCCGCAGCACCTCAGTGGTCATCACCACGATCGGCGCCTCGCCGTTGACGCTGTTGTCCCCGGTGAGGAGGCCGACGGTCCGGCTGTCGTAGCGGCGTACCAGGTCGGCGTACTTCTGGTTGGACAGCGCTTTGATGGGCGTGGTGTAGAAGCACTTGAGGCCGCGTTCCAGGGCCAGGTGGACGGCGAACTCCCCGACCACGGTCTTGCCCGACCCGGTGGGCGCGGCCACCAGGACCCCGTGCCCCGCGTTCAGCGCAGTGCAGGCCCGGATCTGGAAGTCGTCGAACTCAAAGTCATACAGCGCGCGGAAGCTGGTGAGCTCCGGGTTGGCCTGCCGACCACGGAACTCCGCGTAACGCTGCGCGGGGGTCCTCGCTGAAGGTTCGGAAAAGACGTCGTCTCCCCGGTCGAGCGCAGGGGCCATACCCCCAGCCTAGGCGCTGTGTTTGCCTGGGGGGACGAACCCCCCTGGAACCCCCCGCTGCGGTCCGCGCCCGCGCGGTGGTACTTCGCCGACAGTGCTGGCCCGGGGGGCGACCCCCCGGAACCCCCCGCATGCGCTCCGCGCCCGCGCGGTGGTACTTCGCCGAGACACCGGCCACTCACCGGGCACAGGGCCCGGTTCGCTGGGCCGGTAGCGGTCGCCTCGCCGTAGGTCGCCTGCGGTGCTGGTGAGTTATCCGCCTGCGGTGCTGGTTAGTTCAGGGTGTGGTCGGGAGGAGCGGAGGTGTCTTCGCTCATCTCCAGGGGGGAGATATCGTCGTCGGCCAGGCCCGCGTACGCGTCCGGGATGCGGGCGCGGCGGCGGTCGTTGGCCCAGATGATCACCTCGGCCACCTCGACCAGGATGACGCAGGGGATGGCCAGCAACAGCATGCTGATCGGGTCCGGGCTGGGGTTGGCGATCCCAGCAAACACGAACGCGGCGAAGAGCATCAGCCGCCGCCACTTGCGGAAGCGCTCGTGGGTCAGGACGTGCGCCAGGTTGAGCAGCACCAGCGCGAGCGGCAGCTCGAAGGCCAGGCCGAAGCCCAGGATCATGGCCTGGAAGTAGCTCAGGTAGGTGTCGACGGTGGGCAGGTTGAGCACGCCATGCGGCGTCATGCCGAGCAGGTAGTGCAGGCCCCGGCTCATGACTTCGTAGGCCAGAGCGGCCCCGACGGCGAACAGCGGTGCCGCGACGCCCACGAACAGATAAGCCCACCGCTTCTCCCGCCGGTACAGGCCGGGCGCGATGAAGGCCCAGATCTGGTAGAGCCAGACCGGCGAGGAGATGATCAGGCCGACGAAGAACGCGATCTTGACGCGCAGCATGAACGGGTCGAACACGCCGTTAACGACGAGCTGGGCATGGGTTTCAGCCCGGACAAACGGGCGAATGATGAAGCTCCAGATCGGGTGAAAGAAGATCACCCCGACGACCATGCCCAGGAGGACGGCGAGAGCCGCCTTGACCAGGCGGTTACGCAGCTCACGGATGTGCTCCATGAGCGGCATCCGGCCCTCAGGGTCCTTCCTGGAGGCCTCGAGCATGCGGCCGCCGACGACGCGTGCTCCCATCACCGTGTCAGCCAGCTTTGGCATATCCGGTCCCCGACGTGTGCCCGGCTCAGAAGGGCTTCTGGTCCGCCGGAACCGAAGCCGTCTCCTTGGCCGAAGACCCCGTCAGGTCTTTCAGCTCCCGGATCTGCTGCTGCAGGCTGTCGATCTGCGTCTGGGCGCTGACCGACCGCTGCGCGCTCGGGGATTGGTCCACGGCAACGGGCGCGGTCGCCGGCACCGCCGCGGCCGCGGCGATCTGCTGCGGCGCCATGGGCTGAGCCGTGGGGGGCACTGTGGCCGTGGCGGCAGCCGTCTGCTCGGCTTCGTCGTCGTCGTGCAGACCAGAGACCTCGGACTTGAGGATCCGCATCGACCGGCCGAGCGACCTGGCCGCGACCGGCAGTTTCTTGGACCCGAAGAGCACGATGAGCACGACGGCGACAATCAGGATTTTCCACGGACTGTCAAAAAGGTCGCCTATCATTTCCGTCCTCTTTGGCGGGGATGGAGCCCCCCCGCCCTCTCTGGCGGGGATGGAGCCCCCCCGCGGTCAGGGCTTTTCACGGCTGAGTGTACACGTCGAGACCCCGCCACCGGGAGACACCCCGGAGGCCGCGTCGTGTGCGGAATGGTGAATCTTCCGGTGCGAACACTGCAGTGACATCCGTGTCGGGCGCGGCGCTGTATGGAGGTGATCGATCCTTTCTGTGCACTTCGGTCCGGGAGGCGCGTTGCGGCCACGGCAGCACGGCCCCAGGCGGGCCAGGCTGGACCCGACCAGGCGGCAGCAGGCCCAGTACCTGCGGCGGCTGGGGCGGATCCTCACCCACGCGCACGGCGCCGAGGCCGAGTGCGCGCTGCGCTGGCAGGAAAGGCGCCCGTACCTTCCGTACCTCGAGGTGCGTGACGTCTCAGTGTGGGCGGTATCCACGTCGACCGGCTGGCGTTTTCTGTGGCACCGGTATCGCTCACATTCCGTCACCGATCCATCCGGGGCGGCCGAAGCCATCTGGGCTGACCTGGACGACCTGGACGACCTGGATCAACCTCCGGGCTTAACTAGCGGGCCTGCCAGCCCGGGCCGGGCCGGTGCGGCGGGCGGCCGGGTGGCCCTGGCGGGCGTCAGCCGTTGGCGTAAGCAGACAGCGCGGCGGTGGCGTCGTCACGGATGTGGGCGCGCAGCTCTTCCGGGGCGATGATCCGCCCGTCCTCCCCCAGCCGCAGCGCCAGCCGCCGCACCCACCGGGTGTCCGGGGTCCGCAGCCGGATACGCAGCCACCCGTCGGGAAGTTCCTCCGCCGACTCGCACGGGTAGTACTCCGCCACCCACCTCCCGGCGGCCGACACTTCCAGCGTGACGTGCACGTCGTCGGCGGACGGCCGGAACAGTCCCTGGTCGACATCCACGGGCTGCGCCTCCTCGGGGACCGAGGCCGGGACGTCCAGCACGTCGATGCCCAGGATCCGGTCCAACCGGAACAGCCGGACCCCCTCGGCGCGGCGGCACCAGCCTTCCAGGTAGGCCCGGCCGTCGACGACCAGCAGCCGCATCGGGTCGACGTCACGTTCGGTGGCCTCGTCCCGACCCGGCACGTAGTAGCTCAGGTGGACCCGCCGCTTGCGCGTCAGGGCCTCCCTGATCCGCGCGATCGCCGCGTCGCCGGTGGGCTTGTCGACCTGCACGGCCACCTGGGCGCTGGGCGCGGCCGCCGCCCCCGCCGCTGTCTCCAGCTTGGCGATCAGCCGGCTGAGCGCGGACCGGTCCTCCAGCCCGGGCACGTCCGCGAGCATCCGCAGCGCGACGAGCAGTGCGCTGGCCTCGTCGACGGCCAGCCGCAGCGGGCGCCCGATCGACTCCGCCTGGCTGACCACGATCTCCCCGCCCTCGTACGACAGGTCGATGGGGCAGTACGGGTCGGGGTCGCGCAGTTCCACGCACCACAGCAGGTTGAGGTCATCAACGAGCTCGCGCTCACTCAGCCCGAACGCGGCCGCGGTGTCGGCCAGCCCGACGGCTTTGCGGCTGACCACGTAGGGCACCAGGGCCAGCAGCCGCTGCAGCCGTTCCGCCGAGGTGGCGGCCTGGCCGCGGGCCCGGCGCGTCGCGGCGCCGGCCGTCGCGGGCGCCTTGTCGCGGGGCCTCACGCCAGCACTCCCTTGAGCCGCCGGATCACGGCGTCCCGCAGGTCGGGCGGATCGGCGACCACGACGTCGGCTCCGAAGGAGGCAACGTCGTCCGCGAACCGCCCGGTGTCCGAGTACGGCACGGTCAGCGTGTCCCACGGGTCTATTGGGCTGGAATCTGCGTCGCCCGGCACACCGGGCACACCCGGCACACCCGGGGCGGGAGTTGCGTACCGGCGCAGGCCGTAACCGGCGCCCGGGCGGAGCCGCAGCACGGCCGTGTGCTCCTGCGTCGGCGCGGAGTCCCAGGTCCGGACCACCTCGCGCACGTCAGCGTCGGGCGGCACGGTGACGCTGCCCGGGGGCCCGGAAAAGCGGACGTCGCCCTCGATCCGGCTCAGCCGGAACACCCGCACGGCGTCCCGGCCGCGGTCCCGGCCCGCCACGTACCAACGGCCGTGCCGGTTGACCACGCCCCACGGCTCCAGTTCGCGGGTCTGCGGCTCGCTGCGCCCGGCGGCGCGGTAAGCGAACGTCACCGGCCGGCGGTCACGGACGGCCTGCCACAGCGGCCCGAACGCCGGCTCGGTGGTGGCCACCCGCGGCTCGATGCCCTGCCGCACGTCGGTGTCGGCCCCCGGCTCGTCGGTGTCGATGCCCGCCGCGCGCAGCTTGAGCAGGGCACCGGCCGCCGCGCCAGCCAGCTCCGCCGACCGCCACACCCGGGCGGCCAGCCCGAGCACCGCCGCCTCATCCGGCTCCAACCGCAGCTCGGGCAGCTCATAGGCCTGCCGCTCGACCCGGTAGCCGATGTCCTCGCCGTCCGTCGGGCTGAGCGAGCCGGTCTCCAGCGGGATGCCAAGCTCGCGGAGCTCTTCCTTGTCCCGCTCGAACATCCGCTTGAAAGCCTCCGGCTGCTCCGGGTAGCCGGCCACAGCCTGCCGGATCTGCTCAGCGGTGAGGTAGCGCCGGGTGGACAGCAGGCAGACCACCAGGCTCAGCAGCCGCTCGGTCTTCCGCCGCGACATGGCACCTCTCTTCCCCAGTCCGCCTACATTCTCGCCTACCGCAGCGGGTGCGGTCGCCTATTCCCCGCACGGGTTTCTGCGGCTGCCCGGCAGGCTTCCCGCGCCGGTTTCTGTCGCCCGGCGTGTGACGCTACCCTGCCGAAGTGATCACGTGGCGGAACGGCACGGTCGTGCGGGTGCGCCGGGAATGGCCCGGGGCGGTGGAACTCGAGGTGACGGTCAGTGCGGTAGCTGGCCCGGCGGACGGGCAGGTGCCCGGACCGGCCCCGGAACAAGCCCCGGAACAAGCCCCGGAACTGGTACGCGCGCTGGCCTACCCGGCGCTGACCGGGCGCCCCGGGCCGGGCGACCGCGTGCTGCTCAACACGACCGCACTGGACCTGCGGCTGGGGACCGGCGGGTACGCTCTGGTGGCCGCGATACCGGACCGCCTGCCGCCGGACCGTTCCGGGCCCGGGCACCTGGTCAAGGCCAGGTACACCCCGCTGCAGGCGATCGTGCTCGGCGCCGATGAGCAAGGCTCGCCTTACCACGAGACGCTGCGCGACGCGGCCGACGTCGCCGGGATGCCGGTGGTGGTGGCCGACCTGCACTCCGCGCTGGCGCCGGTACTCGCTGGCCTCTATGACGCTGCTGACCAAGACCAGGCGGAGGACCCGCCCGCCCAGGGGGCTCCGCCGCCCGGGAGCGGCGGCGCAACTGCGGATGGGCCCGTCCAGAGCGGCGCGCGCCGGGCCTCTCCCGGCGGCCTCCGCGTGGTCTACGTGATGACCGACGGCGGGGCGCTGCCCGCATGGTTCTCCCGGACCTGTGCCACGCTGCGGGAAGCAGGCTGGCTGGCCGGGACGGTCACCGTGGGCCAGGCGTTCGGCGGGGACCTGGAGGCGGTGACACTGCACACCGGCCTGCTCGCGGCGCGGCACGTGCTGGGCGCGGACGTGGCCGTGGTGGCGCAGGGGCCGGGCAACCTCGGCACCGGGACCCGGTGGGGGTTCTCCGGCGTGGCCGCCGGGGAGGCCATCAACGCGGTGGCCGCGCTGGGGGGCCGACCGGTAGCCGCGCTGCGGGTCAGCGAGGCCGACCCGCGGGAGCGGCACCGGGGCGTTTCACACCACAGCCTGACCTCCTACGGGCGAGTGGCGCTGGCCCCGGCGGCCGTGGTAGTGCCGGAACTGCCGGGCGAGTTCGGGGCGCAGATCGCCGCGCAAGCCGAGCCGCTAGGGGCGCGGCACGCGCTGGTCCGGGTGCCCGTGGCCGGCCTGGACGAGGCCCTGGCCCGGTGCCCCGCGCCGCTGTCCACCATGGGCCGCGGCCTGGCCGAGGACCGGGCCTACTTCCTCACCGCCGCCGCGGCCGGGCGGTACGCAGCGTCACTACTGCAAGGTGCCACAATGAAGCCCTTCTCATAAACCTATCTGGGAGGGAAGGCATGGCACTTCCAGTCAAGCTCCGCCACCTGCCGCAGCGGATAGCGACGGGCGCGTTCATTCTGAACTCCGGCATCGGCAAGCTGAACGCCGACGAGGAGACCGCCGCTCAGCTGCACGGGTTCGCGGTCGGCACGTATCCGTTCCTGGCCAAACTGAAGCCGCAGGACTTCGTCAAGCTGCTGGGCGGCACCGAGATCGCGCTCGGCGCGGCGCTACTGCTGCCCGTGGTGCCGTCGGCGCTGGCCGGGGCGGGCCTGGCCGCGTTCTCCGGGGGACTGCTCGGGCTGTACGTCCGAACGCCTGGGATGAGGAAGGAAGGCAGCCCGCTGCCGACTCAGCAGGGCATCCCGATCGCCAAGGACGTGTGGATGCTGGGCATTGGGCTCGGCCTCGTCCTCGACGACCTGACGGACAGCGACTGACCTGGGTGACCGCGGCCGGGGGTGAGCCCACCCGCAGTGGGCTCACCCCCGGCTGAACGCAGGCATGAGCACGCCAAGCTGCCCGGCGATCGCAGCGCGGGTCCGGTACCCTGGCGGCGGCCAGGGTATCTTCAACAGCGGGCTCAGCCGACGCGGCACGCAGAGCTGGAGGCAACTGGTGGACGTGGCGTCAACCACAGCTGGTGACGCAGCCGGGCGGGATCGGCCCGATTCGGCAGGCACGCCCGAGACTCCAAGCCTCCCGGCGCCGGGCAAGACCCCGTGCCCCGCACCCGCCGACCCAGCGGCACCGCAGGCCGCACCAGCCGACCCGGCAGCCCAGGCGGGCAGCATCGGCCGGCCGGGCTGGCGGAGCCGGGTGCGGGCCGCGACGGACCGGGCGGGCGTTCCCGGGCTGATCGCCCTCGTGGCCGCGCTCGCCGCGATCGAAGGCCGGCTGATCCTGCTCGACCACGGCGACATCACCAAGCTGCTGCGGATCGGCACCGTATACGGCAACCCGGCCCGGATGCCGCACGGGGTATTCGTTTTCCGGCGCTCGACCGGCTACGACGGCCAGTTCTACTACCGCCTGGCGCTGGATCCGGCGAACCTGCACAAGACGGCGTTCGGCATCACCATGGACGCGCCGTACCGGTTCATGCGGATCGGCTACTCCGCGCTGGCCTGGCTGGTGTCGCTGGGCCATTACACCGCGGCGCCCTACGCGCTGGTTGCGATCAACGTCGCCGCGCTCGCCGCGCTCGGCTACCTCGGCGGCCTGCTGGCCCGGGAGGCCGGCCGGCACGCGATCTGGGGCCTGCTGCTGGTCGGCTACTTCGGCCTGATGGACAGCCTGTCCCGCGATCTGACCGAGCCGCTGGGGGCGCTGTGCCTGATCGCGGGGGTGCTGGCCTACCGCAAGAGGCATCCACTGCTGGCGGCGGCGGCATTCAGCTACGGCGTCCTGACCCGGGAGACCGTGCTGGTCGCCCCGGTCGCGCTCGGCATCGTCCGGGTCATCCAGATCGCCCGCCGCCGGGATCGGCCCGGCCCCGCGGACCTGGCCTGGCTGGTGCCGGCCGTGGTGTTCGCGGCCTGGGAAGTGGTGGTGAAGGTCGCCGTCGGCGTGTTCCCCATCCTGGCCGACGACGGCAAGAACGTCGGGCTGCCGATCACCGCGGCCGTGCACGCGGTGGTGCACAACTACGCGCATCCGACCACGCCAGTGCCGGGCGCCCCAGGTGCGGTGATCATCTGGGACATCGAGTTCGCCGTGCTCGTGCTGTTCGCGGCGGCCGCGCTGACGTCCCTGCGGGCCACCACGATCCCGGTGTACGAGCGGCTCGCCTTTGTGCTGTACATCGTCGAGATCTTCTGCCTGGCCGCCACGAACTGGGACGGCTACGCCGACCTGCGGTCGTTTGTCGAGGTGTACCTGTTCGCGGTGCTCGTCCTGTTCGGGGTGCCACGGCGGCGGCTGGCGGCCTTTGCCGCGTGCGCCGCGCCCTTGGTCATCCTGGTCGCCCTGTACCGGACCCAGATCTCGTAACCGGTGACGGCCGCCCCCGTGTGCGCGGCTCAGCGGTGCAGGGCCGGCATCAGGTTGTGCGTCCAGACCAGCACCGTGTAGGGCCCCAGCTGGTACGTGCGGGCCGGGGCGCCGAAGGTGGCGCTGACCTGGCTGGAGGGGTACCAATAGGTGAAGAAGCCGCGCTGGTTCTGCAGCACGACGAAGTTCGCGTACTGGCGGCCGGGGCTGTACCAGGTGCTCTTGGCTTCCCACCGGTAAGGCACGATCCCGCCGCCCAGATCGGCAACCGCGCGGATCGTGACCTTGCCGCCGCTGTCGATCGTCACCACGCTGGCCTGCCAGTACCCGCTCAGCCCGTGGTCGAGGTGGTGGTTCTGCAGCCAGGAGGCGAGCCGGGCGTTGGCCGGCGGGGGCACCGGCTGGGCCAGTTCGTAACCCAGGCAGGCCACGTAACCAGCCAGCACGGCCAGCAGCACCAGGGTGAGCCGGGCGGCCCGCGGGGCCGGGCGTGCCTGGGCCAGGACGGGACCGAGGTTGCGGCCGGCCAGGGCCGCCCCGAACGGCAGGATCAGCGCGATCTCCCGGCCGTTCAGCACGCCGGAGGAAAAGCTGCTGAACAGGTACACGGCGAGGTTGATGATGATGGCGACCGTGAGCAGCTGATCGACCAGGCCGGCCTTGGCGTACCGGCGGAGCACACGGGCCAGCGCCCAGGCCACGAGGGCCAGACCGGCCAGGTGCAGCACGGCGAACGCGACAGCCACGCCGGAGTGCAGACCGCCGAAGTTGGCGCCGAACAGTGCCAGCAGGCTGTCGCCCGTGGTCGCGGCGTGCACGCCCAGGTGGGCCGGGGTGACCAGGCTGAACGGGACCGCGTGCAGCGTGTACCCGCCGAGCGCGTGGATCGCCTTTTCGGCCAGCCAGGAGGCTCCCCAGGCGGCGGCCGCCGCGGCGGCCAGGGACAGCTCGTACCAGGCGGACCGCAGCCGCGGCGCCGTACCGCTACCGGGCCGGCCCGTGGCCAGCAGCGGCACCGCGCGGGACACGCCCACGATGACCAGCGGCGTGATCGCCACCACGAGCAGCAGCGAATCGGCGATCATCGCCCAGGCCAGCATGACCCCGGCGATGACCGGGATGTACCAGCGCCGGGGGCTCAGATCCAGCAGCAGCCACACGGCCAGGGCGGGCACGGCGGTGCCGATGTGACCGACCGACAGCAGCAGCACGAAGATGCCCACGCCCAGCTGCGGAGCCAGCATGATGCCGCCGGAAAGCAGGACACGGGCCAGGCCCTCGCGGGAGTTGGCCCGGCCTTTGGCCAGCAGCGCGGCGAGCACGACGGCCAGCGTGTAGGTCAGCGCGGCCGCGATGTGGGTCACGTCCGGGCTGAGCCCGCGGATCGCGTCGATCAGCATGTACTCGGGCAGCTCGGTCGTGTAGAAGGACACGTCCGACATCCACCAGTTGTGCAGCACCAGGTTGCCGTGCAGCATGTCCCAGGCCATCAGGACGATGTTCGCCCCGTCCGAGTTCACCGGGTAGGTGGCGGACAGCCGGATGTAGGCGGCGAACAGGGCGATCCCGGCGGCGGCGAAGCCCGCCCCCCAGGCCCAGCGCCGACGCCGGGCAGGACGCGGTGTGACCGCGCCTGCCCGGCCGGCGACGTCTGGCCCGGACGCTTCGGCGGCAGCTCCTGGCACCCCCCGCACGGGACCTGCCATGGTTACCTTTTCAGCTCAGCTCGCCGAGCTGGGACTCACGGCGCTGATGATGTCGACGACGAAAACGAGCGTGTCGGTGCCCTTGATGCCGGCCTGGGACTGCCCGGCGCTGCCGTAGGCATCCTTCGGCGGGATGACCAGCAGCACCCGGCTGCCCACGGTCTGGCCGACCAGGCCCTGGTCCCAGCCGGGGATGACCTGGCTAGGGCTGGCCCCGATCTTGAAGCTGTAGGGCAGGCTACGCTCCCAGGAGGAGTCGAAGACGCTGCCGGTGCGCCAGTTCACGCCGGTGTACTGGGCCACCAGATACTCGCCCTTGGTGACGACCGGCCCGGAGCCCTTGATCAGGGTCTTGGACACCAGCGTCGTCGGCGGCGTGACGCCCTTGGGGATCGTCACCTTGGGTGCGCTGCCCTGGGCCGCGCTCACGGTCGGCAGGTCGCCGCCGCCGCTGGACACCTTGGTGCCGGACGCCGATACCGTGCCAGATGAGTATTTCTGGATCAGATCCATGACAAACACGAGCGTGTCGCTGCCAGTCACACCGAGCTGGGAGTTCCCGCTCGTGCCGTAACCCTGCTTGGGCGGGACGACCACCAGGACCCGGCTGCCGACCTTTTTGCCCGTCACGGCGCTCTGGATGCCGGGCAGCAGCGAGGCCGGAAGGACCTGGGGCGAGCTGGAGTAGGTCGAATCAAGCAGCTTGTTCGTGGTGCCACTCCACACGTAGATGGTGAAGTTCGACAGGAACAAGTCCGATTTCGTGATCGTCGGGCCGGTGCCCTGAATCAGGGTTTTGACCGCGAGGGTGCCGGTCGGCTCCTGCTTCGGGATCGTGACCGACGGCGAGGAGCCGAAGGAGCCCTTGGCGGTAACCGAAGCATTCGGGGAAGGCGGGGCAGACGAGCTACAGGCAGCCAGAGCCAGCCCGGCGAATAGGGAAATGACGAAGAGCGCAACGACGCGTCGCATGTGTGAGGACCTCAGGATGGACAATGAGAGCGCCGCCAGCCTACTGGGACCGGGGCACTACCGAACGTCAGCCAGCAGATTCTTGTGCCATATCAGGACGATGTAGCCGACCGGGTGCAGGACCTGCGGCGGCGGCCCGAACGTCCGGACGGCGGCGGCCCGGACGCCGCTCCAGTCCCCTGGTTTCGCGTCGCTGGCCACGATGAAGTCGGCGTAGTTGTGAGCAGGGTCGTACCAGCTGGCCTTGGTCTCCCGGGGCGTTGGCCGGGCCAGCGCCCCGTTGCTCAGCGCGATCTGCCGGACCGTGATCCGGCCGCCGCTGTCCAGCGTGGTGCTGTTCGCCACCCCGTAATTCACGGACAGGCCACCGCTCAGGTGCCGGGCCGCCAGCCAGGCGGCGAGGGAGTGGTTCTGCGCGGGCTGGGCCGGCTGGGCGGCGCCGTACCCGAGCGCGGCGGCGAAGGCGAGCCCCAGGACCGCGAGCGCGGCGGTGAGCCGGAACCGCAGCAGCGGCCCGTCCAGCATGCGGTCGCCCAGCAGCCGTCCGGCCAGGACCGCGCCGAACGGCAGGACGGCCGAGATCTCCCGCGCGCTGCGCAGGTCCTGGACGAGCAGGGACGGCACGTAAGCCGCGATGTTTCCCGCGATGGCGACGGCCAGCCCCGGGACGACCAGTTCGTCGCCGCGGCCGAGGCGGCCCAGGGCGACCAGCAAGGCCACGGCCACGGCGGCCACCCCGATCAGGTGCAGCACGGCGAAGGCCAGCGCAGGGCGCGACAGCGGGCCGGAGAAGAAGTCGGCGCCGAAGATGGCCAGCAGCCCCTCGGCGGTGAGCTTCAGGTGGTCCGGCAGGGTGGCCAGGCCGGCGAACGTCGTCGCCACCGGCTTCAGCGCGAAGCCCCCGCCCAGGCGGATCAGGGCCGCGGCAGCCCGGGCGAGCCCGACGGACACGATCGCCGCGGCCGCCAGCGAGACCTCCGCCCACGGCAGGCCGCTCCCCCGCTCCCGGCCTGCGTTCCGCCACGCTTTCACGCCGGCCCGCAGGCCGCACACGATGACCATCGGGATTACGCCGGTGAGCAGAATCAGGCTGTCGGCGAGCTGGCCCCAGGCCAGCACCAGCGCCACGATGACCGGCGTGCCCCAGCGGGCCCAGCGCCGGCCACGCTCCGGCAGCCGGTCCACGGCCAGCCAGGCCAGCAGCACGGGCACCGCGCTGCCGAAGTGATCCGGGCTCAGCAGCAGCGTGGGCCCTGCACCGGGCGCCGGGGCCAGCATGATGACCACCGCGAGAGCGGCCCGGGTGAAGCCCTCCCGGCCGGTGGCCCCGCCCTTGGCCAGCCAGGCGGCCAGCAGAACCAGCAGCGTGTAGGTCATCGCCCCGGCGATGTGCACCACGTCCGGGCCGAGCCCGCGCACGGCCTCGACCAGGACGTACTGGACCAGCTCGGTCGGGTAGAACGAAACGTCCGAGGTGGTCCAGCCGTGCAGCAGCACGTTGCCGTGCAGCATGTCCCAGGCCTGCAGCGAGATCGACCCGCCGTCGGAGCCAACCGCTGTCCCCCGGGACACGCGCAGGTAGCACAGGAACGCCGTGGCGGCGGCCAGCACGATCCCCGCCGTCCACCCGGCCCCACGCAGGACTGACGTCCGGGAGCGGCGCCACCCGGTCGCTCCCGTAACCCGGTCGCTCCCCGTAACCCGGCCGCTCCCCATAACCCGGTCGCCCCCCGTAACCCGGCCGCGTGGCGTCACCCGGCCGCGTGGCGTCACCCGGTCAGTCAATGGTTCCCCGCGACGACGTCGGAGTGGCCGAAGCGCAGAATCACCGGCGTGGACGCAGGCGCTCGCGGGGAGTCGAAGCGGAACGGAACGCCATCCGCCGCCTGCTCCGGCGTGCAGATGAACTGGCTGGTCATCATGAACGTCCAGTAGGCCGAGTTCACGCAGGCCCGGACGTGGGTCCGTTCGGCCTGGACGAGGAAACCGGTGGTGTCGACCCAGGCCGGGTGGGTGATGGACAGCACGATCTCGCGGCCGTGGGCCCGGGCGGCGAGCGCGGCGACCGCGTGCGGCAGCCCGGCGTCGTCGTCCTGAGTGCTGGTGGGCATCCCGGGGGCCAGCGCGAACACGACGAGCGCGGCGACGGTCCCGGCCGCGACCAGCAGCCCGGCCGCGCGGAAGGTGAGCGCCTGGCTGATCCCGGCCGCGATGACGAGCAGCGCCAGCAGCGGAGCCGACCAGTAAAAGTAGGCGATGTAGTACTGGTTCAGGTTGTCGATACCGGCCGCGGTGTAGGCCAGGACCGCCACCGACGACACCGCGTTGACGCCGAGCAGCATGAGCAGGAATCGGCGCAGCCCGCCGCGGCTGAGCCCCAGGGCCACCGCGACAGCGGCCCCATTCACCAGCAACACCGCGAGCAGCAGCACCCCCACCCAGGCGTGCCGGTGCGGCCACCAGAACCACAGCGCGTAGCTCACGATCTGGCTGGCGCTGTGACCGCCGGCCTGCGACGAATTGCTGTAGGCGAAGTACTTGCCGAAGTCACCCGGCCAGTGCAGCACCAGGTTCACCACGATCGGCAGCGCGAACAGGGCGCTGATGGCGACCACCGGGACCCACGCCCCGCGCCGGCGGGCGAAGCGCCGCAGCGACGCCACCGGGGTACGCCGGTGCGCCCAGGCCAGCGCGAGCACGGCAGCCGCGGTGATGACCGGGACGATGAACAGGAAGCAGGCGTGCCCGTGGATGAGGAACCAGCCGGTGAGCGCGAAGATCCACAGGTCCCGGAGGTGGCCAGCCGCGACGGACGCGCCTGCGATCAGGAACACGCAGTACATGGGCACGTACAGGTACGGCATCCAGTCGGAGTTGACCGCGGGCGGGTGCACGGCGCCGAAGATGAGGATGACCGCGAAGCACGCGGCGGCGGCCCGCAGCGAACGCGCCCAGCCATAGACGATGAGCACGGCCAGGGCCAGGATCGCGCTGTTGAGCACGAAGACCGCGAGCAGGTGCGCGTTCCAGGCGGTCGGCGCGAGATGCAGGCCGTAGAAGAAGATCCACTGCCCGAAGGCCTGCACGTACATGTAGGCCGGCCCCGGGTGGTTGAAGTGCTCCCGGGAGTAGTTGCCGACCAGCAGCGTGAAGTGCATCGCCTGCTGGATCAGGATCGAGTTCGCGCCGGCGTCACCCTGCTCGTAGAACTTCTGGCTGAACAGGAACCGGCTGCGCGCACAGAGCACGCCGAGCAGGACAGCGAACGGGACGGCCCAGATCCACCAGGGCCGGCGAGGCACCGGGGAGACCGCCGTAACCCCGGCCGCAGCCTCCGGGCTCTCAGCGCCCGGCGTCGCCGTCGTTTCCCGGTCCCCGCGGACGCTCACTGCGGGTTCCCCGGGATCTCGGGTAGCAGGTTCCGATTCCACACCATCACCGTGTAGGGGCCGAAGTTGTACGTGTGGGCCGGGTCGCCGAAGTATCTGTGCACCAGGGCCCGCGGCTCCCAGTGGTAGAAGAAGCCAGGCAGGCTCTCGAAGACGATGAAGTTGGCATACTGCCCGCGCGGCACGTACCAGGCGTACTTGGACTCCCACAGGTCGCGCTGCATGGTGAACTGCATCAGCGCGCGGACCTGGACGCGGCGGCCGGTGTCCACGGTGACGATGCTGCTCTCCCAGTAGCCGCCGAGCCCGTAGCTCAGGTGATGGTCAGCCAGCCAGGAAGCAAGCTGGGTGTTCTGCGCGGGCTCGGCCGGATGGCGGGCCTCCCGGGCCAGCCCGGTCAGGAACCCGGCCAGTACCGCCGCGCCCGCGAGGGCCGCCACGGCCTGGCCGGCTCGCACCGCCCGGGCCCGTTTCCCGGCCAGTTCCCGCCCCGTTTCCCGCACCAGCATCCGCCCGGCCAGGGCCGCCCCGCAGGACAGTACGACGGCCATCTCGTGCGGGTTCAGCGATGGCATGTTGCTGATCACGTACAGCACGACGTTGACGGCAATGGCGACGGCGAGCACCTGTTCGACCAGCGTCGCCGTGGTGAAGAAGCGCGCGGCCACCAGGATCAGCGCGACCGCGACCAGCGCCACCCCGGCCAGGTGCAGCAGGGCGAAGTCCCGGTCGTGGCCCGGCGGCAGGCCCTGGTAGTCCGCGCCGAACAGCAGCAGCAGCCCCCGCCAGGTGCCGGCCACCTGCCCCGCCCACTTGCTGGCCGGCTCGATCGTGAACGTGACCGTATGCAGGGTGTAACCGCCCAGGGCGTGGATCAGCCGCACGATGCCCTGGGATACGACCGCGGCCGCCACCGCGGCGGCGCCGAGGCAGAGCTCGAACTGGCGGAGGCTCCGGGACCGCAGCGCGTGCCGGACCCGGAGTCTCCGGAGTCTCCGGAGTCTCCGGAGTCCCCGCTCGCTGCCGGTGTCGCCGGCCCGGGTGAACAGGCCCTGGATAAGGCGCAGCGCGCAGACGAGCGCGACCGGCACGCAGCCCAGGGCCAGGACCAGTGAGTCGGCGACCGCGCCCCAGGTGAGCAGGATCCCGGCCAGCACGGCCAGCTGCCACCGCGGGCGCGCCCGGTCCAGCACCAGCCAGGTCACCAGCAGCGGGACCGACGTGCCGATGTGCCCCACGGTCAGCAGCAGGATGAACACCCCGAACCCGAGCTGCGGGGCGAGCATGATCCCGCCGGCGATCAGCGCCCGGGCGACACCGCGGCGGCCGGTCGCCCGCCCGCGGGCCAGCATCGCGGCGAGCAGCAGGGTAAGGGTGTAGGTCATCGCCGCCGCGGCGTGGAACATGCCGGTGTTCAGGCCACCGATCAGCTCCAGCAGCATGTACTGCGGCAGTTCGGTGGTGTAGAACGACACGTCCGACAGCACCCAGCCGTGCAGCAGCAGGTTGCCGTGCAGCATGTCCCACGCCTGCAGGCCGAGGCTGGCCTGGTCGGAGTCTTCCGGGTAGGTGTTCGACAGCCGCAGGTAGGCGGCGAAGAGCAGCACCGCGGCGACGGCGAGCCCAGCGGCCCACAACCAGCGGCCCTGGGCGCTCCGCCGGCGCGCCGGGACCCCTGGCTCCCGTACGGCCTCCGGGCCCACCGGGGTGCCGACCGCTACCGCGGCCTCATCCTGGCCCGGAGTCTCCGCCACGCTCCCCGACGCCGACATGAGTCCCCACTCCGGTCCAGCTCAGAGAGTGCCGGCTTCAACCGCGCTCGTGATCCACGGGATGACCTCGTCCAGCATCTGGTCCAGGCTCGTCGTGGCCTCGTAGCCCAGGATGCGCTTGGCCTTCTCCACGTCGGGCACCCGCTTCTGCACGTCATAGGTGAAGGGGTCGTCGTTGACGATCCGCAGCGGCACCCCGCCGCCCTTGATCTTGCGCCAGATCACCTCGGCCAGCTGCAGCACAGACGTGCTCTCGGCGGTGGACAGGTTGAAATCCTCATTGCGCGCGTCCGGGTGCTCCATCGCGGTGACGATGCCGGCGGCGAGGTCCCCGCCGTAGGTGTAGTGCCGGACCTGGTCACCGGAGCCCAGGATGTGCAGCGGGTCCTGGCCCTTGAGCACCTTCTGCACCAGGTCCGGCACGACGTGGCTCATGGCCAGCCGCACGTTGCCGGACAGGATCTCCTCATCGCCCAGGGCCCGGCTCTCGCCGATCCCGACGCAGTTGAACGGCCGGAGGATCGTGAACGGCAGCTGGTACTGGTCCCAGGCGGCCTGCGCGAAGTACTCCACGGCCAGCTTCTGGAAGCCGTAGGACGACAGTGGCGGGGGGATCTCCCGCTGCTGGCCCTCCGGTGAGGGCCACTCGGTCGCGCTCTCGAAGACCATCGATGAGGACAGGTAGGTCATCTTGCGCAGCCGGCCGTCCCGGTTCGCCTTGATCGCGGCGTCGCAGGAGGAGGCGATGATCCGCTCGTTGGCCGCGAGCAGGTCGTAGGCGTAGGTGTGGAAGTAGGAGATGCCGCCGATCATCGCCGCACCGGCGATGAAGTGGTCGCAGTCCGACAGCAGGCCCGTCATCAGCTCGACGTCGCGGGCGTCACCTTCGACCAGCCGGTAGTTCGGGTGATCGTCGTAGGACTTCTTCACCTTGCCGTACTTGGAGAAGTTGTCCACTCCCACCACGGCGTAACCCCGCCTGAGCAATTCCTCACAAACGTAACCGCCGATGAACCCGGCCGATCCGCTGACCAGAACTTTCTCCATCGGTCCGCTCTAGTTCCCTTCCGTGTCTTCTATGCTGCCGGACGCCGGGCCGGGCTGGCCTGGCTCGCTGATCGTGCCGGGCCCGGCGGTCGCGCGAGGCTCGGCGCTGGCGGCGTGCGTGCGTATCTGCTCGGCTGTCAGGCGCGACCCGAACGCGAACCGGTACCAGTACAGGTAGCTGGGGATCCACTTCGCGACCCGGAAGTTGGACACGCCCGCCTGCCGGTCCAGCCAGATCGTCGGGATCTCGGCCACCGGCAGGCCGAGCCGCTTGGCCTTGGCGGTGAGCTCGATGCCGATCTCGAAGCCGTCCCGGGAGTCGATGCCTACCTCGCGCACGAACTCGGTCGAGTACGCCTTGAAGGAGTTGGTCGCGTCCCGCGTCCCGACGTGGGCCAGGACGCGCAGCGAACGGCCCGCCATCTTGGACAGGGTGCCCTTGAGGACCGGCCCGCCGACCTGCTGGCCGCCGGCCATGTAGCGGGAGGCAGCGGCGACCGCCACCCCGCGCTCCACCAGCCGGGCCAGGTCGTCGATCTGCCGCGCGTCGTCGCAGCCGTCGGCCATGGTGACCACGGCGACCGGGGCCGCGGCGGCGTCGATGCCGAACCGGATCGCGTTGGCGGGCCCGCGGGCGTAGGTGTTGACCAGGCTGCGGAGCCGGTGCTCCTTCTGCGCGTACTCCTCGACCACGGCGATCGTCGTGTCGGTGTCGCTGTCCACGATGACCAGGACCTCGCACGACAGCCGCACGGATTCGAACAGCCGATCCAGGATCGGGATGATCTGCTCGCCCTCGTTGTAGGCCGGAATCACGACCGTCACACGCGGCGCGTCGGAGCTCATATCCGGACGCCCTTGCCGAGGATGTTCCAGATGTCGGCGACCGGCTTGACCGTGTGCAGGTCGCGGTACTCAGGGTGCGGTGCGGCGATCACGAGCAGGTCCGACCGGTCGATGACGTCTTGCAGCGGCTGCAGAGCCGCGTCCACGGTCACGTAGGGGTCGGTACAGTGGACCGCCTTGGCCTTGAAGGCCAGAATCCTTTTGAGCTTGTAGGACAGGCTGGACCGGATGTCGTCCGAACCGCCCTTGAACGCCATGCCGAGGACCCCGACGGTCATGGACGCCAGGTTGAAGCGCTGCTCCAGGCGGTGCACGAGGTACAGCGGCATGCCCTCGTTGATCGTCATCGCGGTGTGCCCGAGCGCGAAGTTGTTGTTGTTGAACGCCGCGAGCTGCATGGTGTCCTTGAACAGGCACGGCCCGGCGGCGAAGCCCGCGGCCGGCATGTCCGCGGCTCGCGGGTAGTCCTGCGCCAGGCCCTGCCGGATCCGCTCGAAGTCCAGGCCGCGGTCGTTGGCCATCATGTACAGCTGGTTGGCGGTCGCGAACTTGATGTACCGCCAGACGTTGGTGTACAGCTTGGCCAGCTCGGCTTCCTCCGGCGTCATGACGACGAGCTCGCTGGTGAGCCGGCGGAACAGGGCGCTGGCCCGGTCGACGCCGCGGGCGGTGCGAGCCGAAATGATCTGCGGCAGCTCGAACAGTTCGGTCATCGCCTTGCCCTCGGCGATGCGCTCGGGGCAGAAAGCCACGTCGATGTCGATGCCGAGCCCGGTGAGCATCTTTTCCACCAGCGCCGTGACCCCGGGGTAGACGGTGCTGCGCAGGACGAGGATCTGCCCGTCGCGCAGGTAGCGGGCGCAGCCGCCCAGCGCGTTCGGGATCGCGGCCTGGTCCGGGTTCAGGTGCTCGTCCACCGGGGTGCCGATCACCACGATCACGTGCTCGGCGGTGGCCACGATGGCCGGATCCGCGGAGGCCACCAACCGCCCGGCCTCGCGAGCCGCCCGGAGCGGTTCAGCGGCGCCCGGTTCGCTGAACGGCAACTGCGCGGCGTTGACCGTGTCCACGGCCGACTGGCTCACGTCATAGATGCCGATCCGTGCCCCACGGCTGGCGAGGGCAATGGCGAGCGGCAGGCCGACGTGCCCGCAGCCGCCGATGACCACGGCGTCCAGCTCAAAGGTGTCTTGCGGCGTCGGTGCGGTCACCGTCGACGTCCTTCCGTCCGGGGCAGGCAGGGCCGAATATACCGGCCGCCCGTATGCCTTCAGATAATGGCGCGCACGGGCCGGGTCCCGATTGGGTAAGAGCGCCGGACGATAACACGCGCCTATGGGCCCCGATTATGCCGGTTGTGGGAACTGCTCGTGCGCAGTTCACATCCCCGCGATGAGCTTCTCGACCCTTTCGTCGACCGAACGGAACGGGTCCTTGCACAAAACCGTGCGCTGAGCCTGGTCATTGAGCTTCAGGTGCACCCAGTCCACGGTGAAGTCGCGCCGCCGTTCCTGCGCCCGGCGGATGAACTCGCCGCGCAGCCGCGCCCGCGTGGTCTGCGGCGGCACTGACTTGGCCTCGAAGATGTCCAGGTCACGAGTGGCCCGGTCGACCGCGCCCTTACGCTGCAGCAGGTAGTACAGGCCACGGCCACGGTGCACGTCGTGGTAGGCCAGGTCAAGCTGGGCCACCCGCGGCGAGGACAGCGGCAGGTCGTGTTTGGCCCGGTAGCGCTCGATCAGCTGATATTTCGTTACCCAATCGATTTCCCGGTCGATCAGGTCGAGCTTGCCGGTCTCGATGGCGTCGAGGGCCCGGTCCCACATCATCAGCACGCGGCGGGTGGTGGCGTCCGCGCCGTTGCGGTCGGTGAAATCCTGCGCCTTGGTCAGGTACTCGCGCTGGATCTCCAGGGCGCTCATCTCCCGGCCGTTGGCCAGCCGGACCTTGCTGCGCCCGGTCATGTCGTGGCTGACCTCGCGGATGGCCCGAATCGGGTTGTCCAGGGTCAGGTCGCGCATCACCGTGCCGGCCTCGATCATGCGCAGCACCAGGTCGGTCGAGCCCACCTTGAGCAGCATGGTGGTCTCGCTCATGTTCGAGTCGCCCACGATGACATGCAACCGCCGGAACCGCTCGGCGTCCGCGTGCGGCTCGTCCCGGGTGTTGATGATCGGGCGTGACCGGGTAGTCGCCGATGAGACGCCTTCCCAGATGTGCTCGGCCCGCTGGCTGACGCAGTAGACCGCGCCGCGTGGCGTCTGCAGCACCTTGCCCGCCCCGCAGATGACCTGGCGGGTGACCAGGAACGGGATCAGGATGTCGGCCAGCCGGCCGAACTCGCCGTGCCGCCCGACCAGGTAGTTCTCGTGGCAGCCGTAGGAGTTGCCCGCCGAGTCGGTGTTGTTCTTGAAGAGGTAGATGTCCCCCGCGATGCCCTCTTCGCGCAGCCGCTTGTCGGCGTCGACGAGCAGGCCCTCCAGGATCCGCTCGCCTGCCTTGTCGTGCGCGATGAGGTCGGTCACGTTGTCGCACTCAGGCGTGGCGTACTCAGGGTGACTGCCCACGTCCAGGTACAGGCGCGCCCCGTTGCGCAGGAACACGTTGCTGCTGCGGCCCCACGACACCACCCGGCGGAACAGATAGCGTGCCACCTCATCCGGGGACAGCCGCCGCTGACCCCGGAACGTGCATGTCACGCCGTATTCGTTCTCAAGACCGAAGATGCGCCTGTCCACAGGGCAAGGCTACGTGCCCGCGGCGGCGGAGGCGACAGGCCCCGCGTTCCGGCTGTTCCGGACGGCGATCCGGACAGGCCGAATCCCCGGCCTGGTTGCCCCGCCCGGTCACCGCAGCGCCGCACCATTGAACTCACCACTGGCCTGCTGCACCACTGGCCTGCCCGCGCCACGGCGCGGCCGCACCACGGCGCTGCCTCACCACGGCGCTGCCTCACCACTGCGCTGCGATGTATTTGGTCTCCAGGTACTCCAGCAGGCCGTCGTGGCCGCCCTCGCGGCCCAGGCCAGACTGCTTGACCCCGCCGAACGGGGCGGCCGGATCGGATACCAGCCCGCGGTTGAGGCCGACCATGCCGGCCTCCAGGGCCTCGCTGACCCGCAGCCCGCGGTTCAGGTGGCGGGTGTAGACGTAGCAGACCAGGCCGTATTCGGTGGCGTTGGCCCAGTCGATAAGCTCCGCTTCGTCGGAGAACCGGACGACCGGCGCGACCGGGCCGAAGATCTCGGTGCCGAGGATCTTGGCCGTGGGCGGGACCTGGCCGATGACGGTGGGCTCGTAGAAGTACCCACGCCGACCGGGAGCCCGGCCGCCGAGCAGCACCTGGCCGCCGTCGGTGGCAGCCCCTTCCACCAGAGCGGACACCTTGCTGCGGGTCTCTTCGTTGACGAGCGGGCCGACGTCGGTGGACTCCTCCAGGCCGGGGCCCACGGTGAGCTTGCCGAACGCGTCCGTGAGCCGGGCGGTGAACTCGTCCGCGACCGCCTCATGGACGTAGAAACGATTGGCCGCGGTGCAGGCTTCGCCGCCGTTGCGCATTTTGGCGATGAGCGCGCCCTGGACCGCGGCGTCGAGGTCGGCGTCGTCGAACACGATGAACGGCGCGTTCCCGCCCAGCTCCATCGAGCAGCTCAGCACGGTGTCGGCTGCCTGCCGCAGCAGGAGCCGGCCCACCTCAGTGGACCCGGTGAAGGACAGCTTCCGGACCCGGGAGTCGGCCATCATCGCGGCCACGACCGGCCCCGGCTGCGAGGTCGGCACGACGTTGACCACGCCCGCGGGCACCCCCGCCTCTTCCAGCAGGCCGGCCAGGGCGAGCGCGGTCAGCGGGGTGTCCTCGGCGGGCTTCAGCACTACCGAGCAGCCGGCGGCCAGCGCGGGGCCCAGCTTCCTGGTCGCCATCGCGGCCGGAAAGTTCCAGGGCGTAACCAGCACCGAAACGCCGATCGGCTGCCGGGTGACGAGGATCTTGTTGGCCCCGGCGGGCGCGACGGTCAGGTTCCCGTCGATCCGTACCGCTTCCTCGGCGTACCAGCGGAAGAACTCGGCGGCGTAGGTCAGCTCGGCGCGGGCGTCCCGCAGGGACTTGCCGTTTTCCGCGGACATGAGCCGGGCGATCTGCTCACCGCGGTCCGTCATCAGCTCGAACGCGCGGCGCAGGCACTCGGCGCGCTGCCGGGGCGGCGTCGCCGCCCAGCCGGGCAGTGCCGCATACGCCGCGCTGACCGCGGCCAGCGCGTCCGCCTCGGTGGCGTCCGCGACGTCGGTCAGCACATCCTCCGTGGCCGGGTCGACCACCGGCAGGCGGGCGCCGCCGTGCCCGCCCGTCCACTCGCCGCCGATCAGCAGGCCCGTCGGGACGTCGATACCGGTCAGGGAAGCCACATCACTGCTCATAATCACAGGCTATCCCCGGCCGTCCTGCGCCCCGGGGCTGCGGCAGGCCCGGCTAACCATGAGGTCTTGAACAGGTAAGAGCCATATGTTCTTCAACAGGCCTTTAAGGTGGCGGCACGGGCGGTGAGGCAGGTGACGGATGACCCCGGCAGCAGCCAGCTGCCGCTCCCGGACGGGTCCCGCGCGGCCCGCGCCGAGTCCTACCTGCGGCGGCTGGCCGAACGCGAACTGCGCTTGTTTGCTGAGCATCCCGACTTGCCCCCGGCCCGCTCTGACGGTCTGCCGCCGCTGGCGCCCGCAATGGCCGCCTTGCAACGGGTCAGCGCCGCGATCCCGCTCAGCTGGCAGCGGCTCAGCTGACGGCCACTGCGGACAGCGGCTCAGCTGACGGCCACCCGGCCCCGGGTGGGGGCCCGCTGGGCGGTTCGCCCCCATCTGCAGCCTGAATGCTGCGGACTTGCTGAAAGCCCGGTGGGAAATTCGGGATCACGCCGAGCGCGCCCTGGGATCCTCATCAGGTTCGCATCCGCCGCGCAAGGTGCCTCCACCGAGGCGGCCAAGAATCACTGGTATCCGCAGTACGACCGGACGCCCAGGAGGTACCAAATGCAACCCGGCCAGCACAGCACCACGATGGTCATCGACACCGGCCTGCCCACCGGCGCGTTCACCGATCTGATCGAGAGCCATGGTGAGCTC
>Ga0302226_10000664_pt1 | contig 27660 bp, 23 predicted proteins | sample II_Palsa_E3_3_FD_193524 | JGI IMG/M metagenome (GOLD analysis project Ga0302226, IMG submission 193524) | Peat permafrost microbial communities from Stordalen Mire near Abisko, Sweden - II_Palsa_E3_3 | ecosystem: Environmental > Terrestrial > Soil > Palsa > Peat permafrost | place: Sweden...
GTGCTGGCGGTGTACGCCGCGGCGGTTGCCACCGCGGTCAGCGTCGGCTGGGCTCGCCGCGGCCCAGCCGCGCAGGCCGCGGTCATCGCGCTGATCGGCGGCTGCGGGGTTGCGCTGGCTATATTGCAGCCGCACGGGCCGGTCGAGATAGCGGCCAGCATGGGAGTGTGGATCGCTGCGGTCAGGCTGCCGGCCGTCCCGGCCGCGGTCGCCGCTGGGGCGATCACGGCCGCGCTCGCCGTGGCGGTCGGCCTGACCGAACAGCCCGCCGCCCAGTCGGCCATCACCGCGGTGCTGCTGTGCCTGCTGCTCGCGGTAACAGGCCAGTTCATCCGGCGCGGCCGCCAGAGCCAGGACCGCACCGAGCTGCTGCTGGCCCAGCTCCAGGACGCGCAGGAGGCCGAGGCCGCCGCGGCCGCGCTGGCCGAACGCAGCCGCATCGCCGGCGAGCTGCACGACGTGCTCGCCCACTCGCTGTCCGGCCTGGCAATCCAGCTCCAGGGCGCCCGCAAGCTCGCCGGGCGGGAAGCGGTCAGCGAGGCCCTGCGGGCCGCCATCGAGCGGTCGGCCGAGCTGACCAAGGCCGGGCTGGCGGATGCCCGGCAGGCGGTCAGCGCTCTGCGCGGCGAGCAGCTGCCCACCCTGGCCCAGCTGGGTGCCCTGGTGGAAGATTTCGGCCGCGACACCGGGGCCGCTGCCACCTTGCGGATCGACGGGACGAGCCGGCCGCTGCCCGCCGAGGCCGCCCTGGCGCTGTTCCGCGGCGCTCAGGAGGCGCTGACTAACATCACTCGCTACGCGCCCGGCGCCACCACCGCCGTTACCGTGAGCTACCAGGCGGACCGCACGCTGGTCACCATCGAGGATCACGTCTGCTCAGCCGGGGCCGATCCCGGCACGGCCCCGCGGGCCCGGCCCGGGCTGCTGGCTGGCGCGGGCGGCGGACATGGCCTGGCCGCGATGCGCGAGCGAGCCCAGCGGGCGGGCGGCACCGCCCGGGCCGGGCCGACCGCCGGCGGATGGCTGGTCGAGCTCGAGGTGCCCGGATGACCGGCGCACCCCGCCCGGGCCCGATCCGGGTCCTGATCGCCGACGACCAGCGGGTCGTCCGGGACGGGCTGAGCATGCTGGTGGGGCTCATCGACGGCGTGGAGGTCGTGGGCACGGCCGGCGACGGAGCCGAAGCGGTGCGCCTCGCCGAGGATCACCGCCCCGACCTGGTCCTGATGGACCTGCGCATGCCTGGCACCGACGGCATCGCCGCCACCGCGGACCTGCGCGAGCGGCTGCCGGCCACCCGGGTCCTGGTACTGACCACCTACGCGGATGAGGACGCGATCGTGCCCGCGTTGCAGGAGGGAGCCCGGGGTTACCTGACCAAGGACGCCAGCGCCGAGCAGATCGAGGCCGCGATCTATGCGGTCCATGCCGGGCAGACCCATCTCGACCCCGCCGTGCAGGAACGCCTGGTGAGCGCGGTTCTCAGCCGCGCCCCGGCCGCCGGGCCGGCCGTTCCCGGCCGGGGGCAAAAGCCGCCGGGCGGGCTCACCGCCCGCGAGGCCGAGGTGCTCACCCTGCTCGCCGCGGGGCTGAGCAACGCCGAGATCGGCAAGCGCCTCTACCTCAGCAACGCCACGGTAAAGACCCACATCAACCGGATCTTCGCCAAGACCGGCGCCCGCGACCGGGCCCAGGCCGTCAGGTACGCCTACCAGCACGGCCTGGCGACCCCGGTTCAGTGACACGGCGCCGTCTGCGGCTGGCGAACGTTTCTAATTACGACGTTCACCGGGCGTCGCGGCGGCCGATCCGGCTCCGCCGGTAATCATGTCGTTAATCGTTATCTGGAGCTGCTTCTTCACGCGGTGCCCTGACCTGGGCGGACTCGTCGGCGACAACGTCTTCGACGAGTCCGCGTGACGGCTGATGGCCGTGGTCAGCACGGGCCGATTGTTATCGGAGGGCAGCTTTCCCTTGATCGTTGGGACGCTGGCCCGGGATCGGGGCGGATGCCGGCGGCGCGGAGCTGTCCGAGGGCTCGGGCGAGCTGGTGGCGCAACTGCTGGTTGTCCTGGGCCAGTTCCCGGTTGCGGGCATTGACGGCTTCCAGCCGGCGCAGCAGGGAGGCGTCGCTGCTGCGCCGGCGTGCCGGCACCGATGTGCCGGGTGCCCGGCGGCCAAGGTCGCGTAGTCGCTGGATCTCGTCGCGGATGTCGGGCTGGGTGTAGAGCCAGGACCGGGACACCCCAGCTGCCCGGGCCACAGACTCGAAGGTCACGGCGGTGCCCGCGGCGTCGAGTTCACAGATCGCCCAGATGGCCTTGCTGCGGGTCAGCTCGTGCCGCTGGCTGGCGGTGGCGATCAGGTGTGCGGTGTTGTCAGCGTGCATCTGCCGCCTCGGTTTCTCGCGCCCACTCTTTGCTGACCAGCTATGACCCGGGAGCCAGCACAAGTGTTAGATAGGTGTCAGCTTCAACTACCGCTATTTCATGCTGTTGATCAGCTTGATCCACCCCTCAGACAGGCGGCGCGCTGCAGGCTGCCCCCCTGTCTGCATTGGGATCGTTAAAGAATTCGAATTATTTCCTGACCGTGGTTAATTCGCCGTCCGGTGATAGTGTCGGAATATACTGGAGATGAGATGAACTGATGCCGTCACGGCGTTCCTTTAGCGCGACACAATCCGAAATTGCCATCAACCGCGTGCTCGCTGACCGGGGCAGCGCTGACCAGCTCGCTCACGCCAACCCCGCCCTCCGCGTGGCCTGCCCATCCTGCGAAGCGCTCAGCCATGAGCGATGCCTGGAGCGAAACCCCAAGCAATACGTCACGCCGCATGCCGCGCGGGCCGCGCTCGTCGCATCTGCCGCCCCCGCTGGCCCTGCTGGCCGGGGCGCTTTCCCCTACTGAGCGGGCATGGCGGGGTTGAGCCGCACGAGGCGTGCCGAGTTTGTGTCATCGAATTCGGCGATGGCTGCTCGCGACTTGATGAAGTCTGAGAATGAGCGATAGCCGAGCGCCCGCTCGCTGAATGACGGGTCCATGCGCCTCATCTGGCTCTTCACCGTGGAGCTGTGCAGCCAGTCCGCGTCATCCTTTTCCTGGCCGAGCCGCAGCGCCCGTTCCAGGAGCCTGGTGGCCAGCTCCTGCGGGTCTTCGGGTTCGGGGTCAGTGTCGTCGATCACCGCGGCCGTCGGCCGCCTGGTACGCCGCCGGCCCGGCGAGGACGACGCGGCGCCCGAGTCCTCGCGGCCCGCTGGTGCACCGGCTGCCCGTGCGGCTGGCTCCCGGTCAGCATCAGCCGTCGTGATACCCGGAAGGGCGTCGTACGTTACGAGCTCGTCGCACGCCGCGGCGAGCGATCTGCTGGTCGACCCGGCGACCCCGACCGCCACCACATAACGGCCCAGCCGCCTGCACCGCTGGGCGAGGGCAATGTAGTCCGAGTCACCGGCCACGATCACCACGTGGGTCAGATCGGGCAGGCGGAACATATCCTCCACGGTGTCCACGGCCAGCCTGATGTCGGCACCGTTCTTGGCGTAGCCGGCCGCGGGGAACAGTTGCACCAGGTCCACCGCACGGCCGACGAGCTGCCCGCGGTACTCGGCGTTCATCGGCACTGACCAGTCCGCGTAGGCGCGGGTGAGCACCAGAGTGCCGAAGGATGAGGCAAAGTCGATGATCGCGCCGACATCCACGGTGGCGCGCCGGAGCTTCGCCGCGATGTCGGAATCGGTCGGCCGGCCGTCCTTGTCGAACCCACGAGCCTTATCCCGCTGGAACTGGCCCCGCCCGTGCACCTGGTCGTAACGCGAGATCACGATGTTGTCGAAGTCGATGTAGACAGCGACGCGGGTGACGCCGGGGTCGCTCATGACTGCTCTTTTCTTCGTTTCTCCGGGAAGCCCTCGGGAGTCCAGTCTGCCGGGAACTTGGCCGTTGCCGCCCATCGACGCCCCGTAGCAGCGCCGGGCAGTTACCGCGCTGCTGCATCAGGGCACTACGATCATGCGCTCCATCATGTCGTTGTCTTCGTGCTCAACGATGTGGCAGTGGTGTACGTACTTTTGCGGCTTGATGAGCTTGCCTGCCCCGTCGAGCGCGGTGCTGGGCAGCGAGAACCTGGCGCGCACGACCGTGATCTGCCCCGGGTTCGCCTTGTTGCTCTTGCGCGGCATCGAGCCTTCTGCGCTGCTCATCCTGATCGACAGCACGACCGTAGCGCTCCGCTAGGTGACGCAGGCTCCGTGCCGCGGTCACGAAATCGGTGCCGCGTTCCAGCAAGGCCGCGTCCCAGCGTGCCCGGATGTCGGCAGCCATCCGGGCATTGTTGGTCCGCCATGCAACCCAGGCCGCAAGCGCCGCAGCTATGAGCCCGCCAAGAAAACCCGTCAGTGAAGCAAGCCACGTCACGTGCCACGCATTGGCGGCCGGATTCTCGCCGTCAGCACCGGATTCGACCACGCGCGCAGCCACGCGCGACAATGCCACTACGGGCATGCCACACCTCGTTCACGTAGACCTCAGAGACCTACATGATCACGTGGCGTGCCCGCGTCTACAAACTGCGCGACCCTCGCTGCCGCTACGACGGCGCCAACGTCGGTCGCATTGCGCGACAGCTGGACCCTGCAGCTCCAGCGCCCCGGCCATGGCCAGCATCGCGGCGCGGTCCCGGCGGAAGTCATTGGTAATTGCCGCTGCAATCGGTCTGCAACTGGCTGCGATCTGCGCTGCTATGGCCGCGCACGAATCTGAAGCCATGAGAGCAAATCCCGCCGTCGAGGCGAACCTCGCCGCAGGCATGAACCACCTCAGCTCCCTGGGGAAAGCAGGCCAGCGCGATGGAAGCGGCCCGCGCCGAGGCGAACCGGGAGGCAGGCTCATGATCCGGCTCGCCGAGCTCGTGCAGGCCGAAAACCGTGCCGACGCTGACCGCCGGGCCGTGGGCCGCGTCCCGGACGTCCTCCGGCAGCCAGGCGCCGCCCACGAGGCGCACGCCCGCTGGAAAGCCGCCCACCAAGCCCTCACCGAAGCACGGGAAGCCGGAACAGACCGGGAGGGCAAGGAATGAGCACTACCTACGGCGCCGCTGTCGACGCCGACCGAACCTGCTCCGGGGTCATGACCACTGACCGTCACACCACAATGAAGGGTCGCGCGAAGGTGACCGTGCTCGTTCCTGCGCACAATGAGGCGCAGGATATCGGGACTACGATTAAGTCAATTCAAGGTCAGTCACGCCCGCCGGATGAGATTGTCGTTATGTGCGACAACTGCACTGACAATACGGCCGAGGTTGCCACCGAGCATGGTGTGCGTGTCCTTAACTCCGTGAAGAACCAGGGGCGCAAGGCGGGCGCGATGAACCAGGCCCTCCGGGTCATCCTGTCTGATCTGGAAGACGATGACCTCGTGGTCTGCATGGATGCGGACACGGTCATTGAGCACGACATGATCAGGAACGCGGAAAGCTTGTTCTGGCATCAGCCACGGCTCGGCGCGGTCAGCTCTAACCATCTCATCGAGTACAAGCGCACGCCCATTGAACTTCTCCAGGCCATGGAGTATGAGCGCGACCGCCGGATGATCGGGCGGCGCAAGGGACGGTACGGCTGCATGACCGGCATGGCGGCCATGTACCGGGTGCACGCGATGCGTGATGTTGTAGCCGCGTATGGTTCGGTCTACGACGACACCAACTGGACCGAGGACTGGAAGCTCACCATAGCTCTCAAGCATCTTCGCTGGGATATGGTACGTCCGCAGAACTGCCTGGCCACCACGATCCCTGTGTCGACCGTCAAGGGCCTGTTCATTCAGCGAGAACGATGGGCACGAGGATACATCCAGACGCTGATGCAGTTCGGCGTGACGCGCTGGACGGCATTCCCGTGGATACGTCAGGCCGGTCTCGCCTGGGGTCTGGCTATGCGTGTCGCGGTGCTCTATCTCATGATTCTGGGTCGCGATCACCTTTTCGCCCCGTGGGTCCTGCTCATCATGGGCCTCATGATCGCAGACAGCCTGAACACCGCGTGGCACGCGGGATGGAAGGCACGGCTTGTTGCTCTTGTCTTCCCAATCGAGATCGCGTATTCCTCCGTGCTCACCGCTGCTATTTTGAGCGGCTACTTCAAGCAAATCACTGGTGCTGGATCAAGTGACACGTGGAAGAGGGTGCGGTCATTATGTCGCTTGATCAAGAACCATCGATCGTAAAGGAGATGTTCAAAAATGCAAGTACCTGTCGGAAAGGTCGCAGGTGGGGGTGGGATTGCTCTTTCGGCCACCAGCTACACTACCGGAACCGGAGCATTGTTTCTGATCGTGCTAGTCACGGTCCTGCTGACCCTGCTCGTCGCGCTCGCGCGCTTCATTCCACGCGAGCAAAAGTAAGGAGGGTGGTCCAATGCTCTGGAAGAAGAAGATAACAAGAATAGTAGTGCCGGTACTGGTGGGGCTCTCGCTAGTGTTTGGCCTCACCGCAGCTAGTAAGTCCACCACTACCACCACCACCACTACCACTACTACCACCACCGCCAAGGTGCCGACCCAGATCCCCGTGTTGTGCTTCCATGACATCGGCACGCCGTCCTCGGTTGCTGGCTCGGTCGACAACTACAACGTGACGCTGGCAAACTTCACGGCTGAGATGGCCTGGCTGTCCAAGGAGGGTTACGCGACCATCACACCGGCCCAGTACACGGCGTGGCTGGCAGGGAAGGCCGAGACACTCCCCGCCAAGCCCGTGCTGATTACGTTCGATGATGCGTTCACCAAGGACTTCACGCAGGCCACTCCGGTCCTACAGAAGTATGGATTCCACGCTACGGCGTTCATTGTCACCGGGTACGCGAACGGGGACTATGTGGGAATCGACAACGGCACAAACAACACTGCTGGCCCCAATGCCTACGCGCTGTGGAGCACCATCGTGCCCTACGCCGCAGACGGGACCTGGACTATCCAGTTCCACGCGGGTGAGTGCGGTCACGCATATATGCCGTACGCGCCAGCCTCGTGCCTGACTGGCCTTGATCAGGCCGACATGACGGCCAGTACGTACCAGTACTACATCTGGAATTTCGGCCAGACAGGCGCGCAGTACGAAGCGCGCGTGACGGCCGAGACGACGGCCGGGCTGGCGGAGATACAGTCCGAGGTGGGCGTGACAGCCAGCGGGCCGTCCACCGTGTTCGCTGCCCCGTTCGGTGCCTGGGGTAATGGACAGGATCCCTGGCTGATCTCCTACTGGGACAGCACCTTCGGTGCCGTCTTCGTTCAGCACATCGCCAAGAGCGATGAGGCGACAGCCCACGCAGATCATGTCCGCTACCGTCTGGAGCTTGGCTACGGGGCACAGAGTGCGTCTTATCTAGCGGCGAACATCTCTAACTCAGCGTTCACAATCGCGGGGAGCGGTAGCACAGTCGGCGCGAACACCGATATGGCGGCCGGTGTCAGCATGGGCCAGTCACGTTGATGACACGCCGGTCGGTGCTGGGGTGGGCCGTCCGCTGGCTCACCCTAGCCACCGGTTTCTCTCCTACTGAACGGAGCAGGATGGCATACGTATTCGATGACGAGTTTAACGGGCCGTATGGTGCGGCCCCTGACCCCGCCAAATGGACCTATGATCTTGGCCGGTGGACCGACAACAATGAGCTGGAGACGTACACGAACAGCCGTGCCAACAGTTACCTGGACGGCCAGGGGCACCTCGTCATTAAGGCACTGCGGAACGGTAACGGTAGCGGGCACGCTGGTTACACATCGGCACGCTTGCTGACCCAGGGCCTGTTCTCGCGAAGCCACGGCAACTTCGAGGCCCGGATCAAATTCGACCTCACCACCGGCACCTGGCCCGCGTGGTGGATGATCGGTGACGACTATCCCAGTGTCGGCTGGCCGCAGTGCGGCGAGATCGACATTGTAGAGGTCTATGGCCAGCCGGGGTGGGACGCTGACTCTACGGTGCACACCGCAGATGACAGGGGGAACGATGCGTCCAAGGAGGCGATTATCCCGGGTGGTGTCGACACCGGCTGGCACATTTACCATCTGCGCTGGGACGGCAATACCGGTGTCATCCAGTTCTCTATAGACGATAACGTCTACCTGACCGTTAGCCCCGGCGACCTGCCCAACTGGCCGTTCGGCTCACCTGGCCATATGCCGGGCGGCGCGGCGTTTATGATCCTCAACCTCGCCGTGGGCGGGGACGGGGGCGGACCGGTCCCGGCCGACTTCTCCAGCGCGACGATGCTGGTCGATTACGTGAGAGTGTGGTAAGAGAACGCCGAAAAACCAATCCTTCGACTCGAAATACTTCTTGATCGAATAAGTGCTTTCCGGCTGAGCGTTCTGCGTATTGAACATTCCGCCCGTGGTCGCCGTGTACTGGCCTTCGCTCATGCCGTTGATCGAGTCGCTCAGACGAACACCGCTCGTACGCCCTTGCGCATTGTCCTGCTACACTGCCACCAGCCGTACCGGCCGCGGGCCCGCCAACCTGGCCGCCATACGCGCCGCTGTCATCGCGGCCATCAAACACGCCGGATACCTGCACGTCCCCGAAGGCCGGCGCGACCACACCACCCTCGCCGAAGCCCTCCACCTCCACGGCTTCGATTAGGACAGCAGCAGACATTCACGGAACACGCCGGAGCCCTGCCCCGCTCGCAGGGTGCCCGCCAGAGCGCGATCACGGCCGCACCGGAATCCATGCCAGCCGGACTAAGGCACGCTAACTCCGAGTAAGCCGGTTTCAGGCTCGGCTAAGACCTATCTCGCAGGCAAAATAGGGATTTTCTCCAATGCGCCAAGGAGGGGCTTACGGCGAGACTCAATGGTGACCGGCAATGAGCCGGCCGCAAACCGAGGAGAAACGATGAACCACCACGTCACGCAGGGCATACGGGGTCCGCTGGCTCGCATCGGCCGGCGCATCGCCGCGATCGTCGCCGAGTGCAACGACGCCCAGACCCGGGTAACCAGCTTGCGGAACACCCCGGAGCGTTTCTGACCCCGGGGAACGAGCGCCCGGCGCCGGGCCGAATTTCCGATCCGGATCTCGAGCCCGCTCCGGCACGAACCAGCCGCTAGCCGGCAGCGCTCACGCCCTGCCGGCTAGCGCAAATTTCCGCAACGGTTCACTGAACCTGTCCGGATGGACCGGTCCGTTCTGCAGCTCTGCAGCCGCCCGCACATGCCGCTGGTCGCGCGGGTATTCCTGGTCGTTCATAAGGACCAGGAATTGGGGAGCAGGGCTGGCTTGAGAACTGGCGGACCGAAACCCGTCAGCGGGGAAGCAGGTTAAGGGTTAGTTCTCGGGTTCGTACTTGAACGAGACCTGAAGCTTGGCGCGGTAGATGACAGCCCCGCCTGGGTCCATGTGAATGTCCAATTTAGCGACCTCAGCCACCCTGAGATCGCGGATTGTCCCGCCTGCGGTCTTGATCGCCTCCGCTGCCGCCGCTTCCCATGAAGTTTCGCTTGTCCCGATGATCTCGGTCACCCTGTACACGCTCATGACGCTCTCCTTCGAGCAGCTGTAGGCCTGGGCGCCGTGGCACCCAGCTGTGCCACGTTCGGCTAACCCGGCCCGGGCTGGCCCGGATCGGTAGTGCGCCGTTTGCCCCTGACCTGAGCCTGACACTTAGCCCGGGCGACGTCCAGACCATTGCCCGCCGATTTGCGCCGGGTCGGCGGCTACCAGCCAAAAGCCTCCAGGCCGTGGCAGGAATCACCGTTCGCAGACCAGGGACATCACAGGCGCGGTGCGCCCGCCCGATCCGCAATCGTGAGGCAGTACGAACCATTCCGCTGGCGCAGAGATGAAGGCCGTTGGCCTGGAGCCTACGGCCGGAGCCGACGGGTCCGGCCGTCCGCCGTCAACCAATCCAGGCAGGTGGAGACTTATGTCCACGGAAACTGGCATCCGTCCCTTCCAGGTCGACATGCCCGACGAAGCGATCACCGACCTTCGGCGGCGCATCGCCGCGACGCGCTGGCCCTCCCGGGAGTTGGTGGCCGATCGGTCGCAGGGCGTGCAGCTGGCGACGATCCAGGAGCTCGCCCGCTACTGGGCGACCGATTACGACTGGCGCGCGTGCGAGGCGAAACTGAACGCGCTACCGCAGTTCATGACCGAGATCGACGGGGCGGGCATCCACTTCATCCACGTGCAGTCGGAGCACGAGAACGCGCTGCCGCTGATCATCACGCACGGCTGGCCCGGCTCGGTCATCGAGCTGCTCGAGGTCGTCGGCCCGCTCACCGACCCGACCGCGCACGGTGGAACCGCCCAGGACGCGTTCGACCTCGTGTTGCCGTCCCTGCCCGGCTACGGCTTTTCCGGCGAGCCGGCCGAGGCCGGCTGGAACTCCGGCCGCGTCGCGCGCGCCTGGGCGGAGCTGATGCACCGCCTCGGCTATACCCGCTACGTGGCCCAGGGCGGCGACGCGGGCGCCAGCGTCACTGACGCGATGGGCCGCCAGGCACCCGAGGGGCTGCTCGGCATCCACCTGAACCTGCTCCTGGCGGGGCTGGCCGGTGGCTACCCGTCGCCGGACCCCGCCGCGAAGGAACGCGCCGCGCTCGACGCGATCGCCACATTGAACGCCAGCGGCCGGGGCTACTTCCTGGAGCAGGCCACGCGGCCGCAGACGATCGGCTACGCCCTGCTGGCTTCACCCGTCGCCCTGGCGGCCTGGATGCTCGATCACGACACCGACAGCTACTACAAGATCTCCCGCGCCTTCCTCGACGGGCAACCCTCCGGCGGCCTGACGCGGGACCACATCGTCGACAACGTCACGCTGTACTGGCTGACGGGCACCTCGGCGGCCCGGTCGTACTGGGAGAACGCACAAGCCGCAGCTCGTGCGGCCGGGCAGGCTCGCCCGGAGGTCAAGCTCCCGGTCGGCTTCACCACGTTCCCCGGCGAGATCTTCCGGGCCCCGCGCAGCTGGGTCGAGAAGTCGTACCCCAACGTCACCTACTTCAACGAGGTTAACCAGGGCGGTCACTTCGCCGCCCGGGAAGAGCCCGAGCTGTTTGCGACCGAGATCCGGGCGGCGTTCAAGTCGCTGCGCTAACGACACTGTTAGGCCAGTTGTCCTTACGGGGCGAGTATGTCGTGGACCGTCTGGCGGAGCAGTTCGCCTAGTTCTTGAGTGCTCGTGCCCTCGAACGCATCACCGGCCAGGAAGAGCACGGAGAACACGGCGCCGAACGACGAGGCCATCCTGACCCGGTCGTGAAGTGAGATGGCGGGGTCGGCCAGCATCTGGCGGAATCTCTGCTGAAGATCCTCGTGCTCGGCGTCGTGATCCTTGCGGTGCAGCTTTTCCAGCGCCGCCTGGTTGCGCTCGTGCATCAGATAGAGCTTGCGCTGGGCGAGCATCTGGCCGAGCACCGTATCGACCAGCGATTCCCACGTCGCCAGGCTGACGGGTCCATCGGTCAGTTGCTTCAGGCCATCCCGGCCGACGTCGTGGAGGCGCATGTGCAGCGCCATGAGGATGTCGTCCTTGGACGCGTAGTGATAGTAGAGCGCTGCTTTGGTGAAGCCGAGCTTCTCTGCTATCTCGCGCAGCGAGGTCCCGTCGAAGCCCTTCTCGATGAACAGGTCGAGGGCCACATCCAGGATGCGCTCCCGGGTCGAGCCCGCCTCCGGCGGCTGGTCCTGGGCGGGCTCAGCCTTCCGGCCGCCCGGGCCGCCGCGGGGACCGGCCGGGCCGTCCTTGGCGGCGGTGGCTCGTGTCACGTCACCCTCCCAGTCGATGCTTTATCTACTTGACGGCTTTATCTACTTGACGGCCGGTAAGCAGCGCACCTACGCTACCATGAGCAGGTATCTTACTAGCCGGCCGGTTAGGACACAGCTATGCCGAACGACATGATGATCGAGGCCGAAGAGCTGGCCAAGCGGTACGGCGAGACCCGGGCCCTGGCTGGCGTGGACTTCGCTGTGCCGGGCGGAAGCATCCTGGGCCTGCTCGGCCCGAACGGCGCGGGGAAGACGACCGCGGTGCGGATCCTGACGACCCTCGCTCTGCCCGATGCCGGCCGGGCGAGGGTGGCCGGGGTAGATGTCGTCGGGCACCCGGCAGAAGTGCGGCGCCACATCGGGGTGGCGGCTCAGGACGCCACCTTGGACGGGCTGCTCAGCGGACGCCAGAACCTGGTCCTGGTCGGAGAGCTGAGCGACATGGGGCGCAGGGCATCCCGGCAGCGGGCGACCGAACTGCTGGCCCAGTTTGAGCTGACCGACGCCAGCGACCGGGTGCTGAAGGGCTACTCGGGCGGCATGCGCCGGCGGCTGGACCTGGCGGCGGCCCTGATGACCCGTCCCCCCGTCCTGTTCCTGGACGAGCCCACGACCGGGCTGGATCCGGTCAGCCGTCAGCGAGTGTGGGAGGCCGTCCGCGAGCTGACCGCGGCGGGCGTCACCGTGCTGCTCACCACCCAGTACCTCGATGAGGCCGATGCCCTGGCTGATCAGATCGTGGTCATCGACCACGGCCGGGTGATCGCGAACGGCACACCCCAGGAGCTGAAGGAGGCGAGCCGCAGCGCGCGGCTGGAGGTGACGCTCACCGCCCCCTATCCCGGCGCGGTCGAAGCAACCGTCGCGGTCGAAGCAACCGTCGCGGCCGAAGCAATCGGATCACTGACCACCGGCCCCGTGCACATCAGCGAGGACGGGCGGCGCCTGAGCGCCGGCGTGGACAGCGCCCCGGGGCTGGCGACCTCGGTGGTGCGCGCGCTGGATGCGGCCGGGGTTCTGGTGGACAACATTGAGATCCGTCAGCCGTCGCTCGACGATGTGTTCTTCTCCCTTACCGGAGGCCACCTCGCCCCCGAGGACGACCAGCCCGGCAGCGGTGCCGCCGGTCCTGAAGGCGCGCGGCCCGAGATGGAAGGAGCGGGCACATGACAACCAGCACGCTGCGGCCGAGCCCGGCCGGGACCGGCATCCCCGGAAAGCTCTCGGCCGCCGTGGCGGGCCGCGTCGGCAACGTATGGGGCATGACCCGGCGCAACCTGGTGCACATCTCCCGGGAGCCGATGCAGCTCTCGGATGTCACCCTCCAGCCGGTTTTGTTCACCGTGCTGTTTGTCTACATCCTGGGCGGGGGCATCCCCATCCCGCACGGCAGCTACCCGGATTTCGCTCTGGCCGGGCTTCTCGCCCTGAACCTGGTCACCTCGACCATGGGCACGGCGGTTGGGCTGAGCACTGATCTGCACGGCGGCATCGTCGACCGCTTCCGCGCCCTGCCGATGTGGCAGCCCGCGGTCCTCGTCGGCCGGTCGTTCGCCGATCTGATGACGTCGTGTCTCTGCGCCCTCATCGTCGCCGTGAGCGGCCTGGCCGTCGGCTGGCGGACGGATGCCGGCGCCGGCGCGATCATCGGGGGCTTCGCCCTGGTGCTCTTTTTCACCTACTCGCTGTCCTGGATCGCCGCCTGCGTGGGCCTCAACAGCAAGAGCCCGGAATCGGCCGCATCGTTCGGTTTCATCGTGCTCTTCCCGCTGGCCTTCATCTCCAATGCCCTGGTGCCCACGCAGCACATGCCCGGATGGTTGCAGGCCGTGGCCGACTGGAACCCCGTAAGCGCAGTGGCTGCCGGGGCCCGCCAGCTCTGGGGCAACCCGAACCCTTCCGCTGCCATCCACGCCTGGCCCATGCAGCATCCGGTCGAGGCAGCGCTCATCTGGTCAGTCCTCATCCTGGCCATCGCCGCGCCACTGGCCTCGTACTTCTTCCGGCGCCGCACGACGGAATGAACAGGGGAGGACAGGCACAGGGCAGCGATCAGGATCGAGAACGCGAGCACGGCCGGCTCTACCGTAATTGTCAGCTGTCAGCTCGGCTGCTGGTGGCCACGTCATGCTTGGGCCGTCCAATGGGCTTGACCGGGATCAGCCCGGTGAAGAACAGGGCGGCCACGGCGAAGAGCGCGACGACCCACAGCGAGGTGCGCAATGCGGCCAGGCGGGCATCGCTGTTGGCTGCCAGCACCGCGTCCGCCTGCGCGGGCGGCACGTTTGCCTTGCCGAGCTGAGCTTTCAGGTCGCTGTCGGAGATGAACGGGACGCCTGCGGCGAACTGCGTGGTGGCCTGGGTCTTCACGTCCGCGGGGATGTCCGAGCTGGCTTGCACGCCGTGGATCAGGCCGGTGGTCAGGCTGGCGATGAGCACGGCACCGGCCAGGGCCGTGCCCAGCGAGGCACCCAGATTACTCACGGTGTTCTGAAGGCCGCCCACCTCGGCACTTTGGCGGTCGGGCACCGCGGAGACGGTGATCGCTCCGAGCTGGGAAGCAAGCGCGCCGATGCCCAGCCCCATGAGCACCATGGGGATGGTGACGATTCCCGCGCCCGCGCCCGGGCTGATCCCGCCGATCAGGACCAGGATCCCGGCGGTCATGGACAATAGGCCCAGCCGGACGATCAGGCGCGGCCGGGCGGCGGGCGCCAGCCTGGGGATGCCCACCGCGGCGGCCAGCAGGGCAACCGATAGCGGCAGCAGCCGCACACCGGTCTGCAGCGCGGATAGCTCGAGCACCACGGACAAGAACAGCGGGATGGTGAAGAACACCCCGGCCTGGATGAAGAACTGGAAGAAGAACATGGACAAGCCGCCAGCCAGCTGGGAGTTGCGCAGCATGGCCGGCCGGATGAGCGGCTCGCGGCCCCGGCGCTGGACGCGAGCTTCCCACAGGAAGAAGCCATAGATGACCAGCAGCCCGCCGATGACCAGCCAGACCACCGGCGAGGTCCCCAGCAGCTGGGGTCCCCCGGGTTTCGCCTTCACAACACCCCAGGTGCCGGACTTCAAGACGCCGAACACCAGCGCGGACAGACCGGCAACCGACAGCACCGCCCCGATGAAGTCGAAATGCACCCGGACGGCGGGCGGGGTGTCGTGGACCTTGCGCAGCGCCGCGAAGATACCGATCACGATCACGGCTTCACCCACGAAAACCCACCGCCACGAAGCGAAGGTGGTCACCGCCCCGCCGATGAGCGGGCCCGCCGCGACCGCAATCGCGCCCGCTGCGGCGATCATTCCGTAGGCCGCCGCCCGGCGCTCCGGTGGGAAGTTACCCGCGACCAAAGCCACGATCGCAGGCATGATCAGCGCGGCACCGATGCCTTCCAGCACCGACCAGCCCACCAGCAGCACACCCAGGTTCGGGGACAGCGCCGTCGTGAGCGAACCTGCACCGTAGATGAGCAGCCCGATCGAGAAGGCTCGCCGCCGGCCGAGGATGGCGCCGATCTTGCCTCCGGTGATCATCAGCGACGCCATCACCAGCGTGTACAGGGTGATCGCCGTCTGGATGCCGGTCACCGTGGTCCCGATGTCGGCCGCCACCTGGCGGATCGAGACATTCATAACCGAACTGTCCAGGGTCATCAGGAACTGACCGGCGGCCAGTACGCCCAGCACAAAGCCGCTGCCAGCAACCCGGCCAGACGTACTGGCCCCGCTGGCCGTCGGTGGCGCGCTGGTCACTGCGATTAGGCCGGGATCTGCTCACCGAGCCAGTCGAAGATCCGTTCGCCGCGTATGCCGGACGCGACGGGTTCGCAGTGTGAGTCGGCCCCCTCGGCTTCGGTGAACGCGATGATCGCTTTTTTGCCGGTGAGCTTGTCGAAGAGTTCCTGGGACTGTCCTGGCCAGAATTGCTCGTGCTCCGGGTTGGTGACCAGGATGGGGGTGGTGATCTGGGCGATCAGCTCGTCGGTGAGCACGTAGTCGCGGGCGGCGGAGAAGAACTCGTACGGCGTGCTGACGCCGTAGGGCCGCATGCGCAGCGCGAGCAGCGACCGTGTTGACGGCGAGATCTTCAGCGTCCACTCCATGTCCCGGTTGAACTTTTCGCGCTCGCCTGCCTCAAGCAGCTTGATCATCATGTGCGGCAGATGCCCGAGCACCGTCGTGGAGACGTCGACCACACCGGGGTCTGCCACCCCGGCCGCGATGCGGTGCTCGAAAGCGAGCGCCCGGGGCACCCAGTAACCGGCCTGGCTGACACCGAGCAGCGCCAGCTTCTCCCCGTCAACGTCCGCGCGGGCCGACAGGGAATCGACGACCGGCGTGATGACCTTTTCCCAGTCTGGGCGAAACGGCAGGCCCTGCCGCACCAGCGCCGCGTTCTGCCCCGGGCCATCAAACGTCATCGCGTTCCAGCCCCGGGCGAGCGCATCCGCGATCCCGTCGGTCCACGCGCCGACGACCGAGCCGTCGCTGCCGTTGTTGAAGATCAGCGTCCGCCGGGCCGCACCGGCCGTGCCGGAACGGAAGAAATACCCGGGCAGCGTGGTGCCCTCATAGGGGATCTCAATGCGCTCGGCGACCGCCCCACCGAAGTCCCCCACGTTCACGAACTGGTCCCAGGCGGCCCGGTGCTTCTCCCACAGCGACGCGAACAGGGCCGGGTCTCCCGTCCCGTCCGCCGAGTACGTCGCAACCGAGTAGTACAGCGACGCGCGCAGGTACTGCCCGGCGGCTGAGTACGCGCGGCCGGCCGCGGCGTTGGCGGCCGCCTCCTGCGCGAGACGATCGGCGGTGGCCGTCCACTCTGCCACCCACGACCGCGCCTTGCCGTCATGGATGCGATCGACGGTCGTGAGCACCTCACCAACATCGGCCGCCTGGCGGTACACCGAGCCGAGGGCGATCTCGGTCAGGAAGTTGAAGTCATCGTCTTTGAAGAACGGCCGCATACGAGTTTCCCCTCCGCCGCTGACTCCAGACCGGCGGCAGCCAGCGAAATCCGGGATATCCCGCGGCCAGCCAGTCCAGGCCACTCGGCCCAGTTGCCATCCCGGCCGCGGCACCCACGACCGCCAGCGACGCGATCCAGTCCGCCGGGCCGAACTGGGTGAGACGCCAGCTCAACGTAGCCGACGGCGCCTCGTGACAGAACAGCCGCGGCGGGTGTTTCACGCTGCCGGATCAGGTGCGATGATAACAGGAGTGTGACTGTGACGGCGGTCAACTGTCGCCTGTCCCGCCGAGCCGGGGATTGGCACTCTGGCTGCCGCCTGCAACGTTGCCCGGGCTGTCATGATCTCTTTCACTGGCCTGCTGATCGTCGGTATGGTCGCCGTCGCGGTGCCGCTGCTGCTCGGGCTCGTCCCGGCTGTGAAGCTGCCGGCGGTGGTGCTGGAGATCCTCGGCGGGATCCTGGTCGGACCGGCGGTTCTGGGGTGGGTGCATCTCGACGCGGCTGTCCGGGTGGTATCCGACCTGGGCCTGGGATTCCTGTTGTTCATGGCCGGCTACGAGATCGACCTGCGGCGGTTCGACCGTCGGCTCATGATCCTGGTCGGGCGGGCTTTCGCTGTTTCCGCGGTGCTGGCTCTCCTGGTCGCCTACGGGTTCCGGCTGGGCGGCGAGGTCAGGGATGGCCTGCTCGTGGGGATCACGTTGATGTCGACGTCGGTCGGGGTCCTGGTGCCCATTCTCAACGATGCGGAACAGACGGAGACGTACTTCGGCCGTCTGATCATGGCCGCGGGTTCGCTGGCCGAGCTCGCTCCGCTTGTCCTGCTGTCGGTGTTTTTCTCGGCTTCGTCGAAGAACCCGGCGACAGAGCTGGGACTCCTCGCCGCGTTCGTTGCCCTGACCGCTGTCGTTGTGGTGGTGGCCCAGCGCATCAGGGGCTGGGGTCTGCTGCGGGAGGTGGTGCAGCGACTGGAGCACACAAGCTCCCAGCTGCGGGTCCGGCTGGTCATCACGTTCGCCCTGGCCTTCGCAGTGGTGGCCGAGCATTTCGGGCTGGCCACCATCTTGGGGACATTCCTGGCGGGGGTCATCGTGCGCCGGACGGACGAGTCGCCGGCTTCCCGGCAGGAATTCCAGGGCAAGCTGGAAGCGATCGGCTTCGGGTTCCTGATCCCGGTGTTCTTCGTGAGCACTGGCGTCGGCCTCGGCGTAACCTCGCTGTTCCATAGCACCCGCGCCATCATTGATGTGCCGGTCTTCCTGGTCGTGCTGCTGGCGGTGCGAGGGCTGCCAGCGCTGCTGTACGCGCGGGCCCTTGGGCGTGCTCGCGCCATCGCCGCCGGTTTCATGCAAGGCACATCTCTGACGTTCATCGTCGTGGCGACCACCATCGGGGTCCAAACCGGTCACCAGCGGGCGTCCACGGCCGCCGCCCTGGTGATGGCGGGCCTGTTGTCGGTGATCATTTACCCGCCGGTCGCACTGCGGATCCTGAAGAGCGCCGGCACCCGCGAGGTGTCGCGCCCTCCGGCCCTCGAACCGGACCCTTCCTAGAGCATCAGTCCGCCGGGTGCGCAGGTCCACGCGCAGCGGCCATCAGCTCGGCCAGGAAGGCCCGGCCCGCCGCCGACAGCGGCCTTCTCGCCGCGGTCGCCACCGAGACCGGCCAGCTCAGCTGCGCGCCTGCGATCCTGACCGTGGGCAGGTCCGGCAGGCCGGCCGCGAACGACTCCGGCAGGAAAGCCACGCCGAGGCCATTGCGGACCAGGCTGGCCGCGGTGACGAAGTCGGCTACCTCGAACCGCACTTCGCGTTCCAGGCCAGCCGCAGCGAACGCCCGGTCCACCACCGCCCGGTTGCCCCACCCGGGGGTGAAGTCGATGAACGCTTCGCCGGCCAGCTGTACCAGGCTGGCCTGCTGCCGCCGGGCGAGCGCATGGTGGGGCGGGCAGGCGAGCAGCAGCAGCTCGTCACCGACGGGGGTCAGGTTCAGTCCGGCGGGCGGCCGGCCGGGCAGTGACAGCAGCGCCAGGTTCAGGTCCCCGGAGAGCACCTCGCCGGCCAAGCCGACGGACCCGGCCGAGGACAGCCGGAGCCGCACGAGCACGCCGGGATGCGCGGCGTAGAACGCACCGAGCAGTGCAGGCAGGTCCAGCTTGCCGGTCGACTGCATGGTGCCTATGGTCAGCGTCCCGCGCAGCCCGGCACGGGCCTCGCCGACCGCGTCCCTGGCCGCCTGGGCCGCGGCGAGGGCTGCGCGCGCCTCGGGCAGGAGCGCCCGCCCAGCGTCGGTCAGCGCGACCCGGTGCCGGTCGCGGTTGAACAGGACCGCGTCGAGTTCGTGCTCCAGGGCCTGGATCGCGCTGGAGACCCCCGACTGGACCATGTGCAGCCGCCGGGACGCGCGGGTGAACGAGAGTTCTTCGGCTACGGCGACGAAATATTCCAGGTGCCGGAGTTCCACGGCGCAGCTCATCTCATAACTAGATAACCGTGAGCATTAGCTGTCGTTACCAGAGATAAATATCATGGCGGGCCGCCCGGTTAAAGTTCCTGTAGGGGCATTCCACGCAGGGAGTTTGGCCATGACGCCTTCCGCACAGATCACCGCGCCGGCACCGCAGTCCAGCCCGAAGGAGCTGACTCGCCACGGGCGCCCGCCTGGCCAGGGCAGAGCCGCAGCCAGGAGCCCTAGGGCCGCCGGGGCCGGGTTCTGGATCGTAGCCTATGTCTTCGCCGTGACGATGGCGTTCACCACGCTCCCGGCCCCGCTGTACGTGCTGTACCAGGCGCGCGATCATTTCGGTTCGGCGCTGGTCACGGTGATCTTCGCTGCCTATGCGGCCGGTGTGGTGGCTAGCTTGCTGGCGGCAGGCCACGTATCCGACTGGCTTGGCCGGCGCAGGATGGTGGCGGCCGCGGTCGGCATCAATATGGCCGCCGGGCTCGTCTTCCTCGCCTGGCCAACCGTCACCGGGCTGCTCATCGGCCGGGTGGTATCCGGTATCAGCGTCGGGCTGCTCACCGCGACCGCGACCGCGTTCCTCACTGAGCTGCACAACTCGTCCCGGCCGGGCATGCCCTCCGCACGGGCTGAGTTCGTCTCCACCGCGGCCAACCTCGGCGGCCTTGGGTTCGGGGCGCTGCTGGCGGGGTTCCTCGCCGAATACGCCGCTTCGCCGCTGATGCTGCCCTATCTGGTGGCGGAGGGACTCATGCTGGCTGGCGCGATCGCCCTGGCTGCGGCGCCGGAGACCGTGGCGCGCCCGGATCGCCGGCCGCGTTACCACCCGCAGCGGGTCCGGATTCCGGCTGGCCAGCGCCAGGCGTTTTACGCAGCCGGGCTGGCCGCAGCGGCCGCGTTCGCCTTGTTCGGGCTGTTTACCTCGCTGGCCCCGGGATTCATCGCCGGGACCCTGCACCAGAGCTCACATGCCCTGGCCGGGCTGTCCACGTTCATCGTGTTCGGCGCGGCCGCCCTGGCCCAGATGTCGGTCGGCCGGCTACCGCTGTCGCGGGGCCGCCAGGCCCGGCTCGGCCTCGGCGTGCTGGCCGCCGGGCTGGCGGCCGTGACGGCGGCGGTGTGGCTGCCCAGCCTGGCCCTGTTCCTGGTGGGCGGCGCGGTCGCCGGCGCTGGCGCTGGCGCCGCCTTCAAGACGTCCGTCACGACCGTACTGTCGATCGCCCCGGCCGGTGCCAGGGGCGAGACCCTGTCCGGGCTGTTCGTGGCCGCTTACCTCGGGCTCACGGTCCCCGTCGTGGGCCTGGGGATCGCTACTCAGCTGGTCACGACGAGGGCAGCGGTCCTCGGGTTCGCCGCCGTTCTGGTCGCCGCGGTCGCGGTGGTCAGCCGCAGGCTCGACGCGCCGCAGGCCTGACAGAGAAGTCACGGGCGATGGCGTCGTTCACCTCATCGGAGTCCCAGTCCGGGGCCATGACCAGCTGGCCGCGCAACGAACCGCGCCCGGCCCGATCGACTTGGCGCGTGAGGGGAACAAGAAAGCGGTGAGCTGAGGACTGACCGAGCGGCGGGCACGGGAGGAAGTCTTACGGCGACTGCACTTCGCGGTGGAGGATCTTGCCGGTGGGGCCCTTGGGCAACTCGCCGACGAGCCAGATATGGCGCGGGTACTTGTAGGCCGCCACCCGTTCCCTGACGAACGCGCGCAGTTCCTCCGGGGTGGCTAGCGCCCCGGGCTTGAGCTGCACGGCGGCGCCGATTTCCTCACCCAGATTGGCGTCCGGGATGCCGATGACGGCGACCTCGGCGACGGCCTCATGCTCATGCAGGGCCTCCTCGATCTCGCGCGGGTACACGTTGTACCCGCCGCGGATGATCAGGTCCTTCTGGCGGCCGACAATGAAGAAGTACCCGTCCTCATCCACTTTCGCCAGGTCGCCGGTGCGGAACCAGCCGTCCGGGATCGCCTCCGCGGTGGCGCCGGGCATGCCCCAGTAGCCCTTCATGATGTTGTGCCCCCGGATAGCGATCTCCCCGACCTGCCCGGCGGGCACCTCGCGGCCGTCCGGGTCCACGGCACGCATCCTGGTCCCCTCGAGCGGCGTGCCGATCGATCCGGGCTTGCGCTCCCGGTCCGGGTGGTTGAAGGACGCAACGGGGGAGGTCTCCGACAGCCCGTAGGCTTCCAGGATCATGCACCCGAAGGCCTGCTCGAACCCCCGCATGGTCTCCAGCGGCATCGAGGCGCCACCGGAGATGCAGGTCCGCAGGGACGAGGTATCAGTGGCAGCGGGGCCGGGGTGATGCAGCATCGCGGCGTACATCGTCGGCACCCCCTCGAAGACCGTCACCTGGTCCCGCCCGATGATCTCCAGGGCCTTGCCGGCGTCGAACCTGGGCAGCAGCGTCAGCGTGCCGCCGCTGATGATCGTCGCGTTCAGGCCGCAGGTCAGGCCGAAGACGTGGAACAGCGGCAGGCAGCCCATCATCACATCGCTGGGGCCGGCCCTCAGCATGGTAGCCGCCGCGAGCTCAGCGTTGCGGGTCACGTTCGCGTGCGTTAGCTCGGCGCCCTTGGGCCGGCCAGTGGTGCCCGAGGTATACAGGATCACCGCGTCGTCATCATCGCCGGCCTGATCCGCCTTCGAGGGCGCCGGAGCGAACCCGGCGAGCAGCGAGTGCAGATCAGGCTCGTCAACCTCGAGGACCTGCGCGCCCGTCCCGGCGGCGCCCTTGGCTGCTTCCACCGCTGCCTCGTGCCAGGCGAACAGGACGTTCACGCCGGAATCCCCGACGTAGTGGGCGACCTCGCGGCTCTTCAGCAGCGGGTTCATCGGCACGACGATGGCCCCGGCGGCGAGCGCACCGTAGAAGACGATCGGGAAGGCGGGCACATTCGGCAGCATGACGCCAACCCGGTCACCAGGCACAACCCCCAGAGACGACAGCAGGGCCGCCGCGCGGCCTGCGGCGTCCCACAGTTGCGAGTAGCTCAGCACCAGGTCGTCTAGGCGCACGGCCGGACGCTCGCCATGATCGGCCGCCGCTTGCGCAAGCACGGAACTCAGATTCGGCATACGCCCTCCAGCGCTCGGCACCGTGTCAGATACCTGTGCAGCGTGCCCCGGGCAGGCGGGAAATGGACCGAGCCGATGTCCTCTCAGATCAGGACATTCGTCCCGAATTGCGTAGACACGCCCGGCGCACGCCGAAACGGGCCTTGATGGCGCCCGCAATACGGGCACAGCGCCCGGCCTTCCGGCGGCTCCCCCAGTGGATGCAGTCACGACCGGCAGGCGGTTCGGGAGCCAGCCCATCGGACCCCTCAACGCTACGACCCACGCCGCAGCGTTTCCCGTCCAGTTCAATTGGGGCGGACCTCGTGCCTGCGATGACTGCAATCGATGATGTACTTGCAACGGTGTCACGGGCTGTTTCCGATCATCGGTCGCAGTCGCGGCAGGCGCGGGTGCAGGCCGGTCAGGAAGACCATGCGCCCCGGCACGGGGGTGCCGATGCAACGAGGAGGGGCCGTGGATGGCTTCCTGCTAGCGTATGACGGCTTTGATCCCGGGTCGGAGGGGCTTCGCGAAGCGCTGACCTCGACCGGCAACGGCTACCTGTGCACGCGGGGCACGGCGGAGTGGGAAGAAGCCGACGGTGTGCATTATCCCGGCACCTACGCGCATGGCGGGTACAACCGCGAGACGACGATCCTGGGCGGCCTGCCCGTGCTCAACGAGGATCTGGTGAACCTGCCGAACTGGCTGGTTCTCCAGCTACGGGTCGAGGGCGGGGACGCGATCCGGCTCGCCGACGTGGAGTTGCTCGAGTACCGCCACGAGCTGGACATCCGGTACGCGGCCGTGATCCGCCGCCTCCGGTTCCGCGACCGCGACGGCCGCGTGACCACGCTGCACAGCCGCCGGTTCGTCAGCATGTCGGACCCGCACCATGGCGGGATCGAGTGGACGCTGGTGGCGGAGAACTGGTCGGGCCGCGTTGAAGTGGTCACGGCGATCGACGGCCGGGTGAGCAATGCCGGGGTCGCCCGCTACCGGCAGCTGGAAGGCCGCCACCTGAACCCGGTGGGCCCGCGGACGTTCGGTCCGGAGGTTATCGCCCTGAAGGTCGGGACCCGGCAGTCGAATCTGTACATCGGCCAGGCGGCCCGCACGCGGGTGTTCCGGGGTGATCAGCCGCTCCAGGCCGAGCGGAGGCTCTACCAGATGGAGGACTATATCCAGCAGCTCCTGGCCTTTGACGTGCAGCAGGGCGTGGCGACGCGGGTGGAGAAGCTGGTGACGTTCTACACGTCGCGGGACCCGGCGGTCAGCGACACGCTGGTGAAGGCGGCCACGTCGGCGGCCCGTCACACCGATTTCGCCGCCACGTTCGGGCGCCACGCCGCGGCCTGGGAGGAGCTGTGGCAGGTGTGCGACGTGCGGGTGTCCGGGGACGAGCGCGTGCAGCTGCTGCTCCGGCTGCACATTGCGCACGTCCTGCAGGTCTGCTCACGGAACACCGCTGACCTGGACGCGGGGCTGCCCGCCCGCGGCCTCAACGGTGAGGCCTATCGCGGGCATGTGTTCTGGGATGAGATCTACGCCTTCCCGTTTCTCAATGTCCGGCTGCCCGAGGTCACGCGCGAGCTGCTGATGTACCGCTACCGGCGGATCGGCGAGGCCCGGGCGGCGGCGCGGGAGGCGGGGCTGCGGGGTGCGATGTTCCCGTGGCAGAGCGGGAGCGAGGGAATCGAGGAGACCCAGCGGGTCCACCTCAACCCGGTTTCGGGCCGCTGGGAGCCGGACCTCAGCCGCAACCAGCGGCATGTCAACGCGGCGATCTTCTACAACATCTGGCACTACTACCAGACCACCGGCGACCAGGCGTTCCTGCGCGATTATGGCGCGGAGATGATGCTCGAGATCGCGCGCTTGTGGGCGTCGATCGCCAACTTCAATCCCGAGCGGGAGCGCTATGAGATCCATGGCGTGATGGGCCCGGACGAGTTCCATGAAAAGTACCCGGATGCGGCGCGGGGCGGGCTGCGCAACAACGCCTACACCAACGTCCTGGTGGCCTGGCTGTGCGACATCGCCGGCCAGCTGCCGGCGCTGCTGCCCGCGAGCCGCACGGCGGAAGTGCGCGAGCGGCTGGGCATCGGCGACGACGAGCTGGCGGTATGGCAGGACATGAGCCGCCGGATGTTCGTCCCGTTCCAGGGAGACGGGATCATCAGCCAGTTCGAGGGGTATGAAGACCTCGAGGAGCTGGACTGGGATGCCTACCGGGCGAAGTACGGAAACATCCAGCGGCTCGACCGGATCTTGCGCGCGGAGGACAAGGACCCCAACCGGTACAAGGTCACCAAGCAGGCCGACACGGTGATGCTGTTCTTCCTGTTCAGGGACGAGGAGCTCCGCGAGATCTTCGGGCGGCTCGGGTACGCCTACCCTGCCGACACGGTGGCGCGGAACGTCGCGTACTACGACCGGCGCACGTCGCACGGTTCAACGCTAAGCTTTGTCACCCATGCCGGGGCGCTGGCCGCCATCGACCCGGACAGCTCATGGGACCGGTTCCTGGTCGCGCTGCACAGCGATGCCGATGACATCCAGGGCGGCACGACCAAGGAAGGCATCCATATGGGTGTCATGGCCGGGACGCTCGACCTCGTGCAGGCCAATTACGCCGGCACCTTCGTCCGCGACGGAGTGCTGTACTTCGAGCCCCGCCTCCCGGGCCGGCTCGACGGTCTGTCGTTCCCGATGCAGTTCCGGGGAACCCCAATCCAGGTGACACTCACCGGCGATCGCCTGACACTAGCCGTCCACCCCGAAAGCGCCAGCCGTCCCGTCCGGGTCGGAGCAGCCGGCGACGTCCGCGAGCTGTGCCCGGGCGAGAGAACCGTGTTCGAGCTTAGCCGCGACCCGGCGACCGCCGGGCCGTCCGGGACCCGTTAGGAGGCCATATGCCTAAGTTCCAGGGAGCAATTTTCGACGTCGACGGGGTACTGGTGGACTCGCCGCACGAGAAGGCATGGCGTGAGTCACTGCAGGACCTGATGGAGTCCAGCTGGCGCGACATCCGCGGCCGTACCACCTGGTCGCCAGATGCGTTCACCGCCCTTGTCTACCAGCAGTACGTCTCGGGCAAGCCGCGCATGAGCGGCGCCCGCGCCGCCCTCGACTACTTCGGGGTGCCCGACGCCGACAAGCGTGCCGCCGAGTATGCCCACGACAAGCAGGAGCTGGTCGTGACCCTGATCCAGGCCGGCGACTTCACCGCCTATCCCGACGCCCTGCGGCTCGTCATCGCAGCAAAAGACGCCGGGATGCTCATCGCGGACGCGTCCTCGTCGAAAAACGCGGGATTGTTCCTGCGCCAGATCCGGCTTGACACGTTCGCGCAGGAACACCGGATCTCCTCGCCGACGCTGCGGCCCGGCCTGACGCTGCGGGACTACTTCGACGCCGACGTCTCCGGACGCGATTTCGCCCACGGCAAGCCCGACCCCGAAATCTTCCTGACCGCCGCGCACGAACTCGGCGTCGAGCCACGCTTCGCGTTTGTGATCGAGGACGCGTCCGCCGGCGTTCAAGCTGCCAAAGCCGGCGGCATGGCCGCGATCGGCATCGCACGAGCCGACGACGCCGACCTGCTCGCCGCGGCCGACGCCGATCTCGTGGTCACAACACTCGACGACGTCGACACCGCCGCGCTTTTCGAAGGACGGCTGGCGAGGCGGCAGGCGTTATGCCGGGGCGGGACTTCGGCCAGCCTTGACGCGGGCCGCCCATCCGGCCGTTGGGCTCGTTCGACGGAGCGGCATCCCCTACGCGACGGTCTCGGAACTAGTGCAGCCGCCGCGTAAGTTTTTGAGGGGTTTGGCTGGGTTCGGCTGGTTTGTCGGGGTCTGGGTGGTGGCCGCGTTTGTCGGTGGCCGGTGGTTTTGTGGTCTTGTGCCTAGAAAGCGTGAGCGGGATGCGCGGCGGGTGGTGTACCGCACCGCGCGGTGCGGGTTGCGTGTTACCCGGGGGCAGCGGGACCGGGTGTTCGGGCTGCTGCGGTCGGCGGGTGATGTGTGGTGCTGCGTGCTGGAGCTGAACGGGTGGCGGCGGCGCCGGCAAGCCGCGCCGCTGGCGGGCTACCAGGAGCTGTGCCGGGAGCTGGCCGTCTCCGGCCCGGGCACGTTCGGGGAGCTCGGCAGTGCCGGTGCCCGGTCGGTGCTGCGCCGCTACAGCGACGCCTGGTTCGCCGCCGCGATGCGCCGCAAGGGCGGGGACGGGTCCGTGCGGTACCCGCGGCGCCGGCGGGGCCTGGTCCCGGTCCGCTGGTATGCGGGCAGGTTCGCGCTGCAGGGGCGGGTGCTGAAGATCCCGGTCGCTAAGGGCTGCCCGGCGTTGCTGGTCCGGCTGGACCGTGACCTGCCCTACCCGCCCGGCCAGGTCCGCTCGGTCACCCTCGGGTTCGATGCCGGGCGGCTCTACCTCGATGTGACCGCCGAGGTCCCGGTCGCGGCGTACCCGCCGGGCCGGGGCCCGGATCCGGGCCGGGCGGCCGGGGTGGACCTCGGCATCATCCATCCCTATGCCGTCGCCGGGCCCGGTGGGCGGGGGCTGCTGGTGTCCGGGCGGGCGATCCGGGCCGAGTGCCGCCAGCACCTGCGCGACGGCAAGGGCCGCTCCCGTGCCGCCGCCCGCCGGGCACCCCGGCCCGGCCAGCGCGGGTCGCGGCGCTGGCGCCAGCACCGCCGCCGCGTGCGCGCCACCCAGGCCCGGCACCTGCGCCGGGTCCGGCAGGCCCAGCACGAGGCCGCCCGCGCCCTGATCAGCTGGGCGGTGGAGCACCGGATCGGGACCCTGACCGTCGGAGACCCGCGCGGCGTCCTGGCCGGCAAGGCCGGCCGCAGGCATAACCAGCGGGTACGGGACTGGCGGATCGGCCACCTGATCCGCGCCCTGGCTGACAAGGCCGAGACCGCCGGGATCACCATTACGCTAGTCGACGAGCGGGGCACCTCGTCCACCTGCCCCAAGTGCTCCCGGCGGGTACCCAAACCCGCCGGGCGAGTGTTTTCCTGCCCGCACTGCGGCAGGGCGGGCACCGCGACCTGGTCGCGGCCGCCAGCATCGCCGCCAGGACCGGCGGCGGAATCATCCCCGCCATTCCCTCAGGGGCGGGGATCACGCACCGCCGAGCCGGGACACACCTGCCAGGTGTGCACCCGGCACGACGTGACCCCAGGCGCGGGCCCCCATCACGGCCCGCCGCACCAGGGCACCTGGCCGGCACCGGCCCGCCCCCAACGCCGCCCGGCACACGGGGAGTCGCTCGCCCCAAGGCGAGGAACACGCAAGCCCCAGACAACCCGTCAAAGACTTACGAGTAGGTGCACTAGTAGTACTTTGTTAAGTATGGAAACTCTTCTTCCGCGGTT
>Ga0302226_10000668_pt1 | contig 27612 bp, 28 predicted proteins | sample II_Palsa_E3_3_FD_193524 | JGI IMG/M metagenome (GOLD analysis project Ga0302226, IMG submission 193524) | Peat permafrost microbial communities from Stordalen Mire near Abisko, Sweden - II_Palsa_E3_3 | ecosystem: Environmental > Terrestrial > Soil > Palsa > Peat permafrost | place: Sweden...
ACATTAACCTTACCAATCAGCCTTGCTCCTCGACCCCCTCACTGCTAGGAGTCTCCGGCTGAGCACCTCGCGGCGCCCATCCGCCCGAACGTCCGGGGGCTACGTTGTCAGAAGAGCTTCAAACCCCACCGTTACCAGTGACGCATGTCTTCCTAGGCTACTGCTAGTCGTATAGCAGGTTCACTACCCGTCCCCAACTTGCGGGAACGAGCCGAACCATGACACACCGAGCTTTCGCTCGTATCGCGTAGCGAATCCGTTGCTTGACGCGCGGGACTTGCAAACATCACTCCGCCTTGTCGGCGGAGGTGAAGCCGCTGACAGGGCGGTACCTGACGGTAGTCAGGCAATTACAATGCGATTCCCGGTACGGACGGCATACAGAGAATCGCCTGTGGCGAAACCCTAAACTGCCCTACCGGGTCTCGCTTCACTACAAAGCGTTGGCCTCAAGGTGCCAACAAATGGTCGGCAGCGCAGTCGGGAATGAGCCCCCAACTGATACCGACAGGTCGATGCCCGTAACGTGGGCTAACGGACACGAGCGTGCGTGTCGCACGAAAAGTTATAATTTAGCGGATTATCCGTGACTTTCGCAATGCGCCACCGGCAAAACGCGTGCACATTGGCGTCATCCAGGTGCCCGCGCGAGCCGATGAAAGGTGCATTGCGCGCCAGCGCCTCGCCCGTGTCAAAGGCCTCTCGCGCAGTCACTCTCGCCATCAACTTGCCTGTCGGAATACGGATTTGAAATTACACCAGGAAGCCAGCGGCGCGCTCAATACCATCACGAGTTACGGCGCCGATTACGTCGCGATCAATCTGCAACGCCATGAAGGCAGCATCATCGTGATGCCGGAAACGCCGGTGATCGCGTGGCCTGTGTCGTCGTTCGAGGCGCTGACGCCGGAAGATTTTGATGCGCTCATCGCGATCGCACCTGAAGTCGTCGTGTTCGGCAGCGGTACGCGCCTGCGTTTTCCGCATCCGCGGCTCGTCGCCAAGCTCTCCCAGCAACGCATTGGCGTGGAGACAATGGATTTCGGCGCTGCATGCCGTACTTACAACATTCTCATGTCGGAAGGCCGCCGGGTCGCGGCTGCGCTGCTGATCGAAGCGTGATCCAGGCTTACCGGTGGAAGCTGGCACGAACGCCGCGACAACGCTCCGACGCCGATTCCACGCGCCAGTACGATAAACTGCCGCCCGGCGCCGATATCGGTACGGCTATCGGCATTGGTAACGCCTGTTGTCTGCGCACTTCGGGATGAAGGACCGGCCCGCGGCCGGCCGCCGCACGGCGAAAAGCACAAGGACTGGCCGTCTGGCTGGCTTGTGCACGTTGTCGAAGCAGCGGAACCTGCATGGGATGGCAGCGCGCCGCGTGCGAGGCGAATACGCGGCGAAGCTCGCCTCAAACGCGCCCCGTAAGGCCGCCTTAAGCCTCAATGCGCCAAACTCGAGCCCCCCATGGATTTTGCTAGCGCCGCGAAAGCGGCATCGGACAGGTCGACTCTCATGAACGATATGCCCTCCCGGCTACCGCTCACCCGCCTCTCACTTCTATTGCTGATCGCGGCACTTGCCGTGATCTGGTTCGCGCCGCTGGGCCTGCGCCATCTCGTCCCAAGCGACGAAGGCCGCTACGCCGAAATGGCGCGCGAAATGTTCGTGACCGGCGACTGGATCACGCCGCGTTACAACGGCTACAAGTATTTCGAAAAACCCCCGCTGCAAACCTGGGCGAACGCGCTGACGTTTGCGTGGTTTGGTATCGGCGAGTGGCAGGCGCGGCTTTATACCGCGTTGACGGGCTTTGCCGGCGTGTTGCTGATCGGCTATACCGGCGCGCGCGTGTTCAACGGCGTAACGGGTTTTTGCGCGGCCGTCGTGCTCGCGACTTCGCCGTACTGGAACCTGATGGGCCATTTCGATACGCTCGATATGGGTCTGTCGTTCTGGATGCAGCTCACGCTATGCAGCTTGCTGCTGGCGCAACGTCCGAACCTGCCTGCGCCCCAAGTCCGCCTCTGGATGTGGCTTTGCTGGGCCGGCATGGCGCTCGCGCTGTTGTCAAAGGGTCTGGTCGGCCTGATCCTTCCGGGCGCGGTGCTGGTGCTCTACACGTTGATCGCGCGTGACTGGGCGTTGTGGCGCCGGCTTTATATAGGCAGCGGGCTGATCCTGTTCCTGATAATTGCCGCGCCGTGGTTTGTTCTGGTCCAGATCAAGAACCCCGAGTTCCTCAATTTCTTTTTCATCGTGCAACAGTTCGCGCGATATCTGACCCCCGAGCAGAACCGTCCGGGTGCGTTTTATTACTTCGTGCCGGTGCTGATAGTTGGATTCCTGCCCTGGCTCTCGGTGACGTTCCAGAGCGTCCGGCATGCGCTAAAGGTGCCGCGCCAGCCGAACGGCTTCGCGCCGGTCACGCTGCTTCTGGTCTGGTCGGCGTTTATCTTCTTGTTCTTCAGCGCGTCGCATTCGAAACTGCTGTCGTACACGCTGCCAATCGCGCCGTCCATTGCGTTGCTGATCGCTATCTACCTGCCGCTGCTCACGCGCGCCCAATGGCACAAGCACCTGACCGGATACGCGGTGTTTCTTGTCGTGGCGGCTTTTGGTGCGATCTTTTTGGGCCGGATGGGCGGTGGCCACACGCCCAATGTGCTGTACAGGGAATTTCAGGTCTGGGTGTACGCCGCGCTCGCCGTGGCCTTCGTGGTCACGCTGGCTGCAATCTGGCTGAACCGGCGCAACTCGATGGGTGGCGTGGTGTTACTGGGAACTGCGTGGCTGCTCATGGGCACGATTGCCGGCACCGGCCACGATGTGTTCGGCCGCGAAAGCTCGGGTGTGCAGTTGGTGCCGGCGGTGAAAGCCGCCATGGCCCGGTTGCCCGCCGACACGCCGTTCTACTCTGTCGCCAAGCTCGATCACACCATGCCGTTCTATCTCGGCCATACCATGATCATGGTTCAGGAACCTGACGAACTGCAGTTCGGAGTCACGACGGAACCCCAGAAGTGGGTGCCGACGATCGACGAGTGGATCCAGCGCTGGGACGCACAACGCTACGGTCTTGCGCTGATGCCGCCGGGCCGGTATGACGAGATGCTGGCGAAGCACGTGCCCATGCAGGTCATTGCGCGGGACGATCGACGGGTGATTGTGGAGAAACCACAGCCTTGAAACAATGGCGCCGCGTGTTGACCGGAGCAGCGGCCGCCAGCGAATACGAAAGCCGGAGACGCCACGAAGTCTTACCGCCTCGCCGCGCTCCGCAAAAAAACCCTATTACGGCCAACGATGAACCCGATATCCTTCATTTGCATCATTACCGGCGTCATGCTGAACGCCGGCGCCCAGTTGCTGCTCAAAGCGGGCGTGAACGCCGTGGGGCATTTCGAGTTCACACCGGCAAACATCGTGCCGATCGGATTCAAGATCGCGACGCAATGGCCGATCATCGGCGGACTGGCATGCTACGTGTTCAGCGTGGTGGTGTGGATCGTGGGATTGTCGCGGGTCGACGTCTCCATCGCTTACCCCATGCTATCGCTCGGCTACGTGGTGAATGCGTTCGCAGCGTGGTATTTGTTTGGCGAAATCCTGTCATTGCAACGGCTGGTAGGCATCGGCATTATCCTGATCGGCGTCGTGGTGCTGACGCGCGGTTGAGGCGCTCGGGCGGCCAAATGCGCTTGAGCGAACCTGAACCCGGCTGACACTGTGTGTCAAAGACTGTATATCAACGACTGTGCATCAAAGATCTCACCGTTCCTTTCCTTCGCAGAGATTCCATGACCCAGAACGTGCCTTCTAATACGCTTCCCTTTCTGCCTTTCGTACGCGCCGAGATCGACGAAGAGACGATTCAGGGCGTCGTCGACGTGCTGCGTTCTGGCTGGATCACGACCGGCCCGCAAAACCAGCAGTTCGAAGCCGAACTGTCTGCCTATTGCGGCGGCCGCCCGGTACGCACGTTCAATTCCGGCACGGCGACCATGGAGATCGGCTTGCGGATCGCGGGCGTGGGCGAAGGCGACGAAGTCATCACCACACCCATGACCTGGGTCTCGACCAGCAATGTGATCATTGAAACAGGCGCCACACCGGTGTTCGCGGATATTGACCCGGTCACGCGCAATATCGACCTGAACCTGCTCGAAAAGGCCATTACACCGCGTACCAAGGCAATCTTGCCGGTGTATCTGTCGGGCCTGCCCGTCGATATGGACCGGCTGTATGGCATTGCGCGCGAGCATGGCCTGCGCGTGATCGAGGACGCGGCCCAGGCATTTGGATCGTCCTGGCGCGGCCAGAAGATCGGCGCATTCGGCGACATTATTTCGTTTAGCTTTCACGCAAACAAGAACGTCACGTCGATAGAAGGCGGTGCGCTCGTCCTGAATAACGAGGAAGAAGCCGTGCTGGCACAAAAGTACCGGCTGCAAGGCATCACGCGCACCGGCTTCGATGGCATGGACTGCGATCTCCTCGGCGGCAAATACAATCTCACCGATGTCGCCGCCCGCGTGGGCCTCGGCCAGCTCAAGCATGTAGAGCGCTTTACGGAACAACGCCGCGAGCTGGCACGCGCATACTTTGAGAGTTTCGCGAACGGCGCGGCCGTGCGAATGGGCGTGCAACTGCCGGTGCAGAATTTTACCGACAGCAACTGGCACATGTTCCAGATCGCACTGCCGCTTGAGCGCCTGTCGCTTTCGCGCTCGGCGTTTATGGGCTTGATGAAGGAACGCGGCATTGGCACAGGCGTGCATTACCCGGCGCTGCACCTGTTCACGCTGTATCGCGGACGCGGGTTTCACGAAGGCATGTTCCCGCACGCCGAAAAATACGGTGCATCAACGGTCACGCTGCCGCTGTTCACGCAGATGACCCAGGACGACGTGACACGCGTCGTGCATGCAGTCAACGAAATCTGCGCGGCGCACGCCATTTAAGGCACACGAGTCATGCAACGCAAGCCGATCGCACAGCAAAACAAGAAGCACATTTTTCACCACGGACACCTAGCGGAACCATCGTCAACATGAGTCAAACGGATTTTCTGCCGACCGGCCCCGAATTAACGGTCGTGGTCCCGGTGTACAACGAAGAAGAAGGCCTCGCAGCCCTCTTCTCCCGCCTGTATCCCGCGCTTGACGCGCTCGGCGCAACGTATGAAGTGATCTTCATCAATGACGGCAGCCGCGACAAGTCGGCGGCGTTGCTCGCCCAGCAGTTTCGCGCGCGGCCGGACACCACCCGCGTGATCCTGCTGAACGGCAACTACGGCCAGCACATGGCGATTCTTGCGGGCTTCGAACAATCGCGCGGGGAAAGCGTCATCACGCTCGACGCCGACTTGCAGAATCCCCCCGAGGAAATTGCCAAGCTGCTCGAGAAGATGCGCGAAGGTTACGACTACGTCGGCACGATTCGCCAGCAACGCCAGGACAGCTTTTGGCGCAAGAAAGCGTCGCGCCTGATGAACCGGCTGCGCGAGCGCATCACGCGTATCCGGATGACCGACCAGGGTTGCATGTTGCGCGGTTACAGCCGGCACATCATTGACACCATCAACCGCTGCGGTGAAATCAATACCTTCATTCCTGCGCTGGCCTATACCTTCGCGCAGAACCCGATTGAAATCGATGTCGCGCACGAAGAGCGCTTCGCCGGTGAATCGAAGTACTCGCTTTACAGCCTGATCCGCCTCAATTTCGACCTGGTGACCGGATTCTCGGTCGTGCCGCTGCAGTGGTTGTCGTTCATCGGCGTGATCCTGTCCGTGGGGTCCGCGGGCCTGTTCCTGCTGCTGTTGGTTCGACGCTTCATGTTCGGCGCGGAAGTCGAAGGTGTGTTTACGCTGTTCGCCATCACCTTCTTCATGCTTGGCGTGATCATCTTCGCGCTTGGACTGCTCGGCGAATATATCGGCCGGATCTATCAGCAAGTGCGCGCACGGCCGCGTTACCTGGTGCAGACCATCCTGGAAGAGCGCGACGGCAAGCTTGCGCGAACCATGCCACGCCAGGAAGCGGTAGCGGCAATCAGCCGCGAGGTCGATCCGCTATGAACCCGGCGGTTACAGCTGCGAGCGCTCCACGCCCGAAGCCTCGTGCGGTCGTGTTCGCGTATCACAACGTCGGCGTGCGCTGCCTGCAGGTGCTGCTCGCGCGCGGCGTGGAAGTCGCGCTGGTTGTCACGCACGAAGACAATCCGGACGAGAACATCTGGTTCGGCAGCGTGAAGTCGGTCGCTGCGGATCATGGCATCACGGTCATCACGCCGGCCGATCCCAAGTCGCCCGAACTGCATGACGCAATCAGCGAACTCGCGCCGGACTTCATTTTCTCGTTCTATTACCGGCACATGCTGCCGGTCGGCCTGCTCGCGCTCGCCGCCCGCGGCGCGTACAACATGCATGGTTCGTTGTTGCCGAAGTATCGAGGACGCGTGCCCACCAATTGGGCCGTGTTGAACGGAGAAACAGAAACGGGCGCGACGCTGCACGAGATGGCCGCAAAACCCGACGCCGGAGCGATCCTCGCCCAGACGCCCGTGCCCATTCTCCCCGATGACACCGCCGCGCAAGTCTTCGACAAAACCACCGTCGCCGCGGAACAAACCCTGTGGCGTGTCTTGCCGGCTTTAATTGCGGGCGAAGCGCCCCATTTGCCGAACGACCTCACGAAAGGCAGCTACTTCGGCGGCCGGAAGCCGGAGGATGGCCGCATCGACTGGTCGCAAACGGCGCTGCAGGTCTACAACCTGATTCGCGCCGTCGCGCCGCCGTATCCGGGGGCCTTTACGGACATCGGCCAAGCGCGGTTTATTATCGCGCGGGCTCGTCTCGTGCCCGAAAACGGCCTGCCGGGTATCGATGCCGAGACCCTGCGTGAGGTTTCGAATTTGCCCCCTGGCCTGCACGTGAAGGATAATGCGCTGTTTGGCGTATGCGGCGACAGCCGCGTGGTCGCCATCCGTGAATTACGGCAACCATTCGTGGACGAAAGCCAGACTCCAGCCGGCGGCGAACGCGTCGTCAGTCCCGCCGAATTCGGCCGACTCACTCAATCACTTCCTCATTCATGAAAAAAGTCCTGATCCTGGGTGTCAACGGCTTCATTGGCCACCACCTCTCCAAGCGCATTCTCGAGACGACCGACTGGGAAGTCTTCGGTATGGACATGCAACGCGACCGTCTCGGCGACCTCGCCAATCACGAGCGCATGCATTTCTTCGAAGGCGACATCACGATCAACAAAGAGTGGGTCGAGTATCACATCAAGAAGTGCGATGTGATCCTGCCGCTGGTTGCCATTGCCACGCCAGCGACCTACGTGAAGCAGCCGCTGCGCGTGTTCGAACTCGACTTCGAAGCGAACCTGCCTATCGTTCGTTCGGCTGTGAAGTACGGTAAGCACCTCGTGTTTCCGTCGACGTCCGAGGTGTACGGCATGTGCACCGACGAGCAATTCGATCCCGAAGAATCGCAACTGACCTACGGCCCGATCAACAAGCCGCGCTGGATCTACGCGTGCTCGAAGCAGTTGATGGACCGCGTGATCTGGGGTTACGGCATGGAAGGCCTGAACTTCACGCTGTTCCGCCCGTTCAACTGGATTGGCCCGGGCCTCGACTCGATCTACACGCCGAAGGAAGGCAGCTCGCGCGTGGTCACGCAATTCCTGGGTCACATCGTGCGCGGTGAAAACATCAGCCTCGTCGATGGCGGCGCGCAAAAGCGTGCGTTCACGGATATTGACGACGGCATCGGCGCGCTGATGAAGATCATCGAAAACAAGAACGGCGTGGCGACGGGCAAGATCTATAACATCGGCAATCCGAGCAACAATTTCTCGGTTCGCGAACTCGCGCACAAGATGCTGAAGCTCGCCAACGAGATCAGCGAATACGCTGAGAGCGCGAAGACGGTTCAACTCGTGGAAACGTCGTCGGGCGACTACTACGGCGCGGGTTATCAAGACGTACAGAACCGCGTGCCGAAGATCGACAACACGATCCAGGAACTCGACTGGAAACCGGTCGCGACCATGGACGACGCGTTGCGCAAGATTTTCGAAGCTTATCGCGGCGATGTAGGCACGGCGCGGCGCCTTGTCGAAGACCAGTCCTAAGGACGGCGCGTGGCTCGCATCGTTCTGAAAATCGACGTCGACACCTTGCGCGGCACGCGCGAAGGCGTGCCGAATCTCGCGCGCCTGCTCGACAAATATCGCGCCCGTGCCACGTTCCTGTTCAGCCTCGGACCCGATCACACCGGCTGGGCATTGCGCCGCGTGTTTCGCCCTGGGTTTCTCAAGAAGGTGTCGCGGACATCGGTGGTCGAGCATTACGGCATCAAGACGCTCATGTACGGCGTGCTTCTGCCGGGGCCGGATATTGGCCGCCGTGCGGTCGCCGAAATGCGCGCAGTTCATGAAGGTGGTTTCGAGTGCGGCATCCACACGTGGGATCACGTGTACTGGCAAGACAATGTCCGCGCGGGAAACCGTGAGTGGACCACCGGCCAGATGCAGCGCAGCCACGCTCGTTTTGCCGAGATCTTCGGCACGCCGCCCGTTACGCACGGCGCGGCGGGCTGGCAGATGAACGGCTACGCGTTCGAACAGATCGACGCCTGGGGCATGAAATACGCATCCGACGGCCGTGGCCATACGCCCTACATTCCGGTGCTAGACGGCCGAACGCTGAATCACGTCCAGATGCCCACCACGCTGCCCACGCTGGATGAAATCCTCGGTGTGGATGGCGTGGATGTGAGCAACGTGGCCGCGCATTTGTTGGGTCTCACGTCGAAGCAGGCGCACGACCAGGTCTACACCCTGCACGCCGAACTGGAAGGACAAAAGCTGGCCACGGTATTCGAGCAATTGCTGGCCGGCTGGAGCGCACAAGGTCACAGCTTCTGCACGATGGGCGACTATCATGCGACGCTGGACCGCGCGACGCTGCCCACGTACCCTGTCGCGTGGGGCGAAATTCCAGGTCGCGCGGGCGAGTTGATACTTCAGCCAAACTGACGCTGCGTGTGCCGATTGTCGCGGTCGTTTTCTCGCCTGGGATCTGTCGCAGGCTCGGTCGGACGGCTGCAGCCCTTCCCGGATCCGCACCACCGTTCCAACGTGTTCGTTCACCAGAAACTGGCGCGCGGACACGCGTCTACCGATAAAAACTGGAGAAACTTCGTGCCGATCGCAGTCGATCAACCCGTTCCCGATTTCACCGCGCCCGCAACCGGCGGCGACTTTTCGCTGTCCTCGCTGCGAGGCAAGAAAGTCGTGCTGTTTTTTTATCCGAAAGACAATACGCCCGGCTGCACCACGGAAAGCCTGCAGTTCCGTGATCTTTATGCGCAATTCAAGAAGGCTGGCGCTGAAGTGATCGGCATCTCGCGCGACAGCGTGAAGTCGCACGACAACTTCAAGGCGAAGCTGGAACTGCCGTACACGCTGGTATCCGATTCCGACGAAGCGATTTGCACGCTCTTTGGTGTCATCAAAATGAAGAAAATGTATGGCAAGGAAGTGCGCGGAATCGAGCGTTCGACCTTCCTGCTGGACGCGGACGGCGTGCTTCGCCAGGAGTTCCGTGGCGTAAAGGTTCCAGGTCACGTTGAGCAGATTGTGGAAGCTGTACAAGCGCTTTGAGGCACGTTATATTGATTCGCAATGAGCGCTTGCCCTTCCCTCCATTTCTCTTTGCGTAGCGTCCGGTGTTTCGCGGTTTCCCCCGCGACCGGCACGGGGTCCCGCTACACGCCACGCCTGGAATCCAGGGGCTTGGCGGAAGTTGAAAGGCGCTTTGAAGCAGGCGCTGTCGAGCCGCTGGTCCCATCGTCCGGGACGGCGGCTTTTTCGTTTGCGGACGCTCCCTCACCCGCAGCGTGTGCGCCCTGGGCGTCCCGCGCCGTCCGTGCGTTTCATCCCCGTTTTCTTCAGGACGCAACTTCCAAGGAGCCGATCGAAATCTAGGCGAACCGGCGTTTTCGAAACCGAAGCGCGTCTCCGGGCGCAAACTGCATCGACGTCCAGCCTTCTGGCTAAAACCTGAGGCTTGAAAGATCCACGCAGGATGCGACAGGCGACGCACGACATACGATCCGAATCCTATCGAGGAAAACCATGCCTTTGCCTACCGCACCCGTCAAGCTCGGCAACCTCCTGCCGTCTGAAGAATACAAAGCCAAAGCCCGGCCTGCCCGATCATCGAAAAAGCAGGCAAGCGACGGCGATCTAGTTGAAACCGAAACCGATTTTGGCGCGAGCGTCGGCGCTTCGCGGCCTGCTGCCGCGAACACCGCCAATACGTTGCGCGCAATAGCAAGCGAGACGCTTGCGAACGCGGCCAAAGGCTCAGCGGTAGAAGCCTCCGACGCAGCGCCCGCCGCGCGCACACGCCGTGCGAAACAAACCGCGGCGTTGCTGCAACCCGCTGCCGCACCGGCCGAACAGGTCGAAACCACACCGGCTGTCGCCCGCACGCCGGTCGAAGCACGCGCGCCGTCGCGCTCGGAAGCACCGGCCGCGCCCGTGGCCACAGCGGGTCAACCACGTGGTCAGCAAAAGCGCCGCCAGCGTGGCCAGCCGGAAAACGAGATCGGCAAGCTGTTCGTGCTCGACACGAACGTGCTGATGCACGATCCGTCATCGCTGTTCCGGTTCGAGGAGCACGACGTCTATCTGCCCATGATGACGCTCGAGGAACTCGATAACCACAAGAAGGGCATGTCGGAAGTGGCGCGCAATGCGCGTCAGGTGAGCCGTACGCTGGATGCATTGGTGGCGCACGTCGGCGAGATGTCCGCCGGGTTGCCGTTGTCCGCGCTGGGCAATCGCGATGCGACCGGCCGCCTGTACTTCCAGACCACGCTGACTGACATTGAGCCGGTTGAAGGGCTGCCGGTCGGCAAGGCCGACAACCAGATTCTCGGCGTGGTTCGCGCGCTGCAGAAGGAGCGCACGGATCGCCAGGTCGTGCTGGTGTCGAAAGACATCAACATGCGTATCAAGGCCCACGCGCTCGGCCTGCCCGCTGAAGATTATTTCAACGACCAGGTGCTGGAAGACAAGGACCTGCTCTATTCCGGCGTACGCGCGTTGCCTTCGGATTTCTGGACGAAGCACGCGAAGGGCATGGAAAGCTGGCAGGACACCAAGACGGGCACGACGTATTACCGTGTGACCGGTCCGCAATGCGCGTCCATGCTGGTGAATGAGTTCGTGTATTTCGAGCCGCAGAACGGCGAACCGTCGTTCTACGGCATCGTGCGCGAGTTGAATGGCAAGACAGCGCTGCTGCAAACGCTGCGTGACTACAGCCATCACAAGAACAACGTGTGGGGCATTACGTCGCGTAATCGCGAGCAGAATTTCGCGTTGAACCTGCTGATGAACCCCGACGTGGATTTCGTCACGCTGCTGGGTCAGGCCGGTACCGGCAAGACCCTGATGGCCTTGGCCGCCGGCCTCGCTCAAGTGCTCGACGACAAGCGCTATAACGAGATCATCGTGACACGTGCGACGGTTCCGGTTGGCGAAGACATCGGCTTCCTGCCGGGTACGGAAGAGGAGAAGATGCAGCCGTGGATGGGTGCATTCGATGACAACCTCGAAGTCCTGCAAAAGACCGACGACGCCGCCGGCGAATGGGGCCGCGCCGCCACGCAGGAACTGATCCGATCGCGCCTGAAGGTGAAGAGCATGAACTTCATGCGCGGCCGGACCTTCGTGGACAAATACGTGATCATCGACGAGGCGCAGAATTTAACGCCCAAGCAGATGAAGACGCTCGTCACGCGCGCCGGTCCGGGCACGAAGATCGTGTGTCTGGGCAATATCGCGCAGATCGATACGCCGTATTTGACCGAGGGCAGTTCGGGCCTGACTTACGTGGTTGACCGCTTCAAGGGCTGGACGCATAGCGGTCACGTCACGCTCGCGCGTGGCGAGCGCTCACGTCTGGCGGATTACGCGTCCGAGATTCTTTAAATTTTCGACACGCTTTGAAAGCCCGGCAAGCATCGCTTGCCGGGCTTTTTTGCGTCTTTTCATCGTTTTTGAGCCTGAAAACACGTTTCTCCGAAGCAACACTTACAGCGTAAACCTCAAGTGACTTATCAAGAAAACTTGCTCGTGCCCCGTCTGACGGGCTAGTATCGCGAGACCGCCATCATGGCGAGCGTTTTATGTTCACCCTCTGCTCGCCCTTGCCGAATGCGTCGACTCTGGTCACTGCTGCTGCTCACCCTCCTCGTTGCCGCGTGCTCCAGTGCGCCGACGCGGGTGTCGCGTGCACCGGCTGCATCGAACGCAACAGCCTCTAATCGAACCTTCGCCACCCCCTCCGGCTTCCCGAATTTCGTCGATCACAGCGTCGGACGCGAGGAAATCTCCATTCAGGCGATGTCGCTCGTGGGTGTGCCGTATCGCTGGGGAGGTAATACGCCGGAGGCAGGTTTCGATTGCAGCGGGCTTGTACGCTATGTGGTGGATCGGGCGGCATCGGTGAATCTGCCGCGTACGACCGCGGACATGAGCGTACGCGGCGAATCGATTGAACCCGACGAAGTTGCCCCTGGCGACCTGATTTTCTTCAACACCACAGGCCGGCCGCATTCGCACGTCGGCATCTACGTGGGTAAGCTGCGCTTCGTGAACGCGCCGTCGACTGGTGGCACCGTGCGGCTCGATTACCTCACCAATCCCTATTGGGCCAAGCGTTTCGATGGCATCCGACGCGTCGCGTCGCCGAAAGCCGCACCGGCTCCGTTCGATGCACCGACGTATCTGGCGTCTCCGGTTCCCGTTCCTGTCCCGGCGGATGGCGCGTCGGACCGCTCACCGACGCAAGTTGCAGCGACGGTCAACGGAGCGACCACCGCCGATCGCTATGAACCGCCGCGCGCTCCGCCAATGACGGCATCGCCCGCAGGTTCCTACCGCACCGCCGCAGCCGGAGCCGGAGCCGGAGCCGATCAGTTCGAACCACCGCCGCCCGCATTGTCCGCCGCACAACGGCAGGCGCAATCGGCGGGGGCTGTGTCGCCGGTCGTCGCAACTGCCCGCTCCGGCGCAGATCCGTTCGAACCACCACCGTCTTCGCTTTCCGCCGCACAACGTCAATCGCAAACAGCTAACGCGATCTCGCCGCCACGCGAATCTCGGGCTGAATCGCAGGCTAACTCGCAGGCTGAATCGAATGCGGTCGCGGCGGCATCGAATGCGCCCGACCCCATCGCGGCCGCTGCCGATGCCTTCGAACCACCGCCACCCACCGCCCGGCTGGCAGCACAGCAGGTACGCTCGATTCAAGAGCGACAACAAGCGCAGCAACCCTCGTCAGTCGGCCGCATCCCCGCCGCCGACCCCTCTGCCCACGTGATGCGCGCATCCACGAATTCGCTCACGCCCACGCGTCCCGCTACCGCCGACGACCCCATCGCGAAGTTCGCCAACGGCAGCTACTGAGCCATCACTCGGCGATCCGCGTTCAGCGCGTTTTTCTGAACCGCACACACTTCCCAGCGTCTGCTATCGTGTCTCGATAACGACTCCACGCGTCATCGAATTGACCGTCGAATCGACCATCGGCCTCAAAAGGAGTGAACCTCATGGACTTGGGACTCGCCGGCAAGATCGTGCTCATCACGGGCGGCAGCAAGGGTATTGGCTTCGCGTGCGCGCGGGCATTTGCAGCGGAAGGTGCGCGCGTCGCGATTGTTTCACGCGATCCGGCAAACCTCGCCCGCGCACGCGAAGAACTCGCGAAAGATGGGTTTCACGTGCATCTCGCGCGTGCCGACCTTCACGAAGCGCACAGCGCGCAAGACGTAGTGGAAGAAGCGACGGGTGCGCTTGGTCCGATCGATATTCTCGTGAATTGCGCGGGGGCCGCCAAACGCTACGATCCCGATCTCCTCGATGCCGCGGGCTACAAGGCCGCGATGGAAGCGAAATATTTTCCCTGCATCTACCCCCAGCAAGCCGTGCTGAAGCAAATGGCCGAACGGCTGAAAGCGAACCCCAAGGCCGAGCCGGGCGCGGTGGTGAACATTATCGGGATGGGTGGGAAGTTCGCGAGCGATATTCATATCGCGGGCGGCGCGGCGAATGCCGCGCTGATGCTGGCAACCGTCGGTCTCGCGCATCACTACGCAAAGCTGGGCATTCGCATCAACGCGATCAATCCGGGCGCGACGTTGACGGAACGCGTGGAGGAATCGTTAGCGCTCGAGGCACAGAGACTGGGTGTCACGCGAGATGAAGCTCTGGCGCAAAGCCAGGCAAAGGTGCCGCTTGGACGATACGCGAAACCCGAGGAGATCGCAGACGTCGCACTGTTCCTGGCGAGCCGTCGGGCGAGTTACGTATCGGGCGCGATCATACCTATGGACGGTGTCAGCGCGCCATTGATTTGACGCACGAAGCGCGGGTGACTTAAAAGTAAGTCACCCGGGAACGGCTCGTTGCGTTCAAGGAAGAAAGCGATGTCCGAGCCACCAAGCGGCGGCGGCCATCACGGCAGACGCCGGAATGGTCAGGATCCAGGCCCAGACAATGTTGCCCGCCACGCCCCAACGCACTGCGCTGAACTTCTGCGTAGCGCCTACACCGACAATCGCGCCGGTGATCGTGTGCGTGGTCGACACGGGAATACCGAGAAACGACGCGACGAACAGCGTAATCGCCCCGCCCGACTCCGCACAAAATCCTCCGACCGGCTTGAGCTTCGTGATCTTCTGACCCATCGTGCGCACGATGCGCCAGCCGCCGAACAACGTGCCGAGCCCCATCGACAGATAGCAGCCGCCGATCACCCAGATCGGCGGCGCGTCGGCCGTTGCTGACGCATACCCCGCCGCAATCAGCAGCATCCAGATAACGCCGATGGTCTTCTGCGCGTCGTTGCCGCCGTGCCCAAGGCTATACAACCCAGCCGATATAAGCTGCCAGCGTCTGAATCGCCGGTCCACCTTGGAGGGTGGCGTGCGGAAATACATCCACGACACGATCAGCATGAACAGCGACCCCAGCACGAAGCCCAGCACCGGCGAGATGAAGATAAACGAGACGGTCTTGAGCAAGCCTTCCATATTCAACGAGCCCCACCCTGACTTCGCCCACGCCGAGCCGACCAGGCCGCCGATCAGCGCGTGCGACGAACTCGATGGAATTCCGTAGTGCCACGTGATGATGTTCCAGCCGATCGCCCCGACAAGCGCACCGAAGATCACATATTGATCGACGATAGCCGGGTCGATCGTCCCTTTGCCGACGGTGGCCGCGACCTTTAAATGGAAAATGAAATACGCGATGACGTTGAACGCGGCGGCGAATGCCACGGCTTGCTGAGGTTTCAGCACGCCCGTGGACACAACGGTTGCGATGGAGTTGGCGGCGTCGTGGAAGCCGTTCATGAAGTCGAACACGAGTGCGACCACGACAAGCGTAATGACAGCCCAGAGGGCGAGTTGAATCGAATGCATCGTTTATCGAGTGAGTGGCGCGGCTGAATTAAACGTTCAGGCGTTCAGGCGTTTTCCAGCACGATGCCTTCGATGATGTTCGCGACATCCTCGCATTTGTCTGTGATCGTCTCGAGCAACTCGTAGATTGCCTTGAGCTTGATCAGCGTCTTGACGTTGTCCTCTTCGCGGAAGAGTTTCGACATGGCCGAGCGCAGCACGCGGTCGGCGTCCGATTCCAGACGGTCGATTTCTTCGCAGATCTTGAGGATTTCGCTGGCGCGTTTCATGTCGGCGAGCAGCTTGACGGCTTGCTGCACACGCTCGGAGGTGGCCGTGCAGATATGCGCGAGCTGGCTCATTTCCGCGGTCGATTCGCGCACGTCGTAAAGCGAAATGGCGGTGGCGACGTCTTCCATCAGGTCGAGGATGTCGTCCATCGTCGTGATGAGCTTGTGGATTTCGTCCCGGTCCAGCGGCGTGATGAAGGTCTTGTGCAGTAGATCGATGGTTTCGTGCGTGAGCTTGTCCGCACGTTTTTCGTTTGTCTGGACGTTCTGCTTATGGACCTCCATCTGGTCCATGTTGTCGATCAGCAGTTCGAGCTCGTGACTCGCGTCAACGATGCACTTTGCGTGCGCATTAAAGATTTCGAAAAATTTGCCCTCAGTGGGCATGAATCGACCGAACATGAAAATCCCGGAAAGTGGCTCAAAATGGCGCTGACATAAAACCGCCACATTGTACCTTCGCGGAACCACCGCCGCACCCTGACGGACGTCAAATCGAGTGCGGACGGCCAATAAGTTCGCGGGTAAGTTCCCTAGTCGCCGTAGAAATTCTGCGCGCCGGCAAAATTCTCGAACTTCGTGTATTGACCTTGGAACGTGAGTCGAATGGGACCGATTGGTCCGTTACGCTGCTTACCGATGATGATCTCGGCCGTGCCTTTGTCCGGGCTGTCCGGGTTGTAGACCTCGTCGCGGTAAATGAACAGAATCACGTCCGCGTCCTGTTCAATAGCGCCGGATTCACGCAAGTCCGACATGATCGGGCGTTTGTTCGGACGCTGCTCCAACCCGCGATTCAACTGCGAAAGCGCCATCACGGGAACATCCAGTTCTTTGGCGAGACTTTTGAGTGACCTCGAGATTTCCGAAATTTCGGTCGCGCGGTTTTCACCGGCCGAACCCGAACCGGACATGAGCTGCAAATAATCCACGATGATCAAACCCAGCTTGCCGCATTGCCGCGCCAGACGGCGCGAGCGCGAGCGCAGTTCCATTGGGTTCAAACCACCTGTTTCATCGATAAAGATTTGCGCCTCGCTCATTTTCTGCACTGCGTGCGTGAGCTTCGGCCAGTCTTCGTCGGTGAGACGGCCGGTTCGCATTCTGTGCTGATCCAAACGGCCCACCGAGCCCAACATACGCATGGTGAGCTGCGTGCCCGGCATTTCCATGGAAAACACCGCTACCGGCAAACCATATTCAACGGCCACATATTCACCGATATTCATCGAGAACGCGGTTTTACCCATCGACGGCCGCCCCGCCACAATGATCAGTTCGCCACCGTGCATACCCGAGGTCATGCGGTCCAGATCGACGAAACCCGTCGGCGTACCGGTCACATCGCTCGGGTTCGCGGTGTGATACAGCGTGTCGATACGCTCAACCACTTGCGTCAGCAACGGCCCGATCTCGAGAAAGCCCTGCGTGCCACGCGCGCCGCTTTCCGCGATCGAGAACACCTTCGCCTCGGCCTCATCCAGCAACTGGCGCACTTCCTTGCCTTGCGGATTAAAGGCATCGGCGGAAATTTCATCGGCGACTGAAACCAGGCGGCGCAACACCGCTCGATCCCGCACGATTTCCGCATAACGGCGAATGTTCGCGGCGCTCGGCGTGTTCTGCGCGAGCGCGTTCAGGTACGCCAGGCCGCCCACTTCCTCGGCCTTCCCGGTATTCGTCAGCGCCTCGTAGACGGTGATCACGTCGGCCGGGCGCGTGGTCGCGATCAGCTTGCCGATCGCCTCATAAATGATCCGATGGTCGTAGCGGTAGAAATCGCCGTGCGACATCACGTCCGCAATACGGTCCCATGCGGCGTTATCCAGCAGCAAGCCGCCAATGACGGACTGCTCGGCTTCGATGGAATGCGGCGGGACCTTCAGCGCATCCAATTGGGGATCTTTCGACGGTGCGTTCATGGGGAGGAATTATCGGCGAAATGACGGGCGGCGGCGAGGCCGGAAAAACAAAAAGGCGGGAACCGCTCGCGGTTCCCGCCTTTCTTTTACTGCGGCACTACTTTGCATCGGCGCCCAGGCTAAGCCCGGCGGCCGAGGCGGACGAAAACCACTTAAGCGTGTTCGCCCAGCACCGACACCGTCACGTCGACAACCACGTCGGTGTGCAGTGCAACCTGGATGGCGTGATCGCCAACCAGCTTCAGCGGGCCGTCGGCCAGACGCACTTGCGACTTTTCGACTTCAGCCAGGCCTTGCTTCTTCAGCGCTTCGGCGATGTCCGCGTTCGTCACCGAACCGAACAAACGACCGTCGACGCCAGCCTTTTGCGAGATCTGAACGGTCGCGCCGCTCAGCTTTTCGCCCAGGGCCGTAGCGGCTGCCAGCTTTTCAGCGGCAACTTTTTCCAGGTCAGCACGGCGCACTTCGAATTCCGCGATCGCGTCCTTCGTTGCACGGCGGGCCTTCTTGCCCGGGATCAGGAAGTTACGTGCGTAACCGTCCTTGACACGAACGATGTCGCCCAGGTTGCCCAGGTTGACGACTTTTTCCAAAAGAATGATTTGCATTTGGCTTTTTCCTTATTGCGTCGTCTGATTAGGCCTTGTGCAGGTCGGTGTACGGCAGCAGCGCGAGAAAACGAGCGCGCTTGATAGCCGTATCGAGCTGACGTTGGTAGTGAGCCTTCGTTCCTGTCAGACGAGCCGGCGTGATCTTGCCGTTCTCACCAACGAAGTCCTTCAGCGTTTCCGTGTCCTTGTAGTCGATAGACTCGACATTGGCCGCGGTGAAACGGCAGAACTTCTTGCGCTTGAAGAGCGGGTTTTGTTGCTGACGACGTTTGTCGAATTTCTTACCAGTCGGGCGGGGCATGTTCAGTCCTTTCCAATATCCTGCAATTCTGTGATGTGAAACACCAGGGTTCGCGCGTTACGGCTTTTCTTGGCCATGAAGCCCGTGAAGAGCGTTTCTACGCCCATCGTGAGGCCTTCCAGCTTGCCGCTCGCAGCACCGGCCGCGACCGCCGGGAGAGTCAGTTCGATTTGCCGGGCAATGCCCGCTTCGACGACTTCCGTACGGTGATGCAACGTGCAACTCGCTATGGGGACGCCGGCGGGGGTGTACCGCACCGGTTCTCGCTCCACAACGCTTGCTGTCAGTTGCAGCCGGTTCACTTGATTCCTGGTGACGCGACGACTTCAAAAGTCGCCTTCTTGATTAGTTTGCCTGCGAGCTTGCGGCCGGAGCTGCATGAGCTTCAGTCGACGGCTGGCTGGCCGCCTTCTTGGCTTCTTCGCGGTGAACTTCCTTCATCATCGGCGACGGGCCGGTTTCGGCCTTCTTCAGCTTGACGATGAGGTGACGCAGCACAGCGTCGTTGAACTTGAACGCGTGTTCCAGTTCTTCGAGCGTTTCCTGGCTGCATTCAATGTTCATGCACACGTAGTGAGCCTTCGCAAGCTTCTCGATCATGTAAGCCAGCTGACGGCGGCCCCAGTCTTCGATGCGATGGATCGAACCACCGTGTGTGGTGATCGTGGTCTTGTACCGTTCGATCATGGCGGGCACTTGCTCGCTTTGATCCGGATGCACGATAAATACGATTTCGTAATGACGCATTGTTACTCCTTGAGGATATAAAGCCACCCGGGCGTCGGACCGGTGCGGCAAGAGAGAAGCCAGCGATTATAGCGAGATACGGCCGGCCACACAACTGATTTACGCATTTCGCGTATTACTTCCGCTGTGTTTTCAATGGCTTAGCGCGGTGCGTAGCCGGACCGGCCGGGGAAGTCACCGTTCGCGGTTCCAATAATCCGGCTGCGCGTAGATTTTCTTCAAATAATCAATGAAGTAGCGCACTTTCGCCGGCACGTAGCGCTGCTGCGGATAGACCGCGAGGATGTCGTAATCGGGCAGCGCGAACTCGTCCAGCACGGTTTCCAGCTCGCCCGTCGCCAGTTGACGCTGGATTTCCCAGGTCGAGCGCCAGCCAAGCCCATGCCCTTCCGACACCCAGCGGTGCAGTAATTCGCCATCGTTGCAATCCAGATTGCCCGCAACACGCACCGTCGCGAGTTTGCCGTTGCGACGAAAATACCAGCCGCGATTCTGCCCGCCCTGCAAATTGAACGCGAGACAGTTGTGGCGCGGCAGGTCATCGAGTGATTTCGGCTTGCCGTGCTTCTTGAAATACGCCGGCGTGCCGCAGACCACCCGGCGGTTATCGGCGAGCTTCACGGCAACGAAGTTCTGATCCACCGCCCCGCCAATACGGATCGACAGGTCGTAACCCTCGCGGATCAGGTCGGCGACGCGGTCGTTCAGGTTGAATGACATCTGTAACGCGGGTTTATCGACGAGAAAACCTGGCGCGTGAGGCGCCACGTGCATTCGTCCAAAGGCCGCAGGGGCCGAGACAATCAGGTGGCCATCGACGGTGCGCTGGCCATCGGCGAGTTCGTCTTCCGCCTGGTTCCAGTCCGCCAGCAGTCCACGGCAGCGTTCAAGGAACGCCGCGCCCTCCTCGCTTACCACTAGCCGGCGGGTGGAACGGTACATCAGCTTGACGCCCAGACGCTTCTCCAGCGCATCAATACGCCGCCCCAGAATCACCGGCGACACTCCCTCCTCCAGCGCCGCCGCAGCCAGACTGCCGGCCTCGGCGACCTTTACGAACGTCTCAATCTGCCTGAAGCGGTCCATTGTTATGTCTCCATTCCGTACTTTTTGTATCGGATCAAACGACTCTGGCTGATCTTATCAACACTCCGGCATACGCATAAAGTCCCCTTAACGACATTGCGCAACGGCGCAATGCAGCAGAACACAATGGAAGGAGACACTCATGACAAAAATGCGAGCAGTCGACGCAGCCGTTCTCGTGCTGGAAAAAGAAGGGATCGAAATGGCGTTCGGCGTCCCGGGCGCGGCGATCAACCCGTTCTACTCCGCCCTGCAACGGGCCGGCAGCATCGGCCACGTGCTGGCGCGCCACGTAGAAGGCGCGTCGCATATGGCCGAAGGCTATACGCGGGCGGCGCCGGGCAACATCGGCGTGTGTATTGGCACGTCGGGACCGGCGGGAACGGACATGATCACCGGGTTGTACTCCGCCCAGGCCGATTCCATTCCTATTCTGGCAATTACGGGTCAGGCGCCGCGTGCGCGTCTCTATAAAGAAGACTTCCAGGCCGTCGATATTGAATCGATCGCCAAGCCGGTGACCAAGTGGGCGGTGACCGTGCGCGAACCGGCGCTCGTGCCGCGCGTGTTCCAGCAGGCATTCCACCTGATGCGCTCAGGCCGTCCGGGTCCGGTGCTGGTCGATCTGCCAATCGATGTGCAGCTCGCGGAAATCGAATTCGATATCGATACGTATGAACCGCTTCCCGTCTATAAGCCGAAAGCTTCGCGCGGTCAGGTCGAAAAGGCCTTGGCGATGCTCAACGCGTCCGAGCGGCCGTTGATCGTTTCCGGCGGCGGCGTGCTGAATGCAGCGGCCGAAGATCTGCTGGTCGAGTTCGCTGAAATCATGAACGTGCCGGTGATCCCCACGTTGATGAGCTGGGGCGCGATCCCCGACGACCATCCGTTGATGGCCGGCATGTGCGGTTTGCAAACGGCGCACCGATACGGCAACGCCAGCATGCTCGCGTCTGACTTCGTGCTCGGTATCGGCAATCGCTGGGCTAACCGTCACACGGGCAGCGTCGAGGTTTATACAAAGGGCCGTACGTTTGTGCACGTCGATATCGAGCCGACGCAGATCGGCCGCGTGTTCGGTCCGGATCTCGGCATTGTCTCCGACGCTAAATTCGCGCTCGAACTGTTTGTCGAAGTGGCGCGTGAATGGAAGGCTGCGGGCAAGCTGAAGGATCGCGGCACGTGGGTCGGCGAGTGCCAGGAACGCAAGCGCACGCTGCATCGCAAGACGCACTTCGACAACGTGCCGATGAAACCGCAGCGCGTCTACGAAGAGATGAACAAGGTCTTTGGCCGCGATACCTGCTACGTCTCGACGATTGGTCTTTCGCAAATCGCCGGCGCGCAGTTCCTGCATGTGTATAAAGCGCGCAACTGGATTAACTGCGGTCAGGCTGGTCCGCTCGGCTGGACCATTCCGGCGGCGCTCGGTGTTCGTGCCGCGGACCCGCAACGGCCAATCGTCGCGCTCTCGGGTGATTACGACTTCCAGTTCATGATCGAAGAGCTCGCCGTTGGCGCGCAATTCCGGCTGCCGTACATCCACGTGGTCGTGAATAACTCGTACCTCGGCCTGATCCGTCAGGCACAGCGCGGCTTCGATATGGACTACTGTGTCCAGCTCGCCTTCGAGAACATCAATGCGCCCGATCTGAACGGTTATGGCGTCGATCACGTCGCAGTGGCCGAAGGCCTTGGCTGCAAGGCAGTGCGCGTCTTTAACCCGGAAGACCTCGCTCCAGCCCTTCGCAAGGCTCAGGGAATGCTCGCGGAATTCGGCGTGCCGATCATCGTTGAAGTGATCCTCGAGCGCGTGACGAATATCGCGATGGGCACGGAGATCGATGCGATCAACGAATTCGAACCACTCGCCGAAAGCGAGCAAGACGCACCGACGGCCATTGCGCAAAACGCCTGAGAGAGAACAAAAACCATGCCGAAATTTGCCGCAAACCTGACCATGCTGTTCAACGAAGTACCGTTCCTCGACCGCTTTGCGGCGGCGTCGGAGGCGGGCTTTGAAGCGGTCGAGTTCCTGTTCCCGTATCCGTACCCGGCGGCAGACCTGCGTCAACGTCTGGACGCCAACAATCTCCAGCTCGTGCTGCATAACTTGCCGGCCGGGAATTGGGAAGGCGGCGAGCGTGGCATCGCCTGCCTGCCCGATCGAAAGGAAGAATTCCGTGAGGGCGTGGCGCGGGCGATCGAGTACGCGAAGGCGTTGAACGTACCGCAGCTGAATTGTCTCGTCGGCATTCCGCCGGCTTCGGTGAGCCGTGAGGAAGCGCGAGCGACCATCGTGGAAAATTTGAAGTTCGCGGCCGCCGCGTTGAAGAAAGAAGGCATCAGGCTGCTGGTTGAGCCGTGCAATCACTTCGATATCCCCGGCTTCGCGCTGAACCGGTCGCAGGAAGGACTGGACGTGATTCGCGACGTAGGGTCGGACAACCTGTTCCTGCAATACGACATCTATCACATGCAGCGCATGGAAGGCGAACTGGCTGCCACGATCAAGCGCAACCTGCCGTCAATTGCCCATATTCAACTGGCCGATAACCCGGGTCGCAACGAACCGGGCACGGGAGAAATCAACTATCCGTTCCTGTTCTCGCTGCTGGACTCAATTGGCTACGACGGCTGGATCGGTTGCGAATACAAACCGCGCGGCGCGACTGCAGCCGGCCTTGGCTGGCTGCAGGAAATCGCTGGCTTGAAGACTGCGCGCGCAGTCGCATAAGCAGTCGCATAAGCAGTGGCCTGAACAACTGGAGGAGACACACGCAATGGCAACAATCGGTTTTATCGGCCTTGGCATCATGGGCGCGCACATGGCGCGCAATTTGAAGAAAGCAGGCCATTCGCTGGTGCTGAACGGCGCGTACCCCGTGCCGGACGACCTGCGTCCGCTCGGCAAAGTGGTCGACAGCTCGACCGACGTCGCTCGCGCAAGCGAAATCGTCGTCATCATGGTGCCGGACACGCCCGATGTCGCTAACGTCCTCTTTGCTGAAGACGGCGTGGCGAAGGGGCTCGAGAAAGGCCAGCTCGTGATCGACATGAGCTCCATCTCGCCGCTCGAAACGCAAGCGTTCGCGAAGAAAATCAACGCGCTAGGCTGCGATTATCTCGATGCGCCCGTGTCAGGCGGCGAAGTCGGCGCGCGTGAGGCTTCATTGACGATTATGGTCGGTGGCCCGGAAGCGGCGTTCGAACGCGCAAAGCCGCTCTTCGATGTCATGGGCAAGAACGTGACGCTTATCGGCGATAACGGCGCGGGACAAACGTGCAAGGTCGCTAACCAGATCATCGTGGCGTTGAACATTGAAGCGGTGGCCGAAGCGTTACTGTTCGCGTCTAAGTCCGGTGCGGATCCCGAGCGTGTGCGGCGTGCATTGATGGGCGGTTTTGCCGCATCGCGGATCCTGGAAGTTCATGGCGAGCGCATGACGAAGCGTACGTTCAATCCGGGCTTTCGGATCGAATTGCATCAGAAGGATCTGAACCTCGCGCTGGAAAGTGCGAAGAAGCTGGGTCTTGCTTTGCCGCACACAGCGAGCGCGCAGCAGTTGTTCAGCGTGTGCGTGGCGAACGGCGGACGCGAGTGGGATCACTCGGGAATGGTGCGGGCGCTGGAACTGATGTCGAATCATCAGGTTACCGAATGAACTGCTTGAAAACCGGCTGACGCGTACGTGCACCTGTAATGTACCTATACGCATAGCCGGTTGCAGAAAGTGCAATAAAGCGGGGTCCGTCAAGCGGCGCCCGGTGATGACGTGGAAGCCTTGGTCGGTCAGACGTCATTGCCGGGTGTCCGCCTTGCCGGATCTTTTTTTGCTTTGTTTCCCTATGCGCATCAAAAATGCCTGCCTACACAGTTTGACAATTCCATCGGTGAAATCCGAGAACTATCGCTTAGTTCTGGAGACTAAATGGCTCGGCTCTATCAGGCCGATCTACCCGGTTATTACAGGAGTTGCAACATGGGCATTCTCAGTTTCATCAAGGACGCTGGCGAGAAGTTATTCGGCGCTGTTTCGACTACGGCTAAAGCAGCGCCCGCCGGCGCCACCCCACCCGTTGACGTGGCCGCGCTCAACAAGACGGCCGGCGATGCAATTGCAGCGTATATCCGCACTCAGGGCTTGAACGCCGACAACCTGCAAGTCAGCTTCGATGGCGCGTCGCATACGGTCACGGTAAGCGGCCAGGCCGCCGATCAGGCGACGAAGGAAAAGATCCTCGTGGCAGCGGGTAACGTGCAGCATGTGGACAAGGTCGACGATCAACTGACCGTGCCGACCCCCACGCCCGTTTCGCAATTTCATACTGTGGCTTCCGGCGACAATCTCTGGAAGATCGCCGACAAGTACTACGGCAACGGCGCGAAGAACGACGTGATCTTCGAAGCCAACAAACCGATGCTCAAGAGCCCGGACAAGATCTACCCGGGACAGGTTCTGCGCATTCCCCCGCTGGCTTGACCAAGACCGGTTGAATGCTTGAATGAAAACGCGACTCGAGGGTCGCGTTTTTTGTTGGAGCGAAGAGTCCGGGCGTGGCTCTCTGCAAACGACCTGCGCTGGCTCTTTTGGGCTACGTGCAGGAGCTCTATGATCTCCTTCACTATTTCGCTAAATCCCGCACGCCAGGAAAACCACACCCATGACATCGACAATCCCTATTGAGATCAGATCGGTGGCCGTTGCGGACTTCGACGCATGGTTGACGCTATGGCGCGGCTATCAGGCCTTCTACAAGACCGATATCCCCATGGACACGACCCTGCGCACATGGGTGCGTATGCTCGATCCGGCGGAGCCGGTATTCGCGGCGGTGGCGGTCATGAACGGCCGTGTAGTCGGGACAGTGCACTGGATCATGCATCGGTCGTGCTGGACTGCTGGCGACTATTGTTATCTGCAGGACTTATACGTGGAGCCGGATATTCGCGGAGCCGGGATTGGACGCAAGCTCATCGAGCATGTCTATGAAAAGGCCGCGGAAGCGCAGTGCTCGCGAGTCTGGTGGCTGACTCATGAAACCAATACCGACGCGATGCAGTTGTATGACCGCATCGCGGATCGGTCCGGGTTTGTGCAGTACCGGAAGATGCTGGGGTGAGCACATTGCCCGCAAGCTAACGCCGAAGGTCCGGCGTTTATCTGGCATCAATACGTATCGAAGACACGTTGCAAGTCTGCCGACGCAGTGCCCGCCCCTAACGCCAACATCAGCAGCACGCGCGCCTTGTACGGGTTCAACGCGCCTGCCGTGATCGAGCCAAGTGCATCGTCGGGTGCCGCGCCATTGCGCATCACGTGCCCGGCGCCAACCCGCGACGACCGAACCACCGCCACGCCTTGTTTGACGGCATCGGCAACGGCTTGTTGCAGCGTCGAATGAATCGAGCCGTTGCCCGTCCCTGCCATCACGAGCCCTTTGACACCCGTGGCAACGAGTGCATCGATAGCCGCTCGCGACGCCCCCGCGTAACTCGTCACGATCTCGACCGCGGGCAGTTCGGCGGGCATCTGGAACGGGCTATGCAGCGTGTGCGGCCTAACCACCGAACGCTGGAATTCTACCTGCCCGTCCTGCACCCAGCCGAGCGCACCACCTTCGGGCGAACGGAACGCATCGACGGCATAGGTGCTTGTCTTGGTCACGTCGCGGGCACAGTGGATCTGGTTGTTGAACGCGACCAGCACGCCCTGCTTCCACGATGCCCGGCTCGCCGCTACCGTTACCGCGTTGAGGAGGTTCAGCGGGCCATCGGCGGATAAAGCCGTCGCGGGCCGCATGGCCGCCGTGAGCACGACCGGTTTTTCGCTTTTAACGGTCAGGTGCAACAGGTAGGCGGTTTCCTCGAGGGTATCGGTGCCGTGCGTGATGACGATGCCGTCGATATCGTCCTGCGCCAGCAACGCATTCACCCGCGTGCAAAGCGTGGCCCACAGCGCGGGTGTCATGTCCTTGCTGTCGATGCTCGCTACTTGCTCGGCCTGGATCTGCGCGACTTGCGAGAGCGAAGGCACGGCGCCGAGCAGTTTATCGACGCCGACCACGCCGGCCTTGTAACCCGAGGTTTTCGAAACATCGCCAGCCTCGCCTGCGATGGTTCCGCCGGTGGCCAGCACCGCGATCCGCGGCAATGAAGTGTGTGAGGAGTTCATGGCCGTAATTGTAGCGGAGCGGCGGCTGGCTGATCCTTACGCTTTTTTCGTGCTACGCAGCTTCCCTCAATTGCGCTGCGATCTGCGCTTCATCGAGTTGCGGTGCGAACATTTCGATCAGCCTGTACGCATACGCCCGCAGGAAAGCCCCCTTCCTCAGGCCCACGCGTGTGGTGCTGGCTTCGAACAGATGCTGCGTGTCGAGCGCGACGAGTTCGGTATCGCGTTTTTCGTCGAAGGCCATCGCCGCCACAATGCCGATGCCCATGCCCAGTTCCACATATGTCTTGATGACGTCGGCATCGATAGCGGTCAGCACCACGTCCGGCAGCGCGCCCACTTTCGCAAACGCCTGATCGACATGCGATCGGCCGGTGAAATCATGGTCATAGGTGACGATCGGATATTCGGCGATCTCGTCGAGCGTGATGTTCTCGCGGCCGACCAGCGGATGCCCCTTTGGCACCACCACGGTGTGATGCCACGAATAGCACGGGAACGTGACGATATCCGGGTACCTGTCGAGCGCTTCCGTCGAAATACCGATGTCCGCCTCGCCGTTGATGATCATCTGCGCGATCTGTTGCGGACTGCCCTGACGCAGCGCGAGATGGACCTTCGGGAATACCTCGGTGAACTGGCGGATCACCTTGGGCAGCGCGTAACGCGCCTGCGTGTGGGTGGTTGCCACGACCAGATGGCCGTTGTCCTGATCGGCAAATTGGCGAGCCACGCGGCGCAGATTCTCGGCATCGAGCAGCATGCGCTCGATCACCTGATGCACTTCCTTGCCCGGCTCGGTCAGGCCCGTGAGACGCTTGCCGCGTCGAATGAAGATATCGACGCCGAGTTCGTCCTCAAGATCCTTGATCTGCTTCGACACGCCCGATTGGGACGTATAAAGCACGTTCGCGACCTCGGTCAGATTCATGTTCTGCCGGACGGCTTCACGTACGAAACGCAATTGCTGGAAGTTCATG
>Ga0302226_10000670_pt1 | contig 27575 bp, 23 predicted proteins | sample II_Palsa_E3_3_FD_193524 | JGI IMG/M metagenome (GOLD analysis project Ga0302226, IMG submission 193524) | Peat permafrost microbial communities from Stordalen Mire near Abisko, Sweden - II_Palsa_E3_3 | ecosystem: Environmental > Terrestrial > Soil > Palsa > Peat permafrost | place: Sweden...
TACTTGAACGGCATCCGCTATCAAGTCATCGGCTGGGACAACCTCCCTGAAGGCCCAGCGGTATTGCTGGTTAAACACCAGTCGGCGTGGGAAACCATGGCCTTACCGGCACTGATGCCCAAGCCTTTATGCTTCGTGTTTAAACGCGAATTATTATTTGTGCCTTTCTTCGGCTGGGCTTTGGGCATGTTGAAGATGATCCATATCGATCGCAAGCAAGGACAAAATGCCTTTAGCGCAGTGATCCGCCAGGGCCGCGCCCGCTTGGCAGACGGTTCATGGATGATTATGTTTCCCGAAGGAACGCGTACCGCGACCGGCACGCAAGGCAAATACAAAAGCGGCGGAGCACGCTTCGCGATCGAAGCGAATGCGCCTGTCGTGCCAATTGCACACAATGCCGGACGCCTTTGGCCACGTAACGCATTCACGAAAATTCCCGGTATAGTCACCGTATCGATAGGCGCGCCAATCGATTCCACGGGGCTCACGCCGGAAGCCTTGAATACTCGGGTCGAAGCCTGGATCGAAGCCGAAATGCGGCGTATCGATCCGGAGGCCTACCTGGCAACCAATACCTCCAAATCGGAATCGGAAGCCGCCTGAAATATCAGCGTACGGCATTTACACACATTAAGATCGGAACAATAGTGCCGGCTACCTGCGGCCTGCGTACCGATCAACCCGTAGCGGAGCGATCCAGGATGCCAGAGCAACCACGGCACGGCGGCGCAAGCCGGCCCTCCATTATTTCCAGGCTCGCACGTAAGTTCGCAGGCCGTCGCGCGCCCGAAGCCGCGCTTGACCATTTGCAGCTGGATTTACCTTTGTTCGGCAGCAGCACCCCGAGCGCACCGCCCACCGCCCCCTTGGCGCCCACGCCACACGCGGCCGGAGGCCCTCGTGCGCGAACCCTGCAATTGGGTGCGCGTAGCCTGGAATATAAGCTGAAGCGTTCCGCGCGCCGCACCATAGGTTTTTCGATCGACGGCAACGGCTTGTCTGTAACGGCGCCGCGCTGGGTCACGCTGGCCGACGTCGAGACCGCGATTTCCGAAAAGCAAAAATGGATTTTTACCAAGCTCGCCGAATGGAAAAACCGCGTCGAGCAGCGCGCACTGCCACGCATCATCTGGGAAGATGGCGCGAGCCTGCCATTTTTGGGCAAGCCTATCTGTATCCGTCTCGAATCCAGCAGCGGCACACTTGAGTTCGACGAAGCGAAGGCAACCCTCTCCATCGGTTTGCCCGCGCACGCCGACGCGGAGCAAATCAAGGACCGTGTGCAAGGCTGGTTGCAAACCGAAGCCAAACGTCTGTTTGTCGAACGTCTCGATCTGTACGCGGTGCCGCTCGAAGTCAGTTACCGTACCTGCGCGCTATCCTCGGCGGCGACACGTTGGGGCAGTTGCTCCAGTGACGGCAAAATTCGCCTGAACTGGCGGCTGATTCACTTTCCCATGACCATTATCGATTATGTGGTCGCGCACGAGCTCTCGCATCTACGTGAAATGAATCATGGTCCGCGCTTCTGGGAAACCGTCGAAACCGTCTTCCCCGAATTCCGCGAAGCACGGCAAACACTGCGTCAGCATCCACCGGAATTACTGCCGATTCTTTGAACCGCAAAGCCGGCCACAGAGGTTGCCGCACGGCCCGGCAGCCTCTCCCATGCAAAAGTCGCCGCAGCGGTACAATCTAGCCCTCTGCCACTCTGTTTCGAGTTCCTCATGCGACTTCTCCACACCATGCTGCGCGTCGGCAATCTTGCGCGCTCGATCGAGTTCTATACCAATGTGTTGGGCATGCAGTTATTGCGCAAGCACGATTACCCGGAAGGTAAATTCACGCTGGCATTTGTAGGCTACGGCTCGGAAGCGGACAACGCGGTAATTGAATTGACGCATAACTGGGACACCGAACAATACGACCTCGGCACCGGCTACGGACATATTGCACTGGAAGTCGACGATGCTTACCAGGCTTGCGAGCGGGTCAAACAAAAGGGCGGCAAAGTGACTCGCGAAGCCGGTCCGATGAAGCACGGCAGCACCGTGATCGCCTTTGTCGAAGACCCGGATGGCTACAAGATCGAATTTATCCAGCACTAAACTGCATGGCTGATGTGCCGTGTGCGGCGTAACACAGCGCCGCACACCGGTTGGTCACTCCATGGCTCGCTAAGCCAAAGCTGCTTCAGCGAGCCTCCGCCTCACACCGCGGGCTTGGTCAGTTGCTGCGCCAGCATCACATATTCGCTGACGGGCACATCTTCCGCCCGCCGCGCGAGATCGAAACCCAAAGCCGCGAAATCGATTCGATCGCGGTAGGCGCCCAGAGTGTTACGCAACATCTTGCGGCGCTGCGAAAATGCCGCAGTCACAACCTCTCCCATCACCCGCTTATCGACATCGGGCATTTCGGCGGCGCTCAACGGTATCATCCGGACGATGGCCGAATCGACCTTGGGCGCGGGCTCAAATGCTTCGGGCGGTACGTGAATCAGTTTGTCCATCGCGTAACGCATCTGCAGCATCACCGACAGACGGCCGAAGTCCTTGGTTCCGGGCTCGGCTACCATGCGCTCCACCACTTCGTTTTGCAGCATAAAGTGCTGATCGACCACCACTTCCGCAAAGCCCATCAGGTGGAATAACAAGGGGCTGGAAATGTTGTACGGCAAATTCCCGACAATGCGCAACGACGGCTTCACCGCAGCCGCAGCTACATCATTCCGAGCCGCTGCGTCGCGCGGCGGCAAAGCCAACGTGCCGAAGTCATAAGCCAGCGCATCGCCCGCATGCAGCACCAATTTTTCGCCGAAGCGCTTTTGCAGACGCCCGATCAAGTCGCGATCGAGTTCGACAGCGTGCAACTCATCGAGCCGCTCGAGCAAGGGCTGCGTGAGCGCGCCGAGGCCTGGACCGATCTCGACCATTCGTTCGCCGCGACGCGGAGCGATGGTATCGACAATCGAAGCGATCACACCTTGATCGACGAGGAAATTTTGACCGAAGCGCTTACGCGCGATGTGTCCTTGATGTTTACCGGACATGAGTGAACCTGAGCTAGAGTAAAAAATGGCCTGGGCATGCAGCGTGCCGCCAGGGCTGGCCGCGCGGCATGCGCTGCGGCTTAGTGTGCTTCTTGCCGGTGGCGCGCCATTTGGACCGCGCACGAGATCGCCTCCAGCAGGCTGCCGCAATCGGCTTGCCCGGTTCCGGCCAAATCGAGTGCCGTACCGTGATCCACCGAGGTGCGGATAATCGGCAGGCCAAGCGTAATGTTGACGCCCTCACCGAAAGTGGCATATTTCAAGACCGGCAAACCTTGGTCGTGAAACATCGCCAACACACAATCTGCGTCTTTCAAATAGCGCGGCTGGAACAGCGTATCGGCCGGATAGGGGCCGCGCGCATCGATACCTTCCGTACGCGCCAGTTCGAGCGCCGGGCTGATGATATCGATTTCCTCGCGTCCGAGATAACCATTTTCGCCCGCATGCGGATTGAGTCCGGTTACCAGTATGCACGGCGCATCCATACCGAAGGAATGGCGTAAATCGTGATCGATGATACGTAGCGTCTTGACCAGACCGTCCACGGACAAGGCGGCAGGCACGGCAGATAAGGGCAAATGGGTGGTGGCCAGCGCCACGCGTAGCGGCTTCTCACCGGCTCCCGATAACATCATCACCACTTGCGCCGTGCCGGTGCGCTCCGCTAAATATTCGGTGTGCCCCGAAAACGGCACGCCGGCATCGTTAATCGTGCTTTTTTGCAGCGGCGCCGTCACGATCGCATCGAAAACGCCGGCGCTCGCCCCATCAATGGCAGCATCCAGCAGCGCCAGCACATAGGCGCCGTTGGCAGCAGTCAATTGGCCGGCCCGGCTCGGCGCCAGCAACGGCGTATGCGCTATGGTTACGCGCCCGCCGGCAAGCAAAGCCGGCAGGTCGACGGCGACGCAAGCAGCCCGTTGCGCCAACAAGGCCGCGTCGCCCAAGATCGTGAAGCGCGTGTCCGGCCAGCGCAGCTCGGTTCCGCTACAGGCCAACGCCAGTGCGCGCAAAGTCAATTCCGGCCCCACACCGGCTGGCTCCCCGGTGGTGATCGCAATTTGTAGCGGCGGTACTGCGGCGTTGGCTGCGCTCATCTTAGTCAGCAGGGCTTATTGAATGATTCGAGTCCTGACCGACTCAGTTCGGGCCAAAGCCCGGCTTGTACTGAATGTAAGAGCTATCATGCAATTCGCGCAGCCAATCGGAGTAGGCCTGCGCCGCCTTGCGTGAACCGATCGCCTGGCGCGCTGCATCTTCTTGTTGTGCTACCGTGGCTTCCGAAGTGCGTCGGGCCAGCACTTGAATCAAGTGATAACCAAACTCGGTACGAATCGGGCTGCTGATCTGGCCGTCTTTCAGCTGGTCCATCACGCGCTCAAACTCGGGCACCGTTTCGCCTGGGTTGATCCAGCCGAGATCGCCGCCATTTTGCGCCGAACCATCCTGAGAATAGGTGCGGGCAAACTGAGCGAAATCGCCGCCTTTCTCGATTTGAGCCGCGATATCGAGCAGTTTTTGGCGAATCTGTTCTTCCGAACCACCTTCGCCCACACGCAACAGAATATGGCGCACATGGGTTTGCGTGATTTTCACGACATCGCTGGAAGCACCGGTACGCGCCGCGCGACGTTCGACCAAGCGAACGATATCGATACCTTTTTCAGTGCGGATCGGTTCCGGCGAAACTTCACCCGGACGCAGTTTGGTCGCGGCTTCGGCGAAACCCGCCGGCAAAGCATCGGGGGTACGGAAACCCAGGTCGCCGCCCTTCGCGGCATCGGTATCTTGCGAATACTGCTTGGCCAGCTTGGCGAAATCGCTGCCGTCGCCCGCTTGCTTGATAATCTGCAGCGCCTTTTCCTGGGCTGCCGCCAAATCGGCGGTGCTCGCATTGGCCGGCACGGCCAGCAAGATATGCTGCATATGCAAATCGTTCACGGCACTCACGCCCGAAGGACCGCGATGCGTGGCAATATAGTTGGCGACTTCCGCATCGCTCACGAAAATCTTGCTGTCGACCTCGCGCTCACGCACCTTGCCAAGGATCAACTCGTCCTTCGCGTCTTGCATGAAAACCGTCCAGGGCACCCCTTCCGACTCGATCCGCGAACGATACACGTCAAGCGTCATGTGGTTGGTGGCAGCCAGGCGTTGCAGCGTATCTTGCACCATCTGCGGTGTTATTTCGATGCCGTCGTCGGACGCCTGCTGAAGCTGCATGCGTTCCAACAACATCTGGTCGAGCACCTGCGATTGCAGTTGATCGTGCGCCGGAATCGGTGCGCCCTGCTCGGTCAAGCGATGCTGGACCATGTCGACCCGTTGATCGAGCTCACGCTGCGTGACCACATCGCTATTGATAATCGCGACAATCCGATCGACGGGTTGCCCGACCTCGACGGCGGAGGCAGCTGAAGCCGGCTGTACGCTCGACGGCAAAGCTTGAGCGTAGGCACCTTGTGCGAAAAGGAAAGAAGCGGCAAGCGCGACACCACTGCATGCAGTGGCCCAGCAAAACTTTTTCATGTTTACCCGCAAAGAATCAGACAATTTCATAATGGCTGCACCGCCCCATAATTAGGGGAAATTAGAGAAAGGCGACGGAATGGGTGCCGGTCCCGGCAGACCCTGGTAACCCTGAACCGCGGACGAGAACTGCTGAACCAGTCCGTTGTCGACATGCGATAAGCCTTTAAGCACCAGTTGAGCGAGAAAACGCGTGCTCGATTGAGGCAGGCCTGCGATATTCACGCCGTTCGCATAATGCTGCACCCCCAGACCAAACGACCAGCAATCCGCATCGTACTGGAAACCAACCAAACCTTCGATGAGTCGATTGCTATTTACACCATTGACCTGCTGTACAGCACCAAGCGCATAGTTGACGCGCGCCACCGCAAATAGATGGCGCGTTACCGGCCACTGCGCCGACAGCAGCATCTGATTGATAGGCTGATTGTCAATGGTGCTGTTCACCCGGTTATAGCGGTACGCCAGATTGAGCACCTGATGATCACCACCGGTCCATGCCACACCGTACACTTGGCGCTCCACAATGCTCTGGGAGTCGCTGTACTGGATCGCCGATTGTGTAGAAATACCGCCGCCATATCTAAATTGGGCACCGATAATCATATCGGAACGGTCGATGTTGGTGAGTGAGTTTCCTGGTGTGGACAAGGTCGCGGCCGTTTGCATCGTGACCGTCTGCGGCTTGAAATAATATTGCTGCGCCAGCAGGAAGCGCGCCCGCTCTTCGCCCGACTCGGCATTGATAAAACGCGAGGTCACGCCGGTCACTACCCGACTTTGATCCGCCACCCGGTCATCGCCGACGAACGTATTTGGCGAAAAAATTTCCGAGATGCCGAAGTCGACATCCGAAGTATCGAAAATCGGAATATTGGTTTGATTGACGTAAGGAGTGTAGACGTAATACAGCCGCGGCTCGATAGTCTGGATGTAGTCGGTGCCGAAAAGTGTCACCGAACGTTCGAACGTCGTCCCCATATCCAGGCTGGCGGTCGGAATCGCCACGCTCGGATTGGTCGGCTGTGTTGCCGGTACGCCGTTCACAGTTTGCAAGCTTGTCAAATCGTAGGCCGCCAAGTGCATCTGCACTCTCGGCACCACGTAGAAATCCGGCGTATTGATCGGATAACTAATATACGGGTCCAGCACGGCCCGCTGGCCTTGATATTGCCCGGTCCCGGAGATCACAAAGCGAGTCGCGTCCGCCATCGCACCCAAATCGAAACCATCGAGATTGTATTGCGTATATTTGACGTTGATTTGCGGTTCGCTTTCATAAGGCGAGGTGGACGGCGGCAAGGTCTGGAAATGCTGCACCCGTGTCACTACCGTCCAAGGTCCATTGTTATAGGACAGCGCCACTTCCTGGTCATACAGATTGCTGGTACCTGCCGAAAAAATATTGGTCGAACCCAGGTCAGCCGCATAATTAATGTCGGAGACGCGATTGTAGTTTACATACACGCCAAAGCCATCGCCCAGAGACTGGACATGCTGCAGATACATGGCCCAACGCTTCTCATGCCGAATCTCGTCGTTCGGCAAATACTGCAGCGTGTCGGTACCTGTATAAGTCGGCGACATATAGCGATAGGTGCCGCTCAGCTGTTCGCCTCGATTAGACATGTAGCGCGGGTAAACCGTCAAATCACGATCCGGCGCGATATTCACATAGAAAGGCGTGATCAGATCGGCGCCATTGGTATTGTTCGAGCCGAATGTCGGCGGCAACAAACCGGTATGTCTATCGTTATCGAGCGGGAAAGTCAGGTAAGGGCTGGCGAAAACCGGCACCCCCTGAAAAAACACCACGGCGTTGTATGCCTCACCTACCTCGGAGCCGGTATCTACATTGAACGTAGTCGATGTCATATACCAGGCCGGCCGGGTGGTCTTACCGTCATTCGCTGGATTGGCCGGATTCACGCATTGGCAGGCAGTGTAATAGGATCGCTTGAAGCGGCTGCGATCCGGGTCGATCAAGTCGACACGATCAGCGTGCCCCGACCCGCCGGACGCATTGAAATAGTAATTCGGCGTCAGCATAAAGCCTTCGTTGGCGCTCACCTTCAGGTGCGCCTCCGGCCCAAGAAAGCGGTTACCGTCGTTCACCAGCAGTACCTTGCCATAAGCATCGGCCTGGTCGGTGTCGAGGTCGTAGTGAATTTTGTCGCCTTTGACAAGGCCGTTAACTTTGCGGATCTCGCCGTGCCCTTGTAGGGACACATTCTGATCGCCAGCCGCAGTAAGGTAATCGCCCAGAGCAAATGACGCAGGGTTATCGCCGATTTGCAGCAGATGCTGCTCAAGTTGCGGCGACAGTCGCAAGCCCCACGGGGCATCGAGCTGGATAGGCTCGGCGGCTGCGCCTGCCAGCTGCGCGTGCACCAGCGGCGGAGCCAAACCGGCTAGCGCCATCAGGGCAGCGGTCAAGGGTTTCAAGCGCACACAGAGGATCAAGCGGGCTGCAGCGCGCGCATAGCGCCGCGCCCGTCGGGCTGACGTGCGGTCGTTGAGACGTAAATTCGAGCGATAGTTCAATCTGAACGGCATGAATGCATTGGGCTAGCCGACCGGATAGGCAACGTAAGTCGTAAAACTCGCGCATCAACCGGAAAAGGCATCGTGGACGGGCTATTTATCAGTCTTTGAGCCGGCAAAAACCACAGTCGGCTCAGTCTGTAAATCGGTCTGCCAGTGTATCGACAGGCCGGGCGGACAACCTCTGGTGCAAACAGCGTACCTCAAGTCGTGGGGTATTATATGGCAAGACGTTTGTGTTCTCGATTTTCATCTTGCCTCTTATGCCCGTAAGCCTAGCCGACCCGCGCCTTGAACACCTGAATATCTGGCTAGCCAAACTGCCGGACAGCCTGCAATTAGCGGCTGACAGCCTTGAACCCGCCTCCGCCGACGCCAGCGGGCGGCGCTATTTCCGCATTACGAGCCCCGCCGCGAGCGGCGGATCGCTGATCGTCATGGATGCCCCGCCACCAGAAAAATGTCGCGAGTTTATCGAAATCGCCGCTCTGATGGATCACGCAGGCCTGCGTGTACCGCAGATTTTCGCGTCGGACCTCGAACATGGCTTTATCCTGCTCAGCGATCTTGGACGGCACGCCTACATCGACGTGCTCAATCCCGGCAATGCACAAGATTTAATGCTGGCGGCACTCGATTCCCTGACCGATTGGCAGCTCGCCTCCCGCCCCGGTGTGCTACCGGTCTTCGATGCAGCCTTCCTGAGGCGTGAACTCGATCTGTTCCCCGAATGGTATCTGGGCCGTCATCTGGGTCGCGACCTCGCCGATCCGGCACTGCGTACCACCCTGGAGCAAGTGTTCGAGCCATTGATCCGCAGCGCCCTCGCCCAGCCCCAGGTATTTATGCATCGCGATTTCATGCCGCGCAACTTGATGGTTGACATGCCGGCCATGACCGACCCGGCCCAAGCGACACCCAAGCCCGGCGTACTCGACTTCCAGGATGCCGTGTATGGGCCGATAGGCTATGACGTGATTTCGCTGTTTCGCGATGCATTGATCAGCTGGGATGAAGATTTCGAGCTCGATTGCCTGGTGCGCTATTGGGAACGTGCTCGCCGCCTGGGTTTGCCGGTGCGCGACGATTTTGCCGAATTTTATCGCGAACTCGAATGGATGGGCTTGCAGCGCCATCTGAAAATCCTCGGCTTATTCGCCCGCCTCTGGTACCGCGACAGCAAACCGCGCTACCTCGCCGATACGCCGCGCTTTATCGGCTATGCCCGCAAAGTCGCGCTACGCTACCGCGAGCTGGTGCCGCTGGCGCGCTTGCTTGACGCAATCGAAGGCCGCGCGGCCGAAGTGGGCTATACCTTCTGAGAAAACTTGCTCCGACATGACGATTCCCGATAGCCAGGATCTGGCAGTAACCGGCAGCGCCTCACAGCACCCCCTGACCGCAATGATTTTCGCCGCAGGACGGGGCGAGCGCATGCGTCCATTAACCGATAGCACACCCAAACCTCTGCTCCCGGTGGGCGGCAAGCAGCTGATCGTCTGGCAAATCGAACGACTGGCGGAAGCCGGCTTTCGCCGCATTGTGATCAATCATGCCTGGCTCGGTGAGCGTATCGAAAGCGCGCTGGGCGACGGTTCGCAATGGGGCGTGCAGCTCAGATACTCAGCCGAAACCGACGCCCTGGAAACCGCCGGCGCCATTGCGCAGGCGCGCCCGCTACTGGAAATCGAGGGGCGGCCGCAGGTATTTTTAGCGGTGAGCGGCGATGTATTTACCGATTTCGATTACCGCACGCTGCGCACGCGCATCGAACACGCCCAGGCGCATATTTCCACACAGCCTCCGCAACTGCATCTGGTGATGGTGCCTAATCCGGCCTATCATCCACGTGGCGACTTCGCGCTGCACGGTACACAATTGGCACTCGAAGGTATGCCGCGTTATACCTTTGCCAGCTTCGGTGTGTACGACACACGCTTGTTCCACGACCTGCAAGCGGGCACTAAAAAAGCACTGCTGCCCTACTATAAAGCGGCCATCGAAAATGGTCACGCCAGTGGCGAGCTCTATCTCGGACGCTGGGAAAATATTGGGACTGCAGAGCAATTGCAGGCATTGGATCGGATGCTGCACATGCAAGAATCCCAAGCATAACTAACGGTCAGCCTACGGCATATTACAGGCCGGTATGGCGGACACAACATTAGCCGACACGACACCATGACCTTTCAAACCGACACCCAGCCGTTCGCGACGCAGGCCGTTACGCCGCCCCTCAGCGCCATCTATCGCGCCCGACGCGAACGTGTGATGGCCGCGATGCGCGCAGCCGGAGGCGGAGTCGCGGTGATTCCGACCGCGCCGGAAACGCTGCGCAATGGCGATGTCGAACACGCGTATCGGCACGATAGCCATTTTTACTACCTAAGCGGTTTTAGCGAACCCGGAGCATTACTCGTCCTGGATGCCCGCAGCAGTGACACGGCCAGCACCTTGTTTTGCCGCAGCAAAAACCCCGAGCGAGAAATCTGGGACGGCTTCCGATATGGTCCCGAGGCGGCGCGCGATGCTTACGCCTTCGATGTCGCTCATCCGCTCGAAGCCATCGACACGACCCTGCCGACCCTGCTCGCCAATGCCCCGGCGCTATACTGCGCGTTCGGTGTCTCAGCCGAATTCGACGCCCGCGTGCGAGGTTGGCTTGACGGTGTGCGAGCCAAACGCAGGTCTGGCGTCAGCGCGCCGCCGGCACTCGTCGATGTGCGTATCACGCTCGATGAAATGCGCTTGATCAAAGATCACCATGAGCTCGATATCATGCGCCGCGCATCGCGCATCTCAGCCGATGCACATCTGCGGGCAATCCGTGCGACCCGCCCTGGGGTACGCGAATACGAACTCGAAGCCGAGCTGTTATACGAATTTCGCCGCCGCGGCGCACAAGCACCGGCCTATGGCTCGATTGTTGCCGCCGGCGTCAATGCGTGTACGCTGCACTATCCTGCCGGCAATGCAGTCGCCCGCGACGGCGACCTGATACTGATCGACGCCGCTTGTGAACTCGACGGCTACGCCGCCGATATTACGCGGACCTTTCCGGCCAATGGCCGCTATTCCAACGCACAACGCGAGCTCTACGAGATCGTGCATGCCGCGCAAGCAGCAGCTATCGACGCGACCCACGTCGGCGTACGCTACGACGTACCGGGGCAAGCCGCGGCTCGAGTTCTGGCGCAGGGCTTGCGCGACACCGGCATACTCGACGGCAATCGTCTGGGCAGCGTCGATGACATCATTGCCGCCGGCGCCCATACGCGCTTTACCGTCCATAGCGTCGGCCACTGGATCGGCATGGATGTGCATGATTGCGGCAATTACCGCGAAGCACCCACCGATAATCTGAGCACACCTCCCTGGCGCCGCCTGCAAGCGCATATGACACTGACCATTGAACCCGGCCTGTACATCCGCGCCGCAGACGATGTCCCGGAGCAATACTGGGGAATCGGTATCCGCATCGAAGACGATGCGATTGTCACCGAGACCGGCTGTGAGCTGATGACGCGCGATGTACCGGTACTGGCCCACGAAATCGAAGCACTGATGCAAAACCGCTGATACATAGACCGGCGATGCAGCAACAGGGCGGCAGGCTGGACCGCGCCCTGAAAATCCCCCCATGCCCGACGAGAATCGCATCAAACCTAGATGGACATTGCATGACGCTCCCCCCTGATCTACCGTCCCCCACGCCACGGCTGACAGTCGACCTCGCCATCATTGGCGCCGGCCCGGTCGGCCTGGCACTGGCCGGTTGGCTCGCGCAACGTAGTTCAACTCGTGGTTTGACTGTCGCCCTCATCGACGCGCGCGATGCCTCGGCATCGGCTCGTGGCGGCGGCCAAGACGATCCGCGCGCGATTGCCGTCTCGCAAGGTAGTCGAATGCTGCTTGAACCGCTTGGCTGGCCAGCCGATACGGCGGCGGGCATGGAGGCCCAGGTCGGCACCATCAAGCAGATTCATATTTCGCAACAAGGGCAGTTTGGCCGCGCCCTGATCGATCACCGTGAACATGACGTGCCGGCGCTCGGTTACGTGGTGCGCTACAGCCGGCTGCTCGAGCAACTCGCCGCAGCAGTGAAGGCGACGAAGGTCCATTGGTTGACCTACACCACCGCACTCGCGGAAGTTCAGGACGCACAGGGCGTCACGCTGCAACTGCGCGATACCGACGGACTGATGCAGCTACGCGCCGGCGTGGTAATCCATGCCGAAGGCGGCTTGTATCAGTCACCGCGCGCCGCCGACCACACGCCGCCCGATACCGCGTCTCAGCGTACAGACGCCAAACCGGCGCACTCGATACGCACTCGAGATTATCAACAAAGCGCCGTGGTCGGTACCGTGCGGGTCGACGCGCCGCGCCCGAGCATCGCCTGGGAGCGTTTCACTCCAGAAGGTCCGTTGGCCTTGTTGCCGCTCGGAGGAGCCCTGCAAGAGTTGGCGCTGGTGTGGTGCGGCCGCCCTGCGGCATCGCAGACCCGCATGAACTTGTCGGAGGTGGACTTTCTGGCCGCGCTGCAACATGCATTCGGCACCCGCCTGGGCCGCTTCACCCACATTAGCGCCAGGGCGAGCTTCGCACTCGGACTCAATGCATTGCAGAATTTGGTGGACGGTCGCAGCGCCGCGATCGGCAATGCCGCGCAAACCCTGCACCCAGTCGCCGGGCAGGGTCTCAACCTGGGTTTGCGCGACGCCTATGCGCTGGTCGATGCGCTGGCGCAACACGGCGCAAACCCTGAGGCGCTGCGTGATTTTGCCGTGCGGCGCGGCCCCGACCGGCGCTTGACAATCGCCGCCACCGATACCCTGGCGCGCGCCTTCACCGCCGATTTCGCCCCCTTGGCCGCGCTCCGCGGCTTGGCTCTGAGCGCCTTGGATTTCATGCCTCCGGCGAAAATCTACTTGGCCCGCCACATGATGTTCGGGCAACGCCGTTAACCCTGTATCGGGGTGAAGCTGCTGCCTATTTTGTCGAAATCGGGCGAAGATAGAGTCCGTCAATCGATCAAAAAAATTTAACAAATTTACCTTGCAAACCGGATTGCGAGCGGAATTGAAAAAAACAATCCGGACGCAGAGTTAAGACTATGTTTTTATTCAGGTCGAAGCGGTGCCCGGTTAACGTTAAAATCTCTGTTTTACGAGATATTGCCCTAGCGTGCGTTTGCGTCAGCGCCGCGCAGAATGAGGCGTTATCCGGTGGGCGAGGCTCAGTTTCGTATGCGTGCCCGGCATTTGCGCAAATGCGCCGCCGGCAAGATCGTCCGCAATCTCATGCTCGCCCATGTAATCAGCCATCCTGCCTTTTGCTACATAGGTCCTAGACCGGAACCCCAAAGCTATGCCAAGTATTGGCCGTCATATTTTGCGCAACAATCTGTTTGTCGCCCCCATGGCCGGGGTGACGGACCGGCCTTTCCGTCAGCTGTGCAAGCGGCTGGGCGCGGGCTATGCGGTGTCCGAAATGGTGGCCTCAAACGCGCAGCTCTGGAAAAGCGAAAAAACCATGCGGCGTGCCGACCACACCGGCGAAGTCGAACCGATCTCGGTACAAATCGCCGGAGCTGATCCACAGATGCTGGCCGAAGCCGCTCGCTACAATGTCGACAACGGCGCGCAAATCATCGATATCAATATGGGGTGCCCGGCCAAAAAAGTCTGCAACGTTGCCGCAGGTTCAGCACTACTACAAAATGAACCCTTGGTCGCGCGTATCGTCGAGGCAGTGGTCAATGCGGTGGGCATCGGCCCCGACGCCGTGCCGGTGACGTTGAAAATCCGCACCGGCTGGGACCGCGAGCATAAAAACGCCTTGCATATTGCACGCATTGCGGAGCAATCGGGCATCGCGATGCTGACGGTTCATGGCCGCACACGCGCCGATTTGTATCATGGCGCAGCCGAATACGAAACGATTGCAGCCGTCAAGGCGGCACTGAAAATTCCAGTGGTCGCGAATGGCGATATCGACACACCTGAAAAAGCACGGCTGGTGCTGGCGGCAACCGGCGCGGATGCGCTGATGATAGGGCGCGCAGCCCAAGGGCGACCCTGGTTGTTCAGGGAAATCGAGCATTTCCTGCTGACGGGTACGCGCTTACCTTCACCACGTGTCGACGAGATTCAGCAAATCATGAATCACCACCTCGAAGATCATTACGCGTTTTATGGTGAATTCATCGGGGTTCGTACTGCGCGCAAGCACATCGGCTGGTACACTCGCGGACTCGCTGGCGCACAGGCGTTCCGGCATCGCATGAACACACTTGACAGCACCCGCGAACAGCTCGCGGCCGTCAATACATTTTTCGATGAACAGAAAGCCTTTTCCGACCGGCTCGTCTATATTGAGGAAGAACCCGTCACGGAATTAGCCGACACACGCAACGCCGCCAGGCCGATTTCGGCAGACTCCGGGGTCTCTCACGAGACATCCCCAAGGTCATCGTCACCTCTACCCAACCGACTAGCAGCATGAGCAAGCACAATATAGAACAATGCGTACGCGACAGCCTCGATATGTACTTTCGAGATCTCGACGGCTCGCGACCGCACGATATTTACGACATGGTAATCTCCTGTGCAGAGAAACCCATGCTTGAGATCGTATTGGCCAATGCCGGCGGCAATCAGTCGCTGGCGGCCGAATATTTGGGCATCAACCGCAATACTTTGCGTAAAAAATTGCAGCAGCACGGTTTGCTGTAAGCCTCCGCGCGCAAGTCCGGGCTCCAGGGCCCGGCTTTTGACTCACACGCCCGTTCGCGGGCTTTATTTCTCCCCGCCATGATCCAGCAAGCGCTTATTTCCGTCTCCGATAAAACCGGGATCGTCGAGTTTGCCAAACAACTCTCGTCACTCGGCGTCAAGCTCCTGTCCACCGGCGGCACCGCCAAATTGCTCGCCGCAGCGGGCTTGGCCGTCACCGAAGTGGGCGATTACACCGGCTTTCCGGAAATGCTCGACGGCCGCGTCAAGACCCTGCATCCGAAAGTGCACGGCGGCATCCTGGCGCGACGCGACTTGCCCGAACACATGGCAGCACTGGCTCAGCACCAGATCCCGACCATCGATTTATTGGTGGTGAATCTGTATCCGTTCCGGGAAACCATCAGCAAAACGGATTGCCCACTCGAAGAAGCTATCGAGAATATCGACATTGGCGGCCCGACCATGTTGCGCTCGGCAGCCAAAAATCATCGCGACGTCACCGTGATCGTCGATCCGGCCGACTACGCCGTGGTGCTGGACGAAATGCGCGCGAACGCGAATAGCGTCGGCTACCCAACCAACTTCCGCTTGGCCACCAAGGTGTTCGCGCATACCGCGCAATACGACGGCGCCATCACCAACTACCTGACCAGCCTGGGCGCCGACCTGCAACACAGCACGCGCAGCGCCTATCCGGAAACCTTGAATCTGGCATTCAGCAAGGTACAAGACTTGCGCTACGGAGAAAACCCGCATCAAAGCGCGGCGTTCTATCGCGACCTCGCCGCGCCCCTCGGCGCCCTGGCTAACTACCAACAGTTGCAGGGCAAGGAACTGTCGTACAACAACATTGCCGATGCGGACGCAGCCTGGGAATGTATCAAGACCTTCGATGCGCCCGCCTGCGTGATCATCAAACATGCCAACCCCTGCGGTGTCGCGATTGGTTCGGGCCCGGGCGAAGCGTATGCCAAGGCGCTCAAAACCGACCCGACCTCGGCCTTCGGCGGCATCATCGCCTTCAATCGCGAAGTCGACGAGGCCACGGCTCAAGCCGTCGCCAAGCAATTTGTCGAAGTCCTGATCGCACCGTCGTTTAGCGCCGCCGCACAGCAAGTATTGGCCGCCAAACAAAATGTGCGCGTGCTGACTATCGACCTTGGCGATCGCACCAACTCTGTCAATGCCTACGATATGAAACGCGTCGGTGGTGGCCTGTTGCTGCAATCGCCGGATGCGAAAAATGTCCAACCCGGCGAGTTGCGTGTCGTGACGAAACGGCAGCCCACGCCCAAGGAAATGGACGACCTGCTGTTCGCCTGGCGTGTCGCAAAATTCGTCAAATCAAATGCGATCGTATTCTGTAGCGGTGGCATGACCTTGGGCGTCGGCGCCGGTCAGATGAGCCGCGTCGACTCCGCGCGCATCGCCAGTATCAAAGCGCAAAACGCCGGTTTGACGCTGACCGGTTCGGCCGTCGCATCGGATGCGTTCTTCCCGTTCCGTGATGGCCTTGATGTGGTGGTGGCTGCCGGCGCGACCTGCGTGATCCAACCGGGTGGTTCGATGCGCGACGACGAAGTAATCGCCGCGGCCGACGAGCAAAATGTCGCCATGATTGTCACGGGAACGCGTCACTTCCGCCACTAAGCGATACGGTTGCAAACGACGCGGCAAGCTTGCTTGCGATGCGTTGTTGAAACAACCTGCTGCAGACGTTATGGCAGACGAGATTAAGCGGGGCGGCATCGATATGCCGCCCCGCTTTTTTTATCGCTGGATACCGCCACAACCATCACGCCGCGCCACACTCAGGCGACACATCCGAAGACTAGCGGCTCACGCTGTGCTCATCCAATCTCAACGCCTGCCAGACGTCGCCATGGCGAAAGAAAGTCTGGAGCTGATGCAGCGTGTGCGGCGTTAGTTCGACAAACTGTCGCCGCCTGTCGCTGGGATCGCAAACGCGGACGATCAAGCGCGCATCCTCCATATCCTGAAGCCTGCGCAAGGCTGTCGCGGGCGGCACGCCGGCGGCCAGATAAAGACCCGACACCGAGATGCGCCGCCGGCGCAACTGGCACTCCAACAATTCAAGCAACATGTCCCAAGCAGGCTGCGCGAATAATCTTTCCGGAAATAACGTAGCGCGCAGGTGACGCAAACGTAGCAGTGCTTGCAGCGTCGCGGTATTGGGGGCCGCGGCGGCTTCCGGCTCGGTAGGCTCGGCGACATAATACGAGGCAGTGCCGCCCGTGCACGCTTCGGACGGCAAGGGATAAACGTGACGAGTGGCGTTGGGCGAGATTGACTCAAGTTTCACCGATACGCCACGTACCGAGGCCGTATTTAAACGCGCGCCGCCCAAGGCTGGAATCGCGCTAACCTGACAGTCCGACCCGCATTGCATGCGCGCTCGAAAATCAATATTCCCCAATTTTCCAACAGATGGTACAGCCTCAATGTCCGAAGCATGATTTGCCATGGTCAGATGCTCTCTCGAAATTAATTTCCCTCCACAGCATGCCTGCAAACGCTGAGAAAATTAAAGCCAACGACACATTACAAGACGGAATTAACGGCACCACCCGGCCGACGCCAGGAAACGCCCTATAAATTTGCCATTGAAGCACTGATTCCCGCTCCACCCATCTCCAAATTGAAAAATATTTCACCTCGCCATCTCTTTTACTCATGGCAAATTCCGCTTATCCCTTATATAGTGCTGTCTGAAAGCGCTCAAGCCGCCGCCCTAGCTCATGCATCCGGCATCCGTGCAGGCTTCACCGAAGCTCCACCATGAACCTGAACCACCTTGCTATTTTTCATGCCGTCGCGCTCGCCGGTGGCGTGAGCGCAGGCGCCACTCGACTGCACATCAGTCAATCCGCGGTTTCCAAACAACTCAGCGACTTCGAACAACACCTGGGGACCACGCTGTTCGAACGCTTACCGCGCGGGGTCAGGCTGACCGAAGCGGGCAAATTGCTGCTGGGTTATGCGAACCGGATTTTCGCGCTGGAAAAAGAGGCGGCGCAAGCCTTAGGCGATTTGCATGCCTTGCGCCGGGGACGCGTTGCGATTGGTGCCAGCCGCACAATCGGTGGCTATTTACTGCCGACAGTATTGGCACAATTCAATCGTTTGCATCCCGAGATCGAACTGACATTGGAAGTGGCGAATACCAGCGCGATACAGAGCATGTTGATCGAAGGTGCAATCGATGTCGGCTTTACCGAAGGCTTCGCGCGCGCCGAAGCGCTGAATTTCAGCGTCTTTACCGAAGACGAATTGGTCTTGATTGCGGCTCCTCGCGACCCGCTGCTCAATCAGTTACCCTTGCCGCTGAGCGCGATCGGCGATCTGCCCCTGCTGATGCGCGAGCCCGGCTCGGGCACGCGGGCTGTCGCGGAACAAGCACTTGCCGCACTCGGTATTACGCCCCATGTGGTGATGACCTTGGCCAGCACCGAGGCAATTAAGCGCACAGTGGCGGCCGGCATGGGTTACGCATTCGTTTCCGAGCTGGCTATCGATACCGAACTTGCCGCAGGTTTGCTGCAGGTGCTGCCCGTCAGCGGCTTGACTCTGCGCCGCCCCTTGCACCAATTACTCTTGAAAGGATCGTGGATTAGCCCTCCCGTCGGCGCGTTCCTGCATTTCTTGCGGTTTCTGCGCGAACATGCAGGCACCACCCGCCCACCGGCTCAAATCGACACCCTGCCCGCATCCACTATGGCAGCCAATACGCCTGAGTCTCTATGAAAATCCTCGGTATCGATCCCGGACTGCGCGTCACCGGCTTTGGCATTATTGAAAAGCACGGTTCCAAGCTCAGCTATGTTGCCAGCGGCGTTATCAAAACACCCGATGCCGATTTACCGTTACGGCTAGGAACCATTTTCGAAGGTATCTCGACGCTGGTGCGCGAGCATGCACCGGATCAATCGGCCATCGAAAAAGTCTTCGTCAACGTCAATCCGCAATCCACCCTGTTACTTGGTCAGGCGCGCGGTGCGGCGATCTGCGGCTTGGTTGCGGGCGGTGTGCCGGTTGCCGAATACACGGCCTTACAACTCAAACAAGCCGTGGTTGGCTACGGTCGCGCGACCAAAGAACAAATGCAGGAAATGGTCATGCGCTTGCTGAAACTGTCAGGCCGGCCGGGCACCGATGCAGCCGATGCCTTAGGCATGGCAATCTGCCATGCCCATGCAGGTACGGCAATCGCCGCACTCGGTGGCTTGGCGCCGACACTGGCCAAAAAAGGCTTGCGGGTTCGAGGTGGGCGCCTGGTTGGATAATCATCGACAAGCGTCGGGCACCGCAACGCAATTCGTCGTCAACTTATACGCTAAACTCACTGCTTATTTTTGCAGCCCATTTTTTGCTGACTCATCAGCACATTTCTCAGGTTGATTCGACATGATCGGACGTATCGCCGGCGTACTACTGGAAAAAAACCCGCCCAGACTATTGGTCGATTGCGGTGGCGTCGGTTATGAAATCGACGTGCCGATGAGCACCTTCTACAATCTACCCGCAATGGGTGAGCGTGTGGTGCTGCTGACCCAAATGATCGTGCGCGAAGATGCCCATCTGTTGTTCGGCTTCGGCAGCATCGAAGAGCGCACCACCTTCCGCGAATTACTCAAGATCACCGGCGTCGGAGCCAGAATGGCGCTGGCGGTACTCTCAGGCATGAGCGTCGGCGACCTGGCACAAGCGGTAACGCTGCAGGATGCCGCTCGGCTAACGCGCGTGCCGGGCATCGGCAAAAAGACCGCAGAACGTTTAATGCTTGAGTTGAAGGGTAAGCTCGGCGCGGATCTGGCCATCTCAGGCAACCCGGCAAGCGCGACCGAACACGGATCAGACGTACTGAACGCCTTGCTGGCTTTGGGCTATTCGGAAAAAGAAGCCGTCGCAGCCGTGAAGAATGTGCCGGCAGGGTCGAGTGTTTCCGACGGCATACGCGCAGCACTCAAAGCCCTGTCGAAAGTGTGAAGGATGCCCGGCGGCAAGTCGTATGGCGCAGGCATAGCGCGACTATGAGCCAATATAGTCAGGGTACAATAAGCCCATGATCGAAACCGAAAAACTCGGCGCTGAGCGCATTATCACGGCAACTCCTGCTTCCCCCAACGAAGAGGTCTTCGAACGGGCGTTGCGGCCTCGCCAACTCGACGAATATATCGGCCAGGAGAAAATCCGCGGCCAGCTTGAAATCTTTATCGAGGCAGCCAAGCGCCGCTCTGAGGCGCTTGATCACGTCCTGCTATTCGGCCCGCCCGGCCTGGGTAAAACCACGCTGGCGCACATCATTGCACGCGAAATGGGCGTCAATATGCGGCAGACTTCCGGCCCCGTGCTGGAACGCGCCGGAGATCTGGCCGCGTTGCTGACCAACCTCGAAGCCAACGACGTGCTGTTTATCGACGAAATTCATCGGCTTTCGCCCGTCGTCGAGGAAATTCTGTACCCAGCGCTGGAAGATTATCAAATCGATATCATGATCGGCGAAGGCCCTGCGGCTCGCAGCGTCAAACTCGATTTGCAACCCTTCACCCTGGTCGGCGCAACAACGCGTGCCGGGATGCTGACCAACCCCCTGCGCGACCGTTTCGGTATTGTCGCGCGACTCGAATTTTATTCCGCCACGGAACTCGCACGCATCGTCCATCGCAGCGCCGATTTGCTGGGCGCGATCATCGGCGACGACGGCGCCATGGAAATCGCCAAGCGCTCGCGCGGTACTCCCCGGATTGCCAACCGCCTGCTACGGCGCGTGCGGGATTTCGCCGAAGTAAAAGCCGATGGCAAAATTAGTGCAAAAGTGGCCGATGCGGCACTGCATATGCTTGATGTCGATTCGGTCGGTTTCGATGTGATGGATCGCAAGCTGCTTGAAGCCATTTTGCATAAATTCGATGGCGGTCCAGTTGGCGTCGACAACCTCGCCGCCGCAATTGGCGAAGAACGCGACACGATTGAAGACGTGTTGGAGCCGTTTCTGATCCAGCAAGGGTATTTGCAGCGCACCCCGCGCGGACGCGTGGCGACACTGCTGGCCTATCGCCACTTCGGTCTGGCCGCACCCGATGCAGGCCCCGTCAAAGAGTCTTGGGACGCTGCCAACCCTGCTGCGCCGGCATAAGATAAATTTCGAACAGACCTTTCCCTGCGGCCCGGCACCAAGCCACGCAATCGCAGGGGGCCAAGTGCCTGCCCGCACTTGGCCCGGCATCGACTGCCCCCGCTCTACCGCGTCACAATGGGGAACGTTACGTCGAACTGGTCGAGCAAGCCGAACCACGTGGCAAATGCGGCAGGATTACCCTCCAACTTCGCGTGATTATCGGCAAACTCCTGCTGCATCGTCTTTTGCTTCATCAACACCGAAATCAGATCACCGCGCGACATTGTCAGTGTTGCATCCGGCTTGCCATGCTGGGAATCCGCTTTATATAGAAACACCCCGTTTTCGATCGTCAGCGCGTAGCGCTTACCCGTGTCCGGCTGTATCCAGTTGATGGCAAGTTTGGTATCGGCGGCACGTTCGCCGTTCAAATGTATGGCCAGAAAATCGAGGAACATGGTATCGGTCATCGCCCGCACAGTATCGGGGTCGGCGGTTGCGGTCGCCGCGATATCGGTCGGCACACCATTGCGCAACTCCCGTGCCCCGGAGAGAAACTCGTTGCGCCATGGCCCGGACTCGGCTTGATAGCCTAGCTGTTCAAGCGCATCGGCCTCAAGATCCCGAGCCGCCCGGTTGTTGGAATCCGCATACACGACCTGCTTCATGACCTGGGCCACCCAGCGATAATCGCCTTGCGCATAGGAGGCACGAGCTTGCCGGATGGCATTATCCGCGCCGCCCATAAACTGCACGTAACGCTGCGCGGTTTCCTTCGACGGCAAAGGATACAAATCTGCCGGATTGCCGTTGTACCAACCCATGTAGTAATCGTAGACCGCCTTGGCATTGTGGTTCACGGTGCCGTAATAGTCGCGCAGATACCACTGCTTCGCCAGCGAAGGCGGCAGTTTAACCATCTCGCCAATTTCGGTCTTGGTATAGCCTTCGTTAATCAGGCGCAGCGCTTGATCGTTGATAAACTTATACTCGTCGCGCTCATTGCTTAGGAATGCTTTTATATGGTCGCGACCCCAGATCGGCCACTGGTGTTGCGCAAACATGACCTCCGAGCGATCGCCGTAACGATCCAAGGCTTCATCCAGGGCACGCCACCAATTCGCACCATTTCGAGTTTTTGCACCGCGCAACGTATACAGGTTATGCAAGGTATGAACCGCATCTTCTGTGACACACAAAGCCTTGAACTGCGGAAAATACATCAACATTTCGGCGGGCGCCTCGGTACCTGGCGCCATTTCGAACTCGACCTGAACGCCGTCGATGGTTCGCGTTTCACCTGTCGCCTTGATAATGTCCGTAGGCGGCAGCAAGGTAACCGTACCCAGCGAAAGCTCCTTGCCGATTCCGGTGTCTATCTGCCCCGTGGCATCCTTGGGAAGATAGACGCCAAACATGTACGTTACGCGGCGCGTCATCGCATTGCCTGCGTAAATATTCTCGCTGATGGCTTCTTTCATAAAGCCGTCGGGAGCATAGATCCGAACCTTTCCAGCTTGTATGTCGGCCTTGCTCACAAGACCTTCCACCCCGCCGAAGTGATCGGCATGACTATGGCTATAGATGATGGCGACCACCGGTTTTCTCGGGCGAAAACGATAATACAATTCAAGCGCGGCGTGGGCCGTTTCCTTGGACGTCAAGGTATCGACAATGATCAATCCTGTGTCGCCCTCAATAATCGTCATATTCGCTAGGTCGAAACCACGGACCTGATAAATCCGATCGGTTACTTTGAACAAACCGCTCTTGGCGTTGAGCTGCGCCTGCCGCCATAAACTCGGATTGACCGTGGCAGGCGCCGCGCCCTGCTTCAGGAATGCGTAGCGGTTCAAATCCCAGACGACGTTGCCTTGCGCGCCGAGAATCTTGCTGTGATCGAGTGTGCCAAGCCAACCGCGCTGTGCATCGTCGAAGTCTTGACGATCGGCAAACGGCAATTGCGTGAGTACGGCTGCGTTCGCCTGCCGCGTTGCATCTGTCGCCGCTTTCGGAAGCTCTGCGGCTTGCGCATTGGATAGATAAGGCAGCGCCGTCGAAATGGCGAACATCGACGCGCCGCAAGCCAATGTGAGTCGTTTCGTCAAGGCTGATACTGCGTTCAACTTAGCGAACTGATGTTGCGTGCTTGAATAGGTCATGCGAGTCTCCGAGTTTTTTTCATCATGCGACTACTCGGTCATCCCCCCGATGCAGAACACTGCCTGACCGGCGCCGCCCCGGAAAAAGCCGGAGCTGGCGTGATATCAAAGTTAGCACGACCGTGCTTTTTTTGAGCCGAGAATAGTCTGTATTCCACGGAGATGCACTCAGAATGAGCCGGACATCCGACAAGCTACTTCGACACAAGCGAATAGAAGCGCGTATCGGCATGACGCGTTATGATGAAATCAAACCTCCATGCCAAGCGATCCACCCTACATGCCCCAGACACCGCCCGACCCAGCCGCGCCACACGCGCAGTCCACCGCTTCATCGTCGGGCCTGGGAGGGCGTATCCGTGCCCAGATCGCCTCTGGCGTGACCCGCTTGACGAGCGGCAACAACCCATCCATCGATTACACATCGCCCCCTGGCGACCCGGGTTTGTTCGGTGCCGATTCAGTGTGCTGGAAGGTTCATGCCGATTTCACTTCGATGATGGTGGGCGGAGTCAGTGCACTGCTACTGCAAGCACTGCATCCACTGGCCTTGGCTGGAGTCTGGGATCACTCGACGTTCCGCACGGACATACTCGGCCGCTTGCGGCGCACCGCGACGTTTATCGCCGGCACTACTTATGCAGGACGAGCCGACGCACTCGCGCTGATTGAACGCGTCAAAACGATCCATCATCAGGTCAAAGGCCAAGCGCCCGATGGCCGACCTTATGCAGCAGACGATCCGGCGCTGTTGACCTGGGTCCATGTGGCGGAAGTTTCAAGTTTCCTGAGCGCCTATATACGCTATGTCGACCCGGCGCTTAGCCCTGTCGATCAGGATCGCTATTTCAACGAAACTGCATTGATTGCCGAATTGTTGGGCGCAGTAGACGTACCCAAAAGTCGTGCCGAAATTGACCGCTATTTAGCGGCGCAGTATGCGCTGCTTGAAGCAGGCCCCAGGACACACGAAGTAGTGCGAATCTTGATGAGTGCGCCGGCACCCAGTGTCGCCAGCTGGCCGGCGGCCAAACTCCTGCTGGGTGCGGGCGTCGACCTGCTGCCCGCTTGGGCGCAAGCCATGTTGGGCCTGCACCGCTTCGCACCGCTGCGACGCGCCATGGTACGTCCCGGCGTCAAAAGCCTCGCGCCGTTAATGCGTTGGGCCTTGCGCAACGGCGTATCGAAACGCGCCCGGGCACGGGTTGCAGCGGCAGACCGGCCGGTCACGCACGAGTCGGCAGCTCCCGGTCGGAGCCCAGCAACTAAACCACGTTAGCCTGGCTTTTATCGCCAAGAGTATCGTCGTCGCTCTGCTCAAGATGAAGGATATCGCCCCAATTGACGATCTGTGCGCTCCCACCCTCATAACGCAGCTCATTCACACTGGCGTTCATCAGGACATGCGCGCGCGGCAGTTGCAACGACATGCCAAGTGCATAGCGGTAAGCGCAGTCGAGCACTCCGCCGTGGGCCACGCACACGATGCGCTGCCCGGCATGTTCGCGCGCCAGCACAGACAAAGCATCGCATACCCGGTTATAAAAGCTCTGCTGGGATTCGCCGTCAGGCGGCGCAAAGTCCGGATCGCGTGTTTGCCAGATACGGTAAGCGTCAGGAAATACTGTGCTGATCTGGGTTTTATCGTGCCCTTGGAAGACCCCATAGTTGCGCTCCCGCAATTGCGGCATCAGGTGCACGGGTTGCCCCAAAGCCTGCGCCAACGGTTCAGCGGTTTGGCGCGCTCGGCCCAGGTCACTGCTATAGCAAGCATCGAAGCGTGCACCCGCGGCTTGTTCCAGGACAAAGCGCTCGGCCAGCAAACGAGCTTGCTCGCGGCCTAGCGCGGACAAACCAATATCAAGGTGCCCCTGCAAGCGGCCGATCCGATTCCAGTCGGTTTCTCCATGACGCACCAGGACGATTTGAGTCGACATAAAAATTCTTCCGTTGACATGCCCGGGATCAGAGCGGGCGAGCTTCCAACCAGAAGGTCACCGGCCCGTCATTGACCAGCGCGACTTGCATCTCGGCTCCGAACTCGCCGGTAGCGACCGAAGTATGCCGAGCCCGCGCCTGCGTCACAAAATAATCGAACAGCCGGCGCCCCTCGTCGGGTGGCGCGGCAGGCGTGAAACTTGGACGCATGCCGCTTTGCGTATCGGCCGCCAAGGTGAACTGCGAGACCAGCAGCAAGCCGCCGTGACGGCCGTTACCATCGAGATTCTGCACACCCAGGTTCATCTTGCCCTGTGCGTCGCCGAACACCCGGTAGCCCAAGACCTTGGCCAGCAGTTTGTCGGCGCTGGCTTGATCGTCGCCACGCTCGGCGCAGATGAAAGCCAGCAAACCCGGACCAATCGCTCCCACAACCCGGCTCGCCGCCGGCTCAGCCGCCGGGTCGCCGGCGCGCTCGACAACCCGCACCTCGGCGTGCAACACGCGTTGGATCAAGGCGATCATGGCAGCCGTCCTAGCGCATTCCAGCGCATCTTAGGCCAGGGTCACGCGGGCGAAGCGGCGCTTGCCGACCTGCACCACGTAGATACCGGCATCGAGCTTCAGCCCTTTGTCCGAAATGACCGTGCCGTCGATACGCACACCGCTTTGCTCGATGTTGCGCAGCGCTTCGCTGGTCGACGGCACGAGCCCGGCTTGTTTGAGCAACTGGCCGATGGCCAGCGGCGCACCGCTCAAGGCGACCTCGGGAATATCGTCGGGCACCCCGCCCTTGGCGCGATGATTGAAATCCTCCAGCGCGCGCTCGGCATCGGCCGCTGTGTGGAAACGCGCGACGATTTCCTGGGCCAGCAGCACCTTGAAATCGCGGGGATTGCGCCCTTGCTCGGTTTCCTGACGAAAACCGGCGATCTCCGGCAGCGAGCGGAAAGAGAGGAGTTCGAAATAACGCCACATCAGCACATCCGAAATGCTCATCAGTTTGCCGAACATATCGACAGGCTTTTCGCTGATACCGACATAATTGGCTTTGGATTTGGACATTTTTTCGACGCCATCCAAACCTTCCAGCAGCGGCATGGTGAGGATACATTGCTGCTCCTGGCCATACTGCTTTTGCAATTCGCGCCCGACCAGCAGATTGAATTTCTGATCCGTCCCGCCCAGCTCAAGATCGGCATGCAAGGCAACCGAGTCGTAACCCTGCATCAAGGGATAGAGAAACTCGTGGATCGAAATCGGCACGCCGCCCTGGAAGCGCTTGGTAAAATCTTCGCGCTCCAAGATTCGAGCCACAGTGTAACGCGAAGCCAGCTTGATCATGCCATCGGCGCCCAGAGCCATCGACCATTCGCTGTTGTAGCGGATTTCGGTTTTTTCGCGATCGAGCACGAGTGCGGCTTGCTCGAAATACGTCTTCGCATTGAATTCGATTTGCTCACGCGTCAACGGCGGACGAGTCGAGTTACGCCCCGAGGGATCGCCGATCAGCGAGGTAAAATCGCCAATCAGGAAAATCACGGTGTGACCAAGATCCTGGAGCTGCCGCATCTTGTTGAGCACCACCGTGTGGCCAATGTGGATATCGGGCGCAGTCGGGTCCAGACCGAGCTTGATACGCAGCGGCTTGCCGGTTGCGGCGCTGCGGGCCAGCTTTTGCTCGAACTCGGTTTCGACCAGAAGTTCATCGACGCCGCGTTTGGCCACGGTCATGGCATGCCGGACCTCATCGGTAACCGGGTAGGCGGCGGGCGGGTTAGCGGGGGCGTTTGGCTCTATGCTCATACTGTGGCTGAATAGTCGATTGGGCGGATAAGCGGGCGGTGCATTGCCGACGGTAAAAAGGATGCTGGGCGCTGCAAGCGGCCGCAACAGGTGCTTGATTTTACGTGATGTTGCGCTCTCCGGTCATAAATGCTGCACATTTGGCGCAGTCGATCCCATTTACCGGAGGCAAGCGGCTTGCTCAGGGCCGAGATACGTTGCCCGGCGCCGCCCAATCGCGGGATAATTCTGCCCAGCGCTGCACTTCATACAGCGCATGCATCCGACCGTGGAGTAGGTGTGACGAATCAATCAGCAGATGGCATATATTTCGGCATGATGTCGGGCACCAGTCTCGATGGGGTGGACGCCGTCGCGGTTGAATTTATCAGCGGACGCGCACCCAGGCCGCTGGCCCATGTGGCCAGGACATTTCCGATGGAGCTACGCGATGCTTTGCTGGCCCTGCAAGATGCGGGCTACGACGAAATCGGCCGGGAAGCATGGGCCGCCAATCAGCTCGCGACCCTGTATGCGAAATGCAGTGCCGAACTATGTACCGCAAGCGCCGTCGAACCGCAGACCGTGCGAGCCATCGGCGCACATGGCCAGACCATACGCCATAGGCCGGAACTCGGTTACACCCGGCAACTCAACAACCCGTCCCTGCTGGCCGA
>Ga0302226_10000671_pt1 | contig 27568 bp, 23 predicted proteins | sample II_Palsa_E3_3_FD_193524 | JGI IMG/M metagenome (GOLD analysis project Ga0302226, IMG submission 193524) | Peat permafrost microbial communities from Stordalen Mire near Abisko, Sweden - II_Palsa_E3_3 | ecosystem: Environmental > Terrestrial > Soil > Palsa > Peat permafrost | place: Sweden...
CGACCAAGACCCGTTTTTCCTTCCCGCGGGCGCACAGGCCTATAAGCGTGATATCCCCGAAGCCGAAGTGCATTTGTTGAATACCGGGCATTTCGCGCTGGAGACCAACGCGCATGACATTGCCGATTACATCCGCGACTTCCTAAAGCGGAAAGTAAAAAACGTCTCCTAAGGCGAATCGTCCGTAGATGCGCTGTAGTGGCTCATTACCGGCCTTGAATCGGTCGGTCACGTTGTACCGAAGAAAACACCTACGGGTGAAATGCTTCGGCAAAAAGCTGGAAAAATGACGTCGACCCTCCCCTGGAGATCAAATCTGGCTATCTCTCGGCAGATGGCGATTTGGATACTTTGACTGCTGTTGCAGAGCAAGCGATCGGGCTTGGTAATCAGGCAGCGTTGGCGCCTTGCCGGACTGGCCAAGTCGAGCCCGAATCTCTTTCAAAAAATTCAGGTGCAAACGTTTCTTCGTCGCGGTCTTTCTACCTTCTGGCACCAAAGCGGCACAGCCATAATGGGCGTTGATCCAACCACATCGGTGGTGAGCGGTCGCCTGAAGGTCCACGGCTTGGAAGGTCTTACGGTCGCGGACGCATCGGTATTTCCACGCGTCACGGCGGGCAACACGATGGCCCCGAGCATTGGGGTCGGTGAGATGGCAGCCAAGTTCCTTACTACCAAATAAAACTTCGACGCAACACATAGGCCCGTTACATGAGAACTGCTGAATCTCGCCACATTATCTCAGCTGTCCTCATCTCGCTCTGCTTCATGGGCGGCATCGCGCGAGCCGCCTCGGCGACCGGCGTACCTATGCTCCTTTTCCCCGAGCTAGCTGCACTGTCCTACGACGTATTCCTGCGGCCACGCGGCACCTGGGCCAGTGCGCCCTGGATGCTTGCGCTCACCCCGGCAATGACCGCCGTGCTGGGTGTACTCGTCACTCGTTATCTGCCTTATTCCGCCGCATCCATTGCGATTTGCATTGTGGGGGCGATGATCATTCTCAAGCTCATGCGCTCGCCGATCGCTCCGGCCATCTCGGCCTGCTTTCTCGCGCTCTCACTCGGCGAGAAAGGCTGGCTCTATCCGCTTGCGATTCTGCTCGGCACAAGTGCGCTTGCCGTCCTGTCCTCCGCATACCGGAGGTTCTTCGACAAGGGAGCCGCACACGCCGCGACGAGCGCCGACGATCGGGTCGATGACGAAATCGAATCGCTGCCCAAGCAATTTCTGTGGATTCCGTTCTTGGTAACTTTTCTCGGCGCTGCCTACCTGCTTTCGATGGCGACCGGAATGCGAATGGTGCTTTTCCCGCCACTCGTCGTTATTGCCTTCGAAATGTTCGCGCATGCAAACGTCTGTCCCTGGGCCCAGCGACCGATACTGTTGCCGGCAGTGTGCACGCTCGCGGCGGCAGTCGGCGTCGCTACGGTGGCGACGTTTGGTCCTGGCGTTACATCCACTGTGCTGGCCATGCTGTTCGGCGTCGTTATGCTTCGCGCGACTCGTCTGCATGCAATCCCTGCACTTGCCATAGGACTCCTTCCGCAAGTCATGACCTACGCCGACTGGCATTTCCCGCTCGCAGTCAGCATAGGCAGCACGCTTTTGACGGCGAGTTTCCTGCTCATCGAGAAATCGTCGAGAATCAAACGCCAGGTCGCGTAAAAAAAGCAAAAAGAGCAGAGTGCATTTCTCAGAAGCAAGCCAATCCCGCTTACTTCGCCAATCCTTCGCCAAGTAACGCATCGAAATCCCGCTGTTGTTCAATGCATTGGCAGCCTTCGCCAGCTTGCCCGCCGGTTTCGCCTGCGAAGCGCTCGACATCGTGCACTGGCTTTCGCACCGACGATCCACACGCAAGCTCTATTCGGTCTCTCGTCTCGGACGCGAAGCATTGATCAGATCATGGTCCATCGAGTCCATATCACGATGGCTGGGCCGTCAGATATTTCTACCGCCGACGACACTCGCTCAGATGCAGATGCCCGCATGAACTCCATGGTGACACCTCAGGATCAGAGACCTTTCTTCCGCTCGACCCACTGGGCACGCCAAGCAGGAGCTGCAAACGCATCGGCGAAGTACTGGGTTTCATGCAATACCTTTCCGTCCCGAAACTCCATGATGCTCACGGTGTAGACGGGCTTGCTCTCATAGGTAATTGCATATTCGGTAATCCAGAGGCTGCCCTGTCCTACGATACGCCGGACCACAAACCCCGATGGTTTACCTGGATGATGGCTACGAAGCGCTTGCAGATTATGCCGACCGTGAATGATCTCGCCTGACTGTGGGTACTCGCAGACGGCGTCATCGTGATAGATCTCATGCTCGGCAACTTGATCACCTGCAGCAGACGCAGCCCAATGTCGATCCAGAGCCGTCCGAACATCCTGCACTTCCATCATCGGCCTCCGTTTGCTTCAAATCGCTCAGCATCAAATAGGTTTGAGATCACCAACAAGGGTCGGCAGTAATTCCGAGACAGTCGGATGAATCGGCACCGCCCATTTCAACGTATCGAAGGGCTGATCTGCGTTCATTAAATCAAGTACCCCATGGATGGCCTCGTCGCCGCTCACCCCCAAGATCGCGGCGCCAAGGATGCGTCGCGTATCAGCGTCGGCAATCACCTTCATGAAACCTTGCGTTTCGTCGCGTTCAACAGCGCGACCGACACGCGTCATGGGGCGTTTGGATATCAACAGTGGCCTACCGCTGGCACGTGCCTGTGCGTCGGTCATACCGACACGCCCTAGGGGTGGGTCCGTAAACAGTGCGTAGCCGGGTATGCGCGATGAAACGCGCCGCTGCGCACCATCGAGAAGATTCGCTGCGATAATCTCGAAATCGTTGTAAGCCGTATGCGTGAAGGCACCGCGTCCATTGCAATCACCTAAAGCCCAGATGCCGGGTACGTTGGTTGCGAGCCTATCGTCAACGATGATGTAGCCATGTTGATCGGTTTTGATGCCGGCCTGCTCCAATCCAAGATCGTCCGTATTTGGGCGACGTCCTACGGCCAGCAGCACATGGCTGGGGACGATTTCCTTATCGCCGGAAGTGCAGTCAACTTTTACGACAGCGCCTTCGGCATGCGGCGCAAAGGCGATACATTCGGCATTGGTGCGCACCGTAATCCCTTCGCCCTCAAGTATGCTTCGGATCGCTTCTGAGATGTCTTCGTCTTCACGAGCGATCAATCGCGACTGACGCTCTACGATGGTGACTTTGCTGCCAAAGCGGCGAAACATTTGTGCGTACTCAAGACCGATGTAACTGCCGCCGATCACCGCGAGATGTCGTGGAGGCGCAGCAAGCTCGAGTATCGATGTATTGGAAAGATAATTGATGTCGCCAATGCCAGGCATGTCCTCCGGTATCCGCGCACGGCCGCCGACATTGAGGAATATGCGCGGCGCGGTAATGGTCTCGTCGTTCACGCGCAGTGTATCGGGACGTTCAAATCGGGCATGTCCGCGCAATACCGTCAGATTTTTCATGCCATCAAGCCAACGTTCCACATTGCCGCGAGACGCTTCGGTTACCTTATGCGCCCTTGCCATGACTCGCGGCAGATCGATGCTTACGTCGCCATTTAATACGACACCATATTCCGCGGCACGCCGCGCCTGATGCGAAACGCGCGCGCTGGCTACCAGTGTTTTGGTGGGCATACAGCCGGTATTGACACAAGTACCGCCAAAGAAATGACGCTCTACGAGTGCCACCATCATGCCCGCAGCGGTCAGACGGTCTGCCAGGGGTGGTCCGGCTTGCCCGGCACCGATAACGATCGCATCGAAAACGCGGCTCATGGCTGACCTTCCCTCGATTCTGATCGAGTTTGCGTTTTGGTTCGTCGGTAATGTCAGCTATTGATGGCGGACATCCAGCCAAATGCTTCCAGCACATACTTTGATTGTCAAAGGGATACCGCTGGCCCAATTTTTCGCTCCCTAACCAATTGTTTTACCTGGCCATATACAAACTTTTCTGGCAGACGACAAGCAAAGTACGTACGTAAAAGCTCTTGACCGCACTTACTTTGGTTTCCAAATATGCGCAGACTTTGATGGCATGCCCATGCCCCAGCTCTGCTAAGTTGCGTTCTCTGCCGACCAGTCGCCCGAAGGGGAACCGCATGTTTCGTCGCCGTCATCTCGTCGCCACCGCTGCGCTGGCTGCCAGCCTGTTTGCGCTGCCTGCACTCGCTGATCAGGGCAAGTCCACAGCGACGCCGACGAGCCAGGAGCTGCTGGCCAAATCCAGTGCTGCCGAATGGCGCCAGCCTGACCCGAACAATCTGCTGGTGATGCAGCTGGCCACCGGTCGCGTGCTGATCGAACTGGCGCCCGACTTCACCCCACGGCATGCCGCGAATATTCGCACCCTGATACGCCAGCACTATTTCGACGGGCTGGCGATCGTGCGGGTGCAGGACAATTTCGTGACCCAATGGGACGACCCGGCCGGCGACGATGGCGGCGACCCGGCCAAGGTGCGTTCGCTGGGCAAAGCCAGTAGTACGTTGCCGCCGGAATTCACTCGCCCGATCGATCCGAAACTGGCATGGAGCGCACTGCCCGATGGCGATGTCTATGCGCCCGAAGTCGGTTTCTCCGAGGGCTTTCCGGTCGCGCGCGATCCGGCCAGCGGACAGGAATGGCTGACCCACTGCTACGGCATGGTCGGTGTGGGACGCGACAACGGCCCTGAAACCGGCAATGGCAGTGCGCTGTATGCGGTGATCGGCCAGGCACCACGCCGGCTGGACCGCAACCTGGCCGTGATCGGCCGCGTGCTGGAAGGCATGCCGCTGCTGTCGGGCCTGCCGCGCGGCACCGGTCCGATGGGCTTCTACGCCACGCCGGCGCAGCGGACCACGATCGAATCCGTACGACTGGCTGCGGACCTGCCGCCGGCACAACGTCCCGCAGTGGAAGTGTTGCGTACCGACAGCCGCACGTTCACGGCCCTGATTGAAGCGAAGCGTGACCGCCACGATGCGTTCTATGCCGTACCAGCCGGCAAGGTCGACCTGTGCAGTATCGATGTGCCGGTGCGCACGACCAAAACCGTTGCAACTGCCAAGCCCTAGTCAGGGCACATCTCATGCAACTCATTTTCACCAAAGGTTCGGGAAAGCACGACACGATGGACGTGATGCGGGATGGGGTGCTTGCCGAAAGCATTGCATGCCCCAAGCAAGGCATCATTCCTCATGACATGGTCCACTACGCTGTCGAGAGTACGCTGCACAAGCGGGGCTTTATTGGCCGAATTCTTGATGGCGAGAGGACTTCGTTCCAGATGGCGGCGGAGTCGGAGAGCGATGGCGTGGAACGCCTGGTCGAGGTGTTCCAGGCAGATGGGTGGTCAGGTTGGAGCAGCTCTGCAACAGACATGCTGGATTTGTATCAAGTCACTTGCAATGCTCGCCAATGCGAGCCTTTGGCCATACAAGCTGATGACCTTGAGGCCGTGCGCAAGAGAATCCTGGAGCTGACGGCACAATGGCAGTTGATTCCTGTGGGCAGCACGCTGGCTTTGCAGTTCGAGCGTAACCAGCATGTACCCTGACTTCAGGCGATATGCGCCGCAGCTGCCATCGACCATCCCATGAAAACATTGTGTTCAGCCTTGTCGGTTAATTTACGGGGGTGCGCATTCGCTTGCACGTGCACTCTTCACCCGTCCATTCGGAAGACACGATGCCGTTGAACGATACCCTGACTTTCTTGCGTGCATGGATGCGGGCTCCACGCAGCATCGGCGCGCTGACACCGTCAGGACCCTCTCTGGCGCGGCTGATGACGACGCACGTCAACCATCTCGATGGCCCGGTGATCGAGCTGGGTCCCGGCACCGGCGTATTCACCCGCGCACTGGTCGCTCGTGGCGTACCGACCCATCGCCTGGCGCTGATCGAGGCCGACCCGGTCTTCGCGAATGCCCTTGCACGTCGCTATCCGGGTGCGCATGTATTGAGCATGGATGCCGCGCAGCTGGGCGAAGCACTCCCGCTGTTCGGCGACGAGCGCGCCAGTGCCGTGGTTAGCGGGCTACCGCTGCTGTCGATGCCGGCTAGTCAGGTCGCAGCGATCATCCAGGGCGTGTTCGAGCGGCAGCTGCACGCCGACGGGGCGTTCTACCAGTTCACTTACGGCCCGCGCTGCCCGTTGCCGCGTCGTCTGCTGGAACGACTCGACCTCGAAGCGGTACGCATCGGCAGCGTGTTGTTCAATCTGCCGCCAGCGGCGGTGTATCGCATCGGTCGACGCCAGCGCAACCGCGTCGCGGCGTGAAACCGTTGTGCACGAGTCACTGCTGAGTCTTTCAAGGGTTTCCACACAAAACCTTGCCATTGACTGCGCTATCAGTACGGGCAAGAGCTCGTAGTTGCAGGGCGTCGCGCGGGAAGCAACCGATGAAACGCAGCCGCAAGGTATTGAGCTGGATCGTGGGTGCATTGCTGGTACTGCTCGTCGTCGTGGTGATCGTCATCGCCACTTTTGACTGGAACCAGCTCAAGCCCTACCTCAATGAGAAGGTCAGCCAGGCCCTCGGCCGGCCGTTCGCGATCAATGGCGATCTGAGCGTAGCGTGGCAGCGCGAACCGGCCGAAGGCGGACTGGCGGCACTGGTGCCATGGCCGGAATTCACCGCGCGCGATATCCAGATTGCCAATCCGTCCTGGGCAAATAAGCCGCAGTTCGCGCATCTGGATGGCCTGCGCATTCGCCTGTCGCCGCTGGGGCTGCTCGCCCATCGCATCAGCATTCCGTCGCTGCAACTGCTGCAGCCGAGCATCGACCTCGAGCGTAACAAGCAGGGACAGGCCACGTGGGACTTCAGTCTGCCGCAGGGCAATGCACCGTCGGCGTGGGCGCTCGACCTCGGCGCGATCGGCTTTGATCGTGGCCAGATCGCACTGGACGATGCCGCCAGCCGGGTGAAGCTCCAGCTCAGTGTCGAGCCATTGCAACAGGCGATCCCCTATGACCAGATCGTGGCGCAGGAATCGGCTGATGCGCGTGTGCAGGCCGGCAAGACGGCCGGCGCGGCCGCCGGCAAGGCGGTGGCCAACGCCGGAAATAACGATACGGACAGCGAAAGCCACGCCGCCAGCAAGACGAGTTACCAGTTCGCGTGGAAGGCCAATGGCACCTATCAGGGTGTGCCAGCCAACGGCTCCGGCCGGATCGGCGCAGTGCTGGCCTTGCAGCAGAACGGCCAACCGTTCCCGGTGCAGGCCCGGTTGCACATCGGCGACAGCCATATTGTTCTCGTTGGCACGCTGACCGACCCGACGCATCTGGCAGCACTCGATCTCAAGCTGTGGTTCACCGGCTCCAGCATGGCCAAGCTGTATCCGATCATCGGCGTCACGCTGCCGGACACCCCTCCGTATGCCACCGAGGGGCGCCTCAAGGCCGAGCTTCACCGCAACGGCAGTCACTTCAGCTATCAACATTTCCGTGGCCGTGTCGGCGGCAGCGACCTCGCTGGCGATCTCGATTACACCACCGGTGGCGCGCGGCCGAAGTTGAGCGGCACGGTGAAATCGCAACTGCTGCAATTTGCGGATCTGGCGCCGCTGATCGGGGCCGACTCCAACACCGAAAAGCAGCAACGAGGTGACGCCACCTCACAACCTGTCGACAAGGCGCTTCCGGTCGAACCCTTCCGCACCGATCGCTGGCAGGCGATGGATGCGGACGTGCAATTCAGCACCGCACGCATCGTGCATGGACCCAGCCTGCCGATCGAGTCATTGAGCACTCACCTGATCATGACTGACGGTTTGCTGCAGCTGGACCCGCTGAATTTCGGGCTGGCTGGCGGCACCATCAGCAGCCATATCCACCTGGATGGCAGCAAGTCGCCGATGCAGGGCGCGCTGAAACTGAGCGCACGCCATCTCAAGCTCAAGCAGCTGTTCCCGGAATTCGCGCCGATGCAGACCAGCTTCGGCGAAATCAATGGCGATGCGGATCTCGGCGTGCGCGGCAACTCGGTGGCCGCCCTGTTGGCCCATGCCAATGGCGAGCTGAAATTGCTGATGAATGATGGCGCGATCAGCAAGACATTGCTGGAAACTGCCGGGCTTAACGTCGGCAATATCGTCATCGGAAAACTCTTTGGCGACAAGACAGTGAAGATCAACTGCGCCGCTTCGGACCTGGTCGCCACCGACGGACTGTTCGATGCACGGTTGTTCGTGTTCGATACGGAAGATGCCACCATCAATGTCAGTGGCACAGCGAACATGACCAGCGAACAACTCAACCTCGACGTCACTCCCCACACCAAGGGTTTCCGCATCTTCTCGCTGCGCTCGCCGCTGTACGTCAAGGGCACGCTGAAAAACCCTGACGTCGGCGTGCAAAAGGGACCGTTGCTGATCCGTGGCGTCGGTGCGGTCGCGCTCGGTGTGGTTGCCGCGCCCGCAGCCGCCCTGCTCGCCCTGGTCGCACCCAGTCACGACAACGCCAACGCAAACACCTGCAGCACCATACTCGAACAGATGCGCGCGCCGGCCAAGGCCATGCCGGCTGGCAACGCGCATCGTTAAAGCATCGTTGGGTGAAAGGTCATAACAGTGTCACTGCACGCGCCTAGCTTCGGTGATCCCGGTCCTCCTGTGGATCGGGATCACCACTGATGAAGGAGCTTTCCATGAGCGACCAGCACGAAATTCATCATCACCATCACGAAGCCGCCAAGCACCTCGACGAGGCCGCCAAACATCATCGCGCAGCAGCCGAACATGCCGAAGCAGGCAATCACGACAAGGCCAGCCATCATGCGCACCTGGCCCACGGCCACAAGCTGCACGCGATCGAGCATGCCGAACACGCTGCCAAGAAGCACGCGCACAAGCACGACGTGCACTGATTGACCGACTCGCTGGACCCCGGTGCGCCCAGCCCGGGCGCACCATTGGCTTGCCTGCTTCGAAGACATCACATCGGGCGCGCGGCCACATGACCCCGAACGGGACAATGCTGCGCTGACAGTTAGAATGCCCACTGTCACGTCGAAAGAATCCCGCCGATGCCACCGATCACGAAGGCCCGCTTGCAGATCCATTTCTGCGTATTGCTGTGGGGCTTCACCGCGATCCTCGGCAAGCTGATCACGTTACCGGCGTTGCCGCTGGTGTGGTGGCGCATGTTGTTGGTGGTAGCCGCGCTGTTGCTGATGCCGAAGGTCTGGCGCGGCTTGCGCGCGATGCCGGCCCGACTGATCTGGGCATATGCCGGCATCGGCGTGCTGGTGTCGCTGCATTGGCTGACTTTCTATGCGGCGATCAAGCTGTCGAACGCCTCGGTTGGCGCCACCTGCATCGCGCTGGGACCGGTGTTCCTGGCCTTCATAGAACCGTGGATCGCCAAGCGCAGGTTCGATCCACGCGAGCTGATGATCGGCGTGGCCGTGGTGCCGGGCGTGATGATGGTGGTCGGCGGCGTTCCGCACGGCATGCGGCTGGGCATCGCGGTAGGTGTGCTATCGGCGCTGTTCGTGGCGCTGTTCGGCTCGCTCAACAAACGACTGGTCGAGCACGGCGACCCGCTCACGGTCACCTGCATCGAACTGGGCACCGGCACCCTCTTCCTCACCGCACTGGCGCCGCTGCTGCCGCACGCCGGGCCGGCCTTCATGCTGCCGGATCTGCACGATGCGCTGCTGCTGCTCGCGCTGTCGTTCGGCTGCACCTTGCTGCCGTTCACGCTGGCGCTGGTGGCGCTGCGTCATATGAGCGCGTTCGGCACGCAGATGGTGACGAACCTGGAGCCGGTCTATGCGATCGTGCTGGCGATCGTGCTGCTAGGCGAGCAGCATGAACTGGATCACTGGTTCTACGCCGGCGTGGCGGTGATCCTCGCGGCGGTGTTCGCGCATCCACTGTTGAATCGTCGGCAGCGCAGCACGAAGCAGCCCGAACTGCTCGGCACCACCGAAAGCCACAGCATTGTCGACTGACTATTGCCGAATGGCTTACGCGCCACCGAGTCGCTCGCGCAGATGGTCGATGAAGCTGCGCACTTTCGCCGGCGGCTGCCGTCCTGGATAAACCGCGTGGATGCCGCCCTCGGGCAGCCGGTACTGCGCCAGCAACACCACCAGCCGTCCGGCACGGATATCTTCCTCGGCCAGATAATCCGGCAGCACCGCCACGCCGGCACCGGCCAATACCATCGCACGCACTGCAGCGGCGTTGTTGGCCTGGGCCACCGGCTTCATGCGCACCGTGCGTCGGGCGCCGCCGCTGCTGACAAAGGTCCAGCGCAGCGGTGTGGCCAGCACGGACATCGCAATCCAGCCATGCGTCGCCAGTTGCTCCGGGCGGCGTGGCGTACCGTGAATAGCCAGATACGCCGGTGTGGCCACCACCATCTGGCGGAAACTGCCCAGGCGGGTGGCATGCAGGCTGGAGTCGCGCAGCCAACCCACGCGTATCGCCAGGTCGAAGCGCTCGGCAATCAGGTCGTTGATGCGGTCGCCGATCACCAGGTCGACCTGCACCTGCGGATGCAGCTGGCAGAAACTCGCCAGCGCCGGCGCCACCACCGCCATGCCGTAGTCAGTGGAGGTGGTGAGGCGCAGCGTGCCGCTTGGCGTATCGCGATTGCCACCCACCCGTGCGATCGCCGCTTCGGCGTCGGCGAGCAGGCGCACGCAATCGGCATGGAAGACCGTGCCGGACTCGGTCAACGACATGCGCCGGGTACTGCGCAGCAGCAGCGTGGCACCCAGCTCCTGTTCCAGCCGGGCCAGATGCTGGCTGACCATCGCCTTGGTCAGCCCCAGCTGCTCGGCTGCCGCGGTGAACGAGCCTGCACGAACCAGCGCCACGAACACGGCCAGCCGGTTGAGATTGACTTCATTCGCCACAGGCTCACCACTGTCAACTATGGGTTTACAGTAAATTATGCATTGGGCTGTTTATCAAACCAATAGCGACGCGCATGCTTTGTCCATCAGCCGCCGACTACCCATTGCGCGGCATCTATCGGAGCTACCCATGAAAATCGCACTGTTCGGCGCCACCGGCCATCTCGGCCAGGGCATCCTCAATGAAGCGCTGTCACGTGGTTATGACGTCGTCGCCGTGGTGCGCGACGCGAGCCGCCTCACCCAGCACAACGACAAGCTGAAGGTCGTCACCGGCGACGTCGCCCAGCCCGCCAGCTGGCTCAATGCCGTGCGCGGTGCGGATGCCGTGGTGGCCAGCCTGTCCGCGCGCCGCGATGGCAACCCCGAGAGCGTGCCTGCCAATGCAGGCGTATTTCTGGACAACCTGCCGAAGGCTGGCGTGAAGCGTCTGCTGTGGGTCGGCGGCGCCGGCTCGCTGGAAGTGGCACCGGGCGTCAAGGTGATCGACGACCCGCATTTCCCCGACGCCTGGAAACCGGAAGCGATTGCACAGAGCAAAGCACTCGACATGTTCCGTGCCAGCAAGGCCGATGTGGACTGGACCTATATCAGCCCGGCCGCCCTGATCGAGGACGGTGAACGCAGTGGCAAGTACCGTGTCGGCGGTGACCAGTTGCTGGTCGATGCCAACGGCGTCAGCCGCATCACGGTTCCCGACTACGCGGTCGCCCTGCTCGACCGCATCGAGAAGCATGACGCCCTGCGCCAGCGCATCACCGTCGCCTATTGATCCATGCCCGGCATGGCTGCGCTGACCGACCCGGCTGGCGTGATCATGCCGGATGGCTGCTTCGCATCGGGGTGGCCATGGTCGTCATCCATCGGCCCCATGTCATCGTCCGGCGGTGCCTTCGCCACGATCGCCTTGTATCCGGCTGGCGTCAGATCCGGCAATTTCTGCAAGAACGCCACCATGCTCCAGATGGTGGCGTCGTCGTGACTGGAGCCCCATGCCGGCATCGCGCTCATCTTGATGCCGTGCTTGATCACCCAGAACGCTTCGCGCGGATCGGATCGGAATTTCGACAGCTCGGGTGGCTGCGGGTACAGCCCCGGCCGGATTTCGGAATCGGCCATGCCTGGGGCCAGATGGCAGCCGGTGCACATCGCCGCGTACTGGCCCGCGCCCTTGAGGATCAACTGCGGATCTTCGAGGTTCGGTACCGTGAGGTCCTTCGAGCGCCACCCGATCGAGCGCTCGCGCAGCGTCTGAAGCAGCGCATAGACCGGCCGCGTGTGGTGATCGTCGGCACCGATGTTGTAGATGCCGGAGTAGACGAACGCGCCGACGCCGACGATGCCGATGACAGCCAGGGCCGCCGTGGTCGTGATGATGGTGGTGAAGTGTTTCATGGGCTGTCCTCAGAACCAGATGCGCACGCCGGCAACAAATTGCCGATCCATCGACGGCTGACCGTCCAGCCATGTGTAGTCAGCTGTCGTGCCATTGCGATGGATCCACACGATACCCACGTATGGCGCGAACTGCCGACTGACTTCGTAGCGCAGGCGCAGGCCCAGCCGGGTATCCGAAAGGCCACTGCCGACACGACTGGCTGGATCGTCGCTGCCGTAGAGATTGAGCTCGAACTCCGGCTGCAGGATCAGCCGCTGCGTGAACAGCAGCTCGTACTCCGCGCGGAAGCGTGCGGCGGTACGGCCTGATGGCCCAAGGTATCCGGTAGCTTCCAGCTCGAACCGGTACGGCGCCAGTCCCTGGATGCCGAATGCGGCCCACTGACGATGCGGACCATCACCCACGTCCTGTCGCACGCCGAGCTGGGTGTTCCAGAACGCGGCGACGGCATGGCTCCACAACGCCTCGACCTGGCCCTCCTCGATGCGGCCATGATCAGCATCACCTTCACTGCGCAGCCACAGCTTGTCGCTGTCGTTGCCGTACCAGCCCTCCACGTCCCACGACTGGCCGGTGGCATAACGGCCGTCAGTGAGCTCGAGCTGATCGATCTTGAGCATGCCCAGCGGCTGACTGTCGCTCATGTCCATGCCCGGTATGCTGCTCTGGCCGATGCCATCGGAATAATCCGGACTGCGCGTGTTCGTCGTGGCAGTGGCGCTGTTGGTCATGGTCGGCATCGCGTCGTGATTCGCTTCCGGCTTCACGTCATGGTTCATGCCCGGCATGGCCGAGGAATCCATCTGCATCGGCGGATCCGCCGGCGTGTCGGCACTTTGCGCCGCAGCTGCCAGCGGCCACGCAAGCAGCATGCAAGCAAACAGCATGCGACGACGCCAGCGAGTAGCGGTGGATATCTGCCTGCGCATGCTCATGACACCACCACCTCGCGCATCATGCCCGCCTCCATGTGATAGAGCATGTGGCAGTGATACGCCCAGCGCCCCGGCGCGTTGGCGGTCACCGCATAACTGATGCGCTGCGCCGGCTGCACGTTGATGGTGTGCTTGCGCACCTGGAACGCACCGTCGGCATCCTCCAGCTCGCTCCACATGCCGTGCAGGTGGATCGGGTGATTCATCATGGTGTCGTTGACCAGCACGATACGCAGCCGTTCGCCGGTGTTGAAATGCACGGGTTTGGCGTCGGAGAACTTCACCCCGTCGAACGACCACATGTAGCGTTCCATATTGCCGGTCAAATGCAGTTCGATCTCGCGGCCGGGCTCGCGCGTATCGATCGAGCCGCCGCTCGTGCGCAGGTCGGCGTAAGTCAGCACACGTCGGCCGTTGTCGCGCAGGCCGACGCCGGGATCGTCGAGGTTCGTGCGCGGCGTGTTCACGCGCATGTCGACAGCTGATCCCACTTCGGTGCGCGCATGCCGCACCGCCGGTGCCGCGCCCATGTTCGCCATGCCCGCCATGTCATGCGACGCATGCACGCCACCCATATCGCCCATCATGTCCTGCATGCCGAGCCAGACGCGTGCATCCAACGCTGGCACCGTAGCCTCCATGCCCAGCCGCGGTGCCAGCGTGCCGCGTGCATAGCCGCTGCGGTCGATCGACTGCGCGAACAGCGTGTAGGCACGTTCGTCCTGTGGCTCGACGATGACGTCATAGGTCTCGGCGACTGCCATGCGGAATTCGTCGATCGCCACTGGTTCCACGTCCTGGCCATCGGCACTGATCACGGTCATCTTCAGGCCCGGAATGCGCACGTCGAAAATCGTCGCCGCCGAGCCATTGATGAAGCGCAGGCGGATCTTCTCGCCGACGCGGAATATCCCGGTCCAGTTGCCGGCCGGCGCGGTGCCGTTCATCAGATAGGTATAGGTGCTGCCCGACACGTCGCTCAGGTCGGTCGGATTCATGCGCATCGCGTTCCACATGCGCCGCTGTGCCAACGCCGGCGCGAGTCCCTCGCGATGCACGTCGCGCATGAAATCGGCGACGGTGGGCTGGGCCCGGTTGTAGTAGTCGCTCTGCTTTTTCAGCTTCGCGTAGACATGCTCGGGGTTTTCATCGGTCCAGTCATTGAGCATCACCACGTAGTCGCGATCGGCGGGATGGCGCTCGGGACCGTCCGGCTCGACCACCAGCGCGCCATAGAGTCCGGTCTGCTCCTGGAAGCCCGAGTGCGAGTGATACCAGTAGGTGCCGGACTGGCGCAGCGTGAATCGGTAGACGAAGGTCTCGCCCGGCGCGATGCCGGGAAAGCTGATCCCCGGTACGCCGTCCATCTGGAACGGCAGCACGATGCCATGCCAGTGGATCGAGGTGGGCGCGCGCAACCGGTTGGTGACGCGCAGCGTGACAGTCGAGCCCTGGCGCATGCGCAGCACCGGGCCCGGCACGCTGCCGTTCACCGTGGTGGCGAGCCGCGGCGAGCCGGTGTAGTTCACCGGGGCCTCGAGTACGTCGAGTGAAAAATCGGTGCCGCCCGGCACGGTCGGTTGGCCGGCGCTGGTCAGCGCCCAGACGGGCGACGAGCGCCACAGCCCGATGCCGGCAAACGCGCCGCCCAGCGCAAGCCCCTGCACAAAGCGACGGCGGGAGTAGCTCGGCAGCGTGTCTGCCGAGGGGTGAACAGGTTTCATGGTGCAGCTCCACACAGCGTGCCCCGGCGCCCCGGAGTCGGTCATGGCCGCCGTCGCGCAGCAGCAAGCGGCCATGGCCGGAGCGCGCGACGGATCAGGTCAGTTCGGAGACCCGGAGCAATGGAGGTCGCAGCAGTGGTGCATGCGCGATCTTGGGCGCGATCACCCGAAGTGAGGCGACATGCAGGACAGCGGGTGCCACGGCAGAAAGGAGTGTCATTGCCATGACCGGCAACACCGTGCCGCATGCCGCCGCACAGTGACAGGTATTCGTCGTGCCGTGATCTGCATGGCCTTGACCGTCGCAACACCCGGACTTGATCGTCATGGCGTGATGCATGCCATCGGACATATGGGCCTGATGTGCGGCGTAGCCGGCAGCAGGCGCCATATCCGGCATTCCACCCGGTGCCGCATGCACCGGCGCCAACGCCAGCATCAGCCACGCCAGCCATGCCAGCACCCGAAGGTGCGGCAAGCGTACGAGATGGCGAAGTGTGCGAGGCATTGGCACAGCTTAGGTGCTGCGTTGTCCTGCCTCAACTCTGGAGCTGCATCCATCAGGCTTCCCGCCAGTCACGAAAGCCATGCAACGGGAAGCAGACACCCGCCCGTCTATACTTAACCACCCTGCCCGCCGTGACCGCCATGAATTACCGCCACGCCTACCACGCCGGCAACTTCGCCGATGTCCTGAAGCACACCGTGCTGCTTGCGCTGATCGAGGCGATGCAGGCCAAGCCGACGCCGTTCTGCTACATCGACACGCATGCCGGTAGCGGCAGCTACGCACTGGACGGTTTCGAGGCAAAGAAGACCGGCGAGCACAAGGACGGCATCACACGCCTGCATCCAGCCGAGAAGGTACCGCCACTGCTGCAACGCTGGCGCAGCCTGATCCTCTCCGGCGAAGGCAACGAGCAGGGCCTGAAGCACTACCCCGGCTCGCCACTGCAGGTCGCCCGCCTGCTGCGCCCGGACGACAGCGCACAACTGTGCGAGCTGCATACGGATGAAGCCACCAGGCTGCGCGAACTGTTGCATCGCGACCCACGCATGCATGTGCACCAGCGCGATGGCTACGAGGCATTGAAGGCACTCGTGCCGCCAAAGGAAAAGCGCGGACTGGTACTGATCGACCCGCCGTACGAGGCGCAGGAAGCCGAATACAAGCAGATCGAGAAAGCACTGAAGGAAGCGTTGCTGCGCTGGCCCACCGGCGTCTACGCCGTGTGGTATCCGATCAAGTTGCGCAGCCAGGTGCAGCCCTTCCTGCGCGGCCTGCAGCGTAGCAGCGCGAAGCGTGTGCTGCGTGCCGAACTGCTGGTGCATCCGGATGATTCACCGCTGCGCCTCAACGGCTCAGGCATGGTGATCCTCAACGCGCCCTGGAACCTCGACGACGTGTTGCGCGAACCGCTACGTGCACTGGCCAGCCTGCTGTCGCAGGAGCGTCCGGCCGAATGGAAGCTGGACTGGCTGCTACAGGAAGGTGCCGAGCCGCCGGCGCCGAGCCCGTTGCCGCCATCGCGCCTGGCAGCAGCGCGGTCCCCGTTGCGCGGCGGTCCGGTGGTGCGCGGCGCCGGCCCGACTCGCAAGCGTTGACGGCAGCAATACGAAAGCCCTCCCAATCTCGTCATTCCGGCGAAGGCTGGAATCGCTTTATCCAGAGCGAAGCCGGGTATCCATTTGGCCTCTTCTCGCAAGATCAACTGCGATTCCGGCCTTCGCCGGAATGACGAGGCTTGAGGTTGCCGGAATGACGAGGTTTGAGGTTGCCGGAATGACGAGGTTTGAGGTCGCCGGGACGAGATTTGAGGCCGCCGGAATGACGGCAAAACAGAATTCGAGCTGTCACATATTCCGCTTCGGGCATCGCTACACAACCTGCCCACGCGACTTGTTGTAGCGTAGCCAGCCCACCTAGCCCCCATCATGTGGACGTTCTCGCTCAGTAGCCCATTGGAGTTTTGACCATGTCCGTCACTGCCCGCTCCCTGCGCCACCTGTCCGCTCCACTGCTCGCACTGGCCTTGGCCGCCTGCGCACCGCCGCCGATCTACCCGAACGTGCCGAACGCCATCGTCGCCGTGCCATCCCAGGTGGCGCAGTCGCCCGAGCGTTATTCCGGCAATGCGGTGATCTGGGGCGGCCGCATCGTGGGGGTACAGAATTACGCCGACCACAGCGAGGTCGAACTGCTGGCCTATCCGCTGGATTCCTCGCAGCGACCGCGAGTAGCCGACAACGGTGGCGGCCGCTTCATCGTGGTGATGCCTGGTTACGTGGAAGCACTCAGCTATCCGCCGGGCGCGCTAATGACGGTCAGCGGCAAGCTCAACGGCAGCCGTGCGGGCAAGGTCGGGGAGGCCGACTACGTGTTCCCGTTGGTCATTGCGGCGCAGTCGCATGTCTGGACACCCGCAGAAATGGCACAGGGCCGCAGCAACATCAGCTTCGGTGTCGGCGTGGGTGTCGGCATCCGCTAAGCCTCTCACGCAGAATCCTGCGGCATCGGTAGACTGCACGATCAACCCCAAGGATCGACGCCGCATGTCCGGTCACGCCAATTCGCTGAAAGCGATCCTGCTCGCGCTCGGCGCCAATTTCGCGATCTTCGTCACCAAGCTGTTCGCCGCCGTCATCACCGGCTCCGGCGCGATGATGGCCGAAGCGGTGCACTCGCTCGCCGACTGCGGCAATCAGTGCCTGCTGCTGCTCGGCATGCGCCAGGCCAGGCGACCAGCCTCGGACGAATATCCGCTGGGCTGGGGCCGCGCGCTGTACTTTTGGTCCTTCCTGGTTGCGATCCTGCTGTTCAGTGTCGGCGGCATGTTCTCGGTCTACGAGGGCATCCACAAACTCACGAATCCCGAGCCGCTGAAGTGGCCGTGGCTGGCGCTTGGCGTGCTGGTGTTCGGCATCGTCGCCGAAAGTTTCTCGATGCACGGCTGCATGCAAGAGGTCAACAAGGCACGCGGCACGCAGAGCCTGTGGACGTGGTTCCACGAAACACGTTCGAGCGAACTGCTGGTGATTTTCGGCGAAGACCTGGCCGCCCTGATCGGCCTGTGCCTGGCCACGCTGGCGATCGGGACGACCATGCTTACCGGCAACCCGATCTTCGACGCGATCGGCACTGTCGCCATCGGCGTCCTACTGATCGTCGTGGCCGTACTGGTGGCGAACGAGGTCAAGGCACTGCTGATCGGCCAGGGCGTCGAACCGCGCCGCCGCGCCGAACTGCTCGCCTTCCTCAATAGCCGCCCGGAAGTCGCCGAAGTACTGAACCTGATCACCCTGCAGATGGGCCCCGACGTCATGGTGGCGGTGAAGGCACGCATGCAGCCAGCCGCCAGCGACCGCGCCCTGATCGACGCGATCAACGCAGTCGAGGCGGCGATGAAAGCCGCGTTCGATGATGTGCGCTGGAGTTTCTTCGAGCCGGATATCACCGATTGATCCAAAACATCAATTTTCGGCAAACGCACTGCAACTGCTACGTTGCGCAAGTCTGTCATTGCAGGTCAAAGGCGAACCGAGCATGCACCACTGCGGCATGCATCACCACCTGCGCGATTGCTGTCCGGGATCTCTTCGCCTATACATCGTTGACCCGATCATTTGAGACTGCCTGGTGAATCGAAAAGACCGCACGCATCGCTTGTCATGTCTGGCCCGGATGGCATGGGCGGGATTCGTACTTGCCACCATGTCGCAGGTAGCACTTGCCGCTGTCGACCACATCGAAGTCATCGATCGAAAGCCCTACCAGGATGGCAAGGTGTTTCCCGGGGTGGGGACTTACGAAGTGATCCACGGACGCGCGTGGTTCAAGCTCGACCCGGGCAACAAGGCGAATGCCCGAATCGTCGATCTCAGGTACGCGCCACGCGATAGCGAAGGACGGGTCGAGTTCTCCACGGAATTCGTGCTCCTGCGACCGACCAAGGCCGTCGATTCCACCCTGCTTTACGACGTCAACAACCGGGGCGGTCAAGTTTCCGGGATATTGAATCTTGCGATCGACCCGACCAAGACGCCCCCATTCGTTGATACCGGGTTCCTGCAGCGCAACGGCTTCACGGTGCTTGCCTCGGCCTGGCAATGGGACATCAAGCCTGAGGGTCCGGACGACCATCCCCTGGTGTTCACCCCGCCCATCGCCACCGATCATGGCCGCGTGATTACCGGAAAGGTGGCGAACGAATTCACCGTGGACAAGCCGTCGGACACGGCATCCTTCACTGGCATCGACGGGCGCGCCTATCCCGTCGCGGTCAAGGACGATCCCCTGGCGGTATTGACCGTGAGGGCTCGGCCGGGTGATCCACGTGTTCCTGTGCAGCGCAGCCTGTGGGGCTTCGTACCGGCGACCGACAGCCACGCATCCACCCAGCTCCGCATGCAGGACGGATTCAAACCGGGCCTGATCTACGAACTCACTTACATCGCACGTGACCCGTACATCGTCGGCACAGGCATCGCCGGCATTCGCGATCTGCTGTCCTGGTTCCGGGCTCATCCGTTCGCAGGTGCGCCCGCTCCCCAGCGCGTCCTGCTCTTCGGCGCCAGCCAGACCGGACGACTGATCGAGCAGATGCTTTACGACGGCTTCGCTCTCGACGAGCAGCAGAAACTCGTCTTCGACGGCGCTCTAAGCCTCGTAGGCGGCAGCGGCAGGGGCAGCTTCAATCATCGTTTCGCCTTTCCGACACGGGCTGCCAGCCTGGTGCTGGATCGGGATTATCCGACGGACCTGTTCCCGTTCACCACGGGAGAAGAACACGACAGCATTACCCAACAAACCGGCTCCCTGCTGGCGCGCGCACGCGACGCGAACGGAAAGAGCCCCAAGCTCTTCTTCGTCAACAAATCGACCGAATTCTGGGGACGCTCGGCATCACTGCTGCAGACACTGCCCGATGGCAGCGCCGACGTGACGACAGACCCGAACACGCGCCTGTATTTGCTCACAGGCATGCAGCACTTGCTGACGCCCGATCCCACTCGGGGCAGTACCGTCAACTGCTCCGATCCCATTGACGATATCCCCAGCTTGCGAGCCCTGCTGACCGACCTGGACCGCTGGGTGCGCAATGAGGGCACGCCACCAGCGAGTGCCTATCCCACGCTGGCGGGTGGCATGCTGGTATCCGCGACACGATACCGGCAACTGTTTCCCAAAGGGATCGGCCTGACTCCGCCGGACAAACCCTTCGTTCCTGATCGCATGGACTTCGGGCCTCGCTTCGCCTCGCAGGGCATCGTCGATCGCCTGCCGCCAGCCCGCGACCAGCCATACACGGTTCTCGTTCCAGCGCCGGACAAAGACGGCACCGACTCGACCGGTCTGCGGCCCGTCGAAGTGCAAGTCCCCCTCGGTACGTATACGGGCTGGAACCAACGCAGCGCAGCCTCCGGTCTTGGCTGGGCACTCGATCGGTTTGAGGGCTCATTCCAACCCTTTGCGCGCACGGAAGCCGAACGCAAATCGGCCGGAGATCCGCGCCCATCCCTTGAGGTTCGCTACGCATCGCGTGCGGCCTTCATTGAAAAGACGCGATCGGCAGCGAACAAGACTGTCGCAGCACATGAGCTTCTGGCGGAAGACGTCGACGATGTCGTTGCGATGCAAGCTGCGTTCTACGATCGCATCATGACCCACTCGCCAGGCGACTTGAGCTGCAAATACCTGTGGCCTGATTTTCCCCAGTGAACCCTGGACATCCGAAGAGTAAGCACTACACACCTCAGCCAGCCGCCTGAATAGATAGCGCTACTTCTTCAACTCCAGCAGATCCCAGCCATTCCCGTACAGATCCTCGAACACCGCGACCGTGCCGTAGGCCTCGTGTCGCGGTTCCTCGCGGAAGTGCACGCCGGCCGCACGCATGCGCTGCCAGTCGCGCTGGAAATCGTCGGTATGCAGCAGCAGGAACACGCGGCCGCCGGTCTGGTTGCCAATGCGCGAGGCTTGATCGTCGCCTTTGGCCTGGGCCAGCAGCAGGCGGGTTTCGCGTGAACCTGGCGGCGCCAGCAACACCCAGCGCTTGCCGCCGCCCATGTCGGTGTCCTCGATCAATTCGAAGCCCAGGGCTTTCGTGTACCAAGCGATCGCCTCGTCGTAATCGGCAACCAGCAGCGCCAATGCGCCGAGATGCTGTTTCATTTCTTGCCTGCCTTCAATGTCGGTAACGGGTCCAGCTCCGCCTGCAGCTTCTTGGTCAGTTTCGCGCGCACCAAGACGTAAGCGTCGAGGATGAACCCCGAAAGTTCGGCGGTGCTGAAACGCTGCGGCTCGATAACCGAGATCCAGTGCGCCCGCGCCATGTACGGTGCGGGGATGATGCCGGGCTGATCGGTCAGTTCCAGGAAGCGTTCGTCCGCCACCTTGAACGAGAGTCGACCGCCCTCGCTACCTTCCGAGGGCGTCACCACGAACATCTTGGCGCCGACGCTGAACACCAGGTCCGCGCCCCATTTGATGTCGCGCGTCACACCGGGCCACTTGCCGCACAGCGCCTCCAGCTGGATGGCGGTGAGGCCGCTGGCCTGCTTGCTGGTCATGCCGCTACTCCGCCGGAATCCGACGCACATTGTGCCGTGTGCCGGTCGACACTGTCTCCGCGGAAACAAATGCCCCGTACTGCAGCATGCGCCGTTTCGGCGCTGGCGCCAGTCAGGGCAATGCATGGCGGCCTAGGGAACCGCCCGTCATTGCAAATTCATGTTGCGTTGCACACAATACGCAAAAGTATGGAGCCATCATGATCCCTGCCATCGACTTCTCGGCCCCCGACCGATTTGCACCACTGCCGCCACGCAGCAGCGAGCGCTTTGCGCGCCCGCGCGTGGCGCTCACCAGCGAGGGCGAACGGGTGCGCACCCATGACGGCCGCGAGCTGGTATTGCGTGCGATCGAGCCGGGCGACGTGGCGGCAATGCAGCGCTGCTTCACCCGGCTGTCGCCGGAGGACATCCGGCGCCGCTTCCTGCATGCGATGTCCGAACTGCCGGCGCCGATGGCACAACGGCTGTGCCGCATCGATCCCGCGCTGGAAACCGCCTTTGTACTGATGGATGAATCGGTCAAGCCAGCGGAGATGCGTGGCGTGGGCCGGATCTATGTCGACGAAGCCACCGACAGTGCCGAGTTCTCGGTGCTGGTGGAGCAGGACTGGAGCCGCGTCGGCCTTGGCGCATTGCTGATGCAGCGACTGGTCGACGACAGCCGTCGCCGCGGCCTGTATGAGCTGTGGGGCTACGTGCTGCAGGAAAACCGCCCGATGCTGGAACTGTGCAAGGAGCTGGGCTTCAGCCAGCGCCTGATCCCGGATGAGCCAGGTACGGCGCTGATCACGTTGAAGCTCTGATCGCCCCATCCGCCCACGATGAAGACAGCCCCGGCTTGCCGGGGCTGTCGCGTTACACTTGCCCGCTTTCCCCGGCGCGGCTCGATGGCGGCGCCTTGAACATGCGCCTTCTATGTCCAGCCTGATCAAGCATCCGCCACTTCCCAGCAACCCCAAGCAACGCCGCTACTGGACGCCGCCCCACGGCTCCGCGCGGGCGCTGCTGATTGCCGAGGCGGCACGCACGCACGATGGCCTGTTGGTGGCGGTGACCCGCGACACCCAGCGTGCACAGGCGCTGGAAGCCGAGCTGAAGATCTTCGCCGGTGGCCTGCCGGTGCTGCATTTCCCGGACTGGGAGACGCTGCCCTACGACGTGTTCAGCCCGCATCCGGAGATCGTCTCGCAGCGCATCGCCACGCTGTACCAATTGCCGAACGTGAAACGCGGCGTGCTGGTGGTACCGGTGGCGACGCTGATGCAGCGGATCGCACCACGGACACATATCACCGGCTCCGGGCTGGTGCTGGCCAAGCGTCAGAAGCTGGATCTGGTCGCCGAACAACGCCGGCTCGAAGCCTCCGGTTATCGCAACGTGCCGCAGGTGGCCGAGCCGGGTGACTTCGCGGTGCGTGGCGCGCTGCTCGACATCTTCCCGATGGGTACGGCCGAGCCGTACCGCATCGAGCTGTTCGACGACGAGGTCGAATCGATCCGCAGCTTCGATCCGGAAACCCAGCGCTCGCAGCAGCAAGTGGAGAAGATCGAGCTGTTGCCTGCACGCGAATTCCCGCTCACCGAGGAAGCCGCCAAGAACTTCCGCGGCAACTTGCGCGAGCGCTTCCCGATCGACGTGCGCCGTTGCCCCCTGTATCAGGACATGAAGGAAGGCGTGACGCCCGGGGGCATCGAATACTACCTGCCGCTGTTCTTTCAGCAGACTGCCACGCTGTTCGACTACCTCGCCGACGACGCACTATTCGTGCTCGGTGAAGGTGCGGGCGAAGCCGCCGACCAGTTCTGGACACAGACCGCCGAGCGCTACGACCAGCGCGCACACGACATCGAGCGCCCGGTATTACCTCCGGCCGAACTCTATCTACCGCCGGAACAATTGCGCGAACGCCTCAACAAGCGGCTGCGCGTGGAAGTGGTCGACAGCGGTCACGAGCACGCCGTCACCAGTGGCACCCAGCCGGCACCAGAGTTGCCACTTAACCGCAAGGGTGAGGAACCCGGCACGTCGCTGCGGCACTTCCTCGCCAGCTATCCGGGCCGCGTGCTGATCGCAGCGGATTCGGCGGGACGGCGCGAGGCGCTGAATGAGACGCTGGCCGGCGCAGGGTTGAAACCAACCAGCACGGAAGGCTGGTCCGCGTTCCTTGCTGAGGATGCACCGCGCTTCGCCATTACCATCGCCAGCCTGGAACAGGGCTTCGCGCTCACCAAACCCGCGATCACCGTGCTCACCGAGCGCGAGCTGTACGGCGAGCGCGTGCGCAGCGAGCGCGACCGCAAGCGTCGCCGCGGCACTGCGCGCGATCCGGAAGCGATCATCCGCGATCTCACCGAGCTCACCCTCGGCGCCCCGATCGTGCATGTCGATCACGGTGTAGGCCGCTACCAGGGCCTGCTCTCGATGGACGTCGGCGGCATGGATGGCGAGTTCCTCACCATCGAATACGCCAAGGGCGACAAGCTGTACGTGCCGGTGGCGCAGCTCGGCCTGGTCAGCCGCTACTCCGGCACCGCGCCGGAACTCGCGCCACTGCATTCGCTGGGTGGCGATGCGTGGGAGCGCGCGCGCAAGAAGGCCGCCGAGAAGGTGCGCGACGTCGCCGCCGAACTGCTGGCGATCTACGCACAGCGGCAAGCGCGCGGCGGTGAGTCGATGCCGATCGACCGCCAGCTGGTGGAGGAATTCGGCAGCACCTTCCCGTTCGAGGAAACCCCCGACCAGGAAACCGCGATCGAAGCCGTGCTTGCCGACCTGGCCGCGCCGCGCGCGATGGATCGTGTGATTTGCGGCGACGTCGGCTTCGGCAAGACCGAGGTCGCGCTACGCGCCGCCTTCGCCACCGCCACAGCCGGCAAACAGGTCGCCGTGCTGGTGCCGACCACCTTGCTCGCCCAGCAGCACTACCGCAATTTCGCCGACCGCTTCGCCGACTGGCCGGTGCGTGTCGATGTGCTGTCGCGCTTCAAGTCGACCAAGGAAGTGAACGAGGCACTGAAGCGCCTCGCCGACGGCCAGATCGATGTGATCGTTGGCACGCACAAGCTGCTGCAGCCGGACATCAAGTTCAAGAATCTCGGCCTGGTCATCGTCGACGAGGAACAGCGCTTCGGCGTGCGCCAGAAGGAGCAGCTGAAGAAGCTGCGCGCCGAAGTCGACCTGCTGACCATGACCGCCACGCCGATCCCGCGCACGCTGAACATGGCGATGGCCGGCCTGCGGGATCTCTCGCTGATTGCCACGCCGCCGGCACATCGTTCTGCCGTGCGCACCTTCATCTCGGCATGGGATCCGGCGACGATCCGCGAAGCGCTGCAACGCGAGCTGTCGCGCGGCGGCCAGGTGTATTTCCTGCACAACGAGGTGCAGAGCATCGAGCGCACCGTGCGTGAGCTGGAAGAACTGGTGCCCGAGGCGCGCATCCGCATCGCCCACGGCCAGATGCCCGAGCGCGAGCTGGAAGGCGTGATGGCGGACTTCCACCGCCAGCGCTTCAACGTGCTGGTGTGCACCACCATCATCGAAACCGGCATCGACATCCCCAGCGCCAACACCATCATCATCAACCGCGCCGACCGCTTCGGCCTGGCACAGCTGCACCAGCTGCGCGGCCGTGTCGGCCGCTCACATCACCGCGCGTACGCGTATCTCGTGGTGCCCGACCGCAAGTCGATTACCGCCGATGCGCAAAAGCGGCTGGAAGCGCTCGCCTCACTGGAAGAACTCGGCGCCGGCTTCACCCTGGCCACCCACGACCTGGAAATCCGCGGCGCCGGTGAACTGCTCGGCGACGAACAGTCCGGCCAGATCCAGGAGATCGGTTTCGGCCTGTACACCGAACTGCTGGACCGTGCGGTCCGTGCACTGAAATCCGGCAAGATCCCCGACTTCGACCTCAGCAGCGAACACGAAACCGAAGTCGAACTGCACCTGCCCGCGCTCATCCCCGACGATTACCTCGGCGACGTGCATGCACGCCTCACCTTGTACAAGCGCATCGCCAGCGCGCGCAGCGAGGACGACCTGCGCGACCTGCAGGTAGAGATGATCGATCGATTTGGCCTGCTGCCGGACAGCACCAAGCAACTGTTCGCCATCGCCAGCCTGAAATTGATGGCGACCCCACTCGGCATCCGCAAACTCGACTTCGGCGCCAACGGCGGCCGCATCGTGTTCCGCGAAAAGCCCGACGTCGATCCCATGCTGATCATCAAACTGATCCAGCAACTGCCACGCGTCTACAAGCTGGACGGCCAGGACAAGCTGAAGATCACCCTCGACCTGCCCGGCGCCACCGAACGCATCCGCAGCGCGCAGGAAGTGCTGATCCTGCTGGGCGCGCGCCGACCCGGCTGAGCCTCAACGATCCAGCGGACTCAGCACGCCGTGCCCACCGCGGTTGAGCACGTGCGTGTAGATCTGCGTGGTCGCAACATCCTTGTGACCGAGCAGCTCCTGCACAGTGCGGATGTCATAACCGGTTTCCAGCAGGTGTGTAGCGAATGAATGGCGCAGAGTATGCGCACTCACTGGCTTGGCAACATCGGCAGCGCGACACGCCGTCTTCAATGCACGCGAGAGCATGGCATCATCGAAATGATGCCTGCGTTCGGCCCCGTCACGCGGATCACGGGACCGTTGCGCCGCGGGGAACACATACTGCCAGCCGATTTCGCGCGGGGCATTCGGATATTTGCGCGCCAGCGCATGCGGCAGCCATACCGCGCCAAACCCCGCAGCCAGATCGGCTTCATGCAGCAGGCGGGCGCGTTCTATTTCGCGGAGCAACGCTTCTGCCAATGACCGCGGCAGCATGGTGCGGCGGTCCTTTCCCCCTTTGCCATCGCGTATGGTGATTTCATTGCGACCGAAATCCACATCCTTGATCCGAAGCCGAAGCGCTTCCATCAGACGCATACCGGTGCCATACAGCAGGCTCGCCAGCAGCCAGGGCCGCCCGTCCATCCTTGCCAGCACGCGCGTGATCTCGTCGCGCGAAAGCACCGTAGGCACATGCTGCGACCGCTTGGCCCGCACCACTCCCTCCATCCATGGCAGTTCGATACCCAGTACCTGTTTGTACAGGAACAACAGCGACGCCAGTGCCTGATTTTGCGTGGTCGCCGCCACGTTGCCTTGCACCGCCAATCCCGACAGAAACGCCTCGACTTCAGCCTCACCCATGTCGCGCGGATGTCGTTTTCCATTGGCCAGGATGAAGCGACGAATCCAGCCCACATAAACCGTCTCGGTGCGAATGCTGTAATGCTTCAGCCGCAACACACGTCTCACCTCGTCAAGCAAACGCGGTGCAGACGGACCACCGACCATACGGTTTATTCCTGCGTTTCTGGGGTCATAAGACATAGCGCCTCGATCCGTGAGATATGCAAAGGCCATCCTCGCCCGGCCGCATTGCAACCGTCAGCCGGCAAACCCTTGTCAATCCGTAGGATTTGCTCGCTTGACGAGCAGCGACCTAAAGCTGAACATCCAGTGCATATGCCCCAATCTGGGGTCTAATAAGCGTTAGGTGTTACGTGAAGATTGCTGTGAAATGGAAGTTTGCGGGACTCACCTTGGTCACCTGGCCTATCGCCGCATGGCTGGTCTTTCCAAACCCCAGCTCTCTCTCGTCCAAAGCTTTGCTTGTCCTTGCATCCCTTCCTTTGTTCATTGCCGTAGGCATCGAGCTCTACGCTCAGTGGCGGGTGCTATGCGAGAGACCCGAGTCCTACGTATCAGGTAGCCCAGCAGGTAACAAAATTGCCGTAGTCTTGGCTGCGGTACTCATCGGTCTGGTTGCTTGTCTCGCGTATGCAATTGCGCGGCATCACACCTAACCCGTCGTTCAAGGCGGACGGCTACGCCGCCGCTTAACTCAAGCGTTAGGCCACAAGAGCAATGGATATCTCCGAGACCTACTTAGGCCTAGGGGCCGCAGCGTTCGAGCTCGGCGTACCTGTTGCAGCAGTCGTTGCCTTGGCGTTCGCGCCCCGCATGCGGAAATT
>Ga0302226_10000679_pt1 | contig 27281 bp, 25 predicted proteins | sample II_Palsa_E3_3_FD_193524 | JGI IMG/M metagenome (GOLD analysis project Ga0302226, IMG submission 193524) | Peat permafrost microbial communities from Stordalen Mire near Abisko, Sweden - II_Palsa_E3_3 | ecosystem: Environmental > Terrestrial > Soil > Palsa > Peat permafrost | place: Sweden...
TCTAAAACATGATGCGGAGGCGATGGCGTTTCTGAAGAAGGCGCCAGCGGAGAATGGCGTGCCGCCGCACATGATGACGGTGGACTTCCGCGCGGCGAAAGGAATGCCGGCGACGTTTGAGGCGCTGAGAGTGGGGGCGGGAGAAAAGGGGTTCGAGCATTTGGCCGAGGTGTATGCGGCGATGAAGAAGGAGAAGGCGGATTTCAAGGTGGAGGAGTCGCCAATGAATGACTGGGCGACGGAGTTGGAGGGGGACGGGCACCTGACGGAGGCGGTGGAGGTGTTGAAGCTGAATGTGGTGATGACTCCGGAGGCGGGGGACGCATGGGAGGCTCTGGGCGAGGCGCAGGAGAAGGCGGGGCAGAAGCCGGAGGCGGTGCAGAGTTATAAGAAGGCGCTGGAGAAGGATCCTGAGAATGCGGAGGCGAAGGAGAAGTTAAAAGCGCTGGAGGCGGCGCCTGCGGCTAAGTAAGCAGGAGCGTCCAGACGTTGGGAGCGCGAGAGTGCCCTTGCAACGAGTCGGAAACTTGTACATCATTCGGCGACGGGAGATCCGAATATGAAGAAGATTTGGTTCGGGAAGCTTGCCACATTTGCAGCGATCGCTTGCTGTCTTCTGTCCTTCACTTCCTCCGTTGGTGCGAGCAAGGACAACCTGCCGCGACTACCGGCAGCAGCATTGTTGGTGGGAAATTTGAGGGACGACCTGGCTGTGACTGTCGGCGAGAGAACAACACAGATACAAGGCGGCGGCGGTTGGATGGTGATTCCAAGCATTTCGGCGAACGGGCGCGTTGTGGCTTCCGCCCGCTTGATTCCAGAGAATTCCCTGGCAGACAAGCCCACATACATCGTTGGAACCTACGATATTGCCGGCAATCGATGGACGGACTACAACGAACTCCAAATCAAGGGTGGGACGGTGGCAATTTCTCCGGACGGCTCCAAGCTGGCGTGTAGCGACATGGCAACTGAGCCTTCTCTGCTCCACATCCTGGACTTGAAGACTGGAAAAATATCGGTAGGGCCAGAAGCGACGGCGGGTGCTCGCTTCCTCACCTGGTCTCCTGACAACCGGCGCATTGCTTTCGACAAGGAGTTCCAACGAGGAGCGGATGGGGCTTCAGTTTTGCTGTCTCCGGAGATCTACGTTTTTAATGTCGAAGACGGAACCGTCTCAAAGATTGCAGAGGGCACCGAGCCTTCCTGGTCGCCTTCGGGAGAGTGGATTGCGTTCAGTGATTTCTCCGCATTTCGAAGTGGAAAGTATGCCGACACTCCCAGCCGCTTGAGCCTGGTTCATCCCGACGGGACGGGTTCCAAAGTCGTTACGCTTCTCAAATGGAACGAGGATTTGTTCCTGCCGGCCGTCTGGTCTCCGGATTCCAAAGACCTGCTCATCGAACGACCGCAGGAAGACGAGGTGAATCCACGGGTGAATATCTACGTGTTGGACCTTGCCACGCTCAACCTCACAGCGAAGTTCAGGAAAACTCCAGAGGTTTATGGATGGGCGATAGCCAGGTAATGCGCCGCACGATTCAGGTCTAGCAACAGTAGATACATAGCAAACCTTCTGAATGACTGCGTTTTGAAGCTGTGGGTGGAGGCCCCCGATCCAGTACCGTAAGAAGCGGAAACCCGCGATTTCCTTGACATCACTGCGCCATTCCGCGATGCTTAATGCTCAGGTGTGATTGACTGGCTTTCGTGGGCGTGTGTCTGGAGGGAACTTCGGGTGCACCGCACAGTTCCAGTGCTTGCCGATTGGGCGAGCGAGAATCCCCAAATTTCCAAGGAAGACGCGACCGGCGAGAGAGTTTCGTGCGTTCGGCGCGCAAGCAGGATGTAGCAGTGAACGCTTTGGGTTTTGCAATGCAGGCTGGCGGCGGGTCGATCTTTGGTAAGTTTGGCGGGATTCCGCTGCTGCTGCTGATGTTTGTCGCGATGTATTTTCTGCTGATTGCTCCGAACCAGCGGAAGCAGAAGACGTGGGCGGCGATGCTGGCGGCACTGAAGCCGGGCGATCGCGTGACCACCAACGGCGGCATTCGCGGCGTGATTATCAGCGTGAAGGATGATTTGCTGGTGATCCGGACTGCTCCTGACGGCGTGAAGCTGGAGTTTGTGAAGAGCTCTGTCGCGGCGGTTACCACGGAAGAAGACAACAGCAAGGCGTAGTCGGCAGACGCCCGGGAAGTACACACCCTCTACAGGCATTGAAGGAAACAAGAGAACAATGGGCAAGAATCTCGCCACTAGAACAGGCTTTATCGTCGCAGTGCTGTTGATCTTCACGTACGGAATCTTCGGGATTCCGCATGGCGGATTGAGGCAGTCGATTCAGAACCGTATTAATCTGGGACTCGATCTCAAGGGTGGCACGCACTTGGTGCTGCAGGTGCACGTGGCGGAGGCCGTGAACTCGTCGACTGACCGGGATGTACAGGCGCTGAACACGGCGCTGGCGGCGACGGGAGCGACAGCGACGAAGCTGGACGCGGCGCATCCGGAAGTGATTACGATCTCGGGCGGATCGCCGACGCAGCAGAGCGCGGTCCACGATGTTCTGACGGGCAATGAGTATGCCGGCTATGACGTGTCGTCGGTGGGCAACGGCGGATACAAGATGACGCTGAAGCTGTCGGAGATCCGGGCGATCGAGTCGCGGGCTCTGGCCACTTCGATTGACACGATTCGGGAGCGCATTAATTCGCTGGGCATCGCCGAGTCAGACGTGAACCAGTATGGCTTGGGGGATAACGAGATCCTGGTGCAGTTGCCAGGCGTGTCCGATCCGGGCCGGGTGGAGAACATCATCCAGTCGACCGCGAAGCTGGAGATTCACGCGGTGGTTGGGACGTATGGCAGCGAGGCCGAGGCGCAGCAGGCGAATCCAGGTGGAATTCCTCCAGACGCTGAACTCCTGAAGGGATCCAATGGCGCGGGCGGGCCGGACGAGTATTACCTGCTGAAGCGGCTTGCGATTGTATCGGGCACGGACTTCCGCGACGCACAGCCTTCCACCGACGAGAACGGCCGTCCGGACATTACGTTCAACCTGACGACCGAGGCGGGCGATCGCTTCTACAAGTACACGGACGCGAACAAGGGCACGGGCCAGATGGCGATCGTGCTGGACAACCAAGTGCGCGAGGTGGCGGGGATCGAGGGCGCGATTCGCGACTCGGGACGCATCACGGGCGGGTTCTCGCAGGACCAGGCAGCCGATCTTAGCCTGATGCTGCGGACGGGTTCGCTGCCGGCGTCGATCACGTATCTGGAGACGCGGACGGTAGGGCCGACGCTGGGCGCGGCCAGCATTCACCAGGGCGTGGTCGCATCGATTGCCGGGCTGGTGGTGGTGTTGATCTTCATGCTGTTCTATTACAAGGGCGCGGGCATCAATGCGGATCTGGCGCTGATTCTGAACCTGCTGATCCTGCTGGGATTCATGGGCTACACGGGCGCGACACTGACGCTGCCGGGTATTGCCGGAGTGATCCTGACCATTGGTATGGGCGTGGATTCAAACGTGCTGATCTTTGAGCGCATACGCGAAGAGTTGCGGCTGGGCAAGACGGCTGCGGCCGCAGTCCAGGATGGATTTGCGCACGCGTGGACGACGATTTTTGACACGCACGTCACGACCGTGGTGTCGGCGGCAATCCTGTTTCTGTTTGGAAGCGGGCCGGTGAAAGGCTTCGCGGTAACGCTGACAATTGGTTTGATTGCAAACATCTTTACCGCGGTGTTTGTCTCGCGCACGATCTTTGATTACCTGCTGAGCAAGAAGGAACGCGGCACGGCAGAGCTTTCGATTTGAAGAGCAGCTTCCAGCTGTTGGCTTCCAGTGGAAGCAACGGCGACAACAAATTGGTACGAAGAGCTAAGAGCTAATCGCTGAAGGAAAGAAAAACGTGGAACTGTTTCGGAGCGCAAATATCGACTGGCTGGGGAAGAAATGGTACTTCCTGGGCTTCAGCCTGATCTTCTCGGTTGCTGGGCTGATCAGCATCTTCTTCTGGCATGGAATCCCGACGGGCGTGGACTTCAAGGGCGGAACGGCGATCACCGTTCAGTTCGACAGCGCGCCGCACGAGGACAACATCCGCAAGGCGCTCGCTGCGGCCAATATCAAGGACGCGACGGTGCAGCGGATCTCGGATGTGGGCGGCGGACCGCTGGGCAACAAGGAGATCATCTCGCTGCCGATGTCGACTGCGCAGGATACTGCGCATGATGAAGGCCGGTCGGCGGTGGAGAACGCGCTGACAGCGGGGTATCACGACTCGGGCTTCACTGTTCAGCAGGTGGACATTGTGGGGCCGACGGCGGGCAAGCAGCTGACACATGAGGCCGAGCTGGCGACGTTGTACTCGTTGCTGGGCATGCTGATCTACCTGTGGTTCCGGTTCGAGCTGATCTATGGTGTGGCGGCGGTGGTGGCGGTGTTTCACGATACGCTGATCACGATTGGCTTCTTCTCACTGACGAACCAGGAGATTACGCTGACGGTGGTCGCGGCGATCCTGACGCTGGTGGGCTACTCGATGAACGACACGATTGTTGTGTTCGATCGCATTCGCGAGAACTTGGCATTGAATCGGCGCGACAAGCTCGCCGATTTGGTGAACCGCAGCATTAACCAGACGCTAAGCCGAACGGTAATTGCTTCGGGTCTGACGTTTCTCACGGTGCTGTGCCTGTTTGTGTTTGGCGGCGAGGTGCTGCGTGGCTTCTCGTTCGCGCTGGTGGTGGGCATCATCATCGGAACGTATTCGTCGATTGCGGTGGCGGCGCCGATGCTGGTGGCGTACCAGGACTGGCGGGCGAAGAAAGCGCCCGCGGGCAAGCGGGTCGCGCTTCCTGCAGCGAAGGTTGTTCGGCGCTAAAGGGCAGGATTGCACCATTTTTCGGGCATTTTCTTCTTCCGGGTGATTTGAGATAGGATGAGCTGCAAGGCGCAGCATCTCAAACCCCGGACCAATTCATCTAAAACAGTGGCGAACAATAGACGCCATGCGTGCAGTTTTTTCGAAGAAAGAAGTAGCAGTCGGGAACAATTTGAGTTAACGCGGTGTCTAAAGTTCTTATGCTTTCCCCTCAGGGGAAGGAGGTCGCTTAAATGTTCGAAGACGCTCTGATGGAATCCGGCGGTAAGCTCAAGACCAGGTCGAAGTATTGGATGATCGCCACGTTCGTATTCAACGGGCTGATCGTCGGTCTGATGATCTTGATTCCGCTCCTGTATCCGGAGGCCTTGCCGCACAACTCGCTGACGGCATCGTTGACGGCACCGCCACCGCCGCCGCCACCGCCACCGCCACCACCGCCGCCTGAAGTTAAGGTCATCAAGGTGGTGACCGTGGATAACGGTCTCCATGCGCCAACGAAGATCCCTAAAGACATCAAGATGGTGAAGGAAGATGCGCCGCCGCCTCCAGCTGGGGCAGGCGTTGCCGGCATGGAAGGTATGGCCGGCGGAGCGCCGGGCGGAGTATTCGGCGGCATCACGGGCGGTACGGGGCCAGCGATTCACGTCGCGCCGCCCAAGCCGACGGGACCGGCTCGCATCTCAGGCGGCGTGATTGCGGGTACTCGCGTTGCGTTCGTCGAGCCTCAGTATCCCCCGATTGCGAAGATCGCTCACATGAGTGGAACGGTTGTGTTGCACGCAATCATCTCGAAGAGTGGTTCGGTGGAGAAGCTGGCGGTTGCCAGCAGCACGAACCCCATGTTCAACAATTACGCACTGCAAGCGGTGCAGCAGTGGAGATACCGGCCGTATTTGCTGAATGGCGAAGCGACCGAAGTGGATACCACTATTACAGTGAACTTCGCTCTGAACGGGAGCGAATAGATCTCGGGAGCAGCGTGGCGCGGAAATCTGTTGATTATTAACCCGTTGGTCAACAGCGCGCCACGGGGCTCAACCTGAGTTATGGTAATAATCTCGACGACATCCTCGGCGAGAACAGGCGAAGCCTCCTGTTCGAACCCATAAGCTATCCCGATCAAGCTTCACCGCTCGATCCAAACCATGGTTCAGGCAGTACCAGTACCTAGCACGTCCACCACCAGGAGGAAAGACTTCGTGATTCTCGCTCAACTCGCAAACTTCGCACACGCACCCGCCGCGCTCGCCACATTTTTCCAAGACGCACCTGCCGAAGTCGGCTTCGGTCCCGCGGCCCTTTGGGCCCAGATGGGCGTTCCTGCCAAGCTCGTAGTTATCCTGCTGTTCATCATGTCGATCTGGTCGCTGGCCGTAATGATCGACCGCGCCCTGTACTTCTCGGCGGCGCGCAAGCAGTCGCGTGAATTTGCACCGAAGGTTGCCGGCGCTCTGAAGGAAGGCCGTCTGGACGAGGCGATCAAGGTTGCTGATCGTTCCAAGAAGTCGCACCTTGCGGAGGTTGTGACGGCTGGTCTGACCGAGTTCCGTTCATTCGGTTCGGGCGGTGCGATCTCCGAGGAGCAGATTGAGAGCTCCAAGCGCGCCCTCGAGCGCTCTGAGGCAATCGTTCACGCTAAGCTGAAGAAGGGCCTTGGCGGTCTCGCTACCATCGGATCGACGGCACCATTCATCGGGCTGTTCGGAACGGTCGTTGGTATTCTTAACGCCTTCAAGGCGATCGCAACCACCAAGAGCCAAGGCCTGGCGGCAGTCGCCGGCGGTATTTCGGAAGCCCTGGTGACAACCGCGTTCGGTCTACTGGTCGCTATCCCTGCCGTTATGACGTTCAACTATTTCACTGGCAAGGTGGAGTCGTTCGACGTGGAGATGGACAACAGCTCGTCGGAGCTGGTGGACTATTTCATCAAGCAGTCGCACCGCTAGCCTGCTGGCTGGCTCCTGGCGGGGCTGGTTGGTAGATGTCTAGTTAGCAGTTACTAAGTACGACCTTGCGAGAATCACGCTGGAATGTACCGGGCGCCGAAGCGAACGGCGTCCGGGCACTCAGCCTCCTCGCAACAACAGCCAGGGCAGGTAGCCGCAGGCGGCGACCACGACCCGAACGGAGCGGATTTTTATGTCGATTGCAAAGCGGGACGAGGGCAAGAAGGTCAACTCGAACATCAACGTGACGCCGATGGTGGACGTGATGCTCGTGCTGTTGATCATCTTCATGGTCATCACTCCGATGCTGGGGGACAAAATCACGGTTGATCTCCCCAAGGTGAACGCCGCGGTTATTCTGGATGCAGCCAACAAGGAAGACGCGATTACGGTCGCGGTGACGCGCGATGGTTCGATGTTTGTGCGCGGCGATAAGGCTTCGTCGACCGCCGATGTGACGGCCAAGGTGCAGGCGCTCGAAGCACTGAAGACCAACCCGGGCGATGACAAGTCGGTGTATCTGAGTGCCGATCAGCGGGCGAACTTTGGCAAGGTAGAGGATGCAATCGATGCGTTGCGCGCTGCCAGCGTCAATACGCTGAACCTGATGACCGATAAGACATATAACGCTCAACCGCAGTAAGCGAGCGCGGGCGTTTATTGCCTGAGCCGCTGGTAGAAAACGCGGCCGGCATGCAAGGAATTAAGGAAGCAACAAAAGGAGTTTCACTATGGCAATGGGTGGTGGTTCAACAGGTGGTGCAGTTTCGGACATGAACGTCACGCCGTTGATCGACGTTCTCTTGGTGCTTCTGATCATCTTCATGGTGATCCAGCCGACGACGCCGAAGGGTTTGGACACGGTGGTACCGCAGCCGCCCAAGGACAAGAACACGCCGCAGACGGACGATAAGGTGATCGTTGTTTCTGTACTCAACACAGGCTCCGTGCCGACGTACAAGATCAACGATCAGACGTTCCCCAGGGACCAGGTGGCGACCGAACTGACGAAGATCTTCGAGACGCGAAATACGAAGATCATGTTCATCAAGGGTGACCCAGAGTTAAACTTCGGCGCTGTTGCGGACGCGGTTGGCTTTGGCAAGCAGGCTGACGTTACGAACATCGCGATCATTACGCCGGGCGTCGAGAACGGCAGCTAATCGCTGATCGCCGCTCGCAATCGCAGCAGTCTTTGGAACTCAGGCGCTCCATCCGATGGCAGATTGATTGCCAATGGATGGAGCGCTTTTCTGTGCGGTGAAGATAAGACAAGCAGAGCGCCTGTGGGTGCTGTGGGGTGTCCTGGTGGTGTCGAGGAGGGCTCCGGGTGGGGAACCGAGGCGAGCGAAGCGCTAGAGGCTGCTCTCGGCCTCTTCTACGGTGGCGAAGCGCGGGAAGAACTGGTCCACGCGAGTGGATTGGAAGAGTGCCCAGACGCGGTCGGAGATGCCGACGAGGGCGACCTTGCGACCCTTGTCGGACTGCGAGACGTAAAAGTTGACGAGCACGCCGAGACCGGCAGAGTCCATGTACTCGAGCGCGGTGCAGTCGATGATGAGGAGGTCGGCGTCCACGGCTTGCAGCTGGGGTTGCAGGACAAAGATGTGGCCCAGGGTGAGCGCTCCCTGCAGGGTGAGAACGGTGCAGCGGGGATTCGCAGTGGTACGAAACGAATAGTCAAGTTGATCCTGGGGCATCTCGTAAGGATAGAAATTCTGGTGGGCGCTCAGGTTAACATCGTGTGAAAGAACGCCGATGGACGGAAATGCCCGCGGGTAAATTGAGGCGAACACAAACGAGAAGGCCTCCCTTGCGGGAGGCCTTTGCTGCGAAGCGAATTGGGTTATGGGAACGTCTGGTTGAAAACGGAGGTTACTGCTGCGGGGTGATGCCGCCGTGCGCTGCAATCTTTTCCTTGGCGGCTTCGTTGGCTCTGCGAGCGCCCATGCCGCGCTGCACCCATTCATCGGCCTTCGCGAGGTCGGCCTTGCGGGCGGCATCGTCGCCGCACTCCAGGTCCGCTTTGAGGCGGTAGGTGAGGTTAAGAATAGCCATGGCCTGGTCGTTATTGGGATTGATGTTCACGGACTGTTGCAGGTACTTCAGCGCATCGTTGATAAGGTCGGTGTTTTGCGCAACCAGTTTTTCGCAGACAGCCTTGGACTTTTTGACATCCCCCTGGCCATCATACTGAAGGCCAGCGGCACCAAGCGTGTCCCCGGTATTTTTGAAAGCCTGGGCCCAGTTAATGTAGCCGAGGGTGTAGTTGGCATCGGAGTCATGGTCATCGAGCGAGATGATCTTTAGTTCGGTCGCCTTGGCCTCATCATACTTGTGGATGTTGCGATCGATGGAGGCGATCTGGCGGAGGGCGTCGAGATCGTTGGGATTCTGGGCGAGCACTGCGTTGAAGCCGTCGAGGGCTTTCTGTGCGATGGCTAAATTCTCGGGTGTGGTGAGATCGGGGACGACCTGGTAGCTATACGCGGTGGCCAGGTAAAGGTGGCTTACCGGGCTGCTTGGATCGAGAGCGACGGACTTCTGGAAGTAATCAACTGCTTCCTCATACTTGCCAGATTTGAAGGCCTGAACGCCCTTAACCAGCTCGTCACGCGCCTTGAGTTTGGTACATCCCACTGTGCCTGCCAGCGTGAGTAGCAGCGCTGCACTTGCGGTCATTCGTGCACTAAGTTTCATCAGTGAACCCTTCCCAATTATTTAACGAAATCGCCCTTGGCCCACAAAAGGGCTCAGCCATCAAGATACTACGCATAACAAGCCTCTTTGATTGTAAAGGCAGCGAGGCTGGTTTACCAGTGGCGGGAAATTGGTCCAGCCAGGCTACCTCCTAAGTGGTTTGATGCATCGGAAGCGAGGACGCGATGGGCTGAACGCAGGCTGATAGCATCGGGGGGACGCCGGCGCAGAGCCGGACTTAAGGGAGGCAGGAGCATGGCAACGGGCAAGTGGACGGCGGAGCAGATACCCTCGCAGGCAGGCAGGACAGCGCTGATAACGGGCGCAAACAGCGGGATTGGCTATCAGGCCGCACTGCAGCTGGCTCGCCATGGGGCACATGTGTTGCTGGGATGCCGCAATGAGGCCAAGGGACGCGGGGCGCTAGAGCGGCTGCTGCGCGAGGCGCGGGGAGCGAATGGTGAAGGAGCGAGCGCAGAGGTGGTGCAGTTGGACATGGCTTCGCTGACTTCGATCCGCGACTTCGCTGCGGCATTTATCGGGCGAGGCATCGTGATGGATTTGCTGATCAACAATGCGGGCGTGATGGCGCTGCCTAAGCGTGAGCTCACGGAAGACGGATTTGAGCGGCAGTTTGGCACCAACCATCTGGGTCATTTCGCGTTGACCGGGTTGCTGCTGCCGGCGCTGCTGGCCGCTCCGGCGCCGCGGGTGGTCACGGTGGCATCGCTGGCGCACCGTACGGGCAAGATCGAGTTCGACAACCTGCAGCGCGAGCGCGGGTATGAGGGGTGGGATGCTTACAACGCTTCGAAGCTGGCGAACATTCTGTTTGCGAAGGAGCTGGATCGGCGGGCACGGGCGGCGCACAGCCGGCTCTTGAGCCTGGCGGTGCATCCAGGGGTTTCGACTACGAGCATCTTTGCGAACGGGCCGGGCACGATGAACTTGAAGGCAATCATGGTGAAGCTGCTTGCCCCGGTGATGATGCAGAATGACGAAGCTGGCGCGCTGCCGACGTTGTATGCGGCGACGTCTCCGGATACGCATGGCGGCGAGTACATTGGGCCGGATGGGTTCGGGGAGTTGAAGGGTGCGCCGGTGGTGGTGCAGCCGCGGCCGCAGGCTCTGGATGTGGCGGTGGGTGAGCTGTTGTGGGCGGTGTCGGAAGAGCTGACGGGCGTGCACTATCCGGCGCTGAACTGATGCAGGGCGGCTGAGGGTTTGGAATGTTGCTCTCCCACCCGTCCGCAAAAGGCGCGTACGGATGGGGCGTCAAACAAGTTGTGTGTGAACCTACATCTCAGAAGCGAGATGTGGGGCACCCGGACATGGGTCTGGAGAGGCTGCTAGCGCTTGCGCTTCTTGGTGGCGACTTTTTTGCGAGCGACGGGCGTCTTCGCGGGAGACTTCTTGGTGGGCGGGCGTTTGACAGTGGACTTCTTCTTCGCGGGAGCTGTCGGGCGGGTGGAAGCGCCGGTGGTTGAGGGTGCGGCGGCGCTGTTGGCGAGGCGCTGCAGCTTGGCGGCGTGCGTGTCGAGCAACTTCTCAATCTGGCGAATGAGGATGCTGGTCTGCATGGGCTTGACGAGCATCTTGTCGGCACCGATGTCGGCCCAATCGTCGTCTGGAAAGGCGGTGAGCAGGGCGACTGCGGGGTGATAGACGGCGGTGCGGGCGGCCTGGATGACCTCGCGGCCGGCAGCGTCGCTTTCCATGCGCATGTCGGTGATGACCATCTGGTATTCGCGCAGTTTAATTTTGGAGCGAGCCTCGCGCGCGCTGGCGGCCGTGTCCACATCAAATCCGCTGATTTCGAGGACGGCTTTGAGGGTCAGCAGAACAGTTACTTCATCATCGACAAGTAGAACGCGGCGTTTCGCCAAGGGAATCTCTCCTGGTCCTGCGCGGACGGCGAGGGTTTAAGAGCCTTCGGCTGCTGCGCTAAGACAGTGCTACTACATAACAAGCTACAGACTAACCCAGCTATAGTCGCAGCTTGGCGAGGGTGGCGCAACCACAGTGGGCGATGTCAACCGGTGGGACGCTGTGAGGCCTGCTCAGGGTTGGATGGGAAGGTTTACAGGCTGATTGCGGAACTTGCGCAGGAAGAGGTCCATGGACCAGCCTTGCACGACGATGGAGAAGACGACGACGATGTAGGTGGTGGGGAGGATCCAGCGGTTGGCGGGGGCCGCAGGGACAGCGAAGGCGAGGGCCAGGCCGAGTCCTCCGCGGAGACCACCCCAGCTGAGTGCGGCGATGGAGCTGCGGTGTTGTTGGCGGAGCGCCTGGAGGGTTCCGAGAACCAGGGCGACCACGCCGACGCGAACCGCGAGCACGACGATGATGGCGATCAGGCCGGAGGCGAAGTAAAGGCGGTTGAAGGCGATGGAGAGCATTTCGAGGCCGAGGAGGACGAAGAGCAGGACGTTCTGGAGCTCGTCGACGACTGTCCAGAAGCGGTCGATGCTTTCGTGGGAGATGGAGTGCTGGGCGTGGCGGCGGTTGAGCTGGCGGAGGGTGATGCCGGCGACGACGGCTTCGAGCGGGGCGGAGAGATGGAGGTTTTCGGCGAGGGCGTAGCCAGCGAGGGCAAGTGAGAGCGTGAGGAGAATCTCGACCTGGTAGGAGGAAACAAGGCGCATGAGATAGGAGGTAATGGCTGCGCCGAGGATGCCGAGGAGGACGCCACCGCCGATCTCGAGGATGAGGATCCAGCCGATGTGGAGAGCGGTGGGCGCCATGCCGCGGGAAGCGGAGAAGAGGGTGAGGAAGATGACAGCCCCAATGCCATCGTTGAAGAGGGACTCGCCGGCGAGCTGGGCCTGGAGATGCCGGGGAGCGCCGACGCGCTTGAGCATTTCGAGGACGGCGATGGGGTCGGTGGGGGAGATGAGGGCGCCGAAAAAAAAGCATGCGAGCCACTGGGGATGCATACCCAAGGCGGAAAGGCCGACCCACATGAGGCCGGCGACGGCGCCGGTCGAGAGGATGGTCCCGAGGACGGAGAGAAGGGCGATGACGAGGCGTTCCTTGACGACATACTCGAGGTCGAGGAGGAAGGCTCCAGCGAAGAGCAGCATGGGGAGCATGCCGTGGAGGATGAGGGATTCGAAGTCTATCTGTTGTACGAGACGAATCGCCCAGCTGTACATGCCGGGGGTGCGCGCGTCGATGGCTTCGAGGATAAGGGAGAAGACGACGGTGAGGAGGATACAGCCGACAGTAAGCGGGAGCTTGAGCCAGCGGGAGCTGATCCAGCCGAAGAGTGCTGCGATGGCAATCAGGGTACCGAGGATGTCCAGTGTCGTCATCGGGCAATATTTGTACGAAGCGTAGTTCGAGTCTAACTGGAGCTACGCGCGCGGCCCTCGGGAAACCCGTGCGTCCTTCCCGAACCTCCTCTGCGGGAAAGGTAAGCTTGACCGTGACGTAGAAAAAGGACGGAATTAGTGTTTCGCGATGCCAGGGTTGTTGCTCGGAATATCCCGCTAACTCCTATAGATGGAATCCGTTAGCGGTGTGTTTGAGTGTAGGGACTGAGGAATCAGGCGGGGGGAGGCATCGACCGATTGCGCCGTGTACGGTAGCGCACACAGGTCGTTCTTACGTAGATGCTATACTCGCGAGTGCTCTAGTTTCTGCTGTAATCGAGCTGAAATCCAAACCAATCCCTAAAAACATGGCCGCAGCGAGTGCGAGCCGTGGAGGCTGAATATTCCACCATTAGATAAACGCTCCGCCAAATCCTTTATTCGCACCAACGAACGTATCCGTGCGCGCGAAGTCCGCGTGATTGATGAAAACGGCGAACAACTCGGCGTGATGGCTCCGTTCGAGGCTTTGAAGATGGCTCGCGAGAAGTCGCTGGACCTGGTAGAGATCTCGCCCAATGCCGTGCCGCCTGTGTGCAAGATCCAGGACTACGGCAAGTATCTTTACGAGAAGGACAAGAGCGATCGCGCTGCGCGCAAGAAGCAGAAGGTCATCGTCATCAAGGAAGTTAAGTTCTCGGTTACGGTCGATGAGCATGACTACCAGACGAAGAAAAACCAGGCAGTACGGTTTCTTGGCGATGGCGACAAGGTGAAGGCGAGTCTGCGGTTCAAGGGCCGGCAGATGGCGCATCGCGATCTTGGGTACAAAATCATCAATCGGCTGATTATGGACATTGGCGAGGCAGGCACGGTGGAGTTCATGCCGCGCATGGAAGGCACGACGCTGCATGCGATCCTGGCTCCGGCGAAGAAGGCCGAGGTGCAACAGCCTCCGGCAGCGCCCAAGGTGAAAGTGCCTGCGCCTGTGGAAGCCGAAGTTCCTACGGCATAGAGTCTAGAAGCTGACGCAACAACGCCCGCGAGATTGTCTCGCGGGCGTTGCTGTTTCTGCGTGCTCGTTTCTCAGCGTTCGAGGCCCCACTCGTTGACAAAGTGGAAGCCGCGGTCTTGGAGGGGATAGTGAGATGGCAGCGGAACGCGGACGAGGGTGAGGGTGCCGGCGGTCTTGGCGTCGTTGCCGGTGGGGGTGAGGACCATGTGAGTGGGATCTGGCTTGGTTAGGGCGTACACGGGCGGAGGTCCATCGTGACCGAGGCAGAAGAGCTGAATGGTATGTTTCTTCTCGTCAGGATGATAGCCGCCCCGCCAGAGGACGGTGTCGGAGGAACGGAACATGACGCGACCGGACGGCTCGAAGAAGATGTCGGCTAACGGAACGCCATCGCCGGTGAGAAAGGGCTTGGTTGCCGAGGCGAGATGCCATTGACCAGTGATTGGTGGAGGATTGCGCTGGCTGCTTAATTCTTCCGCGTACCCTTTCCGTAACTGAAAGGCTGCCGGCAGAACGGCCAGCAGCAGCACAACAACGACGCAGATGGTTTCGAAGCGCAGGCCGTAGCGGCGAGCGGGCTTGACCCAGCCGTCGATGGGCTTGCAGGGGCGATGCAGGAAGAAGAAGTTGTAGAGGCTGGGCATGTCGGGAACGATGAGAGCGATAGACATAAGGACAAGGTGGGCTGCGTAGAGCTTGACGGGGACGTCGTAGCAGAAGTTGTAGAGGACGATGTTGGTGGCAAGGAAGGCGGTGAGAAGCTCTCCGACGAGGCCGGTGCGCCGGAAGAGGATGAGGATGCCGGCAGTGACTTCGGCGCCGCCGCAGACCATCTCGTAGACGGGATTGAGGCCGATGAGAGTCCAGAGCATGGTCATCGGCGAGCTGTTACCGAGAGGCTCGTTGAGGACGGCGAGTGAGGGCGGGGCCATCTGGAGGGGGAAGAGTTTAGCCAGGCCGTAGCCGATCATGGCGACGCCGAGGGTGATGCGAAGGGTGAGGCGAAACCAGAAGAAAAGGCGTGGGTAGGCGAGGCTGCGGCGTGCGGGACTGCGCAGTTCGGCGATCGCGGCCCAAATCAGGGTTAGGAGGATGGCGACGGCGAGCATGATGCCGACGGCGATCCAGTTGAGGATTGTGTCGCCGGAGCCGGTGTCGTGAAGCTTGGCGCCGACGCCGGTGAGATGGAAGAGGTGTTGGCCGAGCCACTGCGCGCCGTGGAAGAAGGGCCAGGAGGTCCAGTTCTCAAGGTGTTCGCCGATGTGGAAGGGGATGACCTCCCATAGGGTCGCGTTGGCGCAGCAGAGTGCGTAGATCATGAGGTAACAGAAGGAAAAGCGGAAGGCGAGGCGGGTGCCGAAGGACCAGCGCCGGGGAGTGGGCACGGTCGGCATGTCAGAGGTGATGGGGGGTTGGAACGAGGGATCGGGGATCGGGTCATGCGAGAAGGCTGGAGACAGATTTGGGGAGGCGTCGGGGGTCAACTCGGACAAGGGTCTGCCTTTCGTGTGGCGGGGAAGTTGGGGTGGAACGATTGTTGCGTGGGATGGAGAAACCGTCAACGACTAAGTGCGTGGCCCGAGGTCGCGATAGGCAGCGAGTGCAGCGAGATGACCGCACATGCCGTGGACTCCGCCGCCGGGAGGCGTGGAGGAGCTGCAGAGATAGACGCTGGGGTTGCTGGTGCGATAGCCGCGAGCGGTGGGGCGAAAGAGAAGCTGCGAGAGGGTCATGGCGCCGCCGGAGATGTCGCCGCCGATGAGGTTAGGATTCCATTCGGCGAGGGCGACGGCGTTGCTGGCGCTACGGGCGAGGACGGTGTCCTGAAAGCCTGGGGCGAAGCGGGCTATTTGCGTTTCGATTGCGGCGGTTCTATCAACGATGGAGCCGGAAGGGACGTGGCAGTAGGCCCACGCGGTGTGCTTGCCTTCCGGGGCGCGCGATGGGTCGAAGAGGCTGGGCTGGACTACGAGCACGAAGGGACGGTCGTTGAGGCGACCATAGAAGGCGTCGTGTTCGGACCGGGAGATTTCGGCGAGCGTGCCGCCGAGGTGGACGGTGGCGGCGCGGGCGCACTCGGGGGCACGCCAGGGGATGGGCTGGCTGAGGGCGAAGTCGAGCTTGAAGATACCGGGGCCGGGGCGGAATTTGAGGAGCTCGTGGACGTAAGCGGGGGCGAGGGCGGAGTTGGCGATGCGAATGAGCGCGTGAACGCTGGTGTCGAAGAAGGTGGCGTTCGCGGAGGGGAGGTCGGCGAGGTTTTGGATGTCGGCGTTGAGGAAGATGCGGCCGCCGAGGGATTGCAGGTAGTTCGCGAGGGCATTGGTGATGGATTGCCCGCCGCTTGCGGCGATCGGCCAGCCGGTAGTGTGGCCGGCGGCGGCGAGGACGAGTCCGGCGGCGGAGCTGGCAACGCGGGTTAGCGGCAGTACGGAGTGCGCGGCAAGGCCAGCGAAGAGGGCGCGAGCGCGCTCGTTCTGAAAGAGGGTGGTGGCGAGCAGTTGCGCGGGTGTGAGCGCGGCGGGGCCGAAGGTGGCCATGGCTATGGGGTGGCTGGGGAAGCGCAGGAGGGGCTGGGTGAAGTCCTCGATGAGTTGGGGCCAGTTGCGTACGGTGGGGCCAAGGAGCGAGCGCCAGGCGCGGCCGTCGTGCTGGGTGAGTTGCGCGACGGTTGATTCAAGGGCGTGTTCGAGGGTGACGGCGGTGCCGTCGTCAAGTGGATGTGCGAGAGGGATGGGCGGTTCGATCCAGCGCAGACCGTGGGCAGCGAGAGGAAGGCTGCGGAAGAAGGGGCTGGCGATGCCTAGGGGGTAGCAGGAGGAGCCGAGATCGTGATGGAAGCCGGGGAGAGTGACTTCGGCGGTGGAGCAGGCGCCGCCGATAGAGGCGTTGCGCTCGTAGACGGTGACAGCGACGCCGCGCTGCGCGAGGGTGATGGCCGCAGCGAGACCGTTGGGGCCGGAGCCGATGATGTTGGCGGTCTGGAGCGGCATATCAACTGTAATGCTACCGCGAAGAGGGGTGTCGGCGAGGAAGGATGTAGTCGGTTAGATCGGCTGTGTTGCTAATTCGCGGGTGAGTTCGGGGGCTAGGCCTTCGAAGTTGCCTTGGAGTTCGCGGGCGCGGGTGAGGGCGGCTTGCACGTTGGGTAGGACGTTTTCCGGGCCTACGTGCTTGAGGAAGTCGGAGTGGTCGATGATGTGGCAGGGCTGGTCGCGGGCTCCGCAGAGGAGAAGAGTTCTGCCGGTCTTGTGGAGGCGGGTGTTGAATTGCTCGAAGGCGTGAACGCCGGTGGCGTCGAGGGCGGTCATGTTGCGCAGACGGAGGATGACGATGCCGCCTAGCTGGTTGAGGTCGCGGGTGGCTTCGGCTAGCTTTTCGGTGGTGCCGAAGAGGAAGGGGCCGTGGATGCGGAGGATGGTGACGTTGACAGGAATTTCCTTGTCCTGAAGAATATGCGCCTGGCCGTCCACGAGATATTCGTGTGTGACCGGGGCGACGGTAGTGGTGGCGGCTACTCGGTAGATGTAGAGGAGCGCGGCGAGGGACATGCCGACGCCTACGGCTACCGTTAGGTCGGCGAAGACGGTGAGGGAGAAGGTGGTGAACCAGACGGCGATGTCGGTTTTGGAGAGGTGAAAGATGGTGGCGATCTCTCGCCATTCGCCCATGTTGTAGGCGACGACGAAGAGGACGGCGGCCAGGGTGGTGAGGGGAACGTAGCTGGCTAACGGCGCGGCAAACAAAAGGATTAGCAGGAGGGTGGCGGCGTGTACGATTCCGGCGACGGGGGTGTGGGCTCCGGAGCGGATGTTGGTGGCGGTGCGGGCGACGGCGCCGGTGGCGGGCATGCCTCCGAACATGGGGGAGATGATGTTGGCGATGCCCTGGGCGATGAGTTCCATGTTGGAGTCGTGGTGGTCGCCGCTCATGCCATCCGCAACTACTGCAGAGAGAAGACTTTCCACCGCTGCGAGCATGGCTACGGTGAAGGCTGAGGGGAGCAGGGTGAGGACGTGGACGCCGCGGAAGTTGGGTAGGGCGATGTGAGGGAGGCCGCGCGGGATTCCACCGAACTTGGTGCCGATGGTTTCCAGGTGGAGATGGAAGGTTGCGGAGACGGCGGTCAAGAGGACGAGGGCTACGATGGCGCCGGGGAGGCGGCGCGTAAGGTATGGCAAACAAAGGATGATGGCGAGGGATGCGAGGCCTACGGCGATGGTCTCCGGGCGGGCGGTGGCGATGTAGTGGATGAGGAGCTCGATGCGGGAGAGGAAGTCGCTGGGGACGGGTGGAGTGGTAAGTCCAAGGAAATCTTTGATTTGCGTCGAGGCGATGAGTAGGGCGATGCCGTTGGTGAAGCCGATGGTGACGGGGCGGGGGATGTACTTGACCGCTGAGCCTAGGCCCGTAAGTCCCATGATTAGAAGGAGAACGCCAGCCATGATGCCGACGAGGGCTAGGCCGCCCATGCCGAATTTCACGACAATGCCGGCTACGATGATGACGAAGGCGCCGGTGGGGCCGCCGATCTGGGTGCGCGATCCGCCTAGAGCGGAGATGATGAACCCGGCGATAACTGCTGTGTATAGACCAACTTGCGGGGGGACGCCGGAGGCGATGGCGAAGGCCATGGCGAGGGGAAGGGCGATGAGGCCTACGGTTACGCCGGCGATGAGGTCGTGGGAGAGGTCGTTGAGGGTGTAGCCGCGCAGGCAGGTGATGGAGCGGGGCAGCCATTGGCGCGAGGGGGTCACTGGGTGCTCTCGATCTCGCCGAGCAGGCCGAGGGACTCTTTCAGGTGGGCGTGGAAGTAGGTTCGCATGAGGTCGAGGACCTGATTGATGAGCGGATCACGGACGGCGTAAAACACCTGGTTGCCAGACTTACGGGTGAAGACGAGGTGCTTGGCGCGGAGGACGGCGAGGTGTTGCGAGACGTTGGCCTGCTCCATATTGAGCTTGTCGATGAGGGTGCCGGCGGAGAGTTCGCCGTCGGCGAGGAGCTCGAGGATGGCGATGCGGGTGGGGTGGGCGAGGGCCTGAAAGATGTCGGCTTTGAAGCGGCGGAGTGCTTCCTGCATCTATGAATATTAGCACATACGAATATAGGTTGATGAAATCGGGTGCAATTTTGTATGACTTAGCCCGGGTTCGGGTTACTCGGCGGCGTCTTTAGCGCAGTTTCGAGTGGGAGGAACGCAGAAAAAGGACGCGAAAAGTAAAGCGTGCTTTACAAGAAATTCGTGCGAGGTCAAGCGTGCTTTACACGAAGTTCGTGCGGAGTCAAGCGTGCTTGACATCCCTACGTTAGGTCGGGAGGATGTGCGCACAGCTGGTGGCAGCGCTTCAGGCTTAGACCTCGCGAGTGTCGAAGAAGAGGAGCTGGCTGCCGGGAGCCATGAGGGTTTGGGCATCGGCGGCGGCGGCCTGGCCTTCGGGGCTGGAGAGCGCGGTGGCGAGGGTGGGCATGTCGGCGAAGGTGAGGGTGGCGATGGCGTGGAAGGCGGAGGGTCCCGCGGGGGAGTTGATGGGGCCGGTGCTGATATCGAACTTCTGGAGGCCGGGGAGTTTTTGGGCGAGAGGGATGTGGACGTCGGTGTAGTGCTGGTCGAAGGCGGCGGGGTCGGGCGGGGTTGCGTAGAGGACTAGGACGCGGGCCATGGGAGTCTCCTGATGGTGGTGTGATGGTACGCCTTGAAAGCTGCTGGACGACTCTGACTGGCGGATGTGGACGGAAATTCCTGCGCAGGGACACCGCCTCGCGTCAGGGCAAAGAATGCTTGACATGTAGCCGCTGCGACTAAGAGCATCACGACATAAGGAGGAACCTTTCGATGAAAACTGGATCATTTCTTATCGCTGGGCTGGGTGTAATCCTTGGAGCCGTCGGCTCCTTCGCGATCAGTGCGCACGTCGCGGCGGCCGGACCGAATTGGCCGGCAAGTAAAGCCACCGATCTTGCGCAGCCTACTGCGGCGATGACTCCCGTGCTGGCAAAGAATCTCGCAAACTTCGATGATTTAGATTTCCACGTCTACACCGGGCAGCACTGGGCCAACCTCCACAAGAGCCATGCAGAAGACATCACTGTTTATTACCCGGATGGCCACACGACGAAGGGAATCCCCGCGCACATCCAAGAACTTAATTTCATGTGGACGTTCGCACCGGATAACCGCATTGTCGAGCACCCCGTGCGTTTCGGCACTGCGGACGGCGAGTGGACGGGCATCATGGGTTATCTCGATGGCACGTTTTCCAAACCCATGGTTCTTCCCGGAGGCAAAACCATTCAGCCGACTGGCAAGCGATACCATCTACCGATGTCGACACTCGGGCATTGGAATCACCAGGGAACCATGTCCGAGGAATACCTCTTCTGGGATAATGACAGCCTGATGAACCAGATCGGCGCGAAGTAACTCGTCCCCCGTGCGCTCCCCTTGGATTGAGGTAGGGGCAGCAGAACCGGTCGTGGCTGATCGCTGCACGCTAGATCCGGTGCGAGAGGATGGTGCCGGTGGCCAGATCGAATTTCTGGAGACCGGGGAGCGCGTGGACGAGGGGGATATGGACGTCGGCGTAGTGCTGGTCGAAGGCGACGGGGTCTGGTGGGGTTGCGTAGAGGACGAGGACGCGGGCCATGGTGTCTCCTGGTGTGAGGTGAGGGTACTCCCGGCTTACCGTGGGCTTCCTGACGATGGAGCCGTCATGGAGGGGACAGCCGGCGCTTAGGAGCGGATCCAAGGTCAATGAGGAAACTCCTCTATCGTCCTTCTGTCGGATAGATTTATCGACGAGAAGCTGACTTTTGGTTACTTATCGGATCTCGGTGAGTGCGTTGGCGATTATGCACACTAACTGCGTGTTGCAAGACTCAGCAATCTCCTACGGACTGCTAAGCTAAACCCAATCATGGAAGCGCACTTGACCCAAGCCTGGGAGAGTGAGGACAGTCTCATGCACGAATTCAACCTTGGATATTGGCTTTCAATTTCTCTTTTCAGGGTGATTGTAGGTTTGCTTGCATTTGGCGCGGCGGGAGCGAGCGCAGAGGTGAAGCAGATCGTGATTACGAGCCGAGAGCCTTGGCTGAATGGGCAAGCCATGGGAAATGCGGGGGCATATGAGATGTTGCAGGGCCGGGTCGACTATGCGATCGATCCGAAGAACCCGGCGAATCGGGGTATCGCCGACCTGAAGCTTGCTCCCCGAAACGCGGACGGCCTGGTTGAGTTTTCCGGTGATTTTGTGGTGCTCCGGCCAGTGGATCCCGCGAAGGCTCGCCACTCGATGCTGCTGGAGGTCCTTAACCGCGGATTGACCCAGGCAAACCACAGGTTTTTCACCAGCGCGCCCGATACGCCGTTCACTGTCAACAAGCTAGAAGGCGTGAAGTTGCAGGATGCGATGGTGTTTGAGCAGGGCTTTACGGTTGCCTGGGTGGGATGGCAGTTCGATCTTCCGAAAGGCCAGGTTCAGCTACAGGTTCCAGTTGCTCCTGTGAATAGCGTGGTGCGCGAGTCCATCCTGTCGGATGAGGAGAGTCGGGTTCATACTTTGGGAGGGGAGAACTCTTACTGTGCCGCCGATGCGGTTGAGCCTTCAGCCACGCTGACGATCAAGACTCATTTTGACGATCCGGGGAAGATTCTGCCGCGCTGGTCCTGGTCGTTTGCGCGGGAGGAAGATGGCAAGGCGATCCCGGATAACTGTTCGGTGCTGCTGCCGGACGGATTCAAGCCGTATCAGCTTTACGAGGTGACGTATGCCGGCGTACCTCCCGCCGTGGCCGGTTTGGGGCTGGCGGCGCTGCGCGATTTTATTTCGTACATCAAGTACGGCGGTGTTTCTTCAGCGTTGCGAGAGCATTTGGAGACGGGCGAGCGAGTTCTTGGGTTCGGCTATTCGCAGAGCGCGCGGTTGCTGCGGCAGTACCTCTATGACGGTTTTACCGCCGATGAGCGGGGACGCAAGACGTTCGATGGCCTGTTCATCGCGAGCGCAGGAGCCGGTCGAGGTAGCTTCAATCATCGCTACGCAATGCCGGGCCAGGCTGGCAATTCGGTTCTTTCCGATCTGCGGCCGGTGGACCTGTTTCCGTTTACGGATGGAGATGAGGTCGATCCATTGACTCATGGGCAGGATTCGCTGCTGGCCAAGGCGCACGCTTCGAAGACGGTTCCTAAGATCATCTACACATATAGCTCGACAGAGTATTGGGCGCGGGTCGGCTCCCTAGCAACCACAACAATTGACGGCACGCGCGACGTGCCGTTGGATCGAGCTTCACGGCTGTATTTCTTTGCGGGGGAGCCACACATGCATTCCCCTTTTCCGCCGAGCAAATTGAGTCCCCGGACGCAGGAGACTTTTGAACACTATGCTAACTTTTCTTCCTCAGGATGGTCGTTTCGGGCACTCCTTCTGGATCTGGATGAGTGGACAGCCACGGGTGAGGAGCCGCCAGTATCCGTTTATCCGGATGTCGCAAAGAAGCAACTGGTCCCTCTGAATCAGGTCAAGTTTCCGGCGGTGCCCGACTTTGCCTTGCCGTCGAGCATGCCGAAGAACTGGCGGATGGATTATGGCAAGGACTTCCGGGCCACAGGCGTGATTACGAGTGAGCCGCCGAAGCTCGGGCCTGCCTATGCGGTGCTCGTTCCACAGGTGGACGCGGACGGCAACGATTTGGGCGGAGTTGCGTCACCATTTCTGGCTGTTCCGCTGGGCACCTATACGGGCTGGAATTATGTGGTGCCGCGTCTGGCGTCGTTCGACTACTTGGCTGGTCTCCACGGAAGCTTTGAGCCGTTTGCATCGACGAAAGCGAAGCGACTTGCTGCTGGCGATACGAGAGCCTCGATTGAGGAGCGGTACAAAGGGCGCGAGGACTATCTTCAGCAAGCTCATGCTGCGGCGATGAAGCTGGCGCAGCAGAGGTTGCTGAGGGTGGAGGATATAGGCGCGATCGATAAAGAGATGGCGGCCTACTGGGATGGGATTTCCGCCATGCAGCAGAGTGCGACGAGCAAGTAGTGTCACATGGTGTGTGCTCGGAAGGGATTTAGAATGGGCTATCGGATTCGGCACCGCGAGGCAAGTTCGTTATAGATCTCTGTTTGTACAAAGGGCGACTGGAAGTTGCTTCTCAGATGACGAGAACAGGCCAATGCGCGTTTCGACGTTCCGTTTGTTCTCGGTGAGTGCGTTGCGATCATGCACTCACCGAGATCCGCCGATTCAGATGGCCGAGAAGCCGCCGTCGACAGCCAACTCCACCCCATTCACGAAGCTCGAATCGTCTGAAGCAAGGAACAGCGCGACCGTTGCGATTTCGTCAGGTTGACCCATCGTTCCCCGCGGGATCAGGGATTCGAACATCTCCTTCGCCTCCTTAGTGAGAACTTCTTCCTGCATCGGTGTGGCGATCGGCCCCGGGCTCAGCACGTTCACCCGGATCTTCCTGCCCTTCAGTTCGTTGAGCCACGTGCGTGCGAAGGAGCGCAATGCCGCCTTGCTCGCCGCATACACGCCGAAACCAGGAAAGCCCTTCACCGAAGCAACTGATCCGGTCATGATGATCGATCCGCCATCGTTGAACAGCGGCAACGCCTTCTGAACCGTAAACAGCGTTCCGCGCGTATTCAGGTCGAAGGCCGCATCGAAGTGCTGCTCGGTAATCTCGCCCAGTGGGAGGGCCTCGCCCGTGCCAGCGCTCGCGTACAGGACGTCGATCTTGTTCTTTACCCGCTTGACCGTATCGAACAGGCGGTCGAGGTCGTCGAGATTTGCCGCGTCACCGCGCACGCCGGTCACGTTCTGGCCAATCAGCTTGACGGCCGCATCGAGCTGCTCCTGTCTCCGGCCCGTGATGAAAACGTAGGCACCTTCTTCAACGAAGCGCTTGGCGCTCGCTAGCGCCAGGCCGCTCGATCCACCTGTGATGACTGCAACTTTACCTTCAAGTTTTCCCATAATTATTTCCTTTCGGTAGATGTGTAACATTCCGTACAGGAGAGTAGAGTTCTTTGGCGGTGGACGAGAACTGCTTGCAAGTCCTAAGTTTTTGTCTATTCGTCCAGAAGAAGGAGGCTAAGTTGGACCCGATCACAGATATCTTCAGAACGATGCACGTAACCGCTTTCGGTCTGCACAGGCTCGAAGCCACAGCGCCGTGGGGCGTGAAACAGGAAAATCAGGCCGAAGAAAAAGTCACGCCTTCCGGCAAAAAGACTTCCCCCGCAGATTTGGCGCACTTCGCCATGCTTTCGCGCGGCAACTGCTGGCTGAGTGTGGATGGGATTCCGGAGCCGATTCCTCTCACGGGTGGTGATTGTTTTTTGCTGGCCCGGGGGACTTCGATTGTTTTGCGCGACAGCCCGCGGACGCGTCCGAAGTGGAGTTTCAGCGAGATCGGGGCCAGGGCCAACGGCAATGTCGCTCTTTGTGGCGGCGGTGGCGCACCGACGACAATCGTCTGTGGGTCCTTGAGTTTCGATCGCGCCAGTTTGAAGCCGATCACTCAGTTATTGCCGAGCTTCATTCTGATGAAGGCCGATGAGGCACGCACGCTTGCGCTTCACAACACAGTGCAGGCGTTGGCGTCAGAGATGGCAGAACAGGCACCGGGATCTGAAGTCGTTGCGACTCGACTGGCCGAGGTTCTGTTTATCCAGGTACTGCGGGCGCATATCGCGTCGGGACCGGAGCGCAACAAAGGATGGCTTCGTGCGGTTTTCGATCCTCAAATGGGCACTGCCCTGAGTGCCATTCACGACAGAGTGAATACACCCTGGACGGTCGAATCCCTGGCCGAAGCGGCGGGCATGTCTCGCTCCGCATTCGCAGCACGTTTCAAAGAGCTACTCGGACAAACGCCGCTGGAATACGTAACCGAGTGGCGGATGCAGAAGGCGATGCAGCTACTCCAGCAGCGTGACAAGAAGCTCATCGACGTCGCTCGGTTGGTCGGTTACGAGTCCGACGCTGCGTTCAGTAAGGCGTTCAAGCGAGTTGTCGGGGCTAACCCTGGTGAATATCTCAAACGTGGTTATCAAAACCGAGGCCATATCTGAATGGCGGAGGTATTTGAAGTGGAGGATTCTGACTTTGGCGGCAGGGCCTGGGTGCCATGGAAGGTATAGAAGAGGTGCTGGGGTCAATCGGGACAGCGTCGGGCTTGGATGGGACTTCGTACCCACTCATGACGATGGAGCCGTCATGAATGGGGCACCCGGCGGTCGGGCGGGGTGGCGTAGAGGACGCGGGCCATGGGAGTTTCCTAGTGTGAGGTGATCGTACGCGTTTTTACCGTGGGTGCCTGGCCCTTCTGTACATTGGGGAAGGAGATGATGAACTGGTCGAGAGGGAGAGCTTTTTCGATGGGTTGAGTGGTGGGCAACGTGCGGTGAGGGATGGGAGTGCCGTTGGCCTCGGCTTGGTCGAAGACGTCGGTGCTGGGAATTTGGGCGGTGACTTCGAAGGAGTCGATGGCGTAGGGGAGGCCGTTGGAGGCGAGGGATGAAGGCTCGGCCATTAGCTGGAAATGGAGATGAGGCGCGAGGGAGTTGCCGGTGTTGCCGACGAGTCCGAGGACCTGGCCGGGGTGAACCTTGTCGCCGGAGTGGACGCGAATACTGCCGGGCTGCATGTGCGCGTAGAGGGCGAAGATATGGCCGTGGAGGCGGGGATCGTCGAGACGGAGGATGACCGAGTTGCCGTCAGCTTGATCGAGAGAGATGCCTTCCGGATACTTGCCGGGAGTTTGCTCGGGAAGGCCGTCGATGACTGAGACGACGGTGGCGTCGGCGACGGCGAGGACGGGTTTGCCGAAGATGGTATAGCTCTCGAGCTTCTCGCGTGGGCCGGAGTAGATGCGGTCTTGGGAGTCCAGCTGCTCCCAGTCGACGGCGTAGCGCTGCGCGAGCCAGACGTGATTATTGACTCCAAGGGCGGCGCGCATGTGGCGGGTGGAGTCGCAGCAGGAGTCGGCCGAGATGTAGTTGTTGCCGGCGAGGGGAGGATGGAGGACGGCGACGGTCTGATGGTCGGGCGAGGTCTCGCCGCCGGTCAGGATGAGGTGTTGGAAGGCGGGCGGTGCGGCGGCAATGAAGGTCGTGATTCGATGCGTGAGACGATGCGGAATGGCGGTGCCGGCGGGCAGCGTGATGTGGAGGAAGAGGAGGGCCTGCGTGCTTTTCCCGAGGGTGCCGGTTGGCTCGCGGAGCCCGACGGGTTGCAGGCGTGTGGCGATGGCGGAAGCGTCAAGAGTCTGGATGATGTGATTGTCGGCGAGAATTTCGAGCTTCTGAACAGCGATGTCACCGCTGGAGAAGTTCAACATCCAGAGCTCGTAGACGAGGTGCGTGTTGCCGTCGGAGCCGGTGAAGGGTACCGGCGCGTCCTGCACGGAGAGGATGAGTGGGGTTGGATTCTCTGCCGCGCGGGCTGTGGTTGGGGCGAAGGAAAGAGTGAGTGCGGTGCTCACGATGGTCCGGCGAAGCAACGTGTAGAGACGCATGCGGCAGTTCTCCAGGTGACTCGATTCGGGGGCCGGTGATGCTAAGAGGTCCAGTGGATGCGGACGGATTTTTTGCCCAGGCGGAGGGTGGGGGTTTCGCCGAGGGTCTCTTGTGTGACGGTCACGGATGAGGTCTTCTCGCCATTCACGCTGACCGCGTTTTCTTTCAGCTTCCGTTGAGCTTCGCCCTTCGAACTTGCTAGTCCGGCCAGAACCAGCAGGGTCGGTAAGTGGAACGGTTGCTGATCGATGGGCATAGTACTAACTGCGTCTGTGGTGAAGTTGGTGCGAGCTTGGTCCCTTGCGATGCCGACTTCGGGGGCGTCGTTGGCTACGCCTTTTTGTTGGAACTGGGTGGCCCAGGATTCGGCGGCGTGGTCGGCTTCGGCGGGGGAGTGGAAGTCAGAGGTGATGCTGTGGGCTAGGTTTTTCTTGGCTTGCATGGGGTGAAGCTCGCCGCGGGTGACGGTCTCGCGCATGGCGTCGATTTGGGATTGCGGGAGGTCGGTTAGGAAGGTCCAGTACTTCCACATGAGGTCGTCGTTGATGCTCATTAGCTTGCCGTACATGTCGTTGGCAGGGTCGTTGACGCCGATCGCGTTGCCCAGGGACTTCGACATTTTCTGGACGCCGTCTAATCCTTCCAAAATCGGCGTCATGAGGATGACTTGCGGCTTTTGGCCGAAGTGCTTTTGGAGGTCGCGGCCTCGCATCAGGTTGAATTTCTGGTCGGTGCCGCCTAGCTCTACGTCGGACTCGAGGGCTACTGAGTCGTAGCCTTGCGCGATGGGGTAGACGAACTCGTGGAGGGCGATGGGCTGCTCGTCCTGGAAGCGCTTGTGGAACATCTCGCGCTCGAGCATTTGCGAGACCGTGAATT
>Ga0302226_10000680_pt1 | contig 27279 bp, 23 predicted proteins | sample II_Palsa_E3_3_FD_193524 | JGI IMG/M metagenome (GOLD analysis project Ga0302226, IMG submission 193524) | Peat permafrost microbial communities from Stordalen Mire near Abisko, Sweden - II_Palsa_E3_3 | ecosystem: Environmental > Terrestrial > Soil > Palsa > Peat permafrost | place: Sweden...
GATGGTTCCGGTCTGCCAGGAGGGTTGCGCAGTAAAGATGCTGACGCCGCCGCCGCCGGAAGCAACAGGGTCGCAGTCGGCGACGGGGACCTTGGCATTGCAGCTATCTGCCGTGGCGGCGACGTCGTCGTTCCAGACCATCTCGGGAATGTAGGATTTCGCCGAGCTGACGATGTCGGTAGAGGATTGGGCGTCGAAGTAGGTGTTGTTGCCGGAGCCAATGTCGGCGGAGGGAAACTCGGTGCCGCCTACGCCGGTGACGTACTGACTGCTGGCGGGAAAGTCGACGGCTAGCTGCTCATTCTGGGCCACGGTTTTGTACTCGCCGTAGCAGTCGGTGGAACCGCTATCGCCGGCAGCGGAGACGACGGTCTGGCCCTGGGAGGCGGCTTGTTCGAGGAAGGTGTTGAGTTCGGTGTAGCTGGACTGGCCGAGGTTGGGTTCGCAGTCTCCGTAGCTGGAGCTGATGATGGGCGCGATCTTCTCATCGACGGCGTACTCGATGGAGTTGAAGGCGCCGAAGTTGTTGCTGTTGCCGGTATAGACGAAGTAGACTTGCGCGCCCCTGGCGATGGTGCTGGAGTACTCGAGATCGAGGTCGGACTCGGCTTCGTCACCGTCGGCGTAGACCTCGGAGGTACCGGAGCCGGGAACGAGAACGACGATGGGAGTCTTGCCGGGAATGTTTACCGCCGCCTGGAAGTTCGCGATGTCGCTGAGATTGACGGCGGACTGGCCGATAACGGCGATGGACTGGTTGGAGCCGGTGTAGCCGGAGCTGTAAGCGGGGGTGATGTCGTAGATGGTGGCGAGGTCGCCGGGGGTGAGGTAGTGGGCTCCGGTCTGACTGGAGGTGAAGCGGGGTTGCGCGGGCTGGGGTGCGCTACGAAGGATGTGGGGAAGCAGGTGGAAGTCTGAGAGGTTGCCGATGGCGAGCACGGAGGAGGCGAGTGCAGAGGGCAGGGTGAGATCGGCGGACGGGGCAAAGTGCTTCTGGGCGGGTTGCAGAGGCGTGGCGGGAGTGAGGTAGTAGTGCAGCGGGGCGCCGAAGGCTGAGGCGACCTGGGCGGCGGTTCCGGAGAACAGGATGCGGTTGCGGCTGCGCGAGATGGAGTCGATGGAGAAGCCCTGCTGCTCAAGCCAGGATTTGGCGGCGGCGAGGTCTGAGTCGGCGACGCCGAACTGCGCGGCGTATTGGTCGGGGGTGATCCACTGGTGGTAGAGGGAGGAGGCGGGATTCTGCTGGGCGGCGACGAGGGCGTCGAGGGCTGCCTGCTGGGCGGGGCTGCGGCTGAAGAGCAGAGAGATGCCGTGAAGCTGGAGGCTGCCGGGGACGGCGCCGAGGTCGTCGGCGGCGGCGGCGCGGGGAGGACGCGAGCCGGCGAGCGTGGCGCGGCTGGAGGCATCGATGGGTGAGGTGATACGCGGCTGCGGCTTCGCGGAGGTGTCTTGCGCGGTGGCTGGAATCGAGGCGCAGAGTGCGAGTGCGGTGCAGAAGACGGTTAGCAGCGAGAACGGCTGGAGAGAACGATGCATCGAAAGACGTTTCATGAAGGCCCTGACTCTTGCTTGGATAGCGGCAGCTCCTGGTTTAAAAAGCACTGCAGTGGAGATGAAAAACGAAGGGCCTAAGGTAGCCGGCCAGCCATCGACTTTGTAATGCTTCTATGGAAGACGGCTGCGGCTGTATATAAGGTTACAGCCCGGAAGGGTTTGCGGGCACATTCCGCCGGTTGGCGGGCTGCGAGCCAGGGTATGGCGCGGCTCGATGGGGGTCGGGTCAAGGGATACGACCGGTAGCGCAGATGACAGGCCGGTCAGGTGACGCGGAGGATAAGTGTCCGGAAATCTATGGATCGGCAGCGATCGATCAGCATCTATATGGTCTGATCGGCAGGAAAATCTCAAGCATTAAGACCTTACGGAGAAAACTGGATGAAGCGCATGGGTATGGCGGGATGGACGGCGGCGGTTGTGTTGGCATTGGGCACGGGCGTGATGAGCGCGCAGGCGACGCAGTGGAAGATCGATCCAATGCACTCGGAGGCTGACTTTGCGATCAAACATATGGCGATCAGCACGGTGCATGGGTCGTTTCATGGGCTTTCGGGCGTGATCACGTTTGATCCTGCGGATGTGGCGAAGTCCAGCGTGGAAGCGACGATTCCAGTGGACACCGTGGATACCGGCGTGGCGGCGCGGGACAACGATTTGAAGAGCCCACGGTTTTTCGATGCGGCGCAGTTCCCTACGATGACGTTTAAGAGCACCAGCGTGCACAAGGCCGACGACCACTATGACGTTGCGGGAAATCTGACGCTGCATGGCGTGACCAAGCCGGTTGTGCTGAAGCTCGAAGAGCTGGGCAAGGAAGAGACCGGCATGGATAAAAAGAGCGTGCATCGCGGGTTCACGGCGACAACGACGATCAATCGCCAGGACTTTGGACTGGCGTTCAACGGCACGCTGAGCAGCGGCGATGCGGTGCTGTCGAATGAGATTAAGATCGAGATTGATATTGATGCAGCGAAGATTTAGGGCGTAGAGGCTTTCGGAATCGAGACGGATTCGCGCCGTTCTTCCTGGATGGAGGAGCGGCGCGAGTTTGTTTGAGGAGGTTAATCCATGTTGAGATGCGCTCACGCTGCAAAGGGACTTCTTGCGATCGGGCTGATCTCGGTTGGCTGTCGGGCGCATACGGGGAGCAGTGCGGGAGGGGTTCTCCAGGTAGCTGACACTGCAACGCAAACTGTTCCTGACCAGTGGATGGGGCGGTGGGATGGACCGGAAGGAACCTTCCTCAATCTATCCAGAAGCGGGGCGCACTATACGGTTGTGATCCAGGATCTCGATGGACCGAGGACGTTCGATGGCGTCGATGATCATGGACGGGTGCGATTCGTGCGCGATGGCAAGACGGAATTCCTTACTGCGGGCGATGGCGAAGCGTCTGGCATGAAATGGCTGGCTGACAAGAAACACTGCCTGCTGACGAGGCGCGGTGAGGGATGGTGCCGCGACTAGGATTGTCAATCGGTAAGAGACCTATCGCATCGGCTAAGTTAGAGCTGAGGGCAGATGCTTTGTGATGCGCTGGCTACGCCCTACAATGCTAGCTAGGCTCGGCGCAGCGCTTGCGTCATGGAAGGGCCTGTAGCTCAACGGTTAGAGCAGGGGACTCATAATCCCTTGGTTGGGGGTTCAAATCCCTCCGGGCCCACCAACCTTCCAGTTCCTGAGACAGAGGGCGCCCATGCCGCTACCCCATCTGAAGATTTCTCGAGGTGTTGATTCCTGTCCGCGCTTCCGGCGCATGCGAGGAATTCGCCGGCGCATTTTGATTGTGGCGATGGGCGTGGCATGGATGCCGTTGGCTCATGCGGCGCGGCAGGGGCCTGCGCAGGGCGAGGCGGCCGAAGTTGCGGTATTGATGGCTCGTGTGGGAGCACCCTCTCCTGCGGCGGTCGACGAATTTAAGAAGGCAGGAATGGAAGAGGTGCGGCCGCATGTGCTGACGGCTCCGGAACGAGCGAAGGTGGAGAGTGTGCTGGCTTCGCTGCCGGAGCTGAACAGGCGAGTGCTGGAGAAGAAGCTGCACACGCTTGCATTCGTCGACGGCGTTCCGGGGGAAGGCACCGGACTGACCTCGCGGGATGGAACGACGGGGCTTTATGACATCACGCTGCGCGCGAGCATTCTGGATGAGCCGCTATCGACCTTTCTGACGAACAAAGAGCAGAGAGTGTTTCGCGAGGATGGCTCGGGGATTACCGTCACGGTGACAGGGACAGGCACGGATGCTGTGACCTACGTGCTGCTGCATGAGTCCACGCATGTGGTGGATTTCGCCTGCGGCATTACTGCGCAGCCGCAGAGAGGATTCGGGGCGGGCATCTGGGCAAGCCAGAAGGAGATGGTGCTTGAGCTGGCGGATTCGATTGCAGCGAAGACTTACTTTCGCGGAGGGTCTCGGGTTCCGATGGGACAGGCGGCAGCGGTGTATGACGCGCTGGCACAGACTCCGTTTGTGAGTGTGTATGCAACGGCAGAGCCGCAAGAGGATCTTGCGGAGCTGGTCGCGTGGCGCGAGATACAGAAAGAGCACCATGGGGGCCTGGTGATCACGGTGAAGGATGCGCAGGGAAAGACTTTGGGACGATGGGAGCCGTTGAGCTTTCCTGCAGTGGCGAGGCGATTCGCGGAAGTGGACAGGCTGCTGGCGCAGCAAGGGCCATGCAGCGGTTTGTCGTCGTAACAGCGACGGATGACAGCTGGGCTTCCGGGCGGGACTGGTATTGCGGGGCGGCAATCCGTTAGGAGGCCGATACCAACTTCTCGCTACTAACATAGACTGTCAGTGCGGTTTGGGAGCGTCGGTGAACGGCACAGTGTGGCAGGATGTTCGGCGCAAGGCATTTCTGTACGTGGGGTTCATCGCCACCGGTGTCGCACTTACTATTCCCGGGGCGCTGCTGCCGCTGCTGCTGGTGCGTTGGTCGATGAACGATGCGCGCGGGGGGATGCTGCTGTTCAGCTTTTATGCGGTGGGTTCGTTCGGCTCCTACTATGCGCGTGGGCGGATGAACTGGTCGGTGGCGCGGGGTGCGGTGCTGACGGTGTTGGGGGCGATCTGCCTGGGATGGGCGGGGCGGTGGACGGCGTATGGCGCCATCGCGCTTTATGGGCTGGGGTTGTCGCTGACCATGACGTCGATCAGCCTGCTGCTTTCGCAGCGTTTTCCGGAGCAGCGGCGATTGGAGCTGACGCGGCTGAACCTGGTGTGGGCGATTGGCGCGGCGCTGGGGCCGTGGATTGCGCTGCGTTCGACGCGGGGCGCGGCCACACCGCAGGCGAGCGCGGTTCTCCATGGACAACATGTGCTGCTCGGCGTAGCGATCTTTTTTGCGGTGGCTGCGGTGTGGTCGGTGGTGATGGAAGCAAGTCCGGCGGTTGCGGTAACGGAGCGTGCGGCGGCGGCGAGCAAGCTGCATGAAGGTAAAGGACCGGGTGTTCCTTGGCCGCTACTGGTGCTTATCTTCGGGGCGACGGGCGTAGATGCGGCTGCGGGTGGCTGGCTGACGTCGTATGCGCAGCGCGCGGGCGATTCGCTGGGCATCACGATTGGCGCGGCGACGTTTCTTTGGCTGGGGGCGCTGGTGAGCCGGATTGTGCACTCGACCAAGTGGGCTTCGCGTCTGCCGGAGCGGCTTGTGCTGGGCACGAGCATGGTTGCGATGACGGCGGCGCTGACGCTGCTGCTGGCATGGCCTGCCGGGATTGTGACCATGGTGTCGGCAGCGGTGCTTGGGCTTGCGGCCGGGCCGGTGTATCCGCTGGTGATTGCCGCAGCGCTGCGGCACCGGGAGAACTCGACGGTGTTTGCGGTCGCGGGCGTGGGCGCGTCGATACTGCCGCTGGCTACGGGTGCGCTGTCGAACTGGACGCACTCGCTGCGTGCGGGGTTGGGCGTTCCGCTACTGGCGGCGGTGGTGATGGCAGTGCTGGTCGCCGTCTCAGGCAGCGCGCTGCGAGGAAAAAATGAGGCGGCAACTGAGGCGTTGATCGGCTAATGTGAGCGCGGATCAGGCTCGCGTGCGTTCCAGGCTGCTGCTCAATATTTGAAGACGTACGGGGCGGGCCAGGTGATGGTTTTGTCGGCGCGGTTGATGTAGAGGAAGATCTTGTGATCGCTGTTGACGGTGGTTGCGACGATGATGCCCGTGCCGAAGGTGCCGCTTCCTGCAGACACCGACTTATCGACATGATGCGAGGTGATGGGGGCACTGATCGGGCTATCGGTGGTCCAGTCGTCGGTAAAACGGGCGAGGGGGTAGCCGCTGTATTTGGACGGATGCTGCTGCCAGTCGGGATCGTTGTAGTAGATGCCGTAGGCCTTGGGGTAATCCTTGGCTTCGAGAGCGTCGAAGAAGTTGTTGGCACGATGCTCGTAGCCTAAGTTGGTGAAGAGCCAGCCGTGGCCGGACACGTAGCCGACCAGCGCAAGCGCGCCCAGTAAAACGATTGCGGCGATGATGCCGATGATGATGTTGCGCCGGCGGTCATCGCGGGCGGGGTCGTATGCGGGTGCATCCATCAGGTCCGTCAGGCTCATCGGGGGAATCCTTTTTCGGGTAATTTCGGTGTCAGGTTTTCTCTCAATTTCAATCTTCCGATATTAGACACCGGCGACTGCAAAAATGGATGCGCCCAGGTTAACGTCCGCGGCTACCCGCAGGCTCGGCGAGCGGGAAGGCGGCGCGAATGTGCTCGAACTGGATGCCGGTGGGAAGTTGATAGACGGAGAGAATGTCGAAGCGGACGGCGATGTTGTGGCGGATGGGGCTGGGAAACTGGCGGAGATAGGCAGAGGCCATCTTGCGCAGGATTTGCTGCTTGTGCGGGTCGACGGCGGTCTCGGCTGGCGCAAAGGCTTGTTCTCGGGAGGGCGCGGTGCGGGTCTTGACCTCGAAGATCACCAGGGTGGGGCCGTCCCAGGCTACGAGGTCGAGGTCGCCGGCGAGGCGCTCGGTGCGCCAGCGTCGGGCGACTACCGTGTAGCCGAGGGCGCGAAGGTGGAAGTAGGCGGCGTCTTCTCCGCGTTCGCCGGTGAGCAGGTGGGCCGGTTTGAGGCTCTTGCGGTCGGCAAAGGAGCGGAGGGCGGTGTAAGCGCGGTTTTCGAGCGCTGAGGTGAGCGAATTGAGGCTCATAAGAAGAGGATAGACCTGTGGGGACGACATCTCCACAGCGCACGCGATATACTTGATCGTGCACACCGAGCACAACCAAAACCACCCACCAAAAGAGGTAGCGGCTATGTCAGCAAAGTACATCTTTGTGACCGGCGGAGTTGTGTCGTCGTTAGGCAAGGGGTTGGCGGCAGCGTCGATTGGCTGCCTGCTGGAGGCGCGCGGGCTGCGCGTCAACCTGATGAAGTTCGATCCGTACCTTAACGTCGATCCGGGAACGATGAGCCCGTTTCAGCATGGCGAGGTGTTTGTCACCGACGACGGCGCCGAAACCGATCTCGACCTGGGGCACTATGAGCGGTTTACGCATGCGAAGTTGTCGCGAGATAACAACCTTACGACCGGCCGGATCTACGAACAGATCATCACCAAGGAACGACGCGGCGATTATCTCGGCAAGACGGTGCAGGTGATTCCGCACGTCACGAATGAGATTAAGAATGCGATGCGCAAGGTCGCTGGTGACTGCGATGTGGTGATCGTCGAGATTGGCGGGACCGTCGGCGATATCGAGTCGCTTCCCTTCCTCGAGGCGATTCGGCAGATGCGCCAGGAGATGGGCCGGGAGAACACGTGTTTTGTGCACGTGACGCTGATTCCGTGGATCGCCGCAGCGCAGGAATTGAAGACCAAGCCAACGCAGCACTCGGTGAAGGAGATGTTGAGCATTGGTATTCAGCCGGACATTTTGTTGTGCCGGGCGGACCGCGCCGTGCCGCGCGAGATGCGCCAGAAGATTGCTGCGTTCTGCAACGTGGAAGAGGCGGCGGCCGTGGTGGCGCGGGATGTGCCTTCGATCTACGAGGTGCCGCTGAACTTCTACAAAGAGGGTGTGGACGCGCTGGCGATGAAGTATTTGCGGCTCGAGACCAAGGAGCCCGATATGTCCAAGTGGGAGGACATTGTGCGCCGCGCGTATAACCCGAAGGACGAGGTCGAAATCGGGATTGTTGGAAAGTATGTGGAGTATGAGGACAGTTACAAGTCGCTGAAGGAAGCGCTGGTGCATGGCGCGCTGGACGCGAATTTGAAGCTGAAGGTGACGTGGGTTGAGGCGGAAGGCCTGGAGGTTGAGGGCTACGAATCGCAGCTGGCGGGCTTCGATGGAATTCTTGTGCCGGGTGGCTTTGGCAAGCGCGGCATTGAGGGAATGCTGAATGCGATCAAATATGCGCGCGAGAAGAAGGTGCCGTACTTCGGTATCTGCCTGGGCATGCAGACCGCGTGCATCGAGTTTGCGCGCAATGTTTGCGGGCTGGCGAAGGCGAATTCGGGCGAGTTCGATCCTGCGACACCGCATCGCATCATCTACAAACTGCGCGAGTTGATTGGCGTGGAAGAGATGGGCGGCACGATGCGGCTGGGCGCGTGGGAGTGCGTGATGGAAGCTGGTTCGCTGGCCGCGAAAGCTTACGGGACGACCAATATCAGCGAGCGCCATCGCCACCGTTATGAGTTTAATCGTGAGTATGAGGCTGTCCTAACGGGCGGCGGATTGCGTCTAACTGGAACAACGCCGGATGCTACGTATGTCGAGATCGTGGAGATTCCGGATCATCCATTCTTCCTTGGTTGCCAGTTTCATCCGGAGTTCAAGTCGAAGCCTCTGGAGCCGCACCCGCTGTTCAGAGAATTTGTGAAGGCGAGCTACGCGAATCGCGGCCTGGTAAAGGCAGAGGCGATGGTGCGCTCGGAGATCAAGGCGTAGGAGCACCGCATGCAGCAGGTGATGAGAGACCGATGACGATGCAGTATAGCTACGGGCGGCAGCGCGGATCGGGCGCGTTCTTTGGCGTGTTGGTTGCGCTGATTCTGGGCGCGGTGGCGCTGGGAATGTTTGTGCATCATGCGCGGTCGGGCCTGGCTGGCAAACTGGCTGCCATGATTACGGGACGTCCTTTGACGATTGTGTCTGCGCCGGATGTGGTGGAGAAGGTGCAGCAGCTGAATCGTTTGGAGACGGTGGTGTATTCGCTCGATACGGTGGTGGAGGGCAACGAGTCCAACCCGGTGCTGCCGGATATGCTGACCGGGGACAAGCTGTTGATGATTGTGCACGGGCAGACGATTGCCGGCATCGACATGAGCAAGCTGCAGGCCGACAGCGTGCAGATCACGGAAGGCTCGCAGGGACGGTCGATTCGTCTGTCACTGCCGCCGTCGCAGGTGTTTCTTACCACGATCGACGTGAACAAGACGCGGGTGTATGCGCGCGATACAGGATTGCTGGTGAAGGCCGATCCGAACCTTGAGACGCAGGTGCTGAAGAACGCGCAGGCGCAGTTGCAGCAGGCGGCGCTGAGCGATGGGATTCTGGATGCGGCTAATAAGAATGCAAGAGCGACGGTGACGGCGATGCTCGGAGGGTTGGGATTCGAGCATGTCGAAATTCGATAGTTTTAGGAAAGATAGCCGAACTTCCATCGATTCGCCCGCGTCTTATGATGGGAGATGCAAGCAGTGATCGCAGAAGAACCAACGGCGCCGACGGCTCCAACGTCTACGGGAGAGCAGGCAGGGGAGCTGCAGCCGCCGAAGTATGTGCGGAAGCCCGCGCTGCCCGCGATCACCGGCTTGCGCACGCTGCTGGCGATCACGATTATCTTGTTTCACTTCACGCCGTCGGGACTGATGTGGAGCCGGCATCCGTCGATCACACTGTATCCGCTGATTAATATCGGCTACGTGTTCGTGAGCTTCTTCTTTTTGATCTCGGGATTCATTCTTGCGTATAACTACGCGGGGCGGCCGGAGCCGATGAACGCGGTGGACTTCTGGGTGGCGCGGTTTTCACGGCTCTACCCGGTGTACGCGCTGACGATGGTGATCTCGATACCCATGCTGATGGCGGAGTGGGTCATCCGCTCACGAACAGAGTTCTGGATGGGCGCGATTGCGACGCCGCTGCTGGTGCAGGGATTCTTCCCTCACCTGGCGACCTTCTGGATGACCGTTACGTGGACGCTGTCGTGCGAGGTGATGCTGTACATCGCGTTTCCGTGGCTGCTGAAACTTCCCTGGCCGCGCAGCACAGGCAGGCTGCTGGCGCTGGGGGTTTTCTTCTGGGTGGTGGGATTGATTCCGCACTCGATCTATGTGCTGCGCGATCCTGACCACTTTGGGCACGCGGCAGGCCGCTACGACGATGGGCTTTGGATCAATACGCTGAAGTACACGCCGCTGCCGTACGTATGCACGTTTCTAGCCGGACTTACGTTGGGACAACTGCAGGCTGCAGCTCGATTGACTGCGCGAACGCGGGTCATCCTTGGGACGATCGGCTTTATGGGTGTATGGTTCGCCGCCTATCATCTGGCGAATGCGATGCCTTACATCATGGTGCATGGGGGCTTGCTCACACCGTTGTTTGCGGCAATTATCCTGGGGCTCTCGGGGCCGAGTGCGCTGGCGAGTTTCTTTTCGTGGAAACCGCTGGTGGAGGTGGGCGCATCCACCTACGCGCTGTACCTGCTGCACTTCAATGTGTACCTGCTGCTGCACAACTATCACGTTTGGGACACCCTGCATCTCGCCCGGTTCGACCCTTGGCTGTCGTATGTGTTCGTGATCCTGCTGGCGGTCGCAGTGCGCAAGTGGGTGGAGCACCCGGCGCAACAGGCGATTGGAAGATGGTGGAAGCAGCGGCAGGCCGCGAAGGAGCACGCGGTAGTCGCCGTAGGCTGATTCCTACCGCGGGCTTAGCTATGGGTTCGCAGTGGTTATGCCGTGACGAGCGAGCCTAGCTTTTGGCCTTCGATGACGCGGAGGATGTTGCCCTTCTCGCGCATGGAGAAGATGATCATGGGCAGGTGGTTGTCTTTGCAGAGCGAGACGGCGGTGGTGTCCATTACCTGCAGGCCGAGCTTGAGGATGTCCATGTAGGTGATCTGCTCGAACTTCACGGCGTCGGCTACTTTTTTGGGATCGGCGTTGTAGATGCCGTCGACGCTGGTGGCCTTGAGGAGGACCTCGGCACCAATCTCCATGGCGCGCAGGCTGGCGGCCGTGTCGGTGGAGAAGTAGGGGTTGCCGGTGCCGGCGGCAAAGATGACGACGCGACCCTTTTCGAGGTGGCGAATGGCGCGGCGGCGGATGTAGGGTTCGGCGACCTGGTGCATCTGGATGGCGCTCATCACGCGCACATGGATGCCGGTTTTTTCGATGGCGTCTTGTAGAGCGATCGCATTGATCACTGTAGACAGCATGCCCATGTGGTCGGCTGCGACGCGATCCATGTGGATGGCCTGCTCGGCGACGCCGCGGAAGAAATTTCCGCCGCCGACGACGATGCCTATCTGGCAGCCGGAGCGCGCGGCTTCGGCGATTTCATTGGCGACTGCACTGACGAACAAAGCGTCGACACCGAAACCACGGCCAGCGGCCAGGGCTTCTCCGGAGAGCTTGAGGAGGACGCGTTTATACATGGTCATGACCAGTGTACAGGGTTCGGTCTGCGGTCTGCCGCACAGCGAATCATGGTTAGACGTCCGAGGAATTTGCTGGCAGGGATAAGAATCCTAGCGCTACTGTGCTTTGAGCATGCCGGTGACGGGGTCGGGCAGTTGTTCGTTCGCGTGCTTGAGCAGCAGCGCGACGTCCCACATCTGGTCCTCGCTCAGCACGCCCTTGAAGGAGGGCATGCCGGTGAGGCGCATGCCGTTCTTGATCTTCCAGTAGGTCTCGCCGGGCTCGTCGTCGCTGACGCCGACGACGTCGCCGTGGCTGTGCTTCTTCCAAAGCTGCGGAGCGTCCGGGTACATATTTTTGGCGAAGGGGACGTCCTTGCCGGGAAGGCCGTGGCAGCTGGCGCATTGCAGCTTGTAGGCCATGGCTCCGGTCTCGTAGACGTCTTCGCTGATGGCGAAGGGAGGCTGTTGCATCTCGTGATCGATGCGCGCACTGAGCGGGGCCTCCACAATCTGCGCCTCAAAAGGGAAAGGCTTGTCGGCGGTTGCTACCGGCGGAGTGCCGAACCTGAGATAAACCCACGCGCCGACGAACAGAAGGATGATGGCGAAGATGAAGCCAAGGAAAAACCTTAAGAACCCCCCAGAGCCTGTGCTTGATTTGCTTCTCGACTTGCCCGTTGCCATGAAGTCTCCCCGACGCGATGGTGCTTGGAGCAGTGTATCGGACGGGGGTGTGGGTCGCCCGAGGACTGGAAAAGATTGTCGGACGCAAAACAGGTAGACTAGCGGAATTCTATAGAGCTGAAGGTATGACGATGCGGCGCAGTCGGCTGGCTGGTGTGTTGTTTCTGTTGGCCACTTCAATAGCGAGCACCGGAAGGATCGCTGCTGGGCAGCAACCGAAGAGGCTGGACAGCTTTCAGCTTGCGCGCGCTCACATGATGCTGCGCACGGTTTACGACGAGATCCGGAAGAACTATTACGATCCCACATTTCATGGCGTCGCACTGGAGAATACGTACGCGAGAGTGGATAACGCGCTGGACAACAGTGCGACCAACACGGATGCGTTTTTTCTGATTGCGACGTTTGTCTCCACGCTGCAGGACTCTCACACGTTTTTTGTGCCTCCCGAGCGTATTCGCCGGATGGATCGCGGGTTTCAAATGGAGCCGATTGGAGACGCCTGCTTTGTGACGCGGGTGAGACCGAAGACGGACGCTGCGTTGAAGTTGCACCCAGGAGATCGGATTGTTTCGATCAATGGATACGCGGCCAAACGAAGGAGCTACCAGGCGCTGGACTATCTGTTTCAGATCCTGGCACCTACGCCGACGTTGACCATGGTGCTGGTGGATCCAAAAGGGGCTCAGCGAACCGAGGTGGTGAAGGCGAGCTTTCGCGTGGGAAAGGACACGGTTGACCTTAGCGGCGAGGAAAGCTCAGAAGACAACCATCGGCTAACGATTGAGGAAGAGAACGAGGCCCATCGCAATCGCGAACGGCTGGTGAACAGTGGGGACATTTTGATCTGGAAGATGCCAGATTTCAACACTAGTGACGATGCAATCAATTCGAGCTTCGGCTATGCGAAAAAACACGGGACGCTGATTCTCGATCTGCGCGGAAACCCTGGCGGTAGCGAAGATATTTTGAAGCTGATGGTCACACATGTGTTCAATCGCGAGATTAAGCTGGCGGACCGTGTCTCGCGCAAAGACACCAAGCCTGTGATGGTGAAGGCGAGCAACTGGGGGGCATACAACGGCAAGATCATGGTGCTGATCGATGGCACCTCAGGCTCGGCTGCGGAACTGTTTGCACGTGTCATGCAGCTTGAGCATCGCGGTTTGGTAATCGGCGACCGATCGGCCGGCGCGGTCATGGAGGCTCGGCAATATATCGAAACGGTGGGGAATGACACGCTGGTCCCGTATTCGCTATCCGTTACGTCGGCGAACCTGCTGATGACAGATGCCAAGAGCCTGGAGAAGGTGGGCGTGATTCCCGACGTTCATATTGTGCCAACGGCAGCAGAGATGGCTGCAGGCGACGATCCTGTGTTAGCGCGGGCGGTCGCGATGGCGGGTGGCACGATGGACGCTTCGACCGCTGGAGGGTTGTTTCCGTATGAGTGGCCGACGCTATGAATGTCGATGCCGATGGAACTCCACAAGGCATGCAAGCGTAGGATATTTTGCAAAGCTGCGTGCCCGGCAGTCGATCGGGACGCGGCGAAAGGATTTCTGAATCATGCAGAGCCGAATTGTTGGAACCACGATGCCTGTGCTCGAAGCGCTGCTGCAGCCGGGTGAGAGTCTGATCTCCGAGGCTGGCGAGCTCAGTTGGATGACCCAGACCATCGCCATGACCACGCACACGCAGATGGCTGGCGGCGGTGGCATCTTTGGGGCGATCAAGCGCGTGGCCGGCGGGGGAACGCTGTTCATGACCGAATACACGGCGCAGGGCTACCAGGGCGAGGTGGCGTTTGCGGCCAAGGTTCCCGGACACATTTTGCCTATCGAGGTTGGTCCGGGGCATGAATTTTTGATCCATCGCCACGGGTTTCTTTGCGCAACGCCGCAGATCCAGCTGGGCGTCGGGTTTCAGCAGTCGCTGGGCGCGGGCATCTTCGGCGGCGACGGATTTCTGCTGCAGAAGGTGGCCGGCGTGGGTACGGCATGGCTCGAACTGGGCGGCGAAGTGGTGGTACGCGACCTGCAGCCGGGCGAGACGCTGCGCGTGCATCCCGGCCACGTAGGCGCTTTCCAGGCCAGCGTGAGCTTCCAAATCACGCGGATCCAGGGGATTCGGAACATGTTTTTTGGTGGGGATGGCATTTTCCTGGCGGCACTGACCGGGCCGGGCCGCATTTGGCTGCAGACGCTGCCGCTGGCCAACCTGGCACACGCGCTGCAGCCGTACCTGTCGTCGGGCGGCGGTGAGGCTAGAAATGTGGGCACGGCGGCGGTGCTGGGCGGCATCGTTGGCAGCATGTTCGAGAACCGCTGAGGAGATTTCAGCGCCTGTCACCGATTGTCATGGAAAGCTTCCGACGGCTGTGCTAGCCTTTCGCTCACGTAGAGCTAAACGATTCTCCCAACGGGAGCTACACGATGAGCGACGAGAATTTTACGACCCCACCTCCGGGCCCCGAGAGCAGCGAACAACCAGCCACCGAGCCGACGAACTGGGGAACGCCGCAACCGAATTACAGCCAGGCGAACTATCCGCCCCCACCTCCGCCGCCACCAGGCTACACGCAGACCACTTACCCGCCTCCACCGCAGCCGGGTTACGTGCCTCCGCCGGTGGCAGGGGCAGGTCTAAGCGACACGGCCGCAAGTGCGCTGGCGTACATCACGTTTATCCCGGCCATCATCTTCCTGGTGCTGGCGCCGTACAACGAGAAACCGATGATCAAGTTCCACGCCTACCAGGAGCTCGGCCTGACCATCGTTCTTGTATGCCTGCATGTAATCGCGATCATTCCGGTTCTGGGCTGGTTCATTTACGTCGTTGGGAGCATCGCCCTGCTGGTGGTATGGATCCTTTGCATTGTGAAGGCGTCGCAAGGCGGAGCGTTCAAGCTTCCGTTGATTGGCAACTTCGCTGCCGAACAGTCTGGGTATCGCATCTAGGTACGTGCGGGCGAGAAGCTGGGCGTTGCAGGGATAGACGGTGACGTCGTAGACTCGCGGACATGATGCGAGTAATGAAGCTGTGTTCTATCGTGATAATGGCGGCCCTGATGGGGTCGTGCGCTATTTCGTGCTCCGCGCAGGACTGGGCCAAAGCAACGCTGGCGAAGAGCCCCCGGCACGGCGAGTTTGTCACCGTTCCCGAAGCGAACGGGCGCAAGCTGCAGGTGTGGGTGGTGTATCCGCAGGTAAAGACCAAGGCGCCGGTCGTCGTGATGATCCACGAGATTTTTGGGTTAAGCGACTGGGCGCAGGAGATGGCCGATGAGCTGGCGGGCGCTGGCTATATCGTGGTCGAGCCAGATTTGCTGAGCGGGTTGGGGCCGGCCGCTGCAGCCATGGCCGCGCCTGCATCCCCTGGTGCGCCGATGGATCATGACCATATGGGGCAGGGTGGGGCTGGCGCGGCGTACGTGACCGCTGAGCCCGGCGGTACGAGCGCGTTCCCTGATCGCAATGCCGTGGTGCGGGCTGTGTCTTCCCTGCCGGATGCGCAAGTGATGGCCGACCTCGATGCCGTTGCCGATTATGGGAAGAAGCTTCCGTCTGCCGACGGTAAGCTCTACGTCGCGGGGTTCTGCTGGGGCGGAGGCAAGTCTTTCCTCTTTGCCACGCATCGCGGCGACCTTAGTGGGGCCTTCGTCTTTTACGGACCACCGCCGCCGGCCGATGCGATGAAGAATATTACTGCTCCGGTCTATGGATTTTATGCTGGCAACGATGCGCGGATCAGCGCGACGATTCCACAGACCGTTGCCGATATGAAGGCCGCTGGCAAGGTCTATGAGCCGGTGACCTATGACGGCGCGGGGCATGGATTCATGCGTGGTGGCGAGGCTCCTGATGCGGATGCTGCGGATTCCGCGGCGCGCGCGCAAGGGTTTCGGCGGCTTGTGACGCTGCTGGGCGGCGTACGCTAAGGGGCACTGTCGCCTTGGTACGCCTGTGTCGGCTTTCGCACACCTGCATAGACGGGAGGCGGCAGATCGTGGTTCAATTTTGACCGGACCACAATACAGATTCGAAAGGAACTTCTATGCACGGAATTCTTTGGTGGATTCTGATTGGGCTGGTTGCAGGCTGGCTGACGGGCAAGGTCATGAAGGGCAGCGGCTTTGGCGTCATTGGCGATATCGTCATCGGCATCCTTGGAGCGCTGGCGGGAGGCTTCCTGTTCAGCAAGCTGGGATTTGCCGGGAGCGGCGGCGTTTTCTATAGCATCTTTGTGGCGTTCCTCGGCGCGGTTATTCTGACCTGGCTCTTCCGCCTGGTCACTGGAAATCGAGCCTGAGTCGAATACAGTTGCAACGACAAAGAGCCCGGGAGGAATGTCCCGGGCTCTTTGACTGATGTTTGAGGATGGAAGGGCTTAGGCTGCCGGCTCTTCCGCGACGGTGATCTTCGCTGAGGCGACCGTGAAGCCGGGCTCGCCGATCTTGAAGCGCGCGAAGCGGCGGACGCTGATGTTCTCGCCGAGCTTGGCGACCTTCTGCGCAATCAGCTGCGCGATGGTGAGGGTCTGCTCCTTGATGAAGGGCTGCTCGAGCAAGCAGACTTCCTCATAGAACTTGCTCATCTTGCCTTCGAGCATCTTCTCGATGATGTTGGCGGGCTTGCCGGTGGAGGCAGCTTGCGCGCGGTAGATTTCCTTTTCCTTCTCGATGTCGGCGGCCGTCACTTCATCCTTGCCCACGTAGCGGGGATCCACCGCGGCGATGTGCATGGCGATGTCCTTGAGCAGGCCCTGGAAGTCGTCGGTGCGGGCCACGAAGTCGGACTCACAATTGAGTTCGAGCAACACGCCAATCTTGCCGCCGGCGTGGATGTAGCTGCCGACCGCGCCCTCGTTGGTGGAGCGGCTGGCCTTTTTGGCAGCCGACGCCATGCCACGCTTACGCAGCACAACAAAGGCCTCTTCCATGTCGCCCTTGGCTTCCTGCAGGGCCTTGAGGCAGTCGCCCATGGGGGCGCCGGACTTTTCGCGGAGTTCCTTGACGAGCTTGGCGTCGATCTTCACAGCTTCAATTGTAGACATAATGTTCCTTCTCAGTTCTGGGGCAGCGCGCTGGGCGCGTGCGTATTTTGCGAAAAAGGCGCGGGCCTGGGCCCGCGCCATGATTCTAGGGCTCGGCCATTACGGCACGGCAAACGCCGCGTGTGTGGCCTGAAGAACTAGGCGCTAACCTCTGCAGCCTCGACCTCAGGCTCAGCGTCCGCAGCGGCCGGAGCCTTGCGGATGCCACCACCAAGAGCGGCGTTGAGATCGATGGTCTCGTCCTCGATGTCCTCGACCGAAGCCTCAGCCGTACCGGCCGACTCGTGGACCTCGGCGATCGCTTCATCGCCTTCTTCACCGAGGAAGTGCGACTCGGTCTCGAGCGGACGAACTTCTTCGAGCTCATTGGCGAAAGCCTTGTCGGAGATCATCTGCGTACCTTCGTAGGCCGAGTCCGCGATCTTCGTGGTGAAGAGGCGAATGGCGCGGAGAGCATCGTCGTTGCCGGGGATGACATAGTCGACCACGGTCGGATCACAGTTGGTGTCGACTACTGCGACAACCGGGATGCCAAGTTTGCGAGCCTCAGCTACGGCAATCGCCTCGTTGTTGGAGTCGATGACGAAGAGCGCGTCGGGGAGGCGCTTCATGTTCTTGATACCCGAGAGATTGGTCGACAGGCTCTTGCGCTCGCGCTCAAGCTTGATGACTTCCTTCTTGGTGAGCAGCTCATAGCGACCGTCGGTGGACATGTCGTCCAGCTCCTGGAGGCGCTTGACCGACTTCTGCACCGTGACCCAGTTGGTCAGCAGCCCGCCCAGCCAGCGGCTGTTGATGTAGGGCATGCCCGCGCGCTTGGCCTCTTCAGCCACCGCATCCTGCGCCTGGCGCTTGGTGCCGACGAACAGGACCAGCTTGCCGGTCGAGGTCAGGTCGGTGACGAACTTGGACGCTTCCTTGAACATCTTCAGCGTCTTCTGCAGGTCGATGATGTAAATTCCGTTGCGCTCGCCGAAGATGTATTCCTTCATCTTGGGGTTCCAGCGCTTGGTCTGGTGGCCGAAGTGGACACCGGCTTCGAGCAGTTCCTTCATCGTAATGCTGGCCATAGAGGCTCCTGTTTATAGACCGGGCTGCTGCTTCAATTCGGAGGCGGCTGGTCTGGATTGATCCCTGGCAATGAAGCTTCGGGAGATTTAGGTCCTGGCCTCCGATATAGGTGCTTCGGAGGGTGATGCGGGTAATACAGCTTCCAGCCTTCGCGAAAAGCCAAAGGCTAGAAGCTTCCAAGCGACTAGCGCTTGCTGAACTGGAAGCGAGCGCGAGCGCCCTTCTGGCCGTACTTCTTGCGTTCCTTGCCGCGTGGATCGCGGGTGACAAAGCCTTCGGCCTTGAGGGCCTTGCGGAGTTCGATGTTGAACTCCATCAGGGCGCGCGTGATGCCGAGCTTGACTGCGTCGGCCTGGCCATTGATGCCGCCACCCTTGACCGTGGTCAGGATGTCGAAGGTTTCGTTGATGTCCGCAATGCCCAGCGGACGCTTGGCGGCAATGCGCTGCGCGGGAGTCACGAAGTACTCCTCAAACTGCTTGCCGTTGACGGTGAACTTGCCTGAGCCGGGGCGCAGGAAGACGCGGGCGATTGCGCTCTTGCGACGTCCGGTGCCGTAGTACTGAATCAAATCTGCCATGTTGAATCCTCTGAGTGCCGGGGCCTGAGGCCCATCAAATTTTGTGCCGCGTAAGCTGCTGGCTTCTAGCTAGCGGCTAGAAGCCGAATCCTTAAGCCGATTGCTTCCGGTGGTGCTCCTGCTTCTGGTGCAATTCCATCGGTGTACCGGAGCGGTGCATCTCCATCGCGGTGGGCTGCTGCGCGTGGTGCGGATGCTCGGAACCCTTGTAGACCTTGAGCTTGGTGGCCATCTGGCGGCCGAGCTTGCTCTTGGGCAACATGCCCTTGATGGCCTCCTCGAGGATCTTCTCGGGACGGCGAACGAGCAGCTTGCTGTACTCTTCTTCGCGCAGGCCGCCGGGGAAGCCGGTGTAGCGGCGATAGAGTTTCTGGCCAGCCTTCATGCCGGTGACTTCAATCTTCTCGGCGTTGATGACGATGACGTGATCACCCATATCGATATAGGGGGTGTAGAGCGGGTTCAATTTGCCTGCGAGAACGCTGGCGGCGTGCGAGGCGAGGCGTCCGAGCGTCTGGCCGGAGGCGTCCAACACGAACCACTTGCGCTTGATGTCTTTGCCGCTGGGGATCGTTGTCGTCTGATTGAGGTTCATCTGGGTTACTCCCTGGTTCTGCCGTCTTCGTGAAGCAACTGCGCGGCTTGAAGCGCGAAGATTGTCTGCAGTCGTGCGTTAGGCGGCGAGACGAACGCGGACACGATGTCCACGGAGGCCAAAGCCGGAGTTGCGGTTGAGCGCACAGAGCCCTAATGTCTGGATCTAGCCGCCGGGTCGGAAGCTGGATCAGACTGCAAGCGACTGGGGAGTGGGTGCTTCGAAGGCCGGCTAGCTCCAGATGCTGAGGAACTTGCCCTGCCTCGAGTGGACTCACCTCGATGTCTGGCTCCCGCTCTCCTCGTTGCCGCCCGAAGTACGGGCACACGGAGGTACAGGCGCGAGACTGCGCGAGTTATCAGGATAAGACAGGCTGGGGGTGGGAGTCAAGGACAAGTTTACCCCGGAACTCGAGGTTCAACCCCCTGCCTGAAGCGTGTTTTCGGGCATAATTGGGCGTGCGAACCCGAAAGATTGTCCGCCAACTTGCCGTCCCAGCCCTGATGTTCGCCCTCCATGGGCTTCCAGCGCAGGCTCAAACGACGGTCGATGCCATCAAGGTCCGTCTTGTTGGTCAACCTCTTTACCTTCGCGGTTCCTGGGCGGAGGACGATCTGCACTTCGACGCCAACGGCCAGCCGAAGAACAAATACCACGGCGGCAGCTTTACCGAGGCAGGAATCGACGTCTCCGAAGTAAGTCTGGCTCGCGGCAAGCTCCACATCGAAGGCCAGAGGATGGGGTTGACCTTCGAGAATCTCGCCCCGAAACGAGTCAAGATCAGCGCGAAGAACTACACCGGTGAGGTCAGCATCGAGGTTGAGCCACCGGTAGACGGAGACTTTGGCAAGGCCCTCACGGAAATCTTTGCGCCAGACCTCGCGAGTCTGGTGCCAGCCATGCCCTTCTACTGGCAGTACTACGCCCGAAATCATCTCGTTGCTTCAAATGGGCAAACCAAGCCCAGCCAGGCAACGACTGAAGCTGCCAAGCCCACCGATCCCGCTCCAAGTGGCAATGCCATACTGTCGCACGGCGGCGGGATAAAGCATCCCATCGTTACCTATCAGGAGGAGCCGCAATTCAGCCACGCCGCACGCTTGTTGAAATACTCTGGAATTGTCGAGATTTACCTGTGGGTTATGCCAGACGGCACTCCATCTCATCTGAGCCTCGTCAAGCCGGAGGGTCTGGGACTGGATGAACAGGCGCTTTACGCCGTCTCGAAATATAGGTTCAAACCAGCAACCAAGGATGGCAAGCCGGTAACGACTGATCTCTACGTGGACGTGAACTTTCAGCTCCCCGATTAGAAGTTGAAATACGTCCTCAGCATGATGACGCGATTGGCGTTGCTGGATCCGCCGTACGGGCTGTTGAGGGAAATCGACTGGCCGAATTGCGGAGAGGAGAGGATGCCTACCGGCGGCCCTCCGTTGACGTCGTTGAAGACGTTCTGTGCGTCGAGACCGATCGTCCAGCTGTATCGCGGGTCGGGCTTGGGCGCTGGACCCTTGGGCGCGGGAGCTCCCGGAGGAGGAGGCGGCACGGGATCCCGTGGGCCGAATTTGAAGGTCCTGCCTAACCCGAAATCGAGCTCAAAAAATGCGGGGCCCTTGGCGTAGTCGAAGGGAATGATCTTCTCGCCGGGCTGGGGGTTGGCATCGAAGGTTCCGTACTTCGTGTTGTAGATAATCGAGTCGCTGGTGGGGTTGGTCGCGAACGCTGGGCGGTCGTTGTAGATGGTATCGCCGTTGAGGTCAGTTCCCGTCGTGATATTGAACGGCGTTTTCGCAGTGGCGGAGAGAAACGCATTGACGCTCAGCCCAAACGGGAGGTTGTAGAAGGTGCCAACATAGAGCCGCTGATTGGGATAGGGTGAAGGGCCGTAATCGTCGCGAACGTTGTAGCTGTTGGACGGGAAGTTGGTAGCGCCGGTGGTGTCTTCGTACAACTTGCGCGTCGTATAGAACGCGAAGAGGAACAGCTTCTTGGTGGGGTTCGCGTTGAGGCGCACGAAGAAGCGCTCCCGCCGCATGGTTCCGCCAGACTGAAATTGATATACCGCCTGCGTAGTGCCCAGGGGGTAGGTGCCGGAAGGCGGCGTGGTGGCGTTGCCGGGGTTGTAGGTTCCGGGCAGAGGCGCGTTGGTATTGATCGAGTCCCACTGGTGCTCGCCCTGGCCCATCAGGTAGTTGAAGCTGATGCTCCCCTTGTTCCATAGATTTCTTTCCAGCGAAATGCCCTCATCGATCTCGTACTCGGAGCGCAGGTGCGGGCTGATCTGGTAGGTTGTCGGCGGCTGGGCGGTTAGAGTATCGGTGGGCGGAATGGTTGGGTAAAAGTCGGGGTTGGGGACGTAGTACGAGACCTGCGTAACGCCGTTCAGGCGAATGGAGGTGAGGATGTTGGTCGACACAAAGCGGTCATAGAAGATGCCGCCGCCGCCGCGAATGGTGAAGATCGGCGGCTTCTTGGCTTTCTGTCCAACGGCCCAGGCAAAACCGGCGCGCGGTGCCGGATCGAAGTGATCGGGAATCCCGGTCTGCGACTCGATGCGCAGGCCATAATCGAGCGTGAAGTTGTTGGTGATCTTCCACTCGTCTTCTGCGAAGACGCCGAGATCGCCGGTCAGCACCACCGCACTGGGATTGCCGGCGGTGATATTGAACTGTGTTGCTCCGCCGCAGGCCTGGCCCTGTTCCGTAGGCAGACAGGTGGCGCGAATCTCGGCGTCGGTCTTATTGTTGGCGAGCCCCTGTTCGGTGATCTGGTACGCCGTGATCGACGGGAAGGTGAATTGTCCGTTGTAGTTCGCTGTCGCCAGGTTGGCATCCCTGAGCAGGCGATAGCGTCCGCCGAAGCGCATGAAGTGCTTGGTTCCCTGCTGGCGGGTGAAGATTTCCTGGAACTCATAGCGGTCCTGATGATCGCTCGTGATCTGGCTGGGACTGCCACCGCCGTTGAAGGCACCCTGAACATTGAGTGCCGGAGCGTCACTCACGGGAGATTGCGTGAGGCGTGTGCGCAGGTATTGAAAGTGCGCGTCCGATACCATCGTCGCGCCAATCACCTGCGTGTCCTGGATCTGCAACGTTTGCGTGGTGGTGGTGCTGTTGAAGCCCTCCGACGGCAGTACCAGGAGTCCCACGCCGCCGTTGCTTACCTGCACATTGTTGTAGTCATACTTCATGATGAGGGTGTTGTTGGGCGTGACCTGGCGGTCGATGCGGCCGGAGTAGTCGGAGGTGACGGTGGGATTGGGGATGGCCTGGTTGAACGCGATGGGCTGAAAGTTGGCGTCGAGTGTGGTGGCGACGACGATCGCGTTGGTCTGCTGATTGTTGTACTGGGTGTTGAGGAAGATGGACGTCTTCTTATTGATGGGACCGCTCACATCACCAAAGACAAAAAACGAGTGATACGGCGGCTGCACACCGACATAGGGGTTCGAGGAGTTGAAGGAGCTGTCGTTTCCGGAAGCGAAGACCTGGCCGTGAAATTTATCGGTGCCCGGCTTGGTGAAGATCTCGATGCGTCCATATCCCAGCTCCGAATATTCGGCCGAGTAGGGGTTCTGATTGATGCGAATCTCGCGAATGGTGTTCTTGGGTGGGAACCTGCCGCCGCTGAAGCCATCGACATACAGCGTTGGCCCGTTCTGGCCATCGCCGTTGCCGGCGAGTGCCTCGATCTGCTTCTGGAAGGTGTCGTCGTCGTCGGAGAGCGTCTTGAGGTCTTCGCCTTTCAGGACGAGCGCGCTCTTGTTATCGGCTGCTGCGGTGCTGGTCTCGCCTCCGCCCACCGTAAGCTCATCAGACTGCGTGGCAATCACGAGCCTGGCGTGGATGCTGGTCCCTGCTCCGTCGCCAGTGAGTTTCACGGTTGTCGTGAAGGGCTCAAATCCTTCTGAAATAATCAGCACGTTATAGACGCCGGCGGGCAGCGGAAGGCTGAATCTGCCGCTGTCGTCGGTGACCGTATCGCGACGAAGCGCTGTACTTTCGACATGCACCTGCGCGTGCGTTACGCTGGCGCCGGATGGGTCGACAACTGTACCGCTCAGAACAGTATTATTCGCGGCGGGCTGAGCATCGGTGAGAGGTTGAGAGAGTGCGGCATGCGACGATGCTACCGGAGTTTTCTGAGTGGCCTGACCGGGCGCGGCAGCCTTCGCCGCAACAGGCTTGCACAGCGACAGCGCAGCAAAACAGCACAGCGCAAAGGCACAACTGGCCCGGCGGAGGCTCAACATGCAGGGACCACCCAGAGAGAAATCACGCGCTAGATACGTGTTCGAGATAGGACTGCCTGTACGACGAAAATGTCATCGCGTTCCGACAATAATTTTTAGCAAACGAGATGCGGTGGTCGCGCTAGAAGCTGAAGTTGCAGTGCAGCGTCACCGTTCGGTTAGACGACGTGCTGAAGCCTCCAACGGAAAACGGAGAGTTGAGTGAGATCGACTCGCCGAACAATGGAGAAGTCAGCACGCCCACAGGCGTGCCGGGGTTGACGTGGTTGAAGACGTTGTTCGCCTCGACGGCAAACAACAGAGTGTAGGGGCGATCCGGTTTGGGAACTGGACCCTTCGCTGGTGGAGCGCCCGGGGCAGGCGCTGGAGCGGCCGGCCGAGGTCCAATCTGGAACCCCCGCTCCAGATGCACGACTACATAGAAAAACGAAGGCGAGTCTCCGTAATTGAAAGGAATGATCGGCTCTCCCGGCTGCGGATTCGCATCGAAGGTTCCAAAACGCGTCTTGTAGATCTGCGAGTTCGGGGTTGGATTGGTGGCAAAGGCCGGTCGATCGTTGTAGATGGTATCGCCGTTCAAGTCAGTGCCCGTCGTGATGTTGAAGGGAGCTCCGGTCTGTGCTGATCCGTACAAGTTAAGCCCAAAGCTGTACGGCAGTTTTATGTTTGCCCCTCCAAATATCTGGACATTGGGATTCGCTTCGCGCGCGTAGTCAACGTGCGGATCGTACTGGTTGCTCGGGAAGCAGGTGTCGCAGGGCGCGTCATTCTTTTGCGTCAACGCGAAGAACCCGGCTGCAAACGTGGATACACGCTTGCTCACCTGCAGGTTGGTGTTGGCAAAGATGATGTTGTTTACGGCCATGCCGCCGGAACTGAACTGATAGATATTCTGATCGCCACCCATGGGTCGCACTCCGCTACTGGGATCGGCGGGGTCATACGTACCAGGCAGCGGCGCATTGATGTTGCGCGAGAGATATTGATGGTTCGTGCGCAGGAAGATGTAGTTCACGCTCGCAGTACCCATCTTGCCGATGCGACGTTCGACAGTGACGCCACCGATGGCGTCGTACTGCGTCCGAAGGTTCGGGTCGATGTTGTAGAGCGTGGGCGGAACGGGGCCGAGCGCCGCCACGGGGGGTGGCGTGTTGAGGTACTGCTGATAGAAGTCCGGGTTGGTGATGAAGTAGGCTGCCTGCTGCGTGCCGCTTTGCCGGCGGACGGCGGTGAGGATGTTGGAGGATGCAAAGCGGTCGTAGAAAAGGCCGCCGCCGCCACGCATCACGAAGTATGCCCTGCGCTTGGGAGTCTTCCCCACGGCCCAGGCAAACCCTACGCGCGGAGCGGGGTTTACATGATCCGGTATGCCGGACTGGCTCTCGTAGCGAAATCCATAATCTAGCGTAAAGTTGCTGCTTAGCTTCCACTCGTCTTCTGCAAACACTCCAACATCGCTGGTGAAGACGACCGCGTTGGCGTGGCCGGCCGTGAGGCTGTATTGAGTAGTCTGGCCGGTGCTGGCAAAGATTTGCGCTGGTGTTTCCCCTTGCTGCGCCAACTCGTAGGTGTCGAGATTTGGAAAGTTGAACTGCCCGTTGTACCCGGAAAAAGTCTGATTCGCATCGCGCAACCCGCGGTAGCGACCGCCGATTCGCACAAAATGCGTTCCATGTTCGATCGTCAGAAGCTCCTGCAGTTCGTAGTCGTCCTGATGGTCACTCTGCGACTGCGCAGGGCTTCCGCCTCCATTGAAGGCGCCCTGCACCACGATCGTCGCCGCTGTGCTCGCGGGGTTCTGATCCAGGCGCGTCCGGATGTACTGAAAGTGCGTGTCCGAGATAATCTTCGCGCCGATTACTTGCGTGTCCGACATCTGCAGCGTGTTGGTGGTTGTCGTGGTATCGATGCCTTCACTGGGCAGCACCAGCAGACCTACGCCACTGTTGTTGAACGTAACTTCGTTGTACTCATACCGTCCCATGAACGTATTGGTCCGCGTGACCTGACGATCCAGACGCCCACTGTAGTTCTGCGTAACCTGCGGCGCCGGAACCGCTTCATTCAGCGGCGCCAGCGAGGTTGGATCAATTGCAACAACAATCGCGTTGTTCTGCAGATCATTGAGTAGCCCGCTCACGAAGAAAGACGTCTTCGGATTGAACGACCCGCTTACATTTCCGTTGATATTGAGCGTGTAGTAAGGAGGTTCGACGGTCGCGTAGGGGTTCTGGGCATTAAAGACATTGTCTGTGCCAGAGGTGTCGAACTCGCCATGCAACTTGCTTGTTCCGGGCTTCGTAGAGATCTCCACGCGGCCAAAGCCCAGCCTGTCATACTGCGCGGAGTAGGGGTTTTGATTGATCCGAATGTCTCGGATCGTGTTCTTCGGCGGGAAGTGTCCATTGGAGAAACCATTGATCAGGATCTCCGGGGGCTTGCCGCCTTCGCCACCGGCCATCGCGAGGATCTCCTGTTGGAACATGCTGTCGTCGTCAGAGAATTCTTTGAGCTGGTCCGCATTCAATACCAGGGCACTCTTGTTTTCCGCGGCCGCGGTGCTGCCGGTATCCTGCGACGGGACGGTGATCTCCTCCGGCGTCGCCGCTATTTGGAGCCTGATATTGAGGTTTGCCCGGGGAGCCCGTTCTGTCAGCGTGACGTTCGTGGTGTAGGCGCGGAAGCCGCTGGCCGTGACCGTGACCGCATAGGATCCCGGCGGAAGCGGCATGCTAAAACTTCCCGTCGAATCCGTCGTCGCGTCGCGCTGCACACTGCTGCTCTCCACGTGTACCGCAGCCTGATTGATTCTGGCGCCTGACGGATCCGCGACACTGCCGCTCAGGATGCCCATCATTACTGGCGTTTCGTGATCAGCGGGCCGCGGCCTCGCAACGGTCGCGCCGGGCCGGTTGACCAAGGCTGCCGCGAGACAGTGCGGCGTACCGGCCACGCAACCTATCGCCAGCGCGCAACCAGCTAACCAGGAATTAAACGTCCATGACCACCCGCGAACAATCACGTCAACAAGTACCCGCTCGAGATAATTACTTGGGAGGTCTGCAAAAACTACAACGGTTCCTGCGACAGTTTAGGCAGGAACAAACTCCCGTGATCTTACCCCATTAATCTAATATGTCGACATCCGAATTCGCCTGTCTAAGCGAAGGTTGCCATCTTGCTGTCGGCTCTCTGCGATAGCCGTAATTCTTCAGCTGGCACGCACGAGAAAACCCGCCGTGTGTTGCTGATAAGCAACACGCCCGTCAATGTTCCAGCTGATTATCGCTGGGCTGCTGTCCCATCTTGGTGACCAGCGCCTTGGGGATGTGCCGCCGCGCGCGGTGTCGTGGCGGCGGTGGCGTCTCAGTGGCCGGATCCAGTCGATAGAGGATTAGAAGGTTGCGGTCAGGATCGTCGTAGGCGGGGAAGGCGGCGACGCGCTTCATCTGATACATCGGCGTGATCGCGTCGGCCTTGTCGTCCTCCACATCGTTCCAGGCGGCGTACCATCCTGGCTTGTACTGCTTCACGCGCACATCCATATCGGCGGTGCCGAAGTCGTCATCGATCGAGGGCAGTCCCGTCATCAGCGTGAGGTCCGAACCGGAGATGGACAGGATCAGGTGTGAGTGCGTTTTATCCGCGAGCACGATTCTCTTGATGGCCTGGGCGGCCGCCTCGAATTCATACGTGGGGTGACGCAGGAATCCAATCTGCTGCACCGCATCCGGGATGGCAATCGCCAGCACCAAGGCGGCGCAGGCGATGGAGGCGGCCAGGTGACCCGCCCGGTTCTGCGCCTGGCGAAAGCTATCGATGCCCATCGCTACAACTACCGTGATCGGCACCGCGACCACCAGGTAATACCGCGGCTGCAGGTT
>Ga0302226_10000692_pt1 | contig 27034 bp, 26 predicted proteins | sample II_Palsa_E3_3_FD_193524 | JGI IMG/M metagenome (GOLD analysis project Ga0302226, IMG submission 193524) | Peat permafrost microbial communities from Stordalen Mire near Abisko, Sweden - II_Palsa_E3_3 | ecosystem: Environmental > Terrestrial > Soil > Palsa > Peat permafrost | place: Sweden...
GGCGTTCAACGGCATGATCGAGAAGATTCAGGAAAGCTCGCTACAGCTCAAGCAGAAGACCGCGGACATTCAGGCGATGTTGCAGAACATGCAACAGGGCATTCTGACTGTGGTGGAAGGGGCGGTGGTCCACTCCGAGTATTCCGCCTATCTGGAAGCGATCTTCGAGACCAACGACATTGCTGGCCGCAGCCTGATGGACCTGGTGTTCGCCGATACCGACCTCGGCGCGGACGTGTTGTCGCAAGTCGATGCTGCGAGCTTTGCGTGTCTCGGCGAAGATGCGATCAACTTTGCGTTCAACGAACATTTGCTGGTCACTGAGATCTCGAAGCGCATGCCCGATGGCCGCGTGAAGATTCTCGACCTGAACTGGTCGGCCATCACCGACGACAGCGACATGATCGTGCGCCTCATGCTGTGCATTCGTGACGTCACCGAGTTGCGCAAGCTCGCGGCAGAGGCCGGCGAGCAGAGGCGCCAGCTCGAAATGATCGGCGAAATTCTGGCGGTGAGCGAAGAGAAGTTCCACCACTTCATCGAGAGCTCCGCAGGCTTTATCAACGAGAACGAGCGCATCATTCGCCAGCATTCGCAGGCGGACCGCGCAGCGATCTCGGAGTTGTTCCGCAACATGCACACCATCAAGGGCAACGCGCGGACCTACAACCTGCAGCACCTGACCAACATCGTGCACGAGACGGAGCAGCGCTATCACGAACTGCATCACTCGGAAGAGGTGCACGCGGCGTGGGATCAGGAGAGTCTGATGCAGGAACTGGCCCGTGTGCGCGCCGCCGTCGAAAGCTACGCGATGATCAACGAAGTCAGTCTTGGCCGCAAAGGTGTGAGCCGCGGCGAGAGCGCGGAGCGCTTCCTGATGGTCGACATCGCGCATATCCAGGAGAGCCTGCGTTTGCTCGAAGCCGCGAAGGCCGACGATCTGCACGCGCTCCAGTCGATGCGCCAGAACGTGCGTCAGGCTTTGCGCGTGCTCGGCACGGAAAGCGTGGGCGAGGCGCTGTCAGGCGTGCTTGAATCGCTGCCGTCGCTGGCGCAGGAACTGGGCAAGTCAACGCCGCAAGTGCAGATTGACGACAATGGCTGCCGTCTGCGCCGTGAAGCGGGTGGCGCGCTGAAGAACGTGTTTATGCACCTGCTGCGCAATTCCGTCGACCATGGCCTCGAAGCTGCCGACGTGCGCACTGCGCAAGGCAAGCCCGCTGCGGGCGCGATCAATATCGAAGTGGGCATGCACGAAGCAACGGTGCAGATCACACTCAGCGACGACGGCCGCGGCCTCGCGCTGCAGCGAATTCGCGGCATGGCGCTCGAGAAGGGCTGGATCGCAGCCGATCTGGCGCTGAGCGACGAGGAACTCGCCGAGATGATCTTCCGTCCAGGCTTCTCGACGGCCGATAAGGTTACCGAAGTATCAGGGCGCGGTGTCGGTATGGACGCTGTGCGCGACTTCCTCAAGCGTGAGCACGGCAGCATTGCCTTGCGCTTCACCGACGACCACAAGGGCGCCGGTTTCCGCCAGTTCCAGACCATCGTGAGCCTGCCGGCGAGCCTTGTTGTCGACACCGCGGGCATCCAGGCACGCGGCGACGCGGACCAGCTGGAACTCGATACGCTGGCCGATTGAGCGGCTGACTCTTGCCCCTCGGCGTAATGGACATTCGGAAGGATTGGCTGTGATTCAACAGGTTCTAGTAGCAGCGCTGGCTGGCAGCGCCGTCACCGCCCTCGTGGCGCTCGCCGCGCACCGGCTCGCGAGCGCCAAAGCGATGCGCCGCTTGCGCTCAGAAGCAGATCGTCAGACGGAAACGCTTTCGCAGGCGAGCGCCGCGCAAAGCGAGTTGATCAGCATTCGCGAGCAACACATGCAAGAACTCGAAGCCACGCTCGCCGGGTTGCGTGACGAGCTTAAGACGCAGTCGGACAGTGCGGACTCGGTGCGCGCGGAGCTGAAGGCCGTGCTCGACAGCAAGGACCAGTTGGCGCATAAGGCCGCTCAGCTTGCGGCTGAAGCGGCGCGCCTCAAAGGTCTGGCGGGCACGTTCGAGCGCTGGCACGAACAGATGATCTCGCTAATGACGCAGAACCAGGACATGCACACGAAAAACCGCGAGCTGTCTTCGATTGTTCGCCACGTGGTGATCGTTTCGTTGAATGCGTCGATCGAGGCAGCCCGTGCGGGCACGGCAGGCCGTGGCTTCGCGGTCGTGGCAAGCGAGGTGCGGGCACTCGCCGCGCGCTCCGAAGAGCTGTCGAAGAGTTACCGCGACAGTCTGCATAGAAACGACCTCACGACCACGGCGACCTTCCAGGACATCCAGGCAGGCGGCAAGATGATTACCGCGTCGCTCTCGAGCGTCGAGTCGCTGGCTAACCAGTTTCAGGCGACGCTTCACTAGTGGGTATCGACGTGATCAGTACCCATGCAAAGGAAAGCCTCGAACGCATCTTCTTCAGGGCGACCAGATCTCGCCTCACGATGGAGGCGGGCGATATCTGCGAAATCGCGCCAGCGGGTGCGCATGGCGCGCACAGCCCGCCCGATGGCAACCTGGTTATCCTGACGATCTCGGGCATCGCGTTCCGTCTGTTGCTGATTCTTCACTACGATGAAGACGAGCGTACCCAAAACTACTTTCTTGGGGAAGAGTCGGAGCGTCCATTCCTTGAAGTGTTCCTTGAGATCTGCAATCTGTGCTGTGGAGCCGTGAATCAGGAGTTGCTCCAGTACTTTCCGGATCTAGGCATGTCTACCCCTTATGTGCTAAGCGCGCGTTGCATACCGTATCTGGAGGCACTCAAGCCGGAGTTTCTGGCGTCGTATGCAGTGTCGATCAACGATGCTGTTAGCTTGGGTGCGACGATCTGCATGTGCGCGCATGCGCCGATCGATTTTGTCGCCGAAGCGAGCGCGGTCGAAGATACCAGCGGTGAACTTGAACTGTTTTGAAACCGGCCTCGACTTACTTTGATTGATGCCATAGGAAATAGACATGTCGAAAATTCTTGTTGTGGATGACTCGAGCACGGTGCGTGACGAGGTCGCCGGCTTTCTGAAGAAAAATGGCCTTGACGTCGATACGGCAGTGGACGGCAAAGACGGCCTCACCAAGCTCAGGGGCAACCCTGGCATCAGGCTCGTGATCAGCGACGTCAACATGCCGAACATGGACGGCCTGACGATGGTCGAAAAGATCCGCGGCGAACTCGGCAACAGCACGGTCAACGTCATCATGCTGACCACCGAAAGCAGCCCGGCCATGAAGGAACGGGGCAAGGCAGCGGGCGTGAAGGGCTGGATCGTCAAACCGTTCAAGGGCGATGCCGTGCTGGAAACGTTCAGGAAGCTGGCAAGTTGATTGACACCGGGTGTGCAGGGGCGCTTAGCCTATGCACGCCTGGATTGCCGCGGCCGCAATGGCCGCGGATTTGCGTCTCTCATTTCCTGAGAGCGCTTTAATCCCCTCGCCGCGATGGCGGGGTTGCGCCATGCCGTAAGCGAAATTCCGTGCGCTTCAGTATCATTGACACCGAATGGCCGACGGTGCGTGCCAGTCTGGCGCGAAAGATGGCACGCGCGGAGGGCGGCTGAGCGGCGCCAGTCCGCGCAAAACATCAATAAAACACGGAGATTTCCAGTGACATCCGAACAAGTGATCGAGACATGGCTCGCCGAGGAGGCGGAGATTGTGAGCCGGCTGGAAGCGGGTCCAGGTCCTGGACTGGCGAGCCCCGAACAGGTCGCCGGCAAGACCGGGCTGGAATTCCTGCAGGCCATGCTGCGCGGCGAAGTACCCTACGCGGCGATAGCGAAGACCCTGGACTTCACGATTGTGGAAGCCAGTGACGGCCGCTGCGTTTTTCAGGGGGAACCGCGAGCACAGCACCTGAACCCCCTCGGCACGGTTCACGGCGGCTGGGTCGCCACACTGCTCGATTCGGCACTTGGCTGTTCCGTACACACGAAGATGCCGCCTGGCCGGGGCTACACCACGGCCGAACTCAGCGTGAACTACGTCAAGGGACTGACGCCTCGCGTAAAACGTGTGCGCGCAGAGGGCAAAGTGATTCATTGCGGCCGCCAGCTGGCAACCGCGGAGGCGCGCCTGGTCGGGCCCGACGGCACTTTGTATGCGCATGCCACGACGACTTGTCTCGTGTTCGAGATGCCCCAGCGATAACGCGCTTTCCTTTACATTGCGAGAATCATCATCGATTCTGAAACATCTCTCCGGGCTACGGCCCGGCAAACCCAACCGGCAGCTGCGTCCGCCCCCGTATCCTCCATGCAGCCTGTCGTCTCGGTCACGAATCTCTCCAAGACCTACGCGTCCGGTTTCCACGCGCTTAAAAACATCAATCTGTCGATTCGCCGCGGTGAGATCTTCGCGTTGCTGGGTCCGAACGGTGCCGGCAAAACCACGCTGATCAGTATCATTTGCGGCATCGTGAAGGCGTCGGAAGGCTCCGTGGTGGTGGACGGTCATGATATTGGCACTGCTTACCGGGCGGCGCGTTCTCTGATCGGTCTGGTGCCGCAAGAGCTCACTACCGACGCGTTCGAGACGGTCTGGGCCACGGTCTCGTTTAGCCGCGGACTGTTCGGCAAACCGGCGAACCCTGCCTACATCGAGAAAGTGCTCCGGGACCTGTCGCTGTGGGACAAGCGCAACAACAAGATCATCCAGCTTTCGGGCGGCATGAAACGCCGCGTGCTGATCGCCAAAGCGCTTTCGCACGAACCGCGCGTGCTGTTTCTCGACGAACCCACGGCGGGTGTCGACGTCGAGTTGCGGCGCGACATGTGGCAACTGGTGCGCTCGCTGAGCGCTAGCGGTGTGACCATCATTCTCACCACGCACTATATCGACGAAGCTGAAGAAATGGCTGACCGCATCGGCGTGATCAACGCGGGCGAGATCATGCTGGTCGAAGACAAGGCCGAACTGATGCGCAAGCTCGGCAAGAAGCAACTGACACTGCAACTCGAAAGCCCGCTGGAACAGGTGCCGCTGGCGCTCGCGGACTATCGCCTCGCACTCTCCGCGGACGGCAGCGAGTTGATCTATACCTACGACACGGAACGCGAGCAAAACAGCATCATTGCCTTGCTCAAAGCGCTGGAGGACGCAGGCATTCGCTTCAAGGATCTGCAGACGACGCAGAGTTCGCTCGAAGACATCTTCGTCAGTCTGCTCAGAGGTGATCAATGAACATTTACGCAATCCGCGCAATCTACAAGTTCGAAATGGCGCGCACCTGGCGCACTCTGATGCAGAGCATCATCGCGCCGGTGATTTCCACTTCGCTGTATTTCGTCGTATTCGGCGCGGCAATCGGCTCGCGTATCAAGGAAGTGGACGGCATCACTTACGGTGCGTTCATCGTGCCGGGGCTGATCATGTTGTCGCTGTTGTCGCAAAGCATTTCGAATGCGTCGTTTGGGATCTACTTTCCAAGGTTCACGGGAACGATCTACGAGTTGCTGTCGGCGCCGGTCTCGTATCTTGAGATCGTGGTGAGCTATGTCGGTGCGGCTGCGACCAAATCGATTCTGTTGGGGCTGATCATTCTCGCCACCGCAGGGCTCTTTGTGCCGCTGCAGGTGCTGCATCCGTTCTGGATGGTGCTGTTCCTGGTGCTCACGGCGGTGACGTTTAGCCTGTTTGGCTTCATCATCGGCATCTGGGCGGACAGTTTCGAGAAGCTGCAGCTCGTGCCGCTGCTGATCATCACGCCGCTGACGTTTCTCGGCGGAAGCTTTTATGCGGTCAACATGTTGCCGCCGTTCTGGAAGGTCGTTACCCTGTTCAATCCGATCGTGTACCTGGTGAGCGGCTTTCGCTGGAGTTTCTACGGTATGGCAGATGTGGACGTCGCGGTAAGTCTCGGTATGACTGCGCTGTTTCTGGCTATTTTTCTGGTTATCATCGCGTGGATCTTCAAGACGGGGTACCGGTTGAAGAGCTGACGGGTTGCTATGCTCCGGTCCGTCGATTCAGCCCTTATCGACCCTGCAACGACACATTAAGGATTTCCTTACCATCGATTCAGCATCCATGTCGGGCATTTTCCACGCTTCCTGACTGCAACGCGTTGACCGCGCGCCTAGCATTGGATATCGAAATCGTTTACCCGGTTGGTGCGTCATGGTTCCCTATCTGTCCGAGCGCGAAAATGCAGTGGAGCAGATCAGTTCGATCTGTATGCATCTGTTCGACACATGGTGTGAGCAGCGAAACGTCACGTCGCTGGCGTATCTGCTGCATTGCTGGCCATTGACCGATAGCGAGCCCGCATCGATTCGCAGGCTCGGTGAGACCTTATGGGAACTGCGGAAAACCCACAGTGAACTGCTGGGTGGCGCGGTTGTGCGGACCTTGCTGAATGTGGCGGATCTGGTGGACGAGGTTCTGTTGCACGCCACGGTGCCGGATACCCTCGCCATGGCCGGCTAATCAGGCTTGCGTCACCAGGCTGGCAGCCGGCTAGCGCAGCGAATTGGGATCGAACCAGAGGTCCTTGCGCGACAACGGAACCCATGCGGGCAAGTACGGATTCTGGAGTTCGATGACCGTACGATCCGGCAGTTTGAGATCGACTAGTTGCCGCGCGAAATGCTGGTTGAAGAACGCGTCGAAGCTGCCGTCTTTTTTCATTTGCTCGAGCCCATCGCGGATGCGGGCGGCGAGGCGCGGCTCTGACTTGCTGACATAAAAGAACTGCGCAAACGGATAGCGGATCAGCAGATGCCGATCTATCGCCAGGCGCGGATACTGAGGGCCATAAGCACGTACTTCCCCCGGGGCCTCCGTGACACCCCGTGGAAACAGGTCGAAACGTCCATGTAAAAGCATCAGAAAAAGCGATTCGTAGGTTTGTGCGGTTCTTACGGGCACATGGTTGTATTCATAGACGCGGAGGTCGCCCCAGTTGCTTCCCTGGCCGACCGACAGCGTGCGGAGTTGCTCGAGCGTCTGAACGGCGTCGATCTTCGACTGGTTATCCGAGTCGATCAGCGCAACGCGGTAGCCGAGCAGCCCCTTGTCGATCGGGAACGGAACGGGAATCATGTCCTCGTCGAATTCCTTGTGTCCAGCATCGCTGATCATGATGTTGATGCGGTCGCCCTTCAGGGCTTCTTCATGCGAACGCGCGACCGAAATGGTTTCGGTGTAGGGCTCTTCGACGTAAGGGCCGTAGGTTGGCGTCGTACGTTTGAGTACTTCCGTAAGGAGTTCGAATGGGTAGGCGTAGCGAACCCGGAATTCATCAGACTTTAGTGGTTTGACGGTATCCAGGGCGAACGCTGGCAGGGCGGTTGCAGCGCAGACAAGCAGCCCCGCCGCGACGCCACGCACCACTGAGAGGGCGCTTCGGCGCCGTGGCGCGCTGCTACCCGGCGCTCTATGGGTAGACCGCGGATCGGCAACGAGTGCAGAATAGGCAAAACGAGAACCAGGGCACTCGCGGGGGAATATGGCTCTCAACACGTTCGGCGCATGGTGGGGTTCGCTCAATCGCTTTCGCCACAGCGTGGTTCTGCGGCTTCTCGCGACGGTATTCCTTTTCAGCTGCGTAGTCACGCTTTTGCTGACTGCGCTGCAACTCTACCGTGATTATGACCGAGGAATCGAACTGGTCCAAAATCGTCTCGCGGATGTCGACAGAAGCTACGGCGGCGGCGTCGGCGAGGCGCTCTGGCGGCTCGATCAGCCGCAACTGCAAATCGAGCTGGATGGCATTCTGCGTCTCGAAGATATCTGCGCCGCGGAGGTTGTCGAAGCCGGTGCGAGCGCTGCGCCGATGGTCGTGACGGCGGGGCGGCGCACGGCCGGTCCGTCAATAGCCCGCGAATTTCCGCTGCTCTACCGGGTGCAGGGCAAGGATCAGCGGATCGGCACGCTCTATGTCCAGGCCACGCTGGCTAATCTGTACCACGAACTGACGCATACGGCGCTGCTCATTCTGGTGAGCCAGGCGGCCAATACGTTCCTGGTTTCGTTGTTCGCGATCTACATCCTGTCCCGGCTCGTGACGCGGCATCTTGCTGCGATCGCGAGTGGCGTGGGCGACTACGATTTTCGCGAGACGCCGCAACGGCTTGGCCTGCAGCGGCGGGCACCCAACGCACCGGATGAACTCGACCGCGTGGTGGCGGCTTTCAACGCGATGGGCGCGCGGCTGCATCATGCGTATCTCGAGGAGCGCGCGGCCGTGATGGAGCGCGAGGCGCGCCAGGCCGCCGAGGCGGCGAACCGCGCCAAGGGCGAGTTTCTGGCCAATATGAGCCACGAACTGCGCACGCCGCTGAACGGTATTCTCGGCTACGCCCAGATCCTGCGGCGTGACCCTGCGCTCGGCGAGCGGCAGCTCGAAGGTGTTGCGGTGATCCAGCGCAGTGGCGAACACCTGTTGACGCTGATCGACGACACGCTCGACTTCGCAAAGATCGAAGCCGGCAAATTGCGTGTCCAGATCGGCGACGTGCCGTTGGGGGGGCTGGTTGACGTGCTGCGCGAGATCATCAGTGTGAAAGCGGAGCAAAAGGGTCTGGATTTCATCTGCGAAATCGCTGTCGATGCGCCTGCCGGCGTGCGCGCAGACGGACAACGCCTGCGCCAGGTGCTGCTCAATCTGCTCGCGAATGCCGTCAAATTCACCGACCATGGCAGCGTGAGTCTGCATATCATGAGGGCTGAGTCGGGGGCGGTGCGCTTTGAGGTACGGGACACGGGTGTCGGCATGCTCGCTGAGCAGTTGGAGACGATTTTCGAGCCCTTTGAACAGGTCGGCGGTCACGAGCGGCGGGTTGGCGGCACGGGGCTGGGTCTTGCGATTAGCCGCCAGTTCTTGCGTGCGATGGGCGCAGAGATCCACGTCGAAAGCCGGCTTGGAGAAGGCAGCGTATTCTGGTTCGAGCTTGCGGCGGCGCTTGCGTTGCTGGACGTCCCGGTGATTGCGCCGCCCGCGCGGGATGCGACGGGTTACGACGGTCCGCGCAAGAAGGTGCTGGTGATCGACGACGTGCCGGTCAATCGGGCGGTTGTCGTTGCGTTGCTCGAGCGGCTCGGCTTCGACACCGTCGAAGCAGCGACCGGTCGTGAAGGGCTTGCACAGGCGCAACACGAGCGGCCGTCCCTGGTTGTTACAGATATCGTGATGTCCGACATGGACGGCCTCGAAGTGACGCAGCGGTTGCGCCAGTCGCCGGGCATTGCGGATGTGCCGATCATCGCGATGTCCGCGAGTCCGTCCGGCACTGACGAGAAACGGAGCCTCGATGCCGGCGTGAATGCCTTTCTTCCGAAGCCAGTCGATTTCGACCGGCTGCTTGCGAAGATCGCGGCGTTGCTCGGCCTGGAGTGGACGTATGCAGCAGTGCCGGCGACGGCAACCGCCACCGCCGTGCAACAGGGCGTGTCGTTGTCCGAAGCGTGTCTTGCAGTGCCACCTCAGGAAATGAACGAGTTGCACCGCCTCGCCCGTCACGGGGACATGAGGGAAATTTCGCTCTGGAGCGAGCGCGTCGCGGCACTCGACGCACGCTATGTCCCGTTCGCGGAGCAGGTGCGTCTACTGGCGAAGGGCTACCAGTCGAAGGCGATTCTTGAGTTGGTCGAACAAAATATTGCGCAAAGGCCGGCACCATGAGTGACGCAACGGGCCAATTCAGCGAGCAGCCCACTATCCTCATCGCCGACGATACGCCTGCCAATCTGGGCGTCGTCGTCGACAGTCTGACTGAACGCGGCTTTCGCGTCCTTGTCGCGCTCGACGGCGCGGAGGCGCTCGAGCGCGCGCAGTTTTCGCAACCTGATCTGATTCTGCTCGACGTCAAGATGCCCGGCATCGACGGCTTCGAAACCTGCCGGCGTCTGAAGCTGGACGATCGCACGCGCGATATTGCGGTGATCTTCATGACCTCGCGTACCGGCAGCGAGGATATGGTCGAAGGATTTTCCGCGGGCGGGGTCGATTACCTGACCAAGCCCGTGCACGTCGAGGAAATGATCGCGCGCGTCAGCACACATCTCGCACTGCGAACGATGCATAAGCAACTGGTGGTGCAGAACCGGCAACTGCTCGCCGAGGTGTCGGTGCGCCAGCAGGCCGAGGCGGCGTTATCGCGTGCGCGCGACCAACTGGAGGGGCGCGTCGCGCTGCGCACCGCCGAACTGGCGCGGGCGAACCAGAGCCTGCTGGCGCAGATCGAGGAGCGCAGACGCGCCGAGGCGAAACTGCTGTCGAGCGAGGCGCGTTTTCGTGCGATTGTCGAGACGAGCCCGGTGCCGTTATGCATTACCTCGATGCCGGGTGGGCAGCTTCTCTATACGAACGGGCCGTTCCAGGAACTGTTCGGACTCGACCTGCTCAACGACGCCGCGAATATCGTGGACTTTTACGCCGATCCGCTGGAGCGCGACAGCCTGGTCGACCATTTGCAGCGTGAGGGGAGTTTTGATAACAGCGAGATTCAGTTCACGCGGCCGGAGGGCTCCGTATTCTGGGCGATGGCGACGGCCCGCGTGGCGACCTATAACGAGGCGCCCGCCATTTACGTCGGCCTGAACGACATCACGGAGCGCAAGCGCATCGAACAGGCGCTGCTCGAATCGCGAGAGCAGCTACGCGAGCTGTCGGCCTACATGGAAGCGATTCGCGAAGAAGAAAGAAAGCGCATCGCGATGGAGATTCACGACGAATTGGGGCAGCTCCTCACGGCGTTGAAAATGGATGTTTCGCTGCTCAAGATGCGCCTCGCCGGCGACTCGGATGCGGCAAAAAAGGCCGACGACATGCGCGAACTGGTTGAAACGACCATCTGGATGGTGCGCAATGTGGCGAGCCATCTGCGGCCCGCGGCACTCAATTTCGGCATCGTTTCCGCACTCGAATGGCTGGTTGAAGATTTCAGCCGGCGTAACAACATTCCCTGCCAGTTTCGCATCAACGGCAGCGAGCCTGTGCTTCCGGATGCTCATGCAACGGCAGTATTTCGCATCGTTCAGGCTTCGCTCACGAATGTTGCGCGCCATGCCCGCGCCACCAGAGCGGACGTCACGCTAACGCGCTCCGCGAGCGGGCTCGATCTACACGTGAGCGACGACGGTTGCGGCTTCGATCATGACGCAGCGCGCAAAGGCGATTCTTACGGTCTGCTTGGTATGCGCGAACGCGCCCGCCTGATTGGCGCCTCGCTGCTGATCGACAGCTCACCCGGTACAGGCACCTCAGTTTCGATTCACATTCCGCTAGACGAAGAACCTCACACATGATCAAGATACTTATTGCAGACGACCACGCTATCGTGCGCGGCGGATTGAAGCAGATCATCGCGACGACCGCCGACATCGTCGTGAGCGGAGAGGCGGCACAAGGCTCCGAAGTCGTCGACAAGCTGCGCACGTGCGAGATCGACCTGTTGCTGCTCGACATGACGATGCCGGGCATCAGTGGCGTCGACCTGATCCGGCGCGTCCGCGCCGAGCAGCCGTCGTTGCCGGTGCTGGTGCTGAGCATCCACAACGAAGCCCAGGTGGTGTCGCGTGCCTTGCGAGCGGGCGCGACCGGTTATGTAACGAAGGACAGCGATCCCGAGGTCTTGCTTACCGCGATCCGCAAACTGGCGAGCGGTGGCCGCTTTATCGACCCGAAGCTGGTTGACGCGATCATCTTCGAGACGCATTCGGGCGATGCGCCGCCGCACGAAATTCTGTCCGACCGTGAATTCCAGGTGCTGCAGATGCTGGCGTCGGGCAAAAGCATCAACGACATCGCCGAGGGCCTCGCGCTTAGCGCGAAAACCATCAGTACTCACAAGATGCGTCTCATGCAAAAGCTTGGTCTCGCGAACAACGCCGAGCTGATCCGTTATGCGATCCGGCACGGGCTAGCCGCCGAATAGCCAGCGCGCATTAAATGTCTAAGGATTGTTAGGGAAATCCTGAGTGGAGAATCAGCCGATCCGGCGTCCAACATCCGCCACTCCCGATACAGGTGCATTTCCGTAGACCCTACGATGCTTTCATGGGCACCTCGGAGGGGCTATGAGTACTGCGGAAAAGTCGTTGCGCTTGCTGGTCGAGAAGTGGCTTGGCGCGGCCAGCGCCCAACCGCTCCGCGTATTGATGACACAACGTTCGCAATCCGGCCGCATCTGCCGGGTGTGCATCGAAGCGAACTGCCCGAGTGGTCCAGTCACCCTGTTTTTCTTCCGCCATGACGACGGCAACTGGCATGTCTTTCCGCCAGCGAATCGCCAGCCTGCGATGAGCGTTGGCCGGTTAGCCGCCTGATGGCATGACCAAGGGGAAGGAGAGATCATGGCTTACGACGAATATATTGGACCGCCACAGTATGTGGTCGACCTGCGCGCGTGGATCACTGCGTGGTACGAACATGCGGTCAAGGTCGGCTTTATCCGGCCGCCGTTCACACTCGACGAAACGGTTGCGGACCGGCTTGAAGGGTATTTCAAGGTCGGCCTCACACCGGTCGAAGGCGCGGATGTGATTTTCGGCGTAATGCATTGAGCTTGCCGTCAGCGGCGCGCGTCGGCGCTGCCGCTAAAGCGCTTTACCATTGAGCAGCGTGGTTGCGAGGCACAGATCGGGGTAGGCCGCGTCGACGCGAATCATGTCGGCGTGCACTTCCTCGATGATCCAGTCGCGCAGCGCAGCCACCACGGGGCGCAACGGACGGCTCGCCGGCCACACCAGACAGCAGCGCCGGTCCGTCACGATCAGTTCTTTCTCAGCCGGGATCAGCGCGCCGTCGGCCAGCCAGTGCGACAGCACGTTCAACCAGCCCAGCGCGACTCCCTGGCCCAGCAAGGCGGCCTGCACCACGATCGCATAGTCGGAAAAGCTCAGCATGGTCGCGGCCCTGCGCTGATGCTCGGCGAACGCGGCGAAACGCTCCTGCCAGCCGCGCTCGCCGTCATCCATGTTGATCACGGTGTCGTCGTGCGGACTGCCGGCGTCCAGCAACAGTTGCTCGTGATAGCGGCGATTGCATACGGGTAGCAGGACTTCCGGCATCACAAGAGCCGAGTGCTCGTCGATTTCTTCGTCGGTCCTGAAGCGCATGCCGAGGTCGACGTCGACAAGCGGGCCGCCGATGCGCCCTGAAATCAGCTGGAAACGCAGATCGACGCCCGGAAAGGCCTGATTCAGGCGGTTCATGCGCGGCATCAGCCAATGCGTGGTGAAAGCGGTCGAAACCGAGAGGGTTACCGTTTCGATGCCGGTTGCCCTTGCCTCGATTTCGCGGATTGCCGATTCGATCCCGCCAAACCCCTCCGAAATCTTCCGATACAGGATCTTGCCGTTCTCGGTCAGTTCGATGCCGCCGCGCACGCGCTCGAACAGTTGCACCCCCAGGTGGTCTTCCATACGCGCGAGCATGCGGCTCACGGCCGGCTGGCTGACATAGAGCTCTTCGGCGGCGCGCGTGAAGTTGCCGCACCGCGCCGCGGCCTCGAACACGAACAGGGCGTTGGCGCTGGGGAGTTTGCGGCGGAGATTGGGCATGACGTGATGTTATGCCTGATCCAACAATTTGGGAATTGCTGACGAAATAACAGCCACGTATATTTTTCTAACCGATGGTCCTGTGGACGGGAAACAAGTATGGACGCAAGAGCGAAAGCAGATGTGTCGATCCGTTCGGCAGCGCGGCGCTACGGTCCGGTGGTCGCGCTCGACGACGTGTCCATTGACATCGCGCCGGGCGAATTCGTTTCGCTGCTCGGGCCGTCCGGGTCGGGCAAGACCACGCTGCTCGGCATTCTGGGTGGCTTCGTGCAGCCGAGTTCTGGCTCGGTATGGGTGGGTGGCCGTGATATTACATTTGCGCCGCCTCATAAACGCGACATTGGCATCGTGTTTCAGAACTACGCGCTGTTTCCGCATATGACGGTCGGCGAAAACGTCGCTTATCCGCTGCGCGCGCGGCGCCAGCCGAAGTCGGGCTGGGCGAAAAAAGTATCGGATGCGCTCGCAATGGTCGAACTGAGCGGCTACGAAGGCCGGCGCATTGCTCAGCTATCGGGTGGCCAGCGTCAACGCGTCGCGCTCGCCCGCGCCATGGTGTTCGAGCCCCAACTGATCCTGATGGACGAGCCGCTCTCTGCGCTCGACAAGCAACTGCGCGAAACCATGCAGATCGAACTGCGCCGCCTGCACAGAAAGCTCGGTGCGACGATCGTCTATGTGACGCACGATCAGCGCGAGGCGCTGACGATGAGCGACCGCGTTGCCGTGTTGCGCAACGGGCGCCTCGTGCAGGTCGACACGCCGGAGCATCTGTACGACCGGCCGCGCGATGCCTTCGTGGCGAGCTTTATCGGTGAAGCGACGTTGTTGAGCGTGACGCGTGCCGGCGCCGATGCGGTGCTGCTCGGGGCGACCGTGCTGCGCACAGCGCATCCGTTGCCGCATGCCGAGGCTTTGCTGCTGGCGGTGCAGACGGAGAAACTGCGTATCCACGACGGCCGCGATGATAACGGCGCGCAGCTCAACCAACTGCGCTGCCGCGTGACCGAGGTGCTGTACCAGGGCGAAAGTCTGCGCGTCTTTGCGACGCTGCCGGATGGTACGGCAATCAGCTTGCGCCAGCCGGGCAGTTACCACGCCCGGCTGCAGATTCCCGCGCCCGGCATGGAGATGACCGTGGTGCTCGACCCGCAGGACACCATAGTCGTGCCGGCCTGATCCATGTACCCGGATTGCCGGGCTCTCTCATCCAGGGTTCACATAAAACTGAAGAGGAATACGAATGAAAAAGCTGACCGATTTCAAGGTGCTGACGTTCGACGTCGTCGGCACGCTGATCAACTTTGAAAAGGGCGTGCTGGAATCGATCCGGCGGCTCGGCGGCGAAGCGGCCCGCACCTTGACCGACGACCAGATCTTTGAACCGTACATCCGCGGCCGCGCGACGTATCCGGGCCGCTCTAGCCACGCCATGGCGAGCGTCTATCAGTCGTTGGCGACTGAACTGGGCCTGCCCACCGATGCGCAGACGGCCGCTGCTTTTCAGCGCGACGTGCTCGACTGGCCCGCGTTTGACGATTCGGTGGCAGCGTTGCAGCGCCTGCGCCGCCATTTCCGGCTGGTGGCGATGACCAATGCCGATCGCGTGGCATTGTCGGCGTATGCGCACACGCTCGGCGATCCGTTCGACGACAGCGTTACCGCCGACGAAACCGGCGTTGCGAAGCCGGACCCGCAGTTTTTCGCCTACAACCGCGGACGTCAGTCCGCCTTCGGCTACAAGTTCGGCGACATCCTGCACGTTGCGCAAAGCCAGTACCACGACATCGGTGTGGCTCGCGAGCTCGGGTATACGGTGTGCTGGATCGAGCGCCGTCAGGGGCTGCAAGGGTTCGGCGCGACGCCGATACCCGAGCGCGTGACCACGCCTGATTTCAGGTTCGCGACGCTCAAAGCGCTTGCCGACGCGGTCGAGGCCGAGGAGCAGGTCGCCGCATGAAGCAGCCTGCCGCCCGGCAGTCCGCTGCCTCGCTGTGGTCCGCGATGGGTGGCACGACGGCGCCCGTTAGCACCGGAGCGCCGTTGGCCCGCGATCTGGTGGCCGAGGTGGCGGTGATCGGTGCCGGCTACTCGGGTCTTTGTGCCGCGTATGCATTGCAAAAACGCGGCGTGGAGACAGTGGTGCTCGATGCCAATCCGGTCGGTTGGGGCGCTAGTGGCCGTAACGGCGGCGTGGTGTCGTCCAAATTCCGCCTCTCGTTTCCGACCATCGCGCGGTTGCATGGGCTCGACACGGCGCGCACGATGCATCGCCTCGCGCACGAAGGGGTGCGGGTGGTCGAGTCGCTGGTCGACGAATTCAAGCTTGAAGACGCGCATTTTCAGCACACTGGCAGCTTGCGTTGCGCGCATACGGAGCGCGCTTTCGCAACGATTCGTGCCGAAGCGGACTGGGTGCGACAGGCGCTCGGCGATACGTCGATGTCCGTGCAATCGCGTGCCGAAGTGGCGCGCGAGACCGGGTCAAGTGCTTTCGTTGGCGGCGTATTGAGCGCGGACGCCGGCACGGTCTTGCCGCTGCGCTACGTGCAGGGTATCGCCGCCGGCTTGACGGTTCGCAAAGTCCCGATCTACGAGTCGAGTCCGGTGATCGGCATGCAGCGCGACGGCGAGGGCGTACTGTTGCGCCTGCCAGGCGGCACGGTGCGGGCCAAACAGGTGATTGTCGCGACGAACGCGTATTCCAGTCTGACGCCAGCCACCGGGGCTTATCAGCGCACGCTCGTGCCGTTTCGCAGCGCCATCATCGCAACCGAGCGTTTACCCGCCGAACTCGATGCACGTCTGATGGTGGAACAGCGCAGCTACACCGAAACGCGGCGCATGATGAAGTGGTTCCGCAAGGCGGATGGCCGGATGGTGTTCGGTGGACGCGATGCGTTCGGCAAGGAAGGACAACTGACCGGTTTTGATGCGTTGCAGCGCGCAATGGTCGCGCTGTTTCCGGATCTTGCCGGCGTGAAGGTTGAGTACCGCTGGTCGGGTTACGTCGGCATGACCTTCGATCAATTGCCGCATATCGGGCGCAGCGATGCTGTCACGACATTTTGTCTGGGGTACAACGGAGCAGGTGTGGCGATGGCCAGCCTGCTCGGTCAGCAGGCGGCGGCGCTCGTGCTCGGCGACAAGCCGGAATTGTCGCTGCTCGCAACGAACGGTCTGCAACCGGTGCCCTTTCATGCGCTGCGCTCACCGGGCGTGCGGATGGTTGCGGCGTGGTATCAGTTTCTCGATGCGATAGGTGCGTGATGCCGGCTCAGCGCGACGCCACCGCGGGGCGAACTTCTGCAGGAGACGGGTTGATGCCTTCTTTCGCGGCCGATAAGGCCGATGCGGCCAGCGCGGTCGACAGGGCCAACGCAGCAGTGCGGTATCAGCGCCGCGAGGACCGCACGATGCTGCTGCTGATCGCGCCGGCGCTGATCGTAATCGTCATATTGCTGGTGGTGCCGCTCGCGTGGCTGTCCTGGCAATCGATCTACGCTGACGGTTTTACGCTCGAAAACTACCGGCGCATTTTCACCGAGAGCGCCTACGGAGCCACGTTCGCGCTTACTTTCAAACTTAGCTTTATCGTCACGCTCGTTACGCTGCTGCTGGGCTATCCGGTGGCGTACGCGGCCGCCGCGTTGCCGCCGAAGTTGAGCGCGCTCGTACTGGGCCTCGTGATTCTGCCGTTCTGGACCAGCGTGCTGGTGCGCACCTACGCTTGGCTCGTGCTGCTGCAGCGCACGGGGCTCGTCAACAAGACGCTGCTGTCGATGGGCGTGATCGACCATCCGTTGCAACTGGCTTACAACCAGTTAGGCACGATCATCGCCATGGTGCATATCCTGCTGCCGTTCATGGTCTTGCCGCTGTACTCGGCAATGCAGAAGATTCCGGAGAACCTCATGCATGCAGGAGCGAGTCTCGGCGGTTCGCCGCTGCACGTATTTCTGCGGGTGTTTCTACCTCTGTCGTTAAGCGGGGTGCTCGCGGGCGCCACTCTTGTGTTCATTCTTTGCCTCGGCTTTTACATCACGCCGGAACTGATGGGCGGCGGCAGATCGATGATGGTGTCGATGCTGGTCAGCCGTAACGTGGAGCTCTACGATAAGTGGGGGGCGGCGAGCGCCGTCAGCGTGGTGCTGCTCGTCTGCGTGTTTGCGATTTTCTACGCGGTGAGCCGCGTGATACCGCTCGAGAAGACCCTGGGGGCGAAATGAAAAGATCCGCATCCGGCAAGCTTGTTTTAGGCGCTGTGGTTGTGCTGATCCTGCTGTTTCTGATCGTGCCGGTCCTGATCGTCGTGCCGCTGTCGTTTTCCGACACGCGTTTTATGACCTTCCCGCCGCCGGCTTATTCGCTGCGCTGGTACGAAGCATTCGTCGGCAGTCCGACATGGATGGCTGCCGCGCGCACCACGTTGACAGCTTCCGTGTCCGCGGCGCTGATCGCGACGCCGCTTGGCGTCGCGGCGGCGTATGGGATCCAGAACGGCACCCACTGGAGCATGCGCTATGTGCGTCTCGTACTCATGCTGCCATTGATGGTGCCGATCATCATCGTCGCGGTTGGGGTGTTCTTCGTGTATGCACGCACAGGCCTCGTCAACAGCATGACCGGGTTGGTTCTCGCCGATACGATGCTCGGTCTGCCGTATGTGCTGATTTCCGTGAGCGCGGATCTGCGGACCTTCGATCAGACCCAGGAGATGGTTGCCCGCAGTCTCGGCATGAACCGCTTGCGCAGCTTTATGACGGTGACGCTGCCGCAAATCCGATCGAGTGTGATTTCGGCCGCGGTGTTCGTGTTCATTCAGGCGCTGGATGAGACCGTGGTGGCGCTGTTTGTTTCCGGTGGCGATAAACAGACACTCACGCGGCGGATGTTTGTCGCGTTGCGCGATGAAATCGATCCGACGATTGCGGCGATCAGTACCTTGCTGACTGCGCTGACCTTATGTCTGATTGTGACGATTGTGGTAACTCGCAGGCCGGCTGCGCGAGCCTGATCATATCGGCGATGCGCTCGGCGATCATGATGGTCGGGATATTCGTGTTGGCGCAGGGGATCGACGGCATCAACGAGGCATCGCACACGCGCAAACCTTCGACGTTCCGCACGGAGCCGCTCGCGTCGGTCACCGCTTGAGGGTCGTTAGTCGAGCCCATCCGGCAAGTGCCGGACGGGTGCCACGTGCAGCCTGCTGAGCGCGTGACAAATCGGGTTAGTGCTGCATCGTCGGCGAGCAGGCTTTCGATCGTGACGCCCTGGGTAATCAGTCGGCGAATCAGCCAGCCACGCAGCGGCCCGGCGACATCGAGCAGTGCGCTGAGCGCGCCACGCTGCAGTGCGTTGAACTTGCCGGGCATTGCGACCTTCGCGACACGCGGCGAATAGCTCGACGGAAAGATCGTGTCGCGTATCCCTGCCATTGAATTCCATGCGAGGGTGGTAGCCCCCATGCGCATGGCGAGTTTCAGGCGCTCGAGGTCGCGCGGATCGGACAGCATGTTGAACTCGACCGACGGTTCGTCGCGCGGATCCGCTGAGACCAGTTTTAGCTGGCCACGCGAGTACGATTTGTTTACCCAGAAAAATATCGTGCCGAGCCGGTATCCGATCGAATGCCAGCCGGAGCGCGACAGGATCGCACCGTGCATGTCCCCGGCTACGGTGTCCGGCAAGCGTGAGGAGAAGCGTACGATGGCCTGCTCGTGATGCTCTTGCGGATACGACGTGCGGCCGGCGCGCGGCAGCCAGGCGGAAACGGCGATCGAAGGATGCTCCATCAGATTGCGGCCTACCCCGGGTAAATCGGCTACGAGGGGAATGCCGAGTGCGGTAAGGTCGGTGGCTGGGCCGATGCCGCTGCGTAGCAGCAGCGCGGGACTATGAATCGCTCCCGAGCAAACGATGGTTTCCTTCGCGTTGAGATCTTCTGTCGAACCATCTTCGTGCCGCAATCGCGCACCTGTCGCGCGCGAGCCTTCGAAGTGGATGCGCTCGGCGAGGAGGTGAGTGCGGATCGTTAGATTCGGCCGTTTCCGGACTGCGTCGCTCAGATAGCAGACTGAGGTCGGAATGCGTTCACCGGTCTCGCCCACTGCTATCGAGCCGACATAGGTCCCGTCTTGCCACGGGCCATTCTGATCCGCGCGCCGCGGATGGCCGAGCTGTTCGAGCGCGCCTAGCACAGCTCGCACGAACGGCGACACGCGAGCCCATTCCGTACGCTGGATGCGCACAGGACCTTGCTGGCCATGCAGCTCGCCGTCGAAATCACAGTCCGTTTCAAGCTTGCGGAAATACGGCAGGCAGGTTTGCCAGTTCCAGCCGTGCGCACCGAGCGCTTCCCATTCATCGTAGTCGGCGGGGGCGCCGCGATTGGCCATCAGCGCATTGATGGCCGAACCACCGCCTAACAGGCGCGCCTGCTCGTAGCGCCGGGATGTGCCAGTACTCGCGCCGGCCTCAGTCCCGGCAGAGGTAAGCCGTGTAGACATCACCGCAGTAAGCCGTTGCCAGATATTGCTGAGGTCGAGATACGCACGGCCTGGATAGCGGCTGCGGATCGCATCCGGCATGTTCGCCTGCGAGATGTCCCGGCCGGCCTCGATGAGGCACACGGTCTTCTCCGGATCTTCCGAAAGACGCGCGGCGAGCACGCAGCCCGCCGAGCCTCCACCCAGAATCAGATAGTCGATCACGTGGGGCGTTGCGGCTACTGCATGAACTTGAGCCAGCGAGCACGAGCGGCGATACCGGCATCGGAGGCCCACCATTCTTCGGAGAGCAGGGCCTGTTTCGCCGCGTTGGCGGGTGAGCTCGGCAACTCGCTAGCGCGTTGCGCGGTGATCTTGCCGGTCTTGAAGGCAGCCGGATTGCCCGGGCCGTAGTCGATATAAAGCGGCAGATTGGCCTGCAGATCGGGCGAGAACGCCGCGTTGAGGAATTTCACCGCGGTCGCCATGTTCGGCGCGTTCTTCACGATGCACAGTTGCGTGTTCTGCAGCAGGCCATCGTTGAAGGTGAAGTCGACATCGGGGTTGTCTTTGCGCACGGCACTGGCGCGGCCATTCCAGATCATTTCCATGTCGACTTCGCCGTCATGCAGCAACTGCGCCGATTGGCCGCCCGAGGTCCACCAGACCGTGATGTCCGGCTTGATTTGCTGCAGCTTCTTGAAGGCGCGATCCACGTCGAGCGGATAGAGCTTGTCGCGCGCCACGCCGTCCGCGAGTAGCGCAGCCTCAAGCGTGCCTTGCGGATCGTTGCGCAGGGCACGCGTGCCCGGAAAGTCCTTGACGTTCCAGAAGTCGGCCCAGCTTTGCGGGACTTTCTTGAGCGACTTCTTGTTGTATGCGATCACCGTCGAGTAAAACTCGTAGGCCGCGGAGTAGGGCGTGCGGTATTTCTCCGGTATCGACGCGGCGTTCGGGACCTTCGAGAAGTCGAGCTTTTCGATCAGCCCTTCCTTGCCGCCGCGCAGGCAGTTCGACGCGGGAGTATCCACCACGTCCCAGATCGGCTTGCCGGCCGCCGCTTGCGCCTTGATGGCCGGGTACGCGTCGGGCACGCTGTCCTGATTGACGGTGATGTCGAGCAGCTTGGCGGCCGGATCGAGGATGGCCTTGGTCTGCGCTTCCTGGTAGACGCCGCCTTGCGAGACGAAGGTGATCTGGCCGCTCGCGGCCAGCACAGGTGTACTCAGCAGCGTGATGGCGAGCGACAGAACAGTGATGCAACCCGGCTTCATCATTTTCACGGCGGCTATCCCCAAGGTTGGAGGGTTCGTTAGCGAGGCCCGTGTCCGCATGTCATGCCACTTAGGGGTGCAGGCCGCTATTTGCGAAGCGTATCGGCGGCACGAGGGGCATGCGAGGCACATTGCGCCGGAAACGTCGTGGTCAAAATGTAGGGGACCATTTTCCCGCTCGCAATTCCTGAATTGTTAGAGCGGGCATAACGCTACGTCATGGCTGGAAGAGCGATGCGCAGATTCAGGGAAAGCCTTTTCTGCTTGCCCCGAAGCGATTCAATATTATGGAATACCATAATATTGAATCGCTTGCGTCGGTGATTTGGTTGGAATACCGTAATACCATCCGCAGCGCTATCGCGGTCGACTCACAGTGGACGCGCTCCGATCGCTGCCGGCGTCCACATGACGCACCTGATGTTCTTCTGGGAGTAGGTCGATCATGAAATTCTCGTTGTTTGTTCACATGGAGCGGTACGACGCGAGCACGTCGCATCGCCAGCTCTTCGATGAATTGACCGAACTGGTTCAGATGGCGGAGCGCGGCGGTTTCGAAACCGCGTGGGTGGGCGAACACCATGCGATGGAATTTACGATCGCCCCCAATCCCTTTATCAACCTTGCCTATCTGGCTGCCCGTACCGAGCGCATCCGCCTTGGTACGGGAACCGTCATCGCGCCATTCTGGCATCCGATTCGCCTCGCCGGAGAAGCCGGCATGGTCGATGTCGCGAGCAACGGCCGTCTCGACCTCGGCATTGCTCGCGGCGCTTATTCGTTCGAATACGAGCGGCTGCTGCCGGGCCTCGATGCGTTTGGCGCCGGCGCACGCATGCGCGAACTGGTGCCGGCGCTGCGCCAGCTCTTCAAGGGTAACTACGCCCACGACGGCGAGTTCTGGAAGTGGCCGTCGACTACCCCGGTGCCGCGCCCGGTTCAGCAACCCGTCCCGCCGCTGTGGCTCGCTGCGCGTGACCCGAATTCGCATGACTTCGCGGTGGCGAACGGCTGCAATGTGCAGGTGACGTCGCTGTCGGCGGGCGATGGCGAAGTCGTGAGTCTGATGGAGCGCTTCAATACGGCCTGCAACGCGCATCCGGAAGTGCCACGGCCGCAGATCATGATGCTGATGCATACGTTTGTCGGCGCAGACGCGAAGGAAGTCGATGCGGCGGTCGACGATCTGAGCCGTTTCTACTGCTACTTCAGCAAGTGGTTCAAGAACGAGCGGCCGGTCGAGCAGGGTTTTATCGAGCCCCTCACTGAGGCCGATATTGCAGGCTTCCCGCAATACGAACCCGAGCTGATTCGCAAGAACCTCGTGATCGGCGAGCCGCAGGATGTCGTCAGGCGTCTGAAGCAGTACGAAGAGATGGGCTTCGATCAATACAGCTTCTGGATCGACAGCAACATGAGCTTCGAGCGCAAGCGCAAGTCGCTCGAACTGTTTATCTCGGATGTGATGCCGGCCTTCAAGGTGCATTGAGCTGCGCGTGGAACCCGACGCAGCGAACCAGGAGCAGGTGACATGTTGAAATCGTTCCAGCAGTACATCGACGGCACCTTCGAGGATGCAACCACTACCTTCGACAGCGTGAACCCGGCGACCGGCGCCGTGTGGGCGAAGATGCCGGCGGCTAGCGCGGCGGACGTGGACCGCGCCGTGCAGGCCGCGCATCGTGCGTTGAGCGAGCCCGCCTGGGCCGCGCTGACGGCGAGCGCGCGCGGCAAGCTGCTGTACCGGCTCGCAGATCTGGTGGCCGAGAACGCGCAACAGCTTGCCGAACTCGAGACCGCCGACACCGGCAAGATTATCCGCGAGACGCGCAGCCAGATTGGTTATGTCGCTGAGTACTACCGCTATTACGCGGGCGTGGCCGACAAGATCCAGGGCGCCTATCTGCCGGTCGACAAGCCCGACATGGAAGTGTTCCTGCGCCGCGAGCCGGTGGGCGTGGTGGCGGGCATCGTGCCGTGGAACTCGCAACTGTTCCTCTCCGCGGTAAAACTGGGACCTGCGCTGGCCGCGGGTTGCACGATCGTGCTGAAAGCTTCGGAAGACGGCCCTGCGCCTTTGCTCGCGTTCGCGCGGCTCGTGCATCAGGCGGGCTTCCCTGCTGGTGTGGTGAACATCCTGACCGGCTTTGGCGCCGATTGCGGCCAGGCGTTGACAACTCATCCGCTGGTGTCACGCATCGCGTTCACTGGCGGTCCGGAAACGGCGCGCCACATCGTGCGCAATTCCGCTGAGAACCTCGCGGCGACCTCACTCGAACTGGGCGGCAAATCGCCGGTACTGGTGTTCGATGACGCCGACCTCGAGAGTGTCAGCAACGCGGTCATCGCAGGCATCTTCGCCGCCTCCGGACAAAGCTGCGTGGCCGGTTCGCGTCTGCTGGTGCAGCGCGGCATGCGCGAGCGTCTGTTGCAACGGCTGATCGAGAAGGCGCGCGCGATTCGCATCGGCGATCCGCAGGACGTCGCCACAGAAATGGGTCCGCTTGCGACCCGCAGGCAACGCGATCACATCGAGTCGGTGCTCAAGGCGAGTCTCGCGGCCGGCGCGGTGCTGTTGACCGGGGGCGAGCGCGCGGCCGGACTGGGCGAGGGCTACTACTTCCAGCCGACTATTGTCGATTGCCCTGATGCCCAGGTGCCGAGCGTGGCGCAGGAACTGTTCGGACCGGTGCTGAGCGTGATGACCTTCGATACGGAAGCGCAAGCAGTCGCGCTTGCCAACGACACGCGCTACGGTCTCGCATCCGGCGTGTTCACACGCGACCTGACCCGCGCCCACCGTCTGACACGTGCGTTGCGCGCAGGCATCGTCTGGGTCAACACGTACCGCGCCGTGTCGCCGATCGTGCCGTTCGGCGGCTACGGACTGAGCGGTCTGGGCCGTGAGGGCGGACTCGACGCCGTACTGGAATACACACGTACCAAATCCATCTGGATCCGCACCTCGGACGAGCCGATTGCCGATCCCTTCGTTATGCGCTGAGGGCATTCATGTACTACGAAATCCGGACCTATCGCATCAAGACGGGTGCTGTGCCCGCGTATCTGAAGCTGGTGGAGGAAGAGGGCATCGCGCTGCAGAAACATCATCTGGGGGAATTGGTCGGCTACTTCTTTTCGGAAATCGGCCCACTGAACCAGATCGTGCATATCTGGGCGTATCCGAGTCTCGACGAGCGCGAGGCGCGCCGTCAACGGCTCGCTGAAGATCCCGCCTGGCAGGTGTTTGCGCCGAAGATCCAGGCGCTGCTCGAGACCATGGAAAGCAAGATCATGAAGCCCACCTCGTTCTCGCCGCTGAAATAACCTTTATCACCCTTTTTCCTGTCTTTCTGCCGAGCCAACGTTGAGTGAAGCCGGCTTGTCGCCCTTAAGGAGCAGTCGTCATGAAGCATCTGTTTCGTTTGCGCACCCCCACATCTGGTGTGACTCGCGCAATCACCGGCCCGGTCGTCAGCCTGTTGACGCTCTCCGCACTCGTGGCGGCTGCGCCGGCTTTCGCAGCCTCGGCCCCCATTGTGTTTGCAAGCTGGGGCGGCACGACACAGGCGTCACAGGAAAAGAACTGGGCCCAGCCTTTCACCCAGGCCACTGGCATCCAGGTGCTGATGGATGGCCCGACCGACTACGGCAAGCTGAAGGCCATGGTCGATAGCGGCAATGTGCAGTGGGACGTGGTCGACGTCGAAGGCGATTTCGCCTTTGCCGCTCTGCGCGACGGCCTCGTGGACCCGATCGACTATTCGGTCGTCAACAAGGCCGATCTCGATCCGCGCTTCATGTCGCCGGGGGCTGTCGGCAGCTTCTACTATTCGTTCGTGCTGGGCTATAACAAGGCCACGTATAAGAGCGCGCCGCCGTCGACGTGGGTCGATCTGTTCGACACGAAGAAATTTCCTGGCAAGCGGACCTTCTACAAATGGTCGGCACCGGGTGTGCTGGAGGTCGCCCTGCTCGCCGACGGCGTGGCACCGGACAAGCTCTATCCGCTCGATCTCGACCGCGCGTTCAAGAAGCTCGATACGATCAAGAGCCAGATTGTCTGGTGGAGCGGCGGTGCGCAGTCGCAGCAACTGATGGCCTCCGGCGAAGCGCCGATCGGCGTGTTCTGGAACGGACGTCTGCATGCGCTGTCGCAAACCGGCGTGGATGTAGGCATCTCGTGGACCCAGAACCTGACTGCCGCCGACATGCTGGTGGTGCCGAAGGGCGCGAAGCACAAGGACGAAGCGATGAAGTACCTTGCCGCGGCGACGAGTGCGCAAGCGCAGGCGAAGTTCGCCGAAGATACCGGCTACGCGCCGATCAACACGAAGGCGGCGGCACTGATGCCAGTCTCCGTAGCGAAGACCTTGCCGGACCAGCATCAGGCCGGACAGATCAATCTGGACATGAAATACTGGGCGGATCATCGCGACGAGATTGCCAAGCGCTGGTACGCGTGGCAATCGAAGTAAGGCCTTGACGGTGCAGACCCCCGGTCAGGAGCCGCCATGTCCGATGCCATGAGTTCCGTCGCCCAACCTGCCAGCTCACCACCGAAGGCGAGAACCGGTATGCGCAATGCCCGCCTGTTATTGCCCGCGTTGTTGCTGCTAGGCGTGTTCTTCGTGCTGCCGGTGTTGTCGCTGCTTTTGCGCAGTGTGCTGGAGCCGGTCGCCGGGCTGCAGAACTACGTCCAGCTGCTTGGCTCCACGACCTATCTGCGCGTGTTCGGCAATACCTTCCTGGTGGCGTCCGTGGTCACCGTGGTGACGGTTGCGGTGGGGTTTCCGACGGCATGGCTGCTCGCCATCGCGCCACGCGTCATTAGCAAGCTGATCTTTGCGATCCTGCTGCTGTCCATGTGGACCAATCTGCTGGCGCGGACCTTCGCCTGGATGGTGCTGTTGCAGCAGACGGGTCCGATCAACCGCATGCTGATGGCGCTCGGCGTGATTCACGAACCGCTCGTGCTGGTGAACAACCTGACGGGCGTGACGATCGGGATGACCTACATCATGTTGCCGTTCGTCGTGATGCCCTTGCATGCGACGCTGCGCAGCATCGACCCGTCCACGCTGCGAGCTGCAGCGATTTGCGGTGCAAGCCGCTGGCAGGCGTTCTGGCGCGTGCTGGTGCCGCTCGCGATGCCGGGTATCGCCTCGGGCGCACTGATGGTCTTCGTGATGGCGCTCGGTTACTTCGTGACGCCTGCGCTATTGGGCGGCCCCTCGTACATGATGCTGGCCGAGCTGATCGCGCAACTGGTGCAGGAACTGCTCAACTGGGGTCTCGCGGGTGCTGCGGCCTTCGTGCTGCTGGTCGTCACGCTGGCGCTCTACGCCGTGCAGTTGCGGTTCTTGCGCGGCGCGCAGACCGCATTCGGAGACCACTGAGATGCTTCTCGATTTCGATCGCCTGGGGCCGCTGCGCTGGTTTTTGCTAGGCGTCGGTGTGCTGGTTTCGCTGTTTCTGCTGCTGCCGGTTGTGTTCATCGTCGCGCTGTCGTTCGGCGATTCGCAATGGTTGATCTTTCCGCCGCCGGGTTGGACGCTGCAGTGGTATCGCGTACTCCTGACCGATCCGGGCTGGCTCGATTCGCTGCTGACGAGTGTCGAGCTCGCGGTGATCGTGATGGTGCTCGCGGTAGTGATGGGTCTCTTTGCGTCGTTGGCGCTGGTACGCGGGAAGTTCCGCGGCCGCGAGG
>Ga0302226_10000695_pt1 | contig 26981 bp, 21 predicted proteins | sample II_Palsa_E3_3_FD_193524 | JGI IMG/M metagenome (GOLD analysis project Ga0302226, IMG submission 193524) | Peat permafrost microbial communities from Stordalen Mire near Abisko, Sweden - II_Palsa_E3_3 | ecosystem: Environmental > Terrestrial > Soil > Palsa > Peat permafrost | place: Sweden...
ACCGCGCCCACCGTGCCGAAGTGTTTCGCCGTCTCCACCTCGGCATGTGGCTGCTTCGCCGCGTCTTCCTTCAAGGCTTTCTGCAGCTGCTGCAAGCGTTCCTCGGTGCGGAAGTAAGAAGGGTCGACCAGGGTAATGCCCTGCTCCTTCGCAAATTCCTCGGCCCCCTCAGCGGCCAGCATCACATGCGGTGAATGCTCCATCACGGCACGCGCCAGCAGGATCGGGTTCTTCACCCGTTGCACGTCCGCCACAGCACCGGCGCGCAGGGTATTGCCGTCCATGATCGCTGCATCCATTTCGTTCTTGCCATCGTGGGTGAACACCGAACCCTTGCCGGCGTTGAAGTTCGGATCGTCCTCCAGCACAGTGATCGCCGCCGTCACCGCATCCAGCGCCGGCTTGCCCGCCTTGAGCTGGGCGTAACCGTTCTGCAACGCCAGCGTCATCGCCGCGCGCACGGCCTTTTCCTTCGCCGGCGTCATGTCGCGCTTGATCACGCCGGCACCGCCGTGAATCACCAGTACGGGTGAGACGGCGGCGTGGCTCATGGTGGCGATTCCGAGGGCGGCAAGGACAACGAACAGACGGTACTTCACATGACTCTCCCGACGGCAACGGGACAAGTATAACGAGCCGCCGATTTTGCACGTGCTACATAAAGTGAAGTCCCCTGATTGTTCTAACCAGCGGCCTTCAACTCATCAAAGCTTGATCAGAAGCCGCTGTTACACGCTTGCTGCGCTATTTGCTGCCGCACAACTCTGAGTCGGCGTAATTGTCAGTATTGACGGCGCCCCGCTCTTTTCATCGTCCACTTTCACCGCCATCGGACTATTGAACGAACCGCGTAACGTGGGATGGAAATCAATAGCGCGCCCGTCGAATGTGTGCACCGAACCTTTGATGTCGACCTGTACCACAGCAGCGGTTAGAGGCTTCACCGTCAAATCAAACGTCCACCTGGGCTTTCCATTGTCGTCCCCTAGAGAAATGCTTGCGGGCTCGCCGGTCTTTACGCATACCGTAGGCGTGCCTAATGTTTCGCTTCCTTGGCTGAGATTCATGGCGAGCTGAAAGACCTGCTTCGCCGAGGCATCAGATTTTGACTTGATCGCTGGTTGACTCATCGCATAGATCGCTCCGGTAAAGCCAGCAATGGCTGTGCAGACGATAGCTATTCCGATCAACCGGCGGCTGCGGTTCGGTGAAGACAATTTCAACATGGCAATGCGCTCCGTGATGGGATGACGAGGTGACCAAGTGCAACCAACCGGCAACGCAAGCGCGGCCGATTGGGTCTTCAACATGGCATTCGCATAACTTCGCCGTTGCACGCTGTGCTCGCGCAGCACAGCGGCATCACAGGCCAATTCCTGGTCGTGGCGCAGCGCCAAAAACGTCCAACGCACCAATGGATGGAACCAGAGGATGGCGACGACCGCCTGCGCGAGAAGGCACCACCAGCCGTCGCGTCGGCGCGCATGCGTAGTCTCATGAGCAAGAATTAGCGCACGCTCGGTTGTGTCGTAACGCTGTTCGAAATCGGCTGGCAAAACGATACAGACTCGCCACGCACCAACCAGCGCCGGTCCGACATCTACACCAGCAGCGCGCAACACGGGCCAGCGCGATGACACGTCGACAACCGGCATGGCCCCACGCAAACGGGCACGGTAGCGTGATTGCGCGAGCGTGGATAGCAGCAAGGTGACCACGCTGCCCGCAAGCCAGACCAACACAACACTGGCACGCCAATCGATGGCCATCGCACCCGAAGCATGTGATGGAAATGCCGCAGCCGCCGATGTGATTGTGAGTACCACCGGAGGCAATACCGTGATTGGTTCTGCGGCAACATGCGGCAGTTGACTCGCCAGCATCGCCAGCGGCAGCAGCAACCAGAGCTGGAACGCGCATTCGGCACCGAAGAGGCGTCGGCATGGTCTGCGTAGTGGGGCAACGACGAGTACCGCTGCGGTGAAGGCGAGGATCAACAGCCAACCGCGCCCGAGCCAGTCGATTCCTGCCAGATCAATGCTGTTCATCGTCGAGCTCCTGCAGCAGTTTCCTAAGTTCGGCGATGTCCTTCTTCGAGAGCTTGCGCTGCTCGGAGAAGTGCGCGACCAGCGGCGCCACGCGACCGCCGAACAGACGGTCGAGCAACCCCTTGCTCTCCTGCTGGACGTACTGCTCGCGGGTGAGCAGCGGCGTGTACAGATAGCGGCGGCCATCGCGCTCGGCATGCACGGCTTTTTTCCGCAACAGGCGATTGAGCAGGGACTTCACCGTGCCCTCCTGCCAGTCCTGCACCGGGCCAACCTCGGCGAGGATTTCCTCGGCACTTCGCGGCGCCTCGCGCCACAACACGTCCATCACCACCGCTTCCGCTTCGCTGATTGCCATGTGTCACCGTTTACACGTGTAAGTGAGTTTATGTTTACATGTGTAAATGATCGCGTCAAGTCTCGCTTAACTGGCGTGAAATCAGACCTGCGACCTTGGTACAGGGCCGTACACAGTTAAACCGTCGTATCCTTGGCAGCTGACTCTCCCTGCAGGAAGACATCGCAATGGACAAGGTTTACCCAAGCGCAGCAAAGGCTCTGGATGGCCTGCTGGTCGATGGCATGACGATCGCCGCTGGCGGCTTTGGCCTGTGCGGCATTCCCGAGAACCTGATCGGCGCATTGCTGGAAGCCGGTACCAAGGACCTGACTATCGTCGGCAACAACGCGGGCGTGGATGATTTCGGCATGGGCCCGTTGCTGAAGACACATCAGGTGAAGCGCGTGTACGCCTCCTACGTGGGCGAGAACAAGGAGTTCGAACGTCAGGTATTGGCCGGCGAGCTGGAACTGCACCTGACCCCGCAAGGCACGCTGGCCGAGAAGCTGCGCGCCGGTGGCGCTGGCATTCCCGGGTTCTATACGCGCACGGGCTTCGGCACCAAACTGGCCGAAGGCAAGGAAACCAAGGTATTCGGCGACAAGGAATACGTGCTGGAAGAGGCAATCCATGCCGACCTGTCGATCGTGAAGGCGTGGAAGGGCGATGCCCACGGCAACCTGGTGTTCCACGAAACCGCGCGCAACTTCAATCCGATGATCGCCACCTGCGGCAAGATCTGCGTAGCCGAAGTGGAGGAGCTGGTGCCAGTCGGCTCGATCGATCCCGATGGCGTGCATGTGCCCGGCATCTATGTCGACCGCATCGTACAGGGCGTGAAGTATGAGAAGCGCATCGAGTTCCGCACGATTGCGGGCGCCAATACCGGCAAGGAAAGCCCGGTACGCACGGCCATGGCGCAGCGCGCTGCGAAGGAACTGCGGGATGGCTTCTACGTGAACCTCGGCATCGGCATCCCCACCCTGGTTGCCAACTTCATCCCGGAAGGCATCGATGTCACCCTGCAGTCGGAAAACGGACTGCTCGGCATCGGCCCGTTCCCGACCGAGGACAAGATCGATCCTGACCTGATCAACGCCGGCAAGCAGACCATCACCACGCTCCCCGGCTCGAGCTTTTTCTCCAGCGCGGAGTCGTTCGCGATGATCCGCGGCGGCCATATCGACCTGTCGATCCTCGGTGGCCTGGAAGTCTCCGCGCACGGCGATCTGGCGAACTGGATGGTGCCGGGCAAGATGGTCAAGGGCCCCGGCGGCGCGATGGATCTGGTCAGTGGCGTCAAGCGCGTGGTGGTGCTGATGGAGCACAACGCGAAGGACGGCACACCCAAGATCAGGACCGAATGCGAACTGCCACTGACCGGCAAGCAGGTGGTCGATCTGATCATCACCGACCTGTGCGTGTTCGAGGTGGCCAAGGGCAAGGGCCTGACCCTGATCGAACTCAACGACGGCGTGACGCTGGACGAAGTTAAGGCGAAGACCGGCTGCGCGTTTGCGGTGGCTGCCGGGCTGGCTGGCTGAGTAGAGGTACGCGTGGAACCGACTTCTGTCGCTTCCACGCGTTGTTCGCGGAAAGGGTGCGCTCCTACGCGAGAAACCCGCGCACCGCTGCCGCGTCGAACGGCCAGTCCAGTTCGCGCCCGTTACGGTCATCACGCAGCACCGGCACCCGCGTGCCGTAACGCTGTTCCAGTTCGGCCGTGTCATCCACCCACACGCTATCGAACTCCGGCGCACGCGCCTCGGCCAGCACTGCCAGCGCGAGGTCGCACAGGTGGCAATAATCGCGCTGGTACAGGATCAGGTCGGACATGCGCTTGCGAATGGACTGCCAAAGGCGGGGACGCCGCGTAGAATAGCCGGTTCACTCCCTTCCCCAGCAGCAAACCCATGGCCGTCAGCGTATTCGACCTGTTCAAGATAGGCATTGGCCCCTCCTCCTCGCACACGGTCGGACCGATGCGCGCGGCGGCACGTTTCGCCGAGCGCTGGCTGGAAGAGAAAGGTGTACTGGATCGGGTGACCCGCGTGCGTGCGGAACTGTACGGTTCGCTGGCAATGACCGGCCGCGGCCACGGCACCGACAAGGCCGTGCTGCTGGGCCTGGAAGGCCAGCATCCGGACACCGTCGATCCCGACCAGATCCCCGCCACGCTCGAACGCATCCGCAAGACACAGCGCCTGCGCGTACTGGGCAAACACGAGATCGAGTTCGAGGAAAAGCGCGACCTCGTTTTCAACAAGCGCCAGAAACTGCCGTTCCACACCAACGGCATGCGCTTCAGCGCGTACGATGCCGACGGCAACGAACTGGCCACGCGCGACTACTACTCGGTCGGCGGCGGCTTCGTAGTCAACACCGACGAGGCCGCGGAAGACCGCATCGTCGCCGACACCACTGAGCAGCCCTACGCGTTTTCCAGTGGCGACGAGATGCTGGCGCTGTGCAAGCAGCACGGCCTGACCATCGCCCAGCTCATGATGGCGAACGAAACCGTGTGGCGCCCCGAGGCGGAAACCCGCGCGGGCCTGCTGACGATATGGAAGGCGATGCAGGATTGCGTCAATCGTGGCCTGCGCTCGCCCGGCGTACTGCCCGGCGGTCTGAAGGTGCATCGTCGGGCACCCGCCATGGCCGAGGAATTGCGCAACGCGCCCGAAGCCGCCCTGCGCGATCCGCTGACCATCCTCGACTGGGTGAATCTGTATGCGCTGGCGGTGAACGAGGAAAACGCCGCCGGTGGCCGCGTGGTCACCGCGCCGACCAACGGCGCGGCCGGCATCGTGCCGGCGGTGGGCCACTACTACCTGCGTTTCTGCCCGAAGGCAGACGACGACGGCATCGTCGAGTACCTGCTCACCGCCGCCGCGATCGGCATCCTGTACAAGGAAAACGCCTCGATCTCCGGCGCCGAAGTCGGCTGCCAGGGTGAGGTCGGCGTGGCCTGCTCGATGGCTGCCGGTGGCCTCACCGCCGCGCTTGGCGGCAACGTGTTGCAGGTCGAGAACGCCGCCGAGATCGGCATGGAACACAACCTCGGCCTCACCTGCGACCCGATCGGCGGCTTGGTGCAGATCCCCTGCATCGAGCGCAACGCGATGGGCTCGGTCAAGGCGATCAACGCCAGCCGCATGGCGCTGAAGAGCGACGGCAAGCACCGCGTCTCGCTGGACAAGGTGATCAAGACCATGCGCGACACCGGCCGCGACATGAAGGACAAGTACAAGGAAACGTCACGCGGTGGCCTCGCGGTCAACGTCATCGAGTGCTGAAGCGGCCTGCCTGACTTTTGCCGGGTGACAGCTCCGGCACACTCTGTAACCATCGGTTTCTTTGGGTGTTGTTCTCGCCCACGCAGGAGTTCGCATGTCTTCATCCAGCCCCCTTCGCCGCGACGTCGGCCCATTCGCCCTGATGCTCACCGGCCTGGGCTCGATCATCGGCTCCGGCTGGCTGTTCGGCGCGTGGAAAGCCGCCGGCTTGGCCGGCCCCGGAGCAGTGTGGGCGTGGGTACTGGGCGCGGCGATCATCATGACGATCGCGTTGACCTATGCCGAGCTGGGCGCGATGTTTCCCGAGTCCGGTGGCATGGTGCGCTACGGCCATTACTCGCATGGCTCGCTGGTCGGCTTCATCGCCGCATGGTCGAACTGGATCGCGATCGTGTCGGTGATCTCGGTGGAGGCCGAGGCCTCGGTGCAATACATGTCCGGCTGGAAGTGGCAATGGGCGAAGGACCTGTACGCGCATGTGCCGGGCGCATCAGGCGAACTCAGCCATGCCGGCCTGGTCATCGCCGCAGTGCTGGTAATCATCTATTTCCTGATGAACTTCTGGAGCGTGAAGCTGTTCGCCCACTCCAATACCGCAATCACCGTGTTCAAGCTGGTGGTGCCGGCGGCGACCGGCCTGTTGCTGATCGCCAGCGGTTTTCATCCTGAAAATTTCTCGGTCGGCATCCACGGTGGCGCGCACGTGACTGACTTCGCGGCCATCCTCACCGCCGTGGCCACCGCCGGCATCGTGTTCAGCTTCAACGGTTTCCAGAGTCCGGTGAACCTTGCCGGCGAAGCGCGCAATCCGGGCCGGAGCATCCCGTTCGCCATCGTCGGTTCGATCACGATCGCCACCGTCGTCTACATGATCCTGCAGGTCGCCTATATCGGCGCGATACCACCGGACCTGCTGGCCAAGGCCGGCTGGCACGGCCTCGATTTCAGCTCGCCGTTCGCGGATCTGGCGAAAATTCTCGGCCTGTTCTGGCTGGCGAACCTGCTGTTCCTCGATGCGTTCATCAGCCCCAGCGGCACCGGCATGACCTACACCGCCACCACCGCGCGGATGATCTACGGCATGGAACGCAACGGCACGCTGCCGAAGATCCTCGGTCTTGTGGATCCGAAGTCGGGTGTGCCACGCCCGGCGATGTGGCTGAACCTGGTGGTGTCGTTCCTGTTCCTGTTCTTCTTCCGCGGCTGGGGCACGCTGGCCGCGGTGATCTCGGTGGCCACGATCATTTCCTACCTCACCGGCCCGGTCAGCGTGATGACGCTGCGCCGCACCGCGAGTGAGCTGCATCGTCCCTTGCGCATCACCGGCCTGCCGGTTCTTGCCGGCATCGCCTTCATCATGGCGACGGAACTGCTGTACTGGGCCAAGTGGCCGTTCAACGGGCAAATCATCCTGCTGATCGTGGTGGCGCTGCCGGTGTACCTGTACTACCAGGCCAAGAGCGGCTGGCACGACTTCGCCCGACAGATGAAGGGTGCGTGGTGGCTGGTGGTCTACCTGCCGGTGATCGCGTTCACCGCCTGGGCCGGCAGTACCACGTTCGGCGGCCAGGGTTATCTGACTTACGGCTGGGACCTGGTCGTGGTCGCGGTGATCGGCCTGGTGTTCTACGTGTGGGGCGTGAAATCCGGCTGGCGCACGCCGTCGGTGGAAGCCGCGCAGTTGGCAGCACAAAGTAATCCGACTTCTCCGCTGGTACCGCCGGATGAAGCGACCGCGGAGCGCATCACCGGGCACTGAATTTCGATCATTTGACCAAACAAGAACGCGCGGCTCATCGCCGCGCGTTTTTTGTTTCTAATGCCTCCAGCCACTTCATCCGCATCTGACAACGACAGCATTAGTTGTAAAGTGAATACTTGGAACTTGGATCGTGGCCTTCACGTTACTCAACCGAGGGACGTCAGATGAATCCGCAGAAGCCAGTCGGTGCAAGAGTAAAAATTTCGAAGAACGGCCCCTATCTCGTTTCGGGACGGCTCCCTCTGCAAAAGGAGACCATCGGCACGAACGCAGATGACGAGTCGATAAAGTGGGAAAAGGGGCAGCACTATGCTGCGGAGGAGCAATACGCACTCTGTCGCTGCGGCCATAGCGCGAACAAGCCATTTTGCGATGGCACGCATGCCAAGGTCGGCTTTGACGGCAGCGAAACCGCGAGTCGCAAGCCGTATCTCGAGCAAGCCGAAGTCATTCGGGGCCCAGTGATGTCGCTGACCGACGTCGAGAGCCTGTGCGCATTCGCGCGGTTTTGCGATCCGCGCGGCAAGGTATGGAACCTCGTCAACGAAACCGACAACCCCACGGCCAGCAAGCATTTCGTTAGTCAGACCTGCGACTGCCCGTCGGGACGGCTGGTGGCTTGGGACAACGAAACCGGTAAAGCGATCGAACCTGCGTTTGAGCCATCGATCGCTCTGATCGAAGATCCTGCCCAGCATTGTTCCGGGCCGATCTGGTTACGCGGCGGCGTGCAGCTGATCGGCGCCGATGGCTTTGAATACGAAGTGCGTAATCGCGTGACTCTGTGCCGCTGCGGCGCATCGCAGAACAAGCCGTTCTGCGATGGCACGCATGCGTCGATGGGGTTCAGCGACAGCAAGTGAAAGTGCGCCTGCCCGCGCTACATCATCCCGGCGCCAGCACATCTCCCAATAGCGCCTGCGCGGTCACCTCCGGTCCCGCGTCCGGCCCCTGGATCACCAAAGGCTGGGTGTTGTGCCGGGTAGTGGTAAGCGCGCAGTGGTTGTCGGTGCCATACAGGCGCGCGCAGCGCCTTGGGCACCAGACCCTGCACATCCACTTCGTCGGTGCCGAGGGAAAATGCCGCGTTGCGGGCGATGATCAGCAGTTTGCCCGCCACGTCCTCGACGGAAAGATCGGAGCGTGGATCAGGCTCGGTGTCGCCCAGTCGACGCGCTTCGCGCAGCAAGACAGAGAATGGCTGGTTGCCGTCATACTGGTTGAACACCCACGACAACGAGCCGGAGAACACGCCTTCCAGCGTGAGCAAGCTGTCACCACAGGTACGCAAACGGCGCACTGCCCAGCAGAAGCATTGATTATGTAAGCATCGATTCGTGATAAACGAAAGCCCCACCGAGTCGGGGCTTTCAACCAATCATGTCCGCGCCACCACCATCGGCCTCACCATACAGCCGCGTCTGCAATCGATACAGCTCGGCATAGCGCCCATTTGCCTGTAGCAATTCGTCGTGACTACCCTGCTCGATCAGCACACCACGCTCCAAGAAGAAGATCCGGTGTGCCTTGCGGATGCTCGCCAGCCGATGGGTGATCAGGATCACCGTACGCTGCTGCGCCAGCTTGCGCAGGGACTCGTACACCGCCTGTTCGGCCTTGGCATCCAGCGACGACGTAGGCTCGTCCCAGATCACCAGCGGCGCATCGCGATACAGCCCGCGCGCGACTGCCAACCGCTGCCATTGGCCGCCGGATAGATCCTGACCGCCGAGAAAATGACGCGACAGCAAGGTATCCCAGCGCCGCGGCAGCCTGTCGATAACCTCGCTCGCGCCGGCGTCGCGTGCCGCGCGCCGCAGATCGTGCTCGCCCGGATCGGGCCGGTCATGCCGTCCGAGACGCACGTTGTCACGCGCATTGCGCGGCCAGCGTACGGGCTCCTGCAGCACCATGGCGACGCGATCGGCCAATGACTCGGGCGCCATTGCACGCAGATCAACACCGCTCCAGCTGATCCGCCCCGCGCTTGGCCGATACAGGCCGGCGATCAACTTCGCCAGGGTGGTCTTGCCGGAACCGTTCTCGCCGACTAGGGCAATCGTCTCGCCCGCCTGGATGGTCAGCGAGATCTCCTGCAGCGCCAGGCCCTGTGCACCGGGATAGCCAAAGCTGACCTGCTCCAATTCGATCTGGCCCGGTGCCTGCGGTGCCTCGACACCAGCTGCCGGACCACGCTGGAGTTCCAACTGCTCGATAAATTCCCGGTAGTCGCTGATATACAGCGCCTTCTCGAACAGTTCGCGCGCCACCAGCATCAACCTGGCAAGCGCCGCGCTGGCACTGCGAATCGCGATCACCGCCGTGCCGGCAGCGGCCAGATCCAGCCAGCGCTCATCGAGCATCACGCCGAGTGCCACAAAGGTACCGATCAGCCCCAACCCGGACAGCAGCCGGCCCAACGTGGTCGATCGGGTCTCGGCCATGCCTTGGCGCACCAGATGCCGCTCAAGTTCGGTCGCGCTGCGGCGGTATTCCGCCAGCACATAGTCCTGTGCCTGGTTGGCGCGGATCTCCGGCGCCGCTTCGCGCTCGGTGGCCAACTCAGCCATCATCTGGGTTTGCCGGGTCAGCGCGATCGTGGTCGGCATCGCCGCGTATTGCAGGCCGGCGGCCTTCAGCGCGGCCCAACCATCCGGCAGCAGCGCAAGCAACAACACTGGCAGCAACAGCGGATGCAGCAGAAACACTGCGAGCGAGGCACCGGCCACCGCGAGCAGCGCGCTGAGCACCTCGACCAAACAAGCGGTAGCGCTTTCCATATGCATCACACCGCGATCCTTCGCGCGATGCAGCCGATCGTAGAAGGCCGGATCGTCGAACGATTCCAGCGGCACTTGCAGGCTGACTTCGAACAGTTGCTCCTCGGCCACGCGATGCACTCGCGGCGCCAGTCGCACCCTGGCGATGGACGTCAAGGCGTCCATCGCGATACGCAGCAGATACACGGCGCACAACAGCAGCAGCAGCGGCAAGGCGGCTCGCAGTTGCGCTGGATTGCCGGGCCCGTTGAAGACGCGCGCCAGCACTTTGGCCGTCAGCAACAGACCCAAGGTAGTAGCCGCGCCGGCGAGCAATTGCGCCACTACCACCAGCACCGCAAGTCTCGGCGAAGCGCGCCGCAGAATACCCACCACCGGTCGTGCCGCCATGCCCAGGCGACGCAATAGCGCGCGCAGCCCTACGGCTTGCTGCGCTTGATCGTCCAGACGCCAGTACGGGGTGTGCAGCTCTGCCTGATCGACCTGGTCTGCCTGCGTGTTCAGAACCGATCGCCTCCGAGAGTGAGGATCGAGGGCAGGGCGCTGTCCGGATGCGCTTTCAATAGCTGATAGGCGATACCACCCTGACCCGACATCAGTCCTGGCGAAAAGATCTCGCGGGTCATGCCGCAGATCGGGCCGTGTTGCTCCAGGCTGGTCAGCACGTATTCCAGCAGCCCGTCGCGCGACAGCTCCGGCGGTCCCTCACCGGCAACGATTGCATGATCCAGCAACTCCCACGCACTGAGATCACCGTGGCAGACACAGTGGTTCCAACCCAGCCCCAACCGCCAGGTCGCCGCGGCGGCACGCCGCAGCAGCAGCCGCGTCGACGGCTGCCGCAGCTGTGAATCGAGATCGAGCCGGGCCAAACCGATCCCGACCGAGCCATGGCACCACGCGGCGGCGGTTTTGATGCCACCCAGCAGGCGCTTGTCTAGCCAGTTTTGTTCTTCGTCGTCGAACAGGGCGTCCTCGAAAGCGAACGCCGCCTGCGCCGTTTGTAGATAACGCGCCTCGCCGCTGGCTTGGGCCAGCCTGCTCAAGGCCCAACCGATTCCGCTGACCCCGTGCGCAAAACCGCCGATACCGTCCGGCCATTGCTCATGCACCCAGAACGCCTGCCCATCACGTTGGCTGGCCTGCGCGCACAGCTGGTCACCGAGAGCACAGGCCATATCCAGATAGCGCGTATCACCGGTGCGCTTGGCCAGCATCAGCAAGGGCGGGATCGCGCCTGGTACACCGGAAAGCACATCTTGCACATCGCAGGCGGCGGCCGCCTCGGCGATATCGTCGGCCATCGCGCAGGCGCGGGCCACGCCGTCTTCGCCTGCCATGCCCCAATCGGCCAATATCAGCCGTGTCCAGATCAGCGAACCCAAGCCGAAATAGCCGCCAGGCGACAAGGGGCGCACCTCGATACTACTGTTGCGCTGTTTCTGGCGTTTCGCCTCGGCCAAATCGAGCGTGCGCAAGGCTGCGGCGAATAAGGCCTCGATGCCCTCGACCGGATCGGCACGGCCAGCTTGAGCTTCACGCAGATAGGCCGCGGTCAGCAGCGCGACCCCGGCAGTGCCGCCGTACAGGTCCAAGCCCACCGGCTGCACCGACCAGTCCGTGTCCGGATCGAATACAGGGGCGATCCAGGCGACGCTGCCATCGTCGCCGCGGATCGCGCTGGACAGCAGCTCGCGCATGATTTGCGCCGCCAGCAATCGGCGGCGCGCATCGTGTTCGCCGGTGTGCGCTCGTGCCGGCCACATCGATGTCTCATCCGGCAACCAGCCTTGATTGATATAGGCACTGATCAAAGCACCCTGGATCACCTTGCGTTCCAGTGGCAGATCGGCGGCACGCCAATGCCGCAGCGCCGCCTCGATCAGGTCGCCCTGTGCGCGCCAGCGTGTGCCGCGCGGACCTTCCAACTGCCCTTCGCCGGCCATCGCGGTAAAGAACGGAATATCGCCGACCAGCAGATCGTCGATCTCGGCCTCGATCACCACGGACTCGCCTGGTGCTGCCGCCACGTTGGCGGCCATCTTGCTTAATAGTTCACGCGCCCGCTTTCGTGCCGGTGGCTCGTTATGCAGTGACACCGGATGCCACAACATGCGACCCAGTTCGGCATACACCTCGGTGGCGCGGGGCACTACCCGGATACGGCAGTCGGCAAACGCGGCCAACCGTGTGCGCAGCGTGCCGGCGGCGTCAAGTGTGTGCAGGTGTGCGGTCATCTGATCGAATGCATCCAGCACCTCGGGCCAGTACTGCGCCAGCGCCGGCTGCGGACTGGGATGATTCTGCGAGATCGGCGCCGACACCAGGCTGGTACCGATATGCGCCTGATCGGTGCCGGGCTCGAGGATATCCGGCAGCGGCAGCAGCGGCTGCTCTCCCGGCAGCATACCGACCGCCGAAGCATCGACGCCACGCCAGCCCAGTCCCACACCGCGGCCCGGCAGCATGCCGATGCTCAGCACCGTGCCAGCGACCAGTTCCGATGCGCGGTCCAATGCCTGCCCGAAGCCGGAGGGCGATGGCGCAACCTTTGGCGTAAACAGCGTCTCGCAATCGATCACCACGGGACTGTCGCCATGGGCGATCACGTTCTCCGCGTGCAGATCGGTCCCGCCGAGCAGGCGCATCACCGCCAGCCAGTGGCCGATGCCGCGATAGAAACCGCGCAGTTGCCCGGCATCCGCTGCGTAGCTATGGCCGATAAATTCGGTCCAGCCATAACCCTTGCGCGCCACCACCCGGGGTACGCGCATGCTTGATCGCTCAGTCTGCGCGTCGGCGAGCTCGTCGACAAAATCGGCCAGCACGATATCCACCGCCACCGAACGCGGTTTGTAGACCAGGCGCCCGCCGGTGCAGCGCAGCATTGCCACGGTTTGTCCGCCGCGATGACTGTCGCCAGCACTGAAACTCATTTCCAACAAGTCGCCCAGCGGCTCGGCGCACAGCGACGCCAGGCTGGCGCGATCAACCGCCCAGCGTTGCGCGAAATTCAACGATGCTGCGCAGCGATGCTGCACGATATACGTGACCCGCGCCAACAAACCGGGATAGCGCTCGGCCCGGCTATCCCAGAAGCTGCGCTGCGACGAAAGGTCGAGAAACTGCTGCCAACGCTGAGCACTATCGTCGCCATGCAGTTGGCCGGTGACCCGCGCCGCATTCAGCTCCAGCAGCAGCATGCGGCTAAGCTTGCTGTGCAGCACGGCGTAGAGGGATTGCCGCGTCGCGGCCAGGATCGCTTCGCGTTCGCGCTCAACAAGGCCGGTAATCAACGCAAACTGGGTTGCCAGCTCGTCCAACGCGGACGAGAACAGGCAACCCAGCGATGCATCAAAATTACCGGCGTCCGTGGTGGACGCCATCGGGTTTAGCAGCACTGACGCGTTTGTGACCCCGTACAAGCCGTGCCGCATCCACCGAGCGTGGTCGGCCTGATCGATTCGCTGACGATGTCGGCCTCGGCGAATTGGCTGCTGCTGAACAGCGGACCGGCTGGATTGTCCAGTCCAGCATCGTTGAGCCAACCAGAGACCATATCGTTTGCATTGCTCATAACATCTACCTCTTAGATGGTTGAGGAAAATCGTGCCGGAAAGATGTGCAAAGGCAAACGGCGATTTATGAGCTTTGCTTGATGTCGAACCGCCTCCACCCCGTAAACTCCGCCGACAAGCTGGGAGATCACTCTCCCGCGGCGATGGTAGTCACGCTTAAAAGAACCGGTCTACCTGAGCGAATTACCAGTTGACTATTCCAGCGGAATAGCCACATTACGGCGCAAAGCAGTGCAGCATTTCATGGCGGTCGTGTAGATTTTCGTGCCGGATACATATGGATGATATTGCAGCATTGGTGCGATCCAGACAGTCGCAACATGCTTTGTTGTGAGGCATGTTGCGACTGCCGCACGACGGAAATTTGGCGCTTCTGGATAAACTTTCGTCACCGCTACAAAAGGGCTAACACGTCACCAAGCAAAGCCTGTGCGGTCACTTCCGGCCCCGCGCCTGGCCCCTGAATCACCAGCGGTTGGGTGTTGTAACGGGTAGTGGTGAGGGCGAACTGGTTGTCCGTGCCGTAGAGGCGTGCGGCAGGATGGGTAACGGGGACTTCGGCGATGCCGACGCGCGCCTTGCCACGCTGGTTGAGACGGGCGAGGAAGCGCAGCACGTTGCCGCGTGATTTGGCTTCGGCGTGACGCGCGGCAAGCGGTTCGTCCAGTTCCGTCAGCCGAGCCAGAAACTGCTCGGCAGTGATCGCACGCAGCGGTTCGGGCACCAGGCTTTCCACCTGTACCTCATCGACGCCCAGGGCGAAGCCCGCGTTGCGGGCGATGATCAGCAGCTTGCGCGCCACATCCTCGCCGGAAAGATCCGAGCGTGGATCGGGCTCGGTGTAGCCCAGTCGACGCGCCTCGCGCAGCAAGACAGAGAATGGCTGGCTGCCGTCGTACTGGTTGAACAGCCACGACAGCGAACCGGAGAACACGCCTTCCAGCGTGAGCAGGCTGTCACCACAGCTACGCAAACGGCGCAGCGTGGACAGCACCGGCAGGCCTGCTCCAACGGTGGCCGAATCGCCGTAGCGACCGCCGTTCGCGACCGCCGCCTGCAGCGCACGCCAGCCGGGCAGTTCGCCGCCCGCCAGCGCCTTGTTCGCGGTGACCACGTGATAACCACGCGCCAGCCACTCGGCGTGGCGCGACGCCAGGGACACGCTGGCAGTGGCGTCGACGATCACCTTCACCGCCGCACTGCTGGCATCCAGCACCTCAAGCAGGATGGCATCGCTGCGCGCATCGCCCTGGCTGTTCAACTGCTCGCGCAGGCTGCGATTGGCCAAATGGATCGGATCGGTCTGCTGGCGGCGTGAGTTGGCCGCACCGACCAGCCGCACGCTGGCGGCAGCCGGCGTGTTGAGCAGCTTCAACAACGCGCCACCGACCACGCCGGTACCCAGCAGCACGATGGCAATCGTGGGCGCGGTTCCAACTGCAAGGGTGGCACGCGGCAGCTTGCGGTCAACCGCAGCAGCCGCTTCTTCCAGCACCGCGCTCATGCGATCACCCGGCGTTTGGATTTATCCACGGTGACGGCACGCAGCAGCGCCGCATCGAGATCGCGCAGCAGGTCGTCGCCATCTTCGATGCCCACCGACACCCGCAACAGGCTGTCGGCGATACCAGCAGCGTGGCGCGCCTCCACCGCCATCGACGAATGCGTCATCGAGGCCGGATGCGCGATCAGGCTCTCCACTCCGCCCAGCGACTCGGCCAGCGAAAAATACTCGAGCCCATCGACGAACGCTTCGATCTGGGTGACATCGCCTTCCAGCTCGAAACTAAGCATGGCGCCGAAGCCTTGCTGCTGACGTGCGGCCAGGGCGTGACCGGCATGGCTGGCGAGGCCGGGGTAATACACCTTGCGTACGGCCGGATGGGCATCCAGCTGCACGGCAATGCGTTCGGCGTTCTCCTGATGCTGACGCAGGCGTACGGACAGGGTACGCAGGCCGCGCAAGGTCAGGTAGCTGTCGAATGGCGCTCCGGTGAGGCCGTTGCAGTTGGCCCACCACTTCAGCTGCTCGAACACGGCCGGCTCACGCGCCACCACCGCGCCGCCGACCACGTCGCTATGACCGTTGATGTACTTGGTAGTGGAGTGCACCACCACATCCGCACCGAGCAGCAATGGCTGCTGCAGTGCCGGCGACAGGAAGGTGTTGTCAACCACCACCAGCGCACCGACCGCATGCGCGGCCTGCGCCACGTGGCGGATGTCGGTAATCCGCAGCAAGGGATTGGACGGCGTCTCCACCCAGACCAGCGCCGGCTTCTGCGCCAGGCCCGCGGCGAGCGACACACTGTCGGTCAAGTCGGCGAATTCAACACTGAAACGACCCTTCTTTGCCCACGCATCCAGCAAGCGCCAGGTGCCGCCGTAACAATCGTGCGCAGCGAGGACTTTCGATCCCGCCGGCACCAGTTCCAGCGCCAGCGCCACCGCCGACATGCCACTGGACGTCACCACCGCGCCAGCGCCCTGCTCCAGTTCCGCCAGCGCATTGCCGAGCAGGTCACGGGTGGGATTGCCGCTGCGCGAATAATCGTAGGCGCGCTTGCGGCCGAGGCCAGCGAAACTGTAGTTGCTCGACAGATGCAGCGGCGGCACCACGGCGCCGTGCTGGGTGTCGCTTTCGATGCCGGCGCGCACGGCGCGGGTACTTGTACCTTTCTCGGTACAGGGGGCGGACTCGCTCATGGGTGGATCTCCAGTTCTTGCTAGTTATCGGATGTAGTCAGGCCAGCGCTTCGCGCAATAGCGGCGCGAGCTGCTCGGGTTCTTTCAAGAAGGCATCGTGGCCGTACGGCGACTCGACTACTTCCAGCGTGGCCGGGCCGTGCAGGCGGCGCTGCAGCTCGCATAGGTCGGCCAGCGGCACCAGCCGGTCGGACGGGAAGCCGATCAGCGTGGCCGGCGTCGGGATCTGCTCCGGCGTCACGTCATGCAGGTCGATCGATTCGGACAGCGCGAGGAAACGATCCGCATCGAAACGCTCGACGAAGCGGCGCCCCTGATGCTCCAGATAGTCCTCGACCGGGAAATGGAAGCGCTCGTCACGCCATTCCGGGCCACCGGCAAAGCGCCGGCCGAATTCGCCGCTGCCGCGGTAGGTGGTGATCGCCAGCTGGCGTGCCAGCGCCAGTGCCTCGTCGACCCGGCCGGTCGACTGGCCGAGCCGCACGATGCCGCGCTGCACGCTGCGCTGCGCGGTGGCCAGCGGATGCGGCCGGTGCGCGCCGGCCAGCAGCAGCAGCCGATCGACGCAGCGTGGATGGCGCGCCGCGAAGGCCAGCGCCACCATCGCGCCGTACGAGGAACCGACGAAGGCGTGCGCCTGCGGGACCGCCAGCGCCTGCAGCAGCGCGGCCAGCGCGTCGGCCTGATCCTCACTGGATACCGAGTCGACGCCCAGCTCGGCCGGGGTCAGCCAGTCGATCGCCAGCACGCGCCAGCGGTCCAGATCGATCGCTGCACCGGCGCCCACCAGCGCCTGCCACCAGCCCGGAGCGCTGTCGCCGTCCAGCGCGGTGACGTCGCGACTGGCCGAGATACCGCCCTGGACGATCAAGGTCGGTGCATCGGGCGCGCCGCACCACAGGTAGCGCACCTCGACCTCGCGCGGGCCGGCGCCGTATTTCGGGGTGAGCCGCAGCCGCCGCGTACTGCGCTGGGCGGTCAGCTGCGGGCGCGCGTGTCGCGCCTCCAGGCCTTCGACAAACGCGGCGTGGCTGGTCTCGACATAGCGGGTTTCGGGCAGGAAGGTCATCTCGCTCTCCGGTAGGCATCGCCCTGCGCAGTACCGGAAAGGTCGCCATTCCGGAATCGGCAGCGGATAGCTGCGATACGGATGACGCCCATCTACCGGTCAGTGCCGAAGCACCTCCGCAGGAGTTGGCACCGTGGCGGAAACGCTCCGCAGGTTGCCCCGGCTTCAAAGGGCCTGTCCCTCAGCCGGTCTCGATGAGTAGAGCGGATATTGAACGCCTTGTTTCACAGTGTCAATAGACGTCTAAACATCTAAACGCATATATGTTTATTCGTGATAACGATTTGCCATATACCTGAAACATCCTCATGCTGACCATCCATGCCATCACCTGAAGCCACACCCCGCAGGCCGGAGGATGCTGAAGTCCTACCTGCAACTGGTGCCGGCACCACAAGGTTGACTGGCTTATTGCCTCTCCCCTGCGACCGAAGGAAGTCCCTTTTCGGGACAAGCAGGGGGAGGAGAATCTCTGCCAAGCCCACTCATCAAGCCGTCGCCATGAGCATTCACCTTGACCTCTCCGCCACCATCGGCCACACCCCGCTGCTGCGGCTGCGCCACGCTTCCGCGTTGACCGGTTGCGAGATCCTGGCCAAGGCCGAGTTCCTGAATCCCGGCGGCTCGATCAAGGACCGCACCGCGCTTGGCCTGCTGCGCGATGCCGAGCAGCGCAGCCTGATCCGTCCAAGCGGCACCATCGTCGAAGGCACTGCCGGCAATACCGGCATCGGACTGGCCTTGCTCGGTGCCAGTCTGGGTTATCGCACGGTGATCTTCATGCCGGAGACGCAGAGTCGCGAGAAGATCGATGCACTGCGCGTCACCGGCGCCGAGGTGCGGCTGGTACCTGCCGTGCCGTACAAAGATCCGAACCATTACGCACATCACGCCCGCCGACACGCCGAGGCATTGAACGCGATCGACACGGGCATCGCATGGTTCGCCAACCAGTTCGACAACACCGCCAACCGCGACTTCCACGAAGCCACTACCGGCGTGGAAATCTGGGAAGACACCGACGGCCGTGTGGACGGCTTCGTCTGTGCCGCCGGCACCGGCGGCACCTTGGCCGGCGTCGGCCGCGCACTGAAAGCGCGCAAGCCGGGCGTGATGATCGCACTGGCCGATCCCACCGGCTCCGCGCTAGCCAGCTACGTCAATACCGGCGAACTGACTGCCACGGGCAATTCGATCAGCGAGGGCATCGGCTCCAGCCGCGTCACCGCCAACTTCGACGGCGCGCCAATCGACCTGGCCTGGTCGATTCCCGACGATGAATCGGTGCCGCTCGCCCACTTGCTGCTGCACGAGGAAGGCTGGTGCGTCGGTGGCTCCAGCGGCGTCAACCTGGCCGGCGCGATCCGCCTCGCACGCGCACTCGGCCCCGGCCATACCATCGTCACCGTGCTCGCCGATGCCGGCACGCGCTATCAGGCCAAACTGTTCAATCCGGCGTTCCTCCACGAAAAAGGCATACCCGTGCCGGACTGGCTGGCGCAGGCGTTCCCGGGCTGAGGCGATCGCTGCGATGGCAGAGTCTGCGCCGCTTCATGCGCCTCCTGCTAACGTATTCGCATGACCGCACACTCCGACACGTCGACGTTGCACATCCAGCTGCAACGCGACGGCTTTGCCTTCCTCACCGCCGACCAGATGCGCGACCTGTTACAGGCGCAGGCGCTGAGCGACTGGCCCGCGTTCGCCGCCAGCTGGAACGATCTGGGACCCGACACCTATCTGGCTGCACGCGGCCGGCAGCGGCGCCGGCGGCATGCGGTGTACGCCGCCGATGCCAGCGGTGAGATCCGGCGCGAACCGCACCAACCGCATTACCAGAGCCTCACCTACAACACCCTGCAGGGCGACATCCAGCGCTGGTTCGATCCGGTGCAGCAAGCGATCGCCGAAGGCCCCAGCCTGCGGCGCATCCTCGCCTTCAGCCGTGAACTGTTCGGCGCGCTGGCGCCGGCCACTCGCCATTGGCACATCGAGGTGCACCAGTTCCGCATTGAGGCGCGTGCGGGCGAGGCCGGCGAGCCAACTCCGGAAGGCGTGCATCGCGACGGCGTCGACTATGTGCTGGTGCTGCTGATTGACCGCGCCAACATCGAGAGCGGCACCACCACCATCCACGCCCACGATGGCACCCTGCTGGGCAGCTTCACCCTCACCCATGCACTGGACGCCGCCCTGGTCGACGATGCCCGCGTCTACCACGGCGTTACCGCAGTGACGCCGCTCGATCCTAAGCACCCAGCCCATCGCGACGTGCTGGTGGTGACGTTCAAGGCCTCCACATAGCAGCCCGTGCATCGCTGCAATTGTTACGACATCGTCATCGGACGTGTGCCGCGCACCGAGCACCCCGGGCAAGCCGCGAATTTGCTGGAATAGCCATCAACATCCGCGTTACGTCACACCCGCTATGATGGAACCCACATTTTTCACAAGGTACCCCCCATGTCCCTCGATTCATCTCATCGCAGGGACAACGCTGCCCCCGCTTTGCCACACGATGCCATCGAGGAGCGGTTGAAGTTCAGCGGTGACAACTCCTTCCATCGCGAACTGCGTCGACGTGTCGACGCCGAGTTCGAGCGCAGCGGCCGCCACCAGCGTGACAGTGCGCAGATGTATCTGAAGACGGCGATCATCCTTGGCCTGTTCGCGCTCACCTATGTAGCGCTGGTGTTCTTCGCGACCAGCGGCTGGCAGGCCCTTCTGCTGAGCATCGTGCTCGGCGTGGCGACAGCCGGGATCGGTTTCAACATCATGCATGACGGCGGCCATCAGGCGTATTCGGAACGCCGCTGGATCAACCGGCTGATGGCAATGACGCTGGATATGGTCGGCGGCAGCTCGTACATCTGGCAGTGGAAGCACGCACGTTTCCACCATACATGGGTCAACGTCGCCGGGCATGACAGTGACATCGATCTCGGCGTGCTGGGGCGCCTTTCCCCATCGCAACCGAGGCGACCATGGCATCGCTGGCAACACTTCTACCTGTGGGTGCTGTACGGCGTCACCGCGATCCGCTGGCATCTGTACGGCGATTTCCGCGACATGATTACCGGCACTGTCGGCGAACGTCCGTTCGCGCGCCCGCGCGGTTGGGATCTGGCTGTGTTCGTGGTCGGCAAGCTAGCGTTCTTCACCCTTGCGTTCGGGTTGCCGCTGGCCTTCCATTCGATCGGTGCCGTGCTGCTTTTCTACACGGTGACCGCCGCCGTCGCTGGCGTGCTGCTGGCGCTGGTGTTCCAGATGGCGCACGTGGTGGAAGAGGCAGCGTTTCCCGAGCCGAATGAAGGCGGTCAGCAGATGGACACGCCATGGGCGATCCATCAGCTGGAAACCACGGTGGATTTCGCGCGCGGCAATCGCGTATTGAGCTGGTTGATCGGCGGCCTGAATTTCCAGGTGGAACACCACCTTTTTCCACGTATCTCGCACGTGCACTATCCGGCCGTCGCACGCGTGGTGGAAGAGGCCTGCCGCGAATTCGGAGTGACCTACCTCGAACATCGCACGTTCGCTGCCGGCATCGCTTCGCATTACCGCTGGCTGCGGCAACTGGGCCGCCCAGTCATCGTGACAGCCACCGCTCCAGTATCCGTACTGGAACCCGAACCGCTGCCGCAGACCTGAGCCACCCATTCCACGTGCCCGTGGAAAGATCCGAGGCACGCGTGACTGTCGCCCACATGTGAATGCCGCACTCCCACGAAATTCACATGCAAAGAGCCTGCGGCTTGCGATGCTGTATCCGCAGTAGCCATGCCTTCGGTACGGTTTCACCTCCGTCAGGTGCGTGCGCTGACATTTGCCGCTGTCCTTGACCTGTGGCTCCGCCACAAGCTTGGCATTCATAAAGGACACCTCATCATGAAAACGAAACTTGTCTTGGCTATGTGCGCAGCTCTGCTGGCTTCAAGTGCAGCGATGGCAGCGCAGGATGATCAAAGCAGCGACGGCACTGTTCAGACCACGAAAACCACTACTACGACCATGCAGCACGTCAACGGCGCCAACACCACCTGGTACAAGGAAGGTGGCGTGGTACCTACCGAGTATCGCGGCAACACCTATGTCGTTCAGCACTGGCAGACCGAGCACTTGAACCAGCCCACGGAAGGATCGCACTGGGTGCGTGGTGACAATGGTGACTACCTGCTGGTCGACGAAAACACCGGCGCGATCACCAGCATCATCCACCAGCACTGATTGACCAGCATGGGCACGGTTTTTTGCCGTGCCCATGCAAGCGGGCCCATGGTTTCCATGGGCCCGTTTTGTTTAAGCCGATCTGATCAAGTGGCATGACGCTCCCAGAAACTGAAGGGAAGACAACAACCTGAATACACCATCGCAGACAGGTGACCTACGTCCAAACGTGAACGGCACGCTGGCGCGAAATTCACATGTTGAGGGCTTGCAGCTTGCAAAGCTGTTTGTGCATTAGGCATGCCCGGTGCGATTTAACTCTTAGCTAGTGCACGCTGAGATTTGCTGCCTTTCTTGTTGTGACTCGCCATTCACGAAGGAATACATCATGAAAACGAAACTTGTTTTGGCTATGTGCGCTGCCCTGCTGCTATCCAATGTGGCTCTGGCGCAAACCGAAGATCAAAGTGGTGGCACGGTTGAAACCACCAAGACAGTTACCACCACCGTGCAGCATGTCGGTGGCAACCACGAGACCTGGTACAGACAGGGCGGAGTGATACCTACCGAGTATCGCGACAATCGGTATGTCGTTCAGCAATGGCAGACCGAGCACTTGAACGAACCCGCGGAAGGTTCCCACTGGGTGCGCGGCGACAATGGTGACTTCCTGCTGGTCGATGAAAACACTGGTGCCATCGTCAGCATCGTCCACCAGCAACACTGAAGTTGATCGGCCAAGGGCACGGCTTCTCGCCGTGCCCTTGCGGACGGATTCATGGTTTCCATGGATCCGTTTTTTATTGCGGATTTCAATCTCCTGCCCGCGTTGACCACCGCCACTCCTTGTCGCACTGCAGGTTTGCGATGAGCCGATCCGGCTGCGACACTGCCGCTACGACGCTCCAGCCATGGAACGCCATGATCAACTATTTAAGGGGAGTGCCATGTCCATCGCCGCAAACGTCGTGATCGCCGTCATCGCGTTGCTGCATCTGTGGTTCCTGATCCTGGAAATGTTCCTGTGGACCAAGCCCGCGGGTCGCCGCGCCTTTGGCCTCACCGCGGAATTCGCCGAGCAGTCGAAAGCGCTTGCTGCCAACCAGGGCCTCTACAACGGCTTCCTCGCTACGGGGTTAGCCTGGGGCCTCTACCTCGGCAACGCCGGTTTCAGCGTGAAAGTGTTCTTCCTCGCATGTGTCTTGGTCGCCGGCATCTTCGGCGGACTGACCGCGAGCCGGAAGATTCTTTGGATACAGGCGTTGCCGGCCGTGGTTGGACTGGTACTCGTCCATCTGGCCTGATCGGGCAGACACTCATGACGACTCCCTCTCGCGAAGCTGTCGGACAACGCTTCGATCACGACCTGATGCAACACGCTCGCGAAAGAACCTGGGCCGCGCTGCACGGCATCCGCGAGCGCATGCGTCCAGGCATCAGCGAAGACGAGGCGAAGCTCGAGGCAACCGAGGTATTTCGTGAGCTGGGCTTCGAGCGGCTGTGGCATCCAGTGCTGATTCGCATCGGGCCGAACACCACCAAGACCTATCGGCAGCGCTCCGACCCCAGCGTGCGACTGGGCGAGAACGACAGCTACTTCATCGACCTCGGACTGGTATTCGACGGACACGAGGGCGACGTGGGCGACACATTCGTGGTGGGTCATGCGCCGGAGCAGCAAGCTTGCGCAGACGCGGCACGCGCACTGTTCAGCGAAGTGGCCGATGCGTGGCGCTCGCAAGGGCTGAGCGGCCAGGCGTTGTATGCGTTTGCCGGCGAACGTGCCGCGGCGATGGGCTGGCGGTTGAACCACGCGGTCAAGGGTCACCGGGTCAGCGACTTTCCGCATGCAATCCACAAGGCCGGCGACCTCGGTGATCTGGAAGCGTCGCCTGCCAGCGGACTATGGATCCTGGAGATCCAGATCGCGCACCCGAGCGAACCGTTCGGCGCGTTCTACGAAGACCTGCTGACAGATGCGCCGACGCGCTGATCAGTAATACGCGAAACAATCGCATTCCTGCGGCGCAATCACCCAGGCTAAACGCCATGCGCGCTATGCTGAAGCCTCATTCGGACGTTGCCTGGATTTCAGGCCACATCGCATTCCGTGCTGACAAAGCCAGTTTCCACTCCGGCCGCACTATCGGCAAGGAAGTTTTTCATCGATGAAAGAAACTGGCAAGCCAGCATCGACCCAAACCATGATCGTCGGCATCGGCGCCTCGGCCGGTGGCCTGGAGGCGTTCAAGGAGTTCTTCGCAAACATGCCGGTGGCTGGCGGATTGGCCTTCGTACTGGTGCAGCATTTGGCGCCCGATCACACTAGCCTGCTGGCCGAGCTGGTCGGCCGCAGCACCACTATGCCGGTAATCGAAGCGACGCATGGCATGCGTGTCGAAGCGCAGCATGTTTACGTGATTCCACCGAATGCCACTCTGACCATCACCGGCGGCGTGCTGCAGGTATGCAAGCCAGCACCGCCGCGCGAGCACCGTTGGCCGATAAATACGTTCTTCACGTCGCTCGCAGAAGATCAGGGTGATTGCGCCGTATGCGTGGTGCTGGCTGGTACCGGCAGTGACGGGGCGCAAGGACTGCGTGCGGTGAAAGAACATGGTGGCCTGGCGCTGGCGCAATCCGGTTTCGACCATGAGGCGATGACCGGGATGCCGGCCAACGCGGTGGCCACCGGCCTGGTCGATGCGGTACTGCAGGTGTCCGACATGCCTGCGCGTCTGCTGACTTATAAAACGCAGATGCATGACGCGCAGAAGAAAAAGGGTTCCGATGGCGTGCGCGGCGATGTCGCGGCGCACCTGAAAACCATCTGTGAACTGCTGCACGCGGAAGTCGGCCACGACTTCAGCCACTACAAGGAGAAGACCCTGATGCGGCGCATCCAGCGCCGCATGTTGGTGGTGCAGTCCGAGAACGTCACGGATTACATTGCCCATCTGCGCGAATACCCAAACGAACATGAGCTGCTGTTCCGCGAGTTCCTGATCGGAGTGACCGAGTTCTTCCGTGACACGGCCGCGTTTGAAGCACTGTGCACCATCGCAATACCGGCGATGCTGGCTGACAAGACTGGCGCTGATGTGTTGCGGGTCTGGGTGCCCGGCTGCGCCACCGGCGAGGAAGCCTATTCCATTGCCATCGCATTGCGCGAAGCAATGGGTTCGCAACGTGGCCCGAAGGTGAAGATCTTTGCCACCGATATCGACGACCAGGCGATCGACCGCGCCCGTGCTGGACGTTACCGAGCACCGCTGAACGGCATCTCGCCTGAGCGCCAGGAGCGCTGGTTCAGCAAGGATCGCGACGACTACTGCGTGGCCAAGCAGATTCGCGAGATGTGCATCTTCTCACCACACAGCGTGATCAAGGACCCGCCGTTTTCACGGATGGACCTGGTCTCCTGTCGCAATCTGCTGATCTACCTCAACAACGATCTTCAGGAACGACTGGTGCAGTCGTTCCACTACGCATTGCGACCCGGCGGCTTCCTGCTGCTGGGCACGTCGGAACGGCTGGCCAAGAACGCGCGCCTGTTCACGGAACTGGACAAGAAGCAGCGCTTGTATGCGCGCCGCGATGATATGCAAACGCGTCCGCGTGATTTCCCTAGCGCGCAATCTAGGCCCGCCCCCAGCTCCGATAGCACGCCACGCACATCGACGCGGCATGTCGAAGACCTGATCGATCAGCATGTGCGCCGGGCGCTTGAGCCATGGTCGCCGGCTTACGTGGTGATCGATGCCAATCACGACGTGCTTCGTTTTGGCGGCGACACCGGGCGTTACCTTGCACCATCATCCGGCGCAGCCAGCCTCAACCTGTTCCAGCTGCTGGACAAGCCCTTGCGTGGCGCCGTGCGCACCGTCGTGCTGCAGACATTCGCCAGCGGCAAGCGGGTGATACACGACGGGCTGAGCATCCTTCTCAATGGGCATGAGCGGTCGTTGCGGCTGATCGTGGAACCACTCGCCGAAGACGATGGCAAGGTCGAGATGTGCGTGGTCGCCTTCAATGAACTCGAGCCTGCGCCGCGCACGACCGAATCGATACCCGACGGCAAACCCGGCAGCGAACTCGCTCGCCTCCGCACCCTCGAGGAAGAACTGCGCGGTACCCGCGTGCAGTTGCATACAGCGATCGATCTGCACGAAACGGCCAGCGAGGAACTGAAGTCGGCAAACGAGGAGTACCAGTCGGTCAACGAGGAGCTGCAGTCCGCCAACGAGGAACTGGAAACATCCACCGAGGAGATGCAGTCGATCAACGAGGAGTTGCAGACCGTCAACGCCGAACTCAACAGTAAGAACACGGCGCTGAACCTCGTCAACAGTGATATCCGCAACCTGCTCGACAGCACGCAAATCGCCACCCTGTTCCTCGACCGTGATCTGCATATTCGCAACTACACACCGGTGATGACCCAGCTGTTCCACCTGCGCGATGGCGACAAGGGCCGGCCGATCACCGAGATCTCGCCGCGCATCAACTATCCGGAACTGAAAAGCGACGTGACACGAGTACTGCGCGAGATGACGGTCAGTGAACGCACGCTGCGCGGCGAAGGCGACGCACCGACGTTCCTGCTGCGCATGCGTCCCTACCTGACCATCGACAATGTCGTCGACGGCGTGGTGCTGACCTTCGTCGACATCACCGAGAGCCAGCGGCACTACAACGAGCATGCGCGGCTGGCAGCCATCGTGAATTCCTCCCGCGATGCGATCTTCGGATTTTCGCTGGATGAACGGATCAGCAGCTGGAATGCCAGCGCCGAACGCATCTTTGGACTGCTGGCCAAGCAAGTCATCGGCAAGCCGTTGAGCTTGTTGATGCCGCCCGAACTGTCCGCCGAAGCGAAGATGTTTTTCGCCAGCACCGATCGATCGCTGCGGCTGCCCGAGTTCGAGATGACCTGGGTGCGACCGAACGGTGAATCGGTGCCACTGGCCATGAGTTATTCGCCGGTATGCGACTTCGACGGCACCCTGTTCGCCGGCAAGATGATCGCGCGCGACGTCACCGAGCGCGTGCGTGCGGAACGGCACACGGAAATGATGATGGCCGAGCTCAACCACCGGGTGAAGAACACCCTCGCCACGGTGCAGGCGATTGCCCAGCAGACCATCATCAACGCGCCGGATCTGCCCACCTTTTCGGAAAGCTTCCTGTCGCGGCTGCTGGCGCTGTCGCACACGCACAACCTGTTGGCACAGG